>Ga0081539_10005830_pt1 | contig 12233 bp, 11 predicted proteins | sample TabmetS4T2R2_FD_71023 | JGI IMG/M metagenome (GOLD analysis project Ga0081539, IMG submission 71023) | Tabebuia heterophylla rhizosphere microbial communities from the University of Puerto Rico - S4T2R2 | ecosystem: Host-associated > Plants > Roots > Rhizosphere ...
GTCCACGCCGCCTCCTCGCTTGCTAGAGTTAAATAGTATAACTGTATTTGGGCGAATGCCATCACGTGCGTCGGTGACCTGAGGAGCGGGCTGATGAGCGGGCAGAACGACGACCTGGTGCGTTACGCCGTCGATGACGACGGCGTCGCCGTGCTCACGCTGAACCGTCCGGAGCGCAAGAACGCCTGGAGCATAGAGATGGAGCGGCGCTTCTACGTGCTGCTGACCCAGGCGGCGCAGGATTCCGGCGTCCGGGTCATCGTGATCACCGGCGCGGGGACCGCGTTCTGTCCCGGCATGGATATGCAGCGCTTGGAGAGCAACGCCCGGCCGGGCGGCACGCTGAACCTGCAGGACCGCGTGCCCATGTACAGCAAACGGGACATCGCCAAGCCAATGATCGCGGCCGTCAACGGCGCGTGCGCGGGCATCGGGCTGGTGCAGGCGCTGATCTGCGACATCCGCTTCGCCGCCCGGGGCGCGAAGTTCACGACCGCGTTCACCCGCCGGGGACTGGCCGGTGAGTACAACCTGCCTTGGGTGCTGCCCCGGTTGATCGGCCTGGAGAACGCTCTGGACCTGCTGTTGTCCGGGCGCACCTTCGACGCCGACGAGGCCAAGCGGCTGGGGCTGGTCAGCCGCGTCGTCGACCCGCCGGAACTGATGGATGCCGTGTTGACGTACGCCCGCGAGATGGCGCGCAACTGCTCCCCCCGCGCGATGGCAGTCGTGCGGCATCAGGTGTACACCGACCTCGACCTGCCGTTCACGGATGCGCTGGCGCGCAGCTACTCCGCCATGGAGTACTTCGCCGGGTCCGCCGACTTCCGAGAGGGAGTGGCCAGCTTCACCGAGCGGCGGCAGCCGGCGTTCGAGGGGCTGCCCGCCGACTTCGACCCCGCCGAGGCCACCAAGGACGCCTTCCTGCCCTACTGATTCCCTACTGATCCCCTACTGATCTCCTACTGACTCAAAGGGAGATCACCCTCCAGCACGCCGGTCAGCCGCCAGGCCCCTTGATCAGGGGGACGTAACCTTGATCAAGGGGACGAAGATGTCGTGACCAGGCCGTCGAACGACCGTAACGTCCTCCTGATCAACGTAACGTCCCCCTGGGCAACGCAACGTCCCCCGGGGCAACGCAACGTCCCCCGGGGCAACGCAACGTCCCCCTGGGCAACGCAACGTCCCCCCGGGCAACGCGCGGCGCCCCGAGCAGCGAACACCGCCCGGCCTACCATCGACAACGCTGCCGCTTGACCCACCAACCCCACGGAATGTCTGTTCAAGGAGCTCCCAAAGGGTGGTTCCCGTCGACTTCCCCGTCGACTTCCCGCCGACTGGTGCGTACTTCTCGCCGACCTGCTACGGCGTCGCTGCCGTCGTTCGCGGTTCGCGGGGGAGTCCGAGGACCCGCTCGGCCAGGATGTCGCGCTGGATCTCCGACGTTCCGGCGTAGATCGTGCCGGACCGGGCCGTGAGGTAGGTGGTGGTCCACGAGCCCGACGTGTTGGGCGCGCCCGGGTCGTCGGTCCGGTATGTGCGCAAGGGCTGCCGTCCGTTCAGCACCTGACCGTCCATGCCCATGATGTCCATCGCCAGGTCGGTGGCGTGCTGGTGATACTCGCTCCAGAACAGCTTTGCGATCGACGTCTCCGGCCCCGGGGCAGCGCCTTTCAGCCAGCCGGTGAGGATGCGGTAGCCGAGATACCGCATGATCTCCACCTGGGACCAGCACCAGGCCAGCCGCTGCCGGATCAGCGGGTCGCGATCCTTGCCGTACGTCCGGGCCAGTTCGATCAATCGGTCCAGCTCGGCGCGGAAGAGAATCGGGTTGGTCGCCGCCTCCTCGCCCCGCTCGAACCCGAGCAGCGTGTTGGCGACGCGCCAACCGTCGTTGACCGCGCCCACGACCAGATCGGCGTCGGTGCGGGCATCGGTGAAGAACACTTCGTTGAAGTGATCCCGGCCGGTGAGCATGCGGAACGGCCGCACCTCGACGCCGGGCTGACGCAAGGGGACCAGCAGGAACGAGATGCCGCGGTGCTTGCCGGCGGCCGGATCGGTGCGGGCCAAAATGAATATCCAGTCACAATGCTGGGCCCCGGAGGTCCAGATCTTCTGCCCGTTGATGACCCACTGGTCGCCGTCCCGCACGGCGCGAGTGCGCAGCGCCGCCAGGTCCGACCCGGCCTCTGGCTCGGAATAGCCCTGGCACCAGATGTCCTGACCGGCGAGGATCCGCGGCAGGAACCGCTGCCGCTGCTCCTCGGTCCCCCAGCGCAGCAGCGTATTCGCCAGCATCTTCAGCCCGAACGTGTCCTGCGGCAGTCCGAACGGCACGCCGGCGCGCGCCAGCTCCTCCATCAGCACCACTTGGTGCAGCTTGCTCAGGCCGCGCCCGCCGTACTCGGGCGGCCAGGCCAGTGCGAGGTATCCGTGCTCGGCGAGCGTGGCCCGCCACTGCCGGGCGAACGCCCAGGCGGCGTCCTGCGGGAGGGCGCCGATCCCGGACCAGTCCGCAGGCAGGCGCTCCGCCAGGAACGTTCGCACCTCGGCCCGGAAGTCCTCCGCCTCGGGTGGGTAGTCGATGTCCACGCTCGCGGGCCTCCGGCTGTGACCGCCACTGGCGAAATGGATGAATCAGTATGCTACTTTAACTATACCTCCAGCCCACCGCGCGGCGGCATCCGCCGCCGGCCGACCGATGGGGATGTGCATGGCCGGACTGCTCTCCTACGGCGCCTACCTACCCTGCCACCGGCTGGATCGCTCCGAGATCGCCGCCGTGCTCGGGGAGAGCGGTGGCGTGGGCGCGCGTGCGGTGGCCGGCTACGACGAGGACACCACATCGATGGCCGTGGAGGCCGCCCGGGCCGCGCTGATGTCGGCGACGACGCGCGGCCGGGTCCAGCAGGTGCTGCTGGCCAGTGCCACTCCGGCGTATCTGGACAAGACGAACGCCACGCTGGTGCACGCCGCGCTCGGACTGGCCTCCCAGGTGCTCGCCGTGGACATGATCGGCTCGGTCCGTTCCGGCGCCGGGGCGCTGGCGCTTGCCGCGCAGTCGGGGCAGCGGAGCCTGGTGGTTCTGTCCGACCTGCGCATCGGGCTGCCCGGCGGCTCCGACGAACGGGACGGCGGCGACGGGGCAGCGGCGTTCCTGCTCGGGCCGGATACCGCCGACCTGCCAATGATCGCCGAGGTCCTCGCCCAGGACGCGGTGAGCGACGAGGTCCTGGAGCGCTGGCGGCTGCCCGGTGCGGTGGCCTCCCGGGTGTGGGAGGAGCGGTTCGCCGAGGACATCTACGGTCCGCAGGCGGCGCAGGCGCTCACCGCGGCGCTCGAGCGGGCCGGGGTGCGTCCCGAGGAGCTGGACCACCTGGTGGTGGCCGGGCTGCACGCCCGGGCCTGCCGGTCGGTGCCGGCGGCGGTGGGAGTCCCCGCGGCCCGGGTCGCCGCGGACCTCACCCGCGAGGTCGGGAACTGCGGCACTGCGCATCCCGGCCTGGTGCTCGCGGACGTCCTCGATCGGGCCGGGCCGGGCGAGACCATCGCCGTCGTCACCGTCGGTGACGGCGCGAGCGTGCTGGTGCTGCGGACGACCGCGGCGTTGGCCGCGGTGCGACAACCGCACCCGGTGCGCGACCAGATCGCCGAGGGACGACCGTCCCTGCGCTACGCCACGTACCTCACCTGGCGCGGTCTGCTCACCCGGGAACCACCACGCCGCCCCGACCCGGAGCCGCCGTACGCGCCACCCGCGCATCGGCGGTCGGGCTGGAAGCACGCCCTGCTGGCGGCGGTGTGCACCAAGTGCGGCACGCGGCAGATGCCGCCCGGCCGGGTCTGCCTGAGCTGCCACAGTGTCGACGCCCAGCGTGAGGAGTCCATGGAACAGGTGGCCGGCACGGTGGTGAGTTCCACGGTCGACCGGCTCGCATTCAGTCCCAGCCCGCCCATCCTGCTTGTCGTCGTCGACTTCGACGGCGGCGGACGGCTGCGCTGCGAGTTGACCGACGCCACCGAGGCCGACGCCGTCATCGGGTCGCGGGTGGAGATGACGTTCCGGCGCACTGTCACCGCGCGCGGGATCCACAACTACTTCTGGAAGGCGCGGCCGCTGCGCTTGCTGCGGCCCGCACCGGCCGGTGCGAGCTGACCGGCGGCGGCCAACGGCAACGGGGACGGACCGGCGAGAGGGACGGCGATGGGTTCGCACGGCATCAGGGATCGCGTGGCAATCATCGGAATGGGCTGCACGCCGTTCGGTGAGCATTGGGGACGGTCGGCGGACGACCTGCTGGTGGACTCGACTCAGGCGGCCGTGGAATCGGCCGGCATGACGCTGGACGACGTGGACGCGTTCTGGTTCGGCACGCAGGCGTCAGGGGTGTCCGGGTTGAGCCTGAGCCGGGTGCTGCGGTTGAACAAACCCGTTACCCGCCTGGAAAACATGTGCGCGACCGGATCTGAGTCGCTGCGCAACGCCTGCTACGCGGTCGCCAGCGGGGCGTACGACGTGGCGATGGCGGTCGGCGTGGAGAAGCTCAAGGATTCGGGGTATTCGGGTCTCGCCGGAACGACGATTCCCGCTGCCGGCGACGACGGGCGTGGCGAGGCCACTGCTCCGGCCAACTTCAGCCTGCTCGCCCCGGCGTATGCCAAGCGGTACGGCGTCGAGGCGGCGGAGCTCAAGCGGGTGCTGGCCCGGATCGCATGGAAGAACCACATGAACGGTGCACGCAATCCTCGCGCGCAGTTCCGCAAGGAGGTGCCGATGGAGAAGATCATTTCGGCGCCGCTGGTGGCCGGGATGCTCGGCGTCTTCGACTGCTCAGGGGTTTCGGACGGCTCCGCCGCCGCCATCGTGGTCCGGGCCGAGGACGCCCCGCGATACACCGACAAACCGTTGTACATCAAGGCGTTGTCGTTCGTCGCCGGAGCCGCCGACGGGGTGTCCAGCCCCGGTTACGACTTCACCACCTTCCCCGAGGTGGTCGCCTGCGCCGAGGAGGCATACCGGCAGGCCGGGGTGAGCGACCCCCGCGAAGAGATTGCGATGGCCGAGGTGCACGACTGCTTCACCCCCACCGAGTTGGTGCTGATGGAGGACCTCGGCTTCTCCGAGCGGGGGCAGGCCTGGAAGGACGTGGAGGCCGGCGTCTTCGACCTGGACGGAACGTTGCCGGTGAATCCGGACGGCGGACTGAAGGCGTTCGGGCATCCGATCGGCGCGTCCGGCCTGCGGATGATGTACGAGGCGTGGCTGCAGCTGCGTGGCGAGGCTCCGGCGCAGCGGCGCATCGGCTCGCTGACGTCGACCCGGCGCCTGGCCATGACGCACAACCTCGGCGGGGGTCCCGGCGAGTGCGTGTCATTCGTCGGCCTGGTGGGGGCCGAACCCGATGCCTGATCCGGCGATTCGGCCCACCTTGGAGCGGGCCTTCGAGACGGTGCTGGTCGACCTGGACGGCGGCGTGCTGACCGTCACGCTGAACCGCCCGGACCGGATGAACGCCTTCAACCGCACGGTGCTGCAGGATCTGCTCGACGTCCTGGACGCCGCCGACGCGACGGACGAGGTTCGCGTCGTGATCGTGACCGGTGCGGGGCGCGGCTTCTGCGCGGGTGCCGACATCGCAGCGGGCGGTAGCTCGTTCGACCATCGCAAGGCCGGCGCCTGGCACCGGGACACCGGCGGCGAGCTGGCGCTGCGCGTCTTCGCCAGCACCAAGCCGGTCATCGCGGCGATCAACGGCGCCGCGGTGGGGGTGGGGGCGAGCATGACGTTGCCGATGGACATCCGGTTGGCCTCCGACGCGGCCAGGTTCGGCTTCGTCTTCGCCCGGCGCGGGATCGTTCCGGAGTCGGCGGCCAGTTGGTTCCTGCCCCGCGCCGTCGGAATGCAGCGGGCGATGGAGTGGGTGGCCACCGGCCGGTTGTTCGGCGCGGAGGAGGCGCTCGCGGCCGGTCTGGTGCGGTCGGTGCATCCCCCGGGGGAGCTGCTCGACGCCGCGCGGCAGCTCGCCGGTGAGATCGCCGCCAACACCGCCCCGGTGTCGGTGGCCCTGTCGCGACAGATGATGTGGCGGATGCTGGGGGCGGCGCATCCGATGACCGCGCACCGGCTCGATTCGCGGATCATGAGCCAGATCGGTGGCGGCCCGGACGCCAAGGAGGGCGTGGAGTCGTTCCTCGCGAAACGCGCACCGAGCTTCCCCGGCCGGGTGAGCGCCGACATGCCGCCCGTCTATCCCTGGTGGGCGGAGGAGGAGTTCCGCCCCTTCGATGCCGGCATGCCGGACGGTGCGCGATGACGGCGGCCCGATTCCCGGTGGAGGCCGGGCACATCATGATGTTCGCCCGGGCGATCGGCGACGAGTCACCCGAGTTCGTCGCCGCGCCGGACATCCCGGCCACACCCTTGGCGCCGCCGACGTTCGTGATGTCCGCCGCCCACTTCGATCCCGACTATCCGTTGCGCCCCCAGCCCGGCGAGCAGTGGTTCGGCTCCGGCGGCGGCCCGGGATCCGCGGTGGCGGGTTCCGGGGCGCTGCACGCCGAGCAGCACTTCGAGTACCACCGGCCGGTGCGGGCGGGCGACGTCCTGTACCCGCAGAGCGAGCCGGGCCGCTCTTGGACCAAGCAGGGCCGCACCGGTGAGCTCGTCTTCTCCGAGACGATCACTCGGTTCCTCGACGCCGAGGGGAATCCGGTGGTGACCGCTCGTTCGGTCGGCGTCGAGACGCGGCGACCGCCCGGCGGCCCGGAAGGGGACTGACAATGCAGCCACAGGCCTGGGTCGAACCCGAGGCAGGCGTGCCGACCGTGTCGGCCGGTGACAGCCGAAGCGTCGTCCTGGTCGAGGATCTCAAGCGTACGCAGCTGGTCATGTACGCGGGCGCGTCCGGCGATTTCAATCCGCTGCACACCGACGAGGTGTTCTGCAGGACCGCCGGTTACCCCGGCGTCTTCGCCCACGGGATGCTGTCGATGGGGATGACCGGGCGGGTGCTCACCGACTGGTTCGGGATGGCGCGCCTGCTGCGGTACGGCGTGCGGTTCCGGGCTCAGGTCTGGCCGGGGGACACCCTCACCGCCACGGCCACCGTGGAGTCCGTCGAGCAGACCCAAGAAGGCGCGATCGCAACGGTATCGGTGACGACCGTGAACCAGGACGGGGTCGAGGTGGTCTCGGGGACCGCCGACGTCCGGCTGGCCGACTAGGGGTGGTGTCGATGGGAATTCTGGACGGCAAGGTCGCCGTGGTCACCGGCGCCGGGCGTGGGCTCGGCCGGGCGCACGCGCTGCTGCTGGCGCGGCACGGCGCCAGCGTGGTGGTCAACGATCCGGGCGCCGCCCTCGGCGGCTCACCCGAGGACGGGACCCCGGCGCAGCAGGTCGTGGACGAGATCCAGGCGGCCGGCGGGCGAGCGGTGGCCAACCTGGACAGCTGTGCGGATTGGAAGGCGGCGCAGGGGCTCATCGAGCAGGCCGTCGACACCTACGGCGACCTGAACATTCTGGTCAACAACGCCGGAGTCCTGCGCGACAAGATGATCTTCAACATGGAGGAGTCCGACTGGGACGCCGTGATGGACGTCCATCTCAAGGGTCACGCCGCACCCTCGGCGTGGGCTGGAAAGTACTGGCGGTCACGGGCGAAGTCCGCGGCCCCGACCTATGGGCGGATCATCAACACCTCCAGCGAGTCGGGCCTGTACGGCAACGCCGGTCAGGCCAACTACTCCACCGCGAAGGCCGGGATCGCCGCCCTGACCATCGTCCTGGGCCGTGAACTGGCCAAGTACAACGTGACCAGCAATGGAATCGCCCCCCGCGCCCGCACCCGGATGACGACGTCCACGTTCGCCGGCTACGCGCCGGTGGCGGAGGGAGGGTTCGACGACCGCGCGCCCGAGGCGGTGTCCCCGCTGGTGTGCTGGCTGGCGAGTCCGGCCGCGGCCGCGGTGAACGGTCAGATGTTCGTCGTCTACGGGTCGGTGATCCAACTGGTTCGCGGGTGGACGCCGGTGGCGAGCATTGACGCGGGCGACCGCGCCTGGACCGTCGACGAACTGGTCAGCGGCGGCGTCGACCTGTTCGCCGGTCACGATCTGGGCCTGCCGCCGTGGGCGGCGACCACACCGACCAGCACACCCGCTGATTCGACCGGCCCGTCGACCGGCGCGCGTGGCTGATCTGTTGTCCCTCAACCCTTTGGGAGGCGTCGATGCTGACGGTTGATGTCCAGCGGCACCAGAAGGAGGCCGAGCAGCTGCCCACGCCCAGGCTGGTGATCGGCGGCGTCGAGGTGACCGATGCCAGCGGGGGAAGCTGCCCGCACGTGAACCCGGCGACCGGCCTGGCGCAGGCGGAGATCCCGCTGGCTGGGCGGGAGGAGGTGGACCGTGCCGTGGCCGCGGCACGCGCCGCCTTCGGAGCGTGGGGTTCGATGCGGCCGGCGGAGCGCCGGCGGCTGCTCACCCGGTTCGCGCAGCTGATCCGCGACCACATCCCCGACTTCGCCCAGATCACCCCGCTGGAGAACGGGATCTGCATCGGCGGCTGGGCCGAGACGGTGGGCAGGGCCATCGCCGAATGGACGGAGTACTACGCCGGGTGGAGCGACAAGATCGAGGGCATCGTCGGCGCGGCGTACAGCCCGCACGAGCACATCGAGTACACGATCCCGGAGCCGTACGGGGTGATCGGGCACATCATCACCTGGAACTCACCGGCGCTGTCCCTGGCCATGAAGGTGCCGCCGTCCCTTGCCGCCGGGAACACCGTCGTGATCAAGCCGGCGGAGATGACGCCGTTCTCCGCGCTGCTGTTCGCGGATCTGGCTCGCGAAGCCGGCATCCCGGACGGCGTGATCAATGTCGTCACGGGTCTCGGTGAGGCCGGCAAGGCCCTCGTCGAGCATCCCGGCGTAGACAAGATCTCGTTCACGGGTGGCCCGGAGACCGCTCGCCGGATCATGGCCGTGGCGGCCACGAAGCTGAAGCCCGTGGTCCTGGAACTGGGCGGCAAGTCGGCCAATCTGCTGTTCGAGGATGTCGACCTGGATGCCGTCGTGCCGTATTGCGCGGCCTTCGCCATGGCCAACAGCGGTCAGGGCTGCGCCCTGCCGACCCGGCTGCTGGTCTCCCGGCCGATCTACGACGAGGTGGTGCAGCGGGTGGCCGGCGTGGTGCAACATCTGCCGGTGGGAGACCCGCTGGACTCGGCCATGTACATCGGCCCGCTGGTCAGCAAGGCGGCGCAGGAGCGGGTCCAGAGGATGATCGACGATGCGGTGGCCGGGGGATCGGGCCGGCTGGTGGTCGGCGGCGCCCCGATGGGCACCGACGGGTTCTACGTCGCGCCCACGGTATTCGCCGACGTCGACAACAGCAGCGAGATCGCGCAGCGGGAGATCTTCGGGCCGGTGCTCAGCGTGATCCCGTTCGACGGCGAAGAGCATGCGGTGGCGCTGGCGAACGACTCCGAGTACGGACTGTCGGCCTACCTGCAGACCCGGGACGTGGCCCGGATCAACCGGCTGGTTCCGCGGCTGAACGCCGGAACCGTCTACGTCAACCCCGGACCCACCCCGATCACCTCGGCCGGGACACCGTTCGGCGGGGTCGGGATCAGCGGGTTCGGCCGGGAAGGCGGCAAGGCCGGACTGGAGGAGTTCATCCGGGTCAAGGGCGTTGGCGTCGCGCGCCAGTGATGTGCGGTCGTCAGGGGTCCTCGCGATGCGGTGACCCCTGACCCGCCGTCAGCCGCGGGCGACGTCGCCGAGCAGGGCGGAGGCGATGATGACCTGCTGCACCTGGTTCGTTCCTTCGTAGATGCGGAACAGCCGGGCGTCACGGTAGAAGCGCTCGACGGCGACGCCGCGCATGTAGCCGGCGCCGCCGTGGATCTGCACGGCCCGATCGGCGACCCGCCATACCATCTCGCTGGCGAAGTACTTGGTGCAGGAGGGCCCGATCTTGGTGTCCGCTCCGGAGTCGAAGTTGCGGGCCGCCTCGAGCACGGTCGCCTTCCCGACGTAGTAGTCCGTCATCGAATCGGCGATCAGCCCTTGCACGAGTTGGAAGGAGCCGATGGGCCGCCCCGACTGACGGCGGGTGCGGGCGTACTCGACCGACTCGTCGACCAGGCGTTCCGCCATCCCCACACACAGCGCCGAGATGTGCACCCGGCCGTGAGCCAGGCAGCCCATCGCCGTATGGAACCCGCGATTGAGCCCGGTTGCACCGCCGATCAGCGACTCCGGACCGACCCGGACGTCGTCGAGATAGACATCGGCGGTCTGCGCGCCGAACTGCCCCATCTTGTGGTCCGGGCTGCCGACGCTCAGTCCAGGCGTCCCTCGGCGGATCAGGAACGTGGAGATCCCCTTCGTCCGTGGCGCGTCGGGATCCGTCCGGGCGAAGACCATGAAGACGTCCGCGATCGGGGCGTTGGTGATGAACCGCTTGGTGCCGTTGAGGATCCAGCTGTCGCCGTCGCGGACCGCGCGCGTGGTCAGGTAGGACGGGTCCGATCCGGCATCCGGCTCCGTCAGTGCGAAGGAGGCGGTGACCTCTCCGGATGCCAGACGGGGCAACCACTCCGCCTTCTGCTCCGGAGTCCCGCCCACCATCAGGACGTGCCCGGCGATGCCATTGTTCGTACCGAACATCGATCGCAGTGCCGGGGTGGTGTACCCCAGCTCGAACATCAGTTGCGCCTCCTCGACCATCGACAGGCCGAGCCCGCCGAACTCCGCGGGCAGGGCGAACCCGTACAAGCCCATCTGCTTCGCGCCGTCGCGGATGCCCTCCGGGACATGGTCCTTCTCGTCGATCTCGGCCTCGAGGGGCACCACGCGCTCCCGGACGAAACGCCGCACCTCCGCCAGGATCGTCTCGAAGTCGGCTGCCTCCACGCTGGACCGCCTTTCCACCTGACTCTGCTGGACTCTGCCGGACGGGCGTCTGCGTGCGACGACGCCAGACTGAGGCATTACGAAACAGTGTTATCATATAGCGATTTCTGCGGCGCCGCGAGGCGCGTCCTCGGACGGAACGCACTGGGAGGCGTCATGCCGGGTCGGCTGGACGGGCGCACCGCAGTCATCACCGGTTCCGGATCGGGCATCGGCCGCGCCACCGCGCTGCGGTTCGCCGAGGAGGGTGCCTATGTGGTCGTCTGCGATGTGGACGGCGACCGCGCGCTGGACACAGTGAAGCTGGTGGCGGAGGCCGGCGGGGAGGCCGAGGCGGCGGCCGGGGACGTGTGCGACTCGTCCTTCGTGACCGCGCTCGTCGATGACGTGGCCCGGCGGCGCGGCGCGCTGGACATCATGCACAACAACGCCGGCAACAGCGTGGCCCGTGGGCCACTGCTGTCGGTGAGTGACGAGGCGTGGCGCAAGGACATCGACCTGAACCTCAACGCGATCTTCTACGGCATTCGGGCGGCCTTGTCGGTCATGGTTCCGCAGGGGAGCGGCTCGATCATCAACACGTCGTCCGGCGCCGGCTGGGCGGCGGTGCCCGGGACCGCGGCGTACGGCTCCGCCAAGGCCGGGATCATCCTGCTCACCCGCACCGCGGCGGTGGAGTACGCCGCGACAGGAGTCCGGGTGAACGCGCTCGTCCCCGGCTCCATCCGTACCCCGGCGTTCGCCACCGCTCTGTCCGACGAGCAGCTGCTCGCCGACTACGCGCGCCAGATCCCGGTGGGCCGGCTGGGCGAGCCGGTGGACGTCGCCAACGCCGCCCTCTTCCTGGCCAGCGACGAGTCCGCCTACTTGACCGGCGTCGCGCTGCCGGTGGACGGCGGGTGCTCGGCGGCCTTGATGACGCCGAAACTGGATCTGTCCCGGCACTGACCAGTTCCCCCGCCGAGGCAGCCCCCAGGAACGCGCCACGCCCCTCGGCGATGACGCGTCTGCGCGTCGACGCGGGCCCGCCGGGCTGACCTTGCGTCGGTCCAGCCGGGTGACCCAGTTCGGTGTCAACGGGGCCGCGAGGGCGCCGGCCTGCGTCATCCCTCCGCCGAGTCTTGGCTGACTCTTGCCACAACCGTGTCTTGACGACGTGTGCATCATATCTGATACTCCGTTACAGAAGTGACGAGATGTTATCAGAGCGTGGGGGCGACGAGGACAGCAAGGGCGTCCGCCGGCACACCGAGCCCATGCCCCGACCTGGAGAGGCACTACCATGCACGAGCAAAACGTCATC
>Ga0081539_10005831_pt1 | contig 12233 bp, 9 predicted proteins | sample TabmetS4T2R2_FD_71023 | JGI IMG/M metagenome (GOLD analysis project Ga0081539, IMG submission 71023) | Tabebuia heterophylla rhizosphere microbial communities from the University of Puerto Rico - S4T2R2 | ecosystem: Host-associated > Plants > Roots > Rhizosphere ...
GCCCACTATTCCAGGCTACGACGGTGAAGACCAGTCGGAGGAGCGTCTGGCCGATGAGGCGGAACGTATCGGCTACCCGCTTCTCGTCAAGGCGAGCGCAGGTGGCGGGGGACGTGGCATGCGGATCGTCCCCGAAACGGGAGATTTTGTGGAGTCCTTGCGCGCGGCGAAGCGCGAGGCGGAGACGGCTTTCGGGGACGGGGCCGTATTTCTGGAGAAGGTGGTCGAGAACCCGCGGCACATAGAGGTGCAGGTGCTGGCGGACGGACACGGAAACGTGCTTCACCTGTACGAGAGGGAGTGTTCGATCCAGCGCCGCCACCAGAAGGTGATCGAGGAGTCTCCTTCCCCGGCGTTGGACACGGACCTCCGCGAGAGAATCTGCGCCGCCGCCGTCCGCCTGGCGCGGGAGGCCGGCTACCGCAACGCCGGGACCGTGGAGTTCCTGCTCTCCGGGGAGGAGTTCTTCTTCCTTGAGATGAACGCCCGGTTGCAGGTCGAGCATCCCGTGACAGAGCTGGTCACGGGCCAAGACCTCGTCAGACTCCAGATCTCCATCGCAGCAGGAGAGGAACTCCCGTTCTCCCAGGAGGAGGTAACCCGCCAGGGCAGCGCTATCGAAGCCCGCATCTACGCCGAGGATGATGGTCTGCCCGCAGGCGGGAGGCTGCGGGCTTTCGCGCCGCCCGCGGGACCGGGCATCCGAAACGACGTTGGCGTGGAGGCCGGTGATGAAGTTTCGTTGCACTACGATTCCATGATCGCCAAGCTCATCGTCGCTGCTCCGGATCGAAGCCTCGCAGTGCGCCGGCTAGAGACCACGCTACGCCACTACCACGTGTCCGGTATACCCACGAACCTCCCGCTCCTGCGGCGTATCGCAGAACATCCCGCTTTCGCCGCCGGAGAGACGACGACGGCGTTTCTCGAAGAGCATGAACTGGCGAAGACTCCGGCCGAACCGTCACCGCCATTCGAGGCGCTCGCGGTCGCGGCGGTCGCGGAGGTGTCGAGGGTCTCGCATCCAACCTCTGGCGACCCATTCGAGTCAGGGCCATGGCGCCTCCTGGGGGAGATGCAGCTACATTATCTGGACGGCGAGGACGAGCGTGAGATCGAGGTGTCGCGAGGGAGTAGCGGTACGCTTCTCATTCGTCTACATGACCGGGAGGCGGTCGTGGAGGTGCTTTCTACAGAGAACAACGATCTGTACGCCGTGGTGGACGGGGAAAATGTCTCTGCCGGCTTCGCCCTCGACGGGCAGGATATCTTGTTGTCCTTCGGGGGAAGGGACTTCCGGTTCGCAAAGCCGCCGCCCCCCGGCCTGGACGAATCTGGTTCCGGTGCTGACGCGGGCGCTAGCCTGACCGCCCCGATGCCCGGAACAGTTGTCAAGGTGCTGGTGAACGAGGGCGATGAGGTCGAGGAGGGACAGGTGATCCTCGTCCTCGAAGCAATGAAAATGGAGCAGCCGGTGACCGCGCCCCACGCCGGACGCATCGTCAGGCTGCCCCACCCCGAGGGCAGCCTCGTCCCCGGCGGCGGCATCCTGGCCGAGATCGAAGACTCCTAGAGCCGCCTCCCGTCCAAAACGAATGAAACTCTTGACGCAATCTTCGGGCTCGCATAAGATTGTATACAAATTATCTTGGGGTGCTGTCAGAGACGGGAAAGGGGGCAAGTTGGGGGCCTTGCGCGGGGATGGGGCGAGGTCCGGGCCGTCACGGGTGTTCGAGCGGTTGCGGCGTTTGATACTCGACGGTGAGTACGGTCCGAAGGAGCGTTTGATCGAGGAGCAACTGGCGGAGCGGCTGGGGGTGAGCCGGACGCCGGTGCGGCAGGCGCTGACCATGCTGGAGTCCGAAGGGCTCGTGGAGATCATACCCAACCGCGGGGCTTTAGTGTGCTCTTTCGGCATGGACGAAGTGTGGGACATCTACGACCTGCGCGCGGTACTCGAAGGGCACGCGGCGCGCCGGGCGGCCACCAGGATCGAGGCCGGAGAACTGGCCCGGATGCGGGAGCTCGCCAGCGAGATGGAAGGTCTCAGCGACAGGGAGTTCGCCGGACGCGAGGAGGAGATCAGGCTGCTCGTCACCCTCAACAACGAGTTCCACGGCATCATCCTGACGGCCAGCCGCAACAACAGGTTGGGACACCTCCTGCGGCACACGGTCGAATTGCCGCTGGTGTTCAAAGCCTTTTTCTGGTACGGAACCCACGAGCGGCTCGTCTCCAACCATTATCACCGTCAGATCCTCAACGCCCTCGAAAAAGGAGACGCCGAGAGGGCCGAGATCGTCATGCGCGAGCACGTGTACGAGGGGAGGGATTTCGTCATAAAAGCCCTGAAAGAAGACCAGAGAGACGAGGAGCGTTGACCGGCCCGCTGGAAGGTGTTCGCGTGGTCGAGATGGGGAGCCTGCTCGCAGGACCCTTCTGCGGCCAGCTACTCGCGGACTTCGGCGCGGAGGTCATAAAGGTCGAACCTCCAGGCAAAGGGGATCCCATGCGCCAATGGGGCCGCCACCGTAAGGAAGGCAAGACGCTCTGGTGGCCCATCATCGCCCGCAACAAGAAGTCCGTTACCCTGAACCTGCGCGAAGGAGAGGGGCAGGACCTTGCGCGGCGGCTGATCTCAAGCGCGGATATCGTGCTAGAGAACTTCAGGCCGGGCACGATGGAGCGCTGGGGGATGGGGTACGAGGACCTGAGCTGGGACAACCCTGGTCTGGTCATGGTGCGCGTCTCGGGATACGGGCAGACGGGGCCGTACAGGGATCAGGCGGGTTTCGGGTCCATCGGGGAGGCGATGGGCGGCATCCGGCACGTCACCGGGTTCCCCGACCGTCCCCCGCCGCGCGTGGGCATCAGCCTCGGCGACTCTCTGGCGGCGACGTTCGGCGCCTTCGGCGCGGTGACGGCCCTGTACAACCGCGAAGCCCGTGGGGGACGGGGCCAGGTCGTTGACGTGGGCATCTACGAGGCGGTGCTCGCGCTCATGGAGAGCACCATCCCCGAGTACGCGCTAGCCGGAAACGTGCGTGGTCGTACCGGCGCCATCCTGCCGTTCGTGGCTCCTTCCAATACCTATCCAACAGAGGATGGTGACTACGTCGTGATCGGGGCCAACGCCGACACCGTCTTCGGGCGGTTTGCGAAAGCCCTCGGACATCCCGAATGGGCCGAAGACGCACGGTATGCGACCCATGACGCCCGCGGCGAGCACCAGGAGGAGCTGGACGGCATGATCTCCGGCTGGACCAGCCAGCGCAGCGCGGAAAAGATACTCGAAACCATGAGGGAAGCTGGCGTTCCGGCGGGCAAACTCTTTACCGCAAGGGACATGATGGAAGACCCTCACTACGCCGCCAGGGAGAACGTGGTTACCGTGGAAGATCCCGAGATCGGGCCATTCCCCATGCAGAACGTCGTGCCGCGTCTCACCGAAACCCCTGGCGGAGTCCGCTGGACCGGCCCGACCCTCGGCCAGCACAACGATGAGGTGTTCGGGGGGGTACTTGGCCTGGACAGCGACGAACGCGACGGATTGCGCGAAAGAGGGATCGTCTGATGCGCGTGGAGATAGTCGACGTTGGACCCCGCGACGGACTGCAAAACGAGGACAAGACCCTCACGCCGGAGACCCGCGCCGAACTGTGCGATCGCCTCTCCGCCTGCGGCGTCCCGCGCATCGAAGCCGCCAGCTTCGTCAATCCGAAACGCGTGCCCCAGATGGCAGGGGCCGAAGAGGTTCTTGAGGGGCTGGATCGCCGCCCCGGTACGGTCTACGCGGGCCTCGTCCTGAACGAGAAAGGCTACGAGCGCGCCGTCCAGGCTGGAGTGGATGAGGTGCGCTACGCCTTCCCCGTCACGGAGACTTTCGCGGCGAGGAATCAGAATACCACCGTCGCGGACGCGACCGCGCTCGCCGCCCGGCTCGTGGAGCGGGCGCGGCTGGACGGGGTGCGTGCCTCGGTGACGCTCTCCGCTGCCTTCGGCGACCCTTTCGAGGGGCGGGTGGAATTGGATCACGTGCTACGCATCGCCGGAAGGGTGGCCGAAGCCCAGCCCGACGAGATAGTTCTCGCCGACACAATCGGCGTCGGAGTACCCACGCAGGTACGGGAACTGATCGCAGGCGTTCTGGAGCATGGAATTACCGTCGGTTGCCACTTCCACGACACCCGTCACACCGGCATCGCCAACGCCGTGGCAGCCATCGAGGCAGGGGCGACTGTCCTCGACGCCGCGGTTGGCGGGACGGGCGGTTGTCCTTTCGCGCCGCGGGCGACCGGCAACATCGCAACGGAGGATCTGGTGTACACGCTGCATGGCATGGGCCATGAGACGGGGATAGACCTCGACGCCCTGATCGGGGTAGCCGAGTGGTTGGCGGCGCAACTGGAGAAGGAACTGCCGGGACGGGTCTATCGTGCAGGTGGATTCGAGGCGGTGGCTGGCTGAAGTGGATGGATGCCTTCCAGGCTAACCCCGGGGTGAATACTGTTCGCCGGGCCAAAGACGACGGCGCGACGGGACACGACAGTGCGGATTACGGTGGAAGGAGCGAGTAGGTGGCTTACAACGTGGCGGTAGACGTTGGCGGGACCTTCACGGACGTGCTGGTCTTCGACGAAGAGAGCGGCGGGCTCACCGAAGGGAAGGTGCTTTCGACGCCCGCAGATCCGTCGCAAGGCGTGGTAGAGGGGATCGAGACGGTCTGTGAGAAGGTCGGCATCGGGTTCACGGACCTCCATCTCCTGTTCCACGGCACGACGGTCGTGACGAATATGATCCTGACGAACACCGGCTCTCGCGTCGGCCTGCTTGCGACGAAGGGCCACGAGCAGGTCCTCCTGCTGGCCCGCGCCTGGACGCCAGGTCCCCTGTACGGCTGGATGGCCCTCCAGAAACCAGATCCGCCCGCCGATCCTACAGATACGGTCGGCATTCGAGAACGCATCGGCCCAGACGGCAGCGTGCTGACCGAACTGGACGAAGATGGGGTGCGTGATGCTGTGAAACGGCTCGTTGACCGGGGCGTGGAGTCGCTCGCCATCGGGTTTCTCAACTCCTACGTGAACCCGGCGCACGAGCGGCGTGCCCGCGACATAGTACGCAAGGCGTATCCGGACCTCTCGGTCTCCATCTCGGCAGATATCGGGCAGGAGTACGGCGAGTACGAAAGGACGCTCACGACCGTGGTGAACACGGCGGTGCAGCCGCGCACGATGTCGTACATGCGGAACTTCGAGTCCTCGATGGGGGAGAAACAGTTCGGCGGCCGCCTCTCCATCGTGCGCTCTGATGGAGGCGCGATGAGCACGGAGGCCGTCTCTGAAAGCCCGATCCAGATAGCCCTGTCGGGACCCTCCGGCGGCGTCACAGGATCCGCGTACCTTGCGCGGGAGATCGGGGTCCCCGACATCCTTACCTTCGATATGGGCGGGACGAGCACCGACGTGTCGCTATGCCGGGATGGGGAGACGCCGGTGCGGCGCGACATACAGCTCGGCTACTTCCAGTTCAAGTCCCCGGCGGTGGACGTTCACAGCGTCGGGGCTGGGGGCGGGTCCATCGCCTTCCTCTCGGCGAGCGGCGCGTTGCAGGTTGGCCCCTCGAGCGCGGGCGCCGACCCCGGACCCGCCGCCTACGGCAAGGGTGGCGAAGCCCCGACCGTCACCGATGCAAACGTGGTGCTGCACCGCATCCCGCCCGGCGTCGCCCTCGGCGGCACGCTAGCGCTGGACGAGGTGGCGGCACGCAAGGCGGTAGAGACTGTGGCGGAGCCGCTGGAGATGGGTGTGGAGGAGGCGGCGGAGGCGATACTGGCGGTCGTGAACGAGAACATGCACGCCGCGCTGCGCGTGGTGAGCGTGGAGCGGGGCCACGATCCCAGGGAGTTCGGGCTGGTCGCGTTCGGCGGGGCGGGACCGATGCACGCAAACGCCCTCGGGCGGCTCATCCGGTCGCGGTCTGTGATCGTACCCCCAACACCGGGCGTGATGAGCGCGTTCGGCTTCCTGTCCTCCGACATCCAGAACGAGTTCCCCGAGACGTACCTGCGAAACGCGGAGGATACGCCAGCCGCCGAGCTAAAGGAGATGGTAGAAGGACTGATCTCCCAGGCTGATGAGTGGCTGGATGGGGAGGGCGTCGGGCAGGAGAACAGGCGGTTCGACCTGTACGCGGACTGCCGCTACTACATGCAGAACATCCAGATCCCCTGCCGTTTCGAACTCGACGAACTCTCCGGCGATGATTGCACCTTCCTGAGAGACCGGTTCGAGGAGGCGCACCGGCAGCGCTACAACTTCGACCTGCCTGACTCGCCGCTGGAGATCGCCACCGTCCGCGTCGTCGGGCGCGGAACCATCAAGGGGGTTAGCCTGGTCGAGAGCGAGGATGGGGCATCCGGCGATGGTGCGGGATCCGTCGTCCGCGAAGGCAGGGTGTACTTCGGCGGCGAATGGCTGGAAACCCCGATCCACGACCGGGACAGACTCCGTCCGGGACACGAAGTTGGCGGACCGGCGATCGTGGTGCAGGACGATACGACCACCGTCATCGAGCCGGGCTACAGGGGCGCGGTGGACCGCTTCGGGAACATCCTGATCGAGGAGGCGTGAAATGACGACCCAGAAGGAAGCCCTCCCGGATTTCGTCCGCGAGCACCACATAGACCACGTGACGCTGGACATCATCGAAAATGCCCTCAAGAACATCCGCCACGAAATGGACCGGGTACTCGTGACCACGGCAGTGAGCCCCGTTATCAGGGAGCAGGCCGACGAGTTCCCGCTCATCGCCGACAGGAAGGGACGCATGGTCGTGGGCCAGTTCGGAAGCCCTGTTGACACCGTGCTGGAGAACTCACCATACAGGGTCGAGGATCTCAAGGAAGGCGATGTGATCGCCACCAACGACCCGTACATGATGGAAGGAAGCACGTCCCACCTCCCCGATATCCTGCTCGTCAGGCCCATCTTCCACTCGGACGAGCACATCGGCTACGCCCTGCAGTGGGGCAACCTGATGGATGTGGGAGGATCTACCGCGGGATCCATCCCCATAGACGCCCGATCTATCTTCGAGGAGGGCGTGAGGATGCCGCCCGTCAAGCTCTATGACGCGGGTAAACTCAACGAGGAGGTCCTGCGCTTCTTCTGCCACAACTCGCGCACCCCGCGCGAGACCCGCGCCGACGTGATGGCGATCGCCGCCGGAACCGCCGCCGGGGCCCAGCGGGTCAGGGACATCTGCGACCGCTTCGGCAAGGACACCTACCTGGAGGCGTGCGACGCGCTGTTGAACCGGACGCGGACGAGCATCATCAAACTCATTCACCAACTCATCCCGGAGGGTCAGACGTTCGAGTTCGAGGACTACACGGACGATGACGGGCTGGGGAACGGCCCGATCAAGCTCAAGCTCGCCATGTGGCGCGAGGGTGACGAGCTGCACCTTGACTGGGCTGGTTCGGATGGTCAGGTGCCGGGTCCGGTGAACTTCCTGCTCAACCACGAGATGTTCCAGATGTTCGCGGGGGTGTTCCTGATCTCCGCCGTTGACCCCACCATCCTGTTCAACGACGGCTACGCCGACATCATCAAGGTGAACATCCCCGACGGTAGCATCCTGCGTCCGAGAGAGCCGGCGCCCCTGTCCAACCGGCTCGTCGTGATGGCACGGCTCTTCGACGTGCTCGGCGCGGTGTACGCCAAGGCCATCGGCTTCAACGTCTCCGGCTCCTACGGCACCAGCCCCAACTTCGTGTACTCCGGTATCAAAGAGGACGGCGAGACGTTCCAGACCATGGAGATCCTGTACGGCGGAATACCGGCCATACCAGGCAAGGACGGGCTGGACGGGCATTCGTGGTGGCCGGAGTTCCTCGCGGTTCCCGCCGAGTACATGGAGACGTACTACCCTATGATCGTGGACGAGTACTCCGCCCGCCGGGACTCCTGCGGCGCTGGAGAGTTCCGAGGCGGTTGCGGCATCAAGAAGGTGTACCGCTTTCTTTCGGATGGCCGCATTACCTACCAGGACGACCGCGCCCACACCTTCCCCTACGGCGTCGCCGGTGGGAAACCCGGCGCCTCCTCCAGGAAGACCCTGATCCGGGAGAGCGGCGAGGAGATAGAGCTTCCGGCCAAGGTGCGCGACGTCCCCGTCTCCGCTGGCGACCGGCTCGTGTTCGAGACCGCTGGCGCGGGCGGTGTCGGAGACCCGCTGGAGCGCGACCCGGAAGCCGTGGCCAGGGATGTTCGCTGGAACCTGGTCAGCGTTCAGGCCGCACACAACGAGTACGGCGTCGTGATGGATGAAGATGGAGCCGTGGACGCGGATGCAACGCAATCCAGGCGCGAAGAGATAGCGGGCAGCCGGGGTGACCTGCCTGGTTTCGACCACGGCGACCTGCCGGATCTCGAAGTGCAGCGGCGTGTGATCGCCGACACCCGCCGCCAGTTCAACGAGTGGCTCTCTGGCGAGCTGGGCGCGGCCAGAGACAACGGGCGCGAATGAGCGTCCGGCACATCGAAGGTTTCGGAGGGCGCGGCGGCTTCGGCCACCGTCCCGCCTTGATCGTCGTTGACATGACCCTCGGCTTCACCGATCCGGAGTCGCCGCTCGCGTGCGACCTGGAAGTCCCGGTCGAGAACATCCGGGGGCTCCTCGAAGCCGCCCGCAACGCGGAAATTCCGGTAGTGTTCACCACGGTCGCCTACCGCGAATCAGACAAGCTCACCGCCGCGGCGTTCATAGACAAGGTGCCCGCGCTCCTCACGCTGGAGGCGGGCAGCCGCTGGGCGGAGATTGATCCCCGCATAGCCCCACTCGATTCGGAGCCGGTTCTCAACAAGCTTTTTGCTTCAGCCTTCTATGGAACCGGCCTCCCAAGCCTTCTCGCCGCTGCGGGCGTCGACACCCTGATCGTCACCGGCGCATCGACCAGCGGATGCGTCCGGGCCACCGCAGTCGACGCGCTCCAGTACGGGTACCGTCCTGTGATCCCGCGTGAGGCCGTGGGAGACCGCAACCCTGAGGCGCATGGAGCGAACCTGTACGATATGGACGCCAAGTACGGTGACGTGATTCCCGTCAATGAGGCGCTCAGGTACCTGGAGGCGGTGCGCTCTGCCTCCGATATGCCAACCTAGCGCCGTTGCCAGACGGTTGATTGCCCACGGTTTATCCTGAGGGCATTCAAGGCTGCAAACCGGAGGAGCTGTGTCCGAGACGGGGAACGTGGATCACGAGCAGGAATTGAACCGGCTGCTGGGCGAGCTCGGGGAGACGCTCGGCCGGCGGGAACGACTTCTCGAAGGCATGAAGCGCACGCGGACCCAGGCGCGGCTGCACGAGATAACCGTCGAGGCCGAACAACCGTTCGAGCAACTGGACCAGGACGCGCTGCTCGGAGACCTGCAGAGAGAGCTTGACCAGCAGCGCGCCCGCGACCTGGACCTCGAGCGCGTCCTGCAGATCCTCAACCGGCAGCGGGAGATCGAAGACCGCTTCTTCCGGGAGCTGGAACCCAACATCGCCCCGGAGCATATGGAAGATCTCGCTGACCTTGCGCGGAGGATGGATGCGCGTGACGCCATCTTCGAGAGCATTGAGTCCGGCACGACCGGGCAGAAGAGACACCTTATTTCAGAGGCGATGAACAGCCAGACGGAACTCGAAGAACACCTCTACCGCCTCATCGAACGCCACCTCACCAGAAGGCATGGGTCTTGACCCGCGCTCCAGAGGCAATAATCGTCGGGGCCGGGGTAGTCGGCGCGAGCATCGCCTTCCACCTCGCAGAGCGCGGTGTGGACACCCTGGTTCTCGACCGCGAGGGCCCGGCCGCCGGCTCCACGGCCCGCTCCGGAGCCCTCGTCCGGGCGCACTACCCGACGGCGCTGGAGACGAGCCTGGCCTGGGAGAGCCTCACCGAATACTTCGAGCCGTGGGGAGACCGGGTCGGCGGAGGATGCGGCTTTACCCGCACCGGCTTCGCCTATCTCGTGAACCCGGAGAAAGAGGAAGCGTTGCGGCACAACGTGGCGATGCAACAGGAGCTCGGGGTGGATACGCGCCTAATCTCGCCGGATGATCTCCGGAGGATAGATCCCGCGCTGAACACAAACGGCGTGACCCTCGCTGCCCACGAGCCCCGGGGAGGTTACGCCGATCCCACGGCGACGGCCGTAGGTTTCCTGAAAATGGCCGAATACCTCGGTGCGAGCTTCGAGCGGAGGTACGTGACGGGAATTGTGGAGCAGGGGGGAGAAGTCCGGGGCGTGTACACGGATGGGGGAACCGTGGAGGCCGGGATCGTGGTGCTTGCCGCGGGCGCGTGGTCTGTTCCCCTCGCCGGCACTGTGGGCCTGGACCTCCCCATCCATCCGGCCAGGGTGCGGGTTGGCCTCTTCGAGCGTCCGTACTCGTTGCCAACGCACCTGACGCTTATCGACACGGTCGAAGGATTCTACGCCCGTCCGACGGCAGAACGCGCCACCCTCGTAGGCAGCCGTTCCAGCCTGGAGTGGCTTCATGAACCCGACGAGCCGGACGCTTCGCCAGGGACAGCGTTCATAGTAGCGGCGTCGCGAATGGTGGCCCGCCGCATCCCGGCGATGGAAGAGGCGCCGTATCGTTCGGGGAGATCCGGCATCCTCGACATGACGCCTGACGGGAGGCCGATACTTGGACCACAGGGACCAGATGGTCTCTTCCTGGCTGCGGGCTGGAGCGGGACCGGATTCAAGAAAGCCCCGGCCGTGGGGGCGGAGGTGGCGCGCTGGGTTGTTGACGGGGCCCCGAAGCGGCCTGAATTAGGGGGCTACGATCTCGGCCGCTTCGAGGAAGGACGGCTTATCCAGGGCGAGTTCGAGTACGGCGCGCGCACGCCCCACTAGCGCGGATCTAGACGTAGTGGGTAGAACGGCTACCACGGTAACCCCTGTGGGAGCAGGCTGACCAGCGACCCCGGTAATGTGTCGCCCCGCCGTTGTAGGCTTCGTAGGCTGCCCATGAGGCGTGTACGAACGGGGCGACGGTTACGACCAACATCACGGGAACCAGCAAGAAACCGACGATCACCGCCATCAGGGCGCCGGTGATCGCCCACCCTACGGCTATGGCTGTCAGCCAGAACACCTGGTAGACGACGGAGTACAGGGCCTGCGAGGCCACCGCGCGGGAACGGTCCCGGAAAGCCAGCCAGATCACACCGGCCACCACCGGGCCCAGGAACCCGGTAAAGATGTTCAGAAAGGTGCTCAGGTGGGCGAGCACGGCCCACGTGCGCTCACCGGACGAGGTAATTTCGGAGCCGGACGGACGAAGGTCCGGGAGCGGCCCGCGATACGGCTCGTACTCCCGTTGCATCCCGTAGTTCCGCGATTCTTCGCTCATCCACGTCCTCCTTGTCGGTTCTCCCCTTCGTATACGGTGGGGAAGTCGCCGGGTTTCGTGTCGGTCACATGATGCCCGAGTATTCAGTCCGTCCGAGGACCAACCTTCCTGGACGCTCTCGATACTTGCGGGGGAGAACGGTCCCTGGTGTGCTAAGGTATGGCTATAGGCAGAAGGCATCTAGTGTCTGACGATGAGCCGGGCGAGGGGCCGGATTCAAGCTTCGAGAAAGGGGCACGAGGGTGAGTGAGGAGCCAAGCGGCGCGCAGGACGGCAGGACTTCGACGGTGGAAGGCAAGGAAAGCCTGAGCGTCACAGACAACCGGACGGGCAAGAGCTACGAGGTCGAGATCTCGGACGGCACCGTCCGGGCCATGGATTTCCGGCAGATCAAAGTCGACGAAGAAGATTTCGGCCTGATGACCTACGATCCCGGCTTTACCAACACCGCTAGCAGCCGTAGCGCGGTCACCTACATCGACGGTGAGAAGGGCATTCTAGAGCACCGGGGCATCCCCATCGAGCAGCTGACCGAGCACTCCAACTTCCTCGAGGTCGCATATCTGGTCCTCTACGGGAAGCTGCCGAATCAGAAGGAGTACGACGAGTGGGTGTATGACGTGACCCACCACACTTACGTGCACGAGATGATCAAACGCTTCATGGACGGCTTCCGTCACGACGCCAACCCGATGGGCATGCTGCTCGCGTCGGTGGGCGCTCTCTCCACCTTCTACCCCGAGGCCCGCGACACGAGCGACGACTACCAGCGCTACGTCTCGGCGGTGCGCCTGATCGCGAAGATGCCGACCCTCGCT
>Ga0081539_10005832_pt1 | contig 12231 bp, 14 predicted proteins | sample TabmetS4T2R2_FD_71023 | JGI IMG/M metagenome (GOLD analysis project Ga0081539, IMG submission 71023) | Tabebuia heterophylla rhizosphere microbial communities from the University of Puerto Rico - S4T2R2 | ecosystem: Host-associated > Plants > Roots > Rhizosphere ...
GCCGTCCGGGAAGAACCAGTCCTCGAACAGGATCGCGGCAGCGACCATGCCGAAGCCGAAGCGAACGCTCAGCTCGGCCGGGACGTCGGCCTTTGCATCTTCGAGGCGATATTGGAGCTGCAAGCGTCCGGCCGCGCGACTGAAGTAATTGTCGAGACCGTGCATTGGGCCGTTGTCGCCCGCGGCATCGACCGGAGACTTGGCCAGGGCCCGCAGCAGGTCGCCGTTTTCCTTGAGGAACACATAGATCGATCGAACGAAAACCTCGTTGCCGGTCTGCCGGTCGAGCGTCTCGGAAGTGCTCGTCTCAAGGAACTCTCCGATCAGCCTGTCGAAAGGTGTGAAGACGGCTTCCTCGAACAGCCTCGCCTTGTTCTCGAAGTAGCGGAAGACCAGGGTTTCGCTGCAGTTCGCGCGAGCGGCAATTTCCCGCGTCGTCGCGCCCGCATAGCCGCGTTCGGCAAATGCAGCACGGGCTGCGGTGACGATCAGCTGCCTGATCTCGTCGCGGCTCCTGCGGTTGCGCCTCGGCACATCGGCCCGCTGGGCATGCGCCAGATCTGGATCGCTTCCAAGCTCCATTCCACGCCTCTCATCGACTCATGGTCTGGTCAGGGTTAGCAGATTTGTGTAGTAACTGCTACACAGGAACAGGTCGAGAGGATTCGGGAAATGAGCGTGCACTATGATCTGGTCATTCGTGGCGGCACGATTGTCGACGGGTCCGGAGGCGAGCCATTCGCTGCGGACATTGCGGTTCAGGACGGTCGGATCGCCGGCGTCGGCGCCATAGTGGGAAGCGGGAATGAGGAGATCGATGCGCGGGGTAGCATCGTCACGCCGGGCTTCGTCGACATCCACACCCATTATGATGGGCAGATCACCTGGGAGAATCGCCTCTCGCCCTCATCGGGTCACGGCGTCACCACGGTGGTGATGGGCAATTGCGGAGTCGGATTTGCGCCTATCCGGGAGTCGCAGCGCGACATCGCCGTCAAGCTGATGGAAGGTGTCGAGGACGTGCCCGAGGCGGTGATGATGACCGGGCTTCCATGGAATTGGGAGACCTTTCCGGAATATCTCGATGCGCTGGAATTGCGCCACAGCGACATCGACTTTGCGGCCCAGCTGCCGCACTCGCCGCTGCGAGTCTATGTGATGGGCGAACGCGGGGCGAAGCTCGAACCGCCGACGCAGGAAGACCTTGCCGAAATGCGCCGGCTGACGGCCGAGGGAGTTCGCGCTGGCGCGCTCGGCGTCACCACCTCGCGCAGCTATACCCATCGTTTCCGCAGCGGCGAATTGGCGCCTTCAGTCCCGACCGAGGACCAGGAAGTGCTGGCGCTTGCCGAAGGGTTGAGGGACGCCGGCAGCGGCGTGTTTCAGATAGTCCCTAACTATGATGCCGATGCAGCCACGCGCTTTGAGCTCCTTCGCAAGGTGGCGAAGGTCTCGGGACGGCCGGTCTCCTTCACCTTCATGCAGGTCCCTCATCATCCAGGCGACTGGGAGCAGACGCTCGCCGATCTGGAGCAGGCTCGCCGGGAAGGCCTGCAGATCAAGGGGCAGGTCATACCTCGTCCCACAGGCGCCATGCTGGGACTGGAGCTTTCGCTGCACCCCTTCGCGCTCAACCCGAGCTTCACGGAGATTGCCGATTTGCCTCTTGCCGCCAAGGTCGAGCGGATGCGCGACCCCGCATTCCGGGCGCGGCTGATCGCCGAGGAGCCGCAGGATCCCCACCCTTTTTTCGTCTACGTGGTTTCCGATCTTGAATCGCTGTTCGTCCTCGGTAACCCGCCCAACTACAATCCGGGGCCGGAAGAGAGTATTGCGGCAAGGGCACGCGCCTTGGGGGTCGATCCGCGGCAGCTTATCTACGATGCGCTGCTGCAGCGCGACGGACATGAGATCCTCTATCGCCCGATGGGCAATGCGGAGGGGGTGAAATTCGAAAGTAGCGGGCGCAACCTGCTGAAGGACGAGCGCACGATCATCGCGCTTGGCGATGGCGGGGCGCATTACAGCCTGATCTGCGATGCGGCCTATACTACCTACGTGCTCACCTATTGGACGCGCGATGCCGGGCCCGACATGGGGCTGAGCCTTCCCTATGCGATCCGCAAGCTGGCGTTCGAACCGGCCCAAGCCGTTGGGCTCGGTGATCGAGGCCTGATCGGGATCGGCTACAAGGCGGATCTCAATGTTATCGACTATGACCGGTTGCAGCTCCATGCGCCGCATGCGGTTTACGATCTTCCCGCCGGAGGACGGCGACTCGCACAGCGCGCCGATGGCTATGAAGCAACGATCGTAAGCGGAGTCGTGACTTACCGGCGTGGCAGGCCGACCGGAGAGTTGCCGGGTCGGCTGGTGCGAGGCGCCAGGGCGGCACCCCTCCAGTAGCTGGAGGATTCGCTGGAGGCAGGACTCATCACATGAGCGTTGGCCAGGGGGCAAGTCATCATGAAGGTGATGGCTCATGCACAAAACCCATCAGATAGCTGAACGGTGTCAGCGATTCACAGCTCACCCCTTGATTGCCAAATAAACTGCGACATACTTCGTTCCGATGACGGGAGAGCGTTGATGAGCAGGAAAGTAAAAGAGTTCATCGATATCAAGGATTACACCAATCTCGATGTCCTGATCGACATTCTTACGGAGATTCGTGGCAATTTGCCTGCAGACTCTGAGCCGGAACTCAAGTTGAAGGGCGACGATGTTTTCGGTCGTCTGCTGTGCGTTTCCTATTTCCGCCCGCAAACGCAAGAGGAGATGGAATGCGATGCCCGCTATGCGGACGCCTATCGGCAATCGCGTGCGAGCGGCCTTCGGCGCTCACCTTCTCAATGTCATCTCCGCTGCGTTGCTTGATAGGGGGCTGGGCGGTTCAGCTGGACTTTGCCTGGAGAGGCGCAATGGAACATCAAGTCATTCTCACCCGCGGCGTTTCGATCTTTGGCGAGATCCAGGAGTTCGCCGGATTCTCTCTTGAATCTCAGCTCTACATTCGCCGATCGCTCGATATTGCCAGCGGCGAGGCCGGGGCGAGGGGGCGCTGCCTGGAATGTTCGAAAGACACAAGCGTGGTCCGCGGACAAGAATTGCTCTACGGTTCGCTTGATTACCTGCGCGCGATTTTGGACGAAGGATCGATGCCCCGTCGACAGAGCGAGTTCCTGCCGCTGCTTGTCGAACTCTCCGTTTTCGATCTCGATAGCGGCGACCTGGACGGATTTCCTCCGTACCGGTTTCTATACGAGCGTTTGCTGGGGAGCCGTGTTCGTCCGTGGCTGCCAAGCGCGTTCTGTGCTGCGGCAGTCATGCCGCACGTAAAGCCGATGCGTCGGGTCGGCCTGCTCAGCACGCTCGGGGAAGCTCTTGTGGCTTCTTGGTCCGAGCAGGAGCCGAGCTTTTATCCCGAGCAGGTCACTGAATGAAACTAACGATGGGCGACGTGGGCTGTTGAGTGAGATGCTTAGAGCAAAAAGCGTGATACATGCATCGCGCTTCTTGCTCTCAGTTTTTGTTGTCGCACCGCTATTTGCGCAAATTGACCAGGTGAACCATGCCCCGCATGGTTCAGCCCTGTGCGGGGCACAGGCGACCTGCGTCAATGGTACCCACTTTTGCGCGCGCTCATTCGGGAAGGCATTTGCGTGAATTCCCTGGAAACGAACTCGTAACAGCAAATTCCGCTGCGGAGACTGGTCGACCTCTGACTGCCCGCACCGCCAGCCACCCTCCAAAATAGTCTCTGGTCAAATGTGCGTAGCCATCCGGTGAAGGCCGCACCGACGACCGTCAGTCGTTTGCCGGCTTGATGATGCGCTTTGCGGCTGCATTGCGGCGAGCGGCGATGCGACCGAGGGCCAGCTGGATCGCGGCGGCGAACGCCAGGTCCCAGGTGCGAGCCGCGCGATTGCTACGATCTCCAATGGTCTCGCAAAAGCCACGGGGTTCATCTTCAGCCGCGATAGCGGCTAAGGTGCCACTCAGGGGCTCCATGATACGGGAGCTGACCCGCCGAACGTCATAATGGGAGGGGGAATTGGCAGGAACCAGGCAACGTTCCGGACTGATCGAATGGCGTCAGCACTGGCCCCTGGTCGCCGCTGCGGTGACCGGCGTATCGCTCTCGACCGTTCCGCCGGCCTCGCTCGGGGTCATGATGGTGCCGGTGGAGCAGGACCTCGGCTGGACGCGGACCCAGATCTCGCTGGGAACGTCGCTTGTTTCGTTGATCGGGATGACCCTTGCCACGGCCGCGGGGTTCGCGATCGACCGGCTCGGCGCACGCCTCGTCGCCATTTGTGCCGCGATGCTGATGTGTGGCGGGATTGCACTCATGTCGTCAGTCGGCAGCAGCTTGTGGCAATGGTGGGGACTCTGGGCACTGGTGGGGATGGCCGCATCGGCCATGCCGACGGTCTGGATAACGCCCGTGGCTGGCCTGTTCACCGCTGGCCGCGGTCTCGCGATCGCGGTCACGCTGAGCGGTTCGGGCATTGCCACCTCGCTCGTACCGATCCTCGCGAACCGGCTCGTGGAAGACCATGGCTGGCGAACCGCCTACCTCGGCCTGGCCGGCACCTGGGCTCTGCTGGTCCTTCCGCTGGTGTTGCTGTTCTTCCACGATGCGAAAAGCTCTCGCCCAGCTGAGAGCGCCGATTCCGCAGCACAGGCCGTCCAGCTGCATGGGCTGACGGCGCGCGAAGGCTTCACCTCATTCACATTCTACCGGCTGGCCCTGGCCGCATTCCTGAGCATGTCGGCCGGTGTCGCGTTGATCCTGAACCTGGTTCCGGTGCTGCGATCGACGGGTCTCACGCCGGCGACCGCTGCCTGGGTGGCAGGAATCATCGGCATCGCGACCATAACGGGCCGGCTCATTGGTGGCTTCCTCATGGACCGGATAAGCGCCGCCGCCATTGCGGCGCTTTCCTCCGCCGGAGCGGCCTTGCTGCCCATCGGCCTGCTCGTCTTCCCCGGTTCCACCCTCGCTTCGGCCGCCGGCGTGGCGATCTACGGATTGCTGGGCGGGGCGAAGGTACCCGCCGTCGCTTATCTCGCCAGCCGCCATTTCGGCGCGCGCGCGTTCGGCACGCTGTACGGCGCGGTGAATACGACCATCGCTCTCGGGGTCGGGCTTGGGCCGGTCGTTGCCAATTACGTGTACGATGTCACGCATTCCTATGTGCCGGTGATGTGGGCCGCGATCCCATTCCTCCTGGTCGCCGCGCTGCTCTATGCCACGCTCGGCCGCTATCCGGATTTCCGGACGGAGGCATCGCCCGCTGGGAGCACCGGATGAAGCCACGCATCCTGTTGACCCGGCGCTTGACGGACAAGGTGCAGAAGCGGCTGTGCGCCCGGTTCGACGTCGTCACGAACGATGCCGACATGCCGCTGTCGCGGGACGCCCTGGTGGAGGCCATGACGGCGTTCGACGTGCTGTGTCCCACCATTACCGATCGCATCGACGCGGCGGTGATCGGCGTGCCCGGGCGAAGGGTCAGGCTCATCGCCAATTTCGGTGCGGGGACCGAGCATATCGATCTGCATGCCGCCGCAAGCGAGGGTGTTGTCGTCACCAACACGCCCGATGCGCTGACCGGCGCGACCGCCGAGCTCGCGCTGACCCTGATGCTCATGGCTGCCCGGCGGGCAGGCGAGGGCGAGCGCGAGGCGCGTGCCGGTCGTTGGGCCGGTTGGGCACCGACCCACATGCTGGGCCAGACGCTGTGTGGCAAGACGCTCGGACTGATCGGTTTTGGGCGCATCGGTCGCGCCGTCGCCCGGCTCGCACATGCCCTGGGAATGCATATCGTCTATTACTGCCGCGGATCGGTCGACCCCAGTGGGATTGCCGGCTTTTCGGCGACGCAGATCGGATCGCTGGCCGAGCTTGCCGCTTGTGCCGATGTCCTGTCCGTGCACGTGCCGGGCGGAACGGAGACACGCCATCTGGTGGACCGCGCCTTGTTTGAAAAGATGAAGCCCGGTGCGATCCTGGTCAACACCTCACGCGGCCCGGTCGTCGACGAGCAGGCCCTGATCGCGGCATTGCACGACGGCCGTATCGGCGGGGCTGCGCTCGATGTCTATGAGCACGAGCCGGCGATCCCCCTGGCCCTGCGCCAACGCGAAAATGTGGTGATCCTGCCGCATCTGGGCAGCGCCACCATCGAAACGCGCGATGCGATGGGCATGCAAATGGCCGACAATGTCGAATGCTTCCTCGCCGGAGAGCGTGTACCGAACCGGCTGGTGTGAACGCCCTTTCTCCAAGGCGGATCGATTGCTGACCACCCCGCGATCTTCATGTCGGGCAAGCACGCCCGGCATTATGGGCATCAATATTCCATAAGACACTCTATCGATAAAACGACCTTTGACTACTCAAGGGAATATGGTAAACCGGTTTACAACGTCGGAGTCGGGCTCCTGCGACACCTTGGTCGGGTGGCACGATCCATTGAAGCTGGCAGGTTAAGAAGAATGGAGAAGGATATGTTGACCGTCGACAGGCCGCGGGAGAGCGTGAACGGGGAACTGCTCCTGCTCTGGGCGCTTCCCGTGGTTGCTGTGTTCTGGTTCCTGTCGTTCCTTGCCTTTCCGGGATTCGTGCAGCCCATGTCGCCGGCCCTTTCCGCCGACCAGGTGGCGGCCTTCTATCGCGATCCCGACAACCTGCCCCGCATCCGGTATAGTATGATCGTGTTCAACTGGTTCGGGGTCGCGCTGATCCCGGTGCTGGCGATGATCGCCATGCAAATGCGCAGAATGGCGCACCACACGCCGATTCTCAGCTATTGCTTCATCGGCTGCATCGCGGGTGGGCCCACCTTGTTCTGCATGGCGGACCTCTACTGGTTGCTGGCGGCCTTCCGGCCTGAACGCGACCCGGCGCTGATCCAGATGTTCAACGACATGGCCTGGGTGACTTTCACCAGCCAGGTCCCGTTTCTGGTCGCACAGAGCATATTCCTGGCATTCGGCGTCTACCTCGATCGCCAGGCCAAGCCGGTCTTTCCCCGATGGGTCGGACACTTCAATCTGCTGATCGCCGCTGCGCTGGTGCCTGCGGCCTTCACGGCGATGTACCAGGACGGCCCGCTCGCGTGGAACGGCCTGCTTTCCTTCTGGGCCAAGAACATCGCCATCGGTCTCTGGATCGTAGTCATGACCGCGGCGCTGGCGCAGGTGGTCCACCGCCAGCGCGGCGAGCTTGGAGGTGCGGCGCGATGAACGTTGCCGCAACCACTCTCGAAGCGCCTCCCGCACCAGCCTCGCGCCTGAGCCGTATTGCCTGGAACTGGCGCCACAATCCCAAGCTGGAGCTGTGGCTCGCTTGGTATACGATCGTCATTTTCTTCAATATCTTCGGCATCGTCTTCTTCATCATGACGCGGACCCAGCCGCCACCCAAGCCGTGGTGGGGATTGCCGCGCATCGTGCAGTGGTTTGCCGATAACCGCCATGGCCTGCTGCTCGGCTTCGGCATCATGTTCGCTGTGGGTGCCTTCGTCACGGCGTCCACGGCTCTTATCACCTATTCGATCCGGCGCATGTCGGTGAGCCCGGCCTTCGCTTACTCCTATCTGATCATCTACTCGCTTGCGGCGGTGCCCGGCATGCTGCTGACCTGCATTGCGCTTGTCGTCGGCGCGATGCGGCCCGATCGTGACCCGAAGCTGCTGGGCTTTCTCTACGACATGGGCTTCCTGTCGTTCAGCGGCACCATGTGTGGTTCGGCTATTTCAACATCTGCAACGCCTGGACCGAGGTCGTCGTCGCCACCTGCTGCATCCTGAAAAGCGGCCCGTTCGGGTGGAATGGCGTGATCGCCTTCTACATCAACATGGTCGTGTTCGGCGTCTACACGGGCGTGTTCATCACCTACCTGAAGAAGATGATCGAGCATGAGGACTTCAGCGACGGCGGTCCCCTGGCGCAGCGCCCGGCGAGGCACGCCGCGCACCGGTAGAAAGAGAAGAGCAGCATGACTGATGTCGCACGTGAGGCGAGCCCCGGAGAGCAGTCCCGAGCCTTAAGGGTGCCGGGGCAGCCGGACATGTGGGTCCTCGTGATGATCGAGGCGCTCACCTTCTCGGCCTACTTCGTCGTCTATACCGTTCGGTACAAGATGAGCCCGGACGTCTTCCTGCAATCCCAGGCCCATCTTTACCTCCGGTTCGGCGTCCTCAATGCGCTGATCCTGCTCGCCAGCTCCTGGTCGATTGCGCGCTGCGTCGATCGCGCCCGCGCCGGGGATTACAACGCCGCGCTCAACGACGCCTGGCTCACAATCGTCGGCGGCGTGGTCTTCATGCTGCTGAAATTCCATGAGTGGTCGGTGGAGATCGGCAACGGCTTCACCTTCACCACCAACGAGTTTTTCTCTTTCTATTACTTCCTGACCGGCATGCATCTGCTGCATGTCTTCGTCGGCTTCATCGCGCTTGGCGTGGTGATCTACCAGCTTTCCAGTCCTGCGCGCCGCTCGCAGGAGATCATCGAGACCGGGGCCACCTTCTGGCACATGGTCGATTTCCTGTGGGTCATCATTTTCGCGCTTCTCTATGTGATGAGGTGATCCCATGGGCATGACGACACAGCTACGGCTCGCGTCCACCTGGCTGACGCTGTCAGCCATCACCCTGTTCGCCTGGTGGATGGCCGCGCATCACGGGAACGGTCCGTTGAAACCCGATCCGGCCGTGGCGCTCGGGGCATTGGCGGTCACCGTGATCAAGGTGCGGGTGATCATCATGGAGTTCATGGACGCCCGGCAAGCCCCCGCGCGCCTGCGCCACCTTACGGATGCCTGGCTGGCCCTGTTCGTCGGGGCGATGCTCGTGGCCTATTTCGCTTAGGCCATCCCATACGGCGCACGTTGTCTCTTATTGGTGATTCTGGAGAATCTCTTCAGTATGGAACACGCAGCGTAGCCCAGAAGGCGGCATTTAGAGAGACACGATGAGAAGCGAGGCGGTGCCGTCGGGGGATCTGAAAGCGGAGGATCGCCGGGTTCGCAGGACTCGCGTCTCCATCAGAGCCGCCTTGAAAAGGCTATTGCAGGATGGAGCGATCGACCAGTTCACGATCAAGGACATCGCCGAAGAAGCCGACATCGGCTACACGACGTTTTTCCGTCACTTCGCGACCAAGGAAGAAGCACTCGCTGACTTTGCCGACAGTGCGGCGGCGGAATTGCTCTCGCAGACGCTGCCCATACTCAAGGCAGCCGACAGCCGGGCATCCTGTCTCGCCCTCTGTCATCATGTCCAGGCCAACCGTCAGATATGGGAGGCCTTGTTGACCGGCGGTGCGGCGGGCTTCGTGCGTAGTTCCCTGGCCAGGCACACGCTCGAGATGGAGGCGGATTGGCCGATGCCCCAATCCTGGATACCGGCCGACAAGGGCACCTATCTTGCCACCGGGATGGTGGTTGAAACTCTGACATGGTGGCTCACCCATGCCGCCGATCTTGCGCCGGAACAGGTGGCGGAAATCATGGACCGGACCTTTGTCTCCGCGCTAGTCGGAAAGGCGTCATAAGCAGCGCGTGCTGTCCGCTACCGATTGCCCCCCCAGAACTTCATAGGACGGATCGCTGCCGTCGCGTGCGGAGTTGGAGGGGCCGCGCATCGAGGTGACTTCGCGCACCTCGTCATGGTCGTAGCCCACCTTGCGGCGGACGATGGCCCAGTGGTCGTCGCGCTTTTCCCAGGCGTCCAAATAGCGGGCGCGCACGAAGATCTGATACTCCTTGCCGTCGCGCAGCATGCGCATGGTCCCGGTCACATAGGCCTCGCTGCCGGCGCGATCGCCGTCGAGCGCGATCAGGATGTTCGAGATCTGGTGCGAATGGCTGGTGAGGTGCAGGTGATCCTGACAGATCTTGTCGATGCAGCCGCGGCCGGGTCCCTGATAGACGCCCTCGCCATAATCGGCATGGCTGTCCTCGTGGAAAACGCTGTGTCCGAGCGGCAAGTCGAGGCGGTCGACCGAACGGCAATAGCTGTACAGCTGGTCGCGGATCGCCTGCTTGTCGGCCAGGCTTTGCAATGTCTCGTTCATGACGGCTGTCTCTCGCTCTTCTTGGCATAAGCCGCGGACATCGCGGCGATCGCCTCGATGCGGCTGCGCCGCTCGGCCGCGGACGTGCCGGCATAGCCGACGTCGGCATCCTCCAGGCCCCAGTTCAAGACCGGCCCGTAAGGCAATCGCTCGAGGCCGAGCGCGGCGACATCGTCGGCGGAGGCGCAATCGTCGGGGAAGGGGATGCCGAGTTTTGCCATGAGCTCGCGATGCGCGGGCGTATCGGTCTTGCCCATGATCAGGTTCAGCACGTCGATGCCGTGCGGCTTGAGCTCGGCCCAGAGCGCCTCGCCCAGCACCAGGTCGAAGGCCTTGGTTGCGCCATAGACGCTGATGCCCGGAAGGCCGCCGTAGCAGGCGCCCGATCCGACGATGATCATGCCGCCCCGACCCCGGGCACGCATCGGGCCGCCGAAGATATGGCAGCTGCGCATGACGGTCATGACGTTGCGCATGGCGAGGGCGTCCCAGTTGGCGAGATCGTTGTCGAGGAACATCGATCCGTTGGTGTCCGCGCCGGCGTTGAAGATGAACAGGCCGATCTCGCGGCGGCCGGCGGCTTCCAGCATGCGCCCGGCGGCGTCATCGGCGCTGAGATCGACCGAGGCGGTGACGCAGTCGACGCCATATCGGGCCTGGATGTCATGGGCCAGGCTGGCCAGCGGGCCCTCGCGCCGCGCGATGAGGACGAGATCGAAGCCCTTCTCGGCAAGCTGACGGGCGAAGGAGGCTCCGGTTCCCTCGGAGGCTCCAGCGATGAGCCCGCAGGGGCCGTAGCGATCTTTGAAATCCATTCCTGATCTCCTCTCGTGGGGGAGTCGCTGCCAAATCCGCGTTGATGAATCCATAGGCAGCATGGTCCTGGCGGAGGGAGTGCAAAAAGAATTGGCGGGGCGAACATTTCGGAAGGGAGGTTCTATGGCTAGGGATTGACCGTTGGGCCCCGCCGGAGGAGGTCAGGAATCATGTCCACGACCGCAGCGGCAAAAGCAGCACCGCTGACCGTCACGCCGCTCACCGGCTCGATCGGTGCCGAGGTGGAAGGCGTCGATCTGAGCCGCGACCTGGAGTCTGCCGTCGCCCAGCAGATCCGTGAGGCCTTTTACCGCCATTTCGTGCTGGTGTTCCGCAGGGAGGGTGAACGGAGCGCCGATGAGCAGCACCGCCTGGCGGCGCTGTTCGGCGAGCCGCAGCCGCTCGCGGTGTTCCAGTTCCTCGGCGCGCACCAGCCGTCGATCCGCTTCGATCCGGACTCGAAGATCGCTCCATCCGCCGCCGCATCGGCGCCCAAACCAACCGCGGCCGTTCCTCCCAAGGAATTGCGCGCCATCGGCATCGCCGGTGAGTTCGACGGCTGGCACAGCGATTCGACATTCACGCCCTGGCTGCCGCGCGCGGCAGTGCTTCGTGCCGAGGTGATACCGCCGGTCGGCGGCGACACGGGCTTCGCCAGCCTGTGTGCCGCTTACGATGCTCTTTCACCGATGATGCAGGGCTGGCTGGCCGAGGCGAAAGCGGTGCACATCGTTCCCGAAGGGTTCAAGGAGGGGATTAACCTCACGCAATATGGCCCCGACGCCGAAGCCCGCTTCGATGCGGAATTTCCACCGCGCGAATGGCCACTCGTCATCGCGCACCCCGAGACCGGCCGGAAGGCCCTGTTCATCAACCCTGGCTATGTCGTTCATATCATGGGCCTGAAGCGCGCCGAGAGCCATGCACTGATCCGCTTCCTGGCCCACCATGTGGCCTCATCCAGCTTCGTTTACCGGCACCATTGGCGGCCCGGCGATCTCGTCCTTTGGGACGAGCTTACGGCCCTGCACAGGGCGCCCGACGATTTCGCGCCGCACGACCGCAGGGTCGCTCGTGTCACGGCGGGGCGGGTCGTGCCGACTGCCCCCGCCGACACGCAAAGCGCTTAGGACGCGGCGACAATCGTCAGCTTGTCGGCCACCCATTCGGGCTCGGTGAGCATCAGATCGTGGCCGGTATCGATGTCCCATACTCGGCCGTTCGAGCGCGCTTTCAGCAGCTCCATGTCGCGCCCCGGAATGGTCGCTGTGCAGATGATGTGCGATTCCGGAATCGCCCGCATGGCGGCTTCGTTGCGCAACTCGA
>Ga0081539_10005833_pt1 | contig 12228 bp, 11 predicted proteins | sample TabmetS4T2R2_FD_71023 | JGI IMG/M metagenome (GOLD analysis project Ga0081539, IMG submission 71023) | Tabebuia heterophylla rhizosphere microbial communities from the University of Puerto Rico - S4T2R2 | ecosystem: Host-associated > Plants > Roots > Rhizosphere ...
TTCTGGACATTACTAATGTCGGGGCGGCGAACTTGAGTGAGTTGGCGTTTTTCGACATTTACCCCGTAGATGATGCGCCTCAGTTCAGCGGCGCGTGGAGCAACTTCCCGTTCTTCCCGAGCGGGATAGTTATCGTCGGCGGAATAGAACAGGGACTGTTCGTATTAAGGCCTACGATTGGCGGCCAGACGCTGCCCCCGCCCCAGTTGATGTTGGATGAGTCGGGACCAGGCGCCCAGCAAGCAGCCGCATTCGATGCGACGTTATTTCTCAGAGACCCGTTTCCTGTCGTCAACACCCACAACCTGCTCAATCAGGGACCTGACAAAAACACGAGGGTAGTTCTCCTTGTAACTAATCTACAATTAGTACAAGGCGAAACCGCGTCGTCCGTCATAGTTAATCTGACCGGGAGTAATAACGAAGCTTACAATCTTCCGGCGGAAGACGTCAGGCCCGTAATCAGCTCCAATTTTGCGCAGGTAGTCTTTCGTTTGCCTGACGCCCTCGCGGCGGGCGCGTGTACCATCAAAGTAAAAGCGCACGGCCAGGAAAGCAATCTCGGCACTATCAGGATCAAGAGTTAAGGTCGCGCGCAGAGCTTCGGGGTTCCCGCCTTCCTGCGATCACGCAGGCCGGTTTATTGACAGACCAAAACATCGAGGCATATAGTCGCAGCCGTTTCGTCGAAGGCTGAACTCACGAGCTTCTGCAACACTCGCCAAACCAGCCTCCAGCACAGTAGTCCAACCTGGTCCATTCATTGAAAACGGAGGAACATCCATGATTCGAGTCAAAAAATGGCGGCTTGTATTTGTCTGCCTGCTCACACTCTGGGCCTGCGCGGTAATTCAAGCCCAGGATCGAACGATCGTTATCAGTGGTAGTGTCGTTACTCCGGAAAAGGTTCTCAACAAAGGTTGGGTGGTAATCAAGCACAAGAAAATCAGCGCGGTGTCGGACACGCGTCCGAATGAAGAGGATGCCATCTGGGTCGATACGAGCGACATCATCTTTCCCGGATTTGTCGATCTACACAACCACCCGATGTACGCGATGTTTGAACCATGGGACGCCAAACAACTATTCAACAACCGCTACGAGTGGCGCTCCCTTGAGAAGTACAAGCAGGAAATCTCTACGCCGGCTCGTAACATACAAGATGATCCGCAGGGTTATTGCGACGTCGCCGAGTTTGCCGAAGTGCAGGCCATCACGGGCGGCACTACGACGTTCTCAGGTATGTTCCTGCTCAGATCATTTACGACTTTTCCTGCTTGCTTATCCCGACTCGCTGTCAGGAAGCTGGAGATTGACTCTGGCTTTTACTCAGCGCACGGACACGAACGAGTCCAGAATATGCTTGGTGTCGGCCGTGATTTCAATGATGCGACCGCCACCGCCATACGGCGCAAAGTTGCGGCGAACGACTTAGATCTTGTGCTGATCCATGTGGCCGAAGGAACGAGGACAGACGCTGAATCAATAAAAGAATTTGATCTGCTTAAAGCGCGCGGATTTCTCACTCACACTACGGCCGTTATCCATGGCGTCGCATTCGATAAGAGTGATTTTGCAAAGATGAGATTAGCGGCCACGGCCCTGGTCTGGTCTCCGCAAAGTAACATGATTCTCTACAACACCACGACGGACGTAATTGCTGCTTTCAGAGAAGGTGTTTCGATCGCCCTGGCGCCGGACTGGGCGCCGTCGGGAGCCAAAAACATGTTGGCTGAAATCCAGTATGCCGCCAAGCTTAACAAGACCGCTCTCGGCGGCTTCTTCTCGAATCAGCAATTGTTCGAAATGGCCACCTCCATCCCCGCGAGAATCGCACACATCGATGACAAGGTAGGAACGATTCAGCCGGGACTGTTTGCTGACTTATTCCTGTTGCACGGAGACGCGACCCAGCCATTCGATAGCCTCGTGCAATCAAAGCCGCAGGACGTTTCGCTGGTCGTAGTCAACGGTGTGCCGATCTACGGCGATGCGACGTTGATGAGCAAATTTAATGTAACGACCGAGCCGGTTCCGTTTTGCGGGGAGACGAAGAATCTGAATCTGAGTGTACTGCCTAATGGAAAAATATCAGACGTGCAGCAGCGCCTCGGACACAAAATGGAAGTTTACAAGCTGAAGCTTGCGAAGGTTGATCCGTGTGCGCAGTGAAAACCGAGCGCTTCGGGACAATTTCCGCCGTCATCGGATTGCAAGCGATTTATTCGGAAACGGACACAGGTTGGAAATGTATTGCGATGAATCTTACATAATTTGAGTCTACGCTCCCGCTCGATTTAGCCCCGATCGACAAATCATTCCGCGCATCAGCGCGGCTCTACCAATCTCTTCCCCGAGAAACGTTTAATCAACGCGCAGGTCGCGCCGCGCCTGCGCCATACATTGCTGGGAACACAGGGACCGCAAGGAGGGACATAGAAAGATGAGACGAAAGCTGACAGCTACTACTTTGGCACTGGCAATCATGACTACGCTCATGTTCGCGCCAATGTCTACGCCAACGGTGCAAGCGCAAGGCGGCGGTAATCAGCCGCTGCTCACCATTCCGCTTAATGTGACTCAGGGCGCGCTAACATTCGTTGGCAACCTTAACATTCTCCGCTTCGTTAACCAGGGCGGCCAACTCGTCGCAGTAGGCAACGTAGTCGGAACATTAACCAACACCGCGACCGGCGTGGTAACACCGATTTTGCAGACGTTCTCGCAGGTGCTTACTATTATCGGCACACCACAGGCTTCGTGCCAGGTACTTCATCTGGAGTTAGGACCATTAGACCTTAACCTGCTTGGGTTGATGGTCCATCTCGATAAGGTAGTGCTCGACATCACAGCTCAGCCGGGGCCGGGAAACTTACTCGGCAATCTGCTGTGTGCTATCGCGAACCTGCTCAATAACAACGGGCCGCTGGGCGCGATCGCCAATCTCCTGAACCAGATCTTGAGGCAACTATGATCTCGAGGTGATGTTTTCCTTCGGTCAAGTGTGCGGCTGCCGAAGCGGGATAATTCAAGCAGAGGCCACCACGAGGTGGCCTCTGCTTTTTTGCGTCGTCTCATCATTATGGGCGCCGTTCGCGGTTAAGAAGGTTTCGCCGAACGAATCCTACTCTGGTGGTTTTAGCAGACACTTCTCGCGTTAATAGGCAGAAGAAACTCACACTCTCAAAAAGGAGATTCAGTTCACCATGCCTATCACAATTCTAGGTGCAGTATATGGAACGACCACCGCGGGTTTTGACGTCACCAATGGCTGCGGCGGAGGAACCACTATCCCCGTGAACGACACTACCTTTGCCGATCCGAACTTTGGCGTAGTGAAGTCTTTCGGCATTCTTTACATCGATCCGGCGCTGAATAATGGAAATCCCATCGCGTTGGCTTGCCAGGAAAACGCGACGATTAACCTGGTGCCGAATCCAGCGACGGCGACCACCTCGCCGCAGCCAACTTTGGGACCAGCCGGGTCACTAAAGGTTCTTATGGCCGTATACGGGACCACCACCAACGGCAATAACGTCACCGCGATCTGCCAGGCCCTGGTCAACCAAGGGAATTTCACGATTCCAGTGAACAACACTATCCTTGGCCCCGATCCATCCCCGGGCGTCATCAAGTCTTTCGGCATTCTCTACACGACGAGTAGTGGTGCTATCAGGGGCCTGGCCTGCAAGGAAAACACTAATTTGCTTATCGGTTAACAGCCGCTGAAAGACGGTTGCGCTCGCACGCAGGACCGCCCCATGCTCTGCTGATTGAGCGACACCTAACGCCGCGCCTGAGGCGGTGTTAGGTGTCAACCCGGATTGAAATTGCCTTCGCGAATGAAGTTGGCCTGCACGTTGAGACCATCGCGCGTGATGTTTTGCTCAGTGATGTTCGAGACGGATTGGGTGGACGAGAATTTTGTCGGTAGTCTTGACCGTGGTGATTTCGTCGTTCTTCTCAGCTTCGGGTTTGGTGGCTGAGTGCGTGGTGAGTAGATCGTGAATCGCCTCGTTTAATGTCTCGTCGGTGATGCTGCCTCTGGTTTTTGTGCTGGCAAATTTCTTCGCGCTCTCCAGCTCCGACACGGCGTCTTCGGCAAATACCAGCCACAATCTTTCGACACCTTCATCTTTATCAAACTGCCACCAGGTCTGTTCGGGAAGCCGGATTTCTTTGCCGGCATCCACGAGCGACTGATTCTTGTTGGCGGTCGCCGATGGAAAGAGATAATTAAACCCCGGCACCGCAGTTCCCTTACGCGGTCCTTCACTGAGAATGTACAAGTGGCCAGCCTGCGGACTGCGAACGTTCAACCGGACTCGATCGCCGGCTTCGAAGATGAGCTCGCCTGCCACAGTGAACGGATCTTTATATTTACCGTCTCTGAACTGCTGCACCGTCATCCAGTAAGTAAGCGTGCGTGCCGGAACCGCAGCGGCGGGAGCGGGAGCGGACGTCGTCGTAACCGGCACAACGAGCGTTTGCCCACGCGACCGCGACGCGCGCCAGAGGTTGAAACCGAAAATCCCGGCCGTCACCACAGCCATCGCTACCAACGCGATCACCAGCACTCGTTTCTTATCCGTGGCCCGCTCCGTGTCATCCGTGGTTACCGATCTCCCCTCCAACTGGCGACGCAAGTTCTTCAGATCGATCAGCATGTCCCTCGCCGTCTGATATCGATCGTCGGCACTCTTCGCCATCGCCTTGAGGATGATTCGCTGCAACTCAGCCGGCGCGCCCGCGGACTTCGGCAGCGGCTGCGGCTCTTTGTCGATGATCTGCACGAGCGTGTGACCGGTCGTTGGGCCGGCGAACGGCTTCGCGCCCGTCACCATCTCGTAAAGCATCACGCCGGTGCTCCAGATGTCGCTGCGCTGATCGATGGTCTGCGCCTGCGCCTGTTCCGGCGACATGTAATTGATCGTGCCCATGAGCGTACCGGGCGCAGTCTTCATCGCGGTGGCCGCTTCGAGGTCCGAACGATCGGTCGCCAACGCCGATCTCTTCTCCGTCAGTTTAGCCAAGCCGAAATCAAGCACTTTCACGACGTGATCGCGACGCCGGATCATCACGTTCTCGGGCTTCATGTCGCGATGAACGATGCGTGCCTCGTGAGCGGCATCGAGCGCCGCGAGTATCTGGATGGTGATGTCGAGTATTTCGGGAAGCTTCAAACGCTTGCCGCGCAGGTGATCGCGCAGCGTTTCGCCGTCGATGTACTCCGTGGCGAGAAACGTCAGCCCATCAACCTCGCCAAACTCAAAAATCGTGAGGATGTTTGGCTGGTTGAGCGACGACGCGACCTTTGCTTCCTGACGAAAACGCTGCATGCGCCGCTTGTCGGAAGAGACGTCCGACGAAAGCACTTTCAACGCCACCGTTCGATCCAGACGGGAATCGCGCGCGAGATAGACCTCACCCATGCCGCCCGCGCCGAGTCGATCGAGAATGAAATACGAACCAAACTCCTGCCCTTTATTTAAAGTCGGTTTGTGTTCTTCGAATTCCTCGCTCAGCAACACCGCAGCGGCGTCTGCGGCATCACCACCGATGAAGTTCTCGTCACTCGCCTGCTGGTGTGAAGCGATCAGCTTCTCGACTTCCGAACGCAGCGATTCATCCTTGCCACACTTCTCTTCGACGTAAGCGCGGCGCGCTTCACTATCGAGCGAAATAGCCGACTTGAAGATGTGGCTGATCTGTTGCCAGCGTTCGGGAGTCAATTCGTGGCGCTCTCGGTGAGTTGTTGATAGAGCCAGGCCCGCGCCATGTTCCAGTCGCGAGTCACGGTGTTTTCGGAAACGTGCAGGACGCCCGCGATCTCTTCGTTGTTCAGGCCGCCGAAGTAGCGCAGCTCGACTACCTGACTGCGACGCGGATCCATCTCCGCCAAAGTCTTCAACGCTTCGTCCAAACGGATCATTTCCGAGCCGATGCCGCTTGCCACCGCTGCCGCTTCGTCAAGCGAGACTTGCTGCGCGCCGCCGCCGCGCTTCGCGTACGCATGCCGGCGCGCGTGGTCGATGAGAATGCGGCGCATGATCTGCGCCGAAATGGCGAAGAAGTGCGAGCGATTGGCCCAGTGCACGTTCTTCTGGTCGACGAGACGCACGTAGGCTTCGTTAATCAACGCGGTCGTTTGTAAGGTGTGGCCTTTTCGTTCGCGGCTCATGTAGCGGCGGGCGAGCCGGTGCAGCTCGTCGTAGACCAGCGGATACAAGTCGTCGAGCGCTGACTGGTTTCCATCGCTCCATTCAGCGAGCAGTTGGGTGATTTCGTGCTGCTTCGGTGTTTTTCTCAATCAGTATTACATCAAGGCTGAAGCGATCGACTAGATCTCGCCTGGCTTGCGCAACATCTTGTTCACTTCGCCGACGTGCAGCTCTTCTTCGGCGATCATCCGGCGCGCGTAGTCTTCCAGCAAAACCGAACGGTCGCGCACCAGTTCGAAAAGCTGCTTGTAAAGAGCGAGCCCCGCGTTCTCGGCTTCGAGCGATTCGTTAAGAATGTCGTTGATGCCGTGTTTGTGGGTTTCGAGCAGGGCGCCGATCTTCAGCGACGGGTGCTCGCCGAAATGAGTGACGAGTTCGCCGGCCTCGTTTGCGTGCGCCAGGCAGGTGTTCGCTTCGTTGCGCAACCAGCTCACGATCGGAATGCGGTTGTGGCCAAAGATCATCAGCGAATAGTGGGTGTAACGCACGACGCCCGCGAGCTCGGCTTCCAATATCTGGTTGAGCAGTTTGACCGCTGCCGCTTTATCGAAATTCTCGTCGCCCATACTTCTCCTCCGTGTTGTCCGTGTTATGCGTGGCCTTAGAACCGTAACGACAGGCAGCTAAGCCCGCCGTCCATCTTTTGAAACTCGGACATCTCCAATTCGATCGTTTCGTATTCGAGTAGTTCCAACTTTCGGCGCAACGACGCAAAGCCTGCGGCAACCAAAACTTTTCCATTCACTTGTAAGCAGTTTGCCGCGTACGCCTCGAGCGCGTCTACGTGAACCAGATCATAACCCGAGAACTGTTCCCGGTCCTTTAGTTCGTCAATAACGAGCAGTCGGTTGCCGCCGAGATGAGCCAAGCCGCTTTTTAAGTGCAGGATATTACTAAGGCCGCGTATGTCGATCAAAGCGGAATCGTAACCGAAGTTGCGCAGGAATCCAGCAAGCTGATTGGCGCCTGCTTCGTTCGTACGCTGCGAAAGGCCGATAAAGAACGTGTCGCCGGCTTCGCAAACGTCGCCGGCGTCGAGCGTGCCGGGTTCGCGAATCTCGAAAAGCTGCGCGAAATAATCGCGCAACACGGTTTTGATTTCTTCGATCTCGCCCAGGCGGCTCGCCGCTCCCGGACGCGCGACAACCGCGCCCTGTTTCGTCAGGACAGCCGTGTCTTCAACAAACGTCGCATCCGGATGGCGCTCGTCCGGCGCCAATCGACTCAAGCCAAGGCCGCAGTTTTCCAGCGCGCGGCAATACGCTTCGTGCTGCTCCAGCGCGAGTTCGTAGTCTGGCCGCCCGAGGTCGACACGAGTCAACCCACAAGCAAAGTTCTTCGCCGGTTGCCGAATAATCGCTCGCGTGAACACTCAATGAACCTTCCCCATCATTCGTTTGATCGCCGGCGTGAGCAACGCGAGTATGCCCGCCGAAACGAGCAGCCCGACGGCGATGCCGCCGTAAAGCATCGTCAATCTCCACGGATTGTCGGAAACAAAGAAGCCCGACAAATAACCTGCCAGCTTGTTGCCAAACGATGCCGCCAAAAACCAGATGCCCATCATGATGCCGACGAGTTTTACCGGCGCGAGCTTCGTCACCGTGCTCAGCCCGACGGGGCTCAAACACATCTCGCCGCACACCGCCAGAAAGTAAAGCGCCACGAGCCACCACACACTGACTCTGCCTTCCGCCGTGAACAGCGATGCCGGCACCAGCAGCATGAAGGCCATACTGATGAACACGAGTCCGAGCGCAAACTTTCGCGGGCTCGACGGCTGTCGATCACCCATCCGCACCCACAACCACGAAAACACCGGCGCCAGGATGATCACGAACGTTCCCGTCAGCGACTGCAGAAACGGCACCGGAAAACTGATGCCGAAAATCTGGTTGCGCACGAGCCGATCGGCGTACAGGTTAAGACTCGCTCCTTTCTGTTCGTACGCTCCCCAGAACAGGATCGTGAACAGAAAGAAAATGAAGATCACCGCGATGCGTTTCCAATCGTCTCTGGTCAGCGGCTCGCGCGTCGCGACTTCCGTTTTCGTATTCGATGCTTTGCGCACCTTGTTGCCGACGCTTTTGAGACGTTCCTGGTGAAGCACGTAGATGATCAAGCCGATCACCATGCCGACACCGGCCGCGCCAAACCCGTAGTGCCAGCTCGAGTTCGGATCCTGTCCCAGCGACGCAAGAAAGTTTTTGAACGTTTCGCCTTTGGCGAGATAGCCAACGACGAAGCCCGCCAACACCGAACCGAGATTGATTCCCATGTAGAAGATCGAAAAGCCGCTGTCGCGCCGCGGATCGTTCTGGCGATAGAGGCCGCCGACCATCGCGCTGATGTTTGGTTTCAATAAACCCGTCCCGAGCGAGATCAGGATCAGGCCGAGATAGAACGTGGTCATCGAACGAAACACCATCGAGAAGTGACCGGCTGCGATGATCAGTCCGCCGAGAAATACCGCCAGACGCGCGCCCGTCAGGTAGTCAGCAATCAATCCGCCGGGCACCGCGGTCAGGTAAACGGACATCGTGTAGGTGCCGTAGATCGACGCTGCATCTTTCACGCTGAACCCGAGCCCGCCCTGCGTAGCGGTTGACGTCATATAAAGGATGAGGATCGAGCGCATGCCGTAGTAGCTGAAACGCTCCCACAGCTCGGTGAAAAAGAGCGTGCCCAATCCGCGCGGATGGCCGGCGAGACCGGTGCTTTCCTCGACCCTAGCTTCTTCCAGTTCGGTGGTAAGAACGGCTTCGTTGGTCATAAATGGGCCGCAATATAGCGGTAGAGGCGGCAAACCGCAAACTATATCCCGGCATCTATCCGTGCAATCAAAAACCCTACATTACTACTTCTCGTTTTACTTCTCCCCTTAACTATCCACGCGCAGTCCGGCCGGAACCGCGGCGCAAAACCGCAAACCGACACGAAGTCCGATAGGCCCACACGAGCGTTAACGAGTCGAAGATCAATGGCGGCGGCGAAACGGTACGTCAGCCTTGAGCTTGTCGGAAAGTACAGTTACTGACCTTCGCAAAACGGCGTGAACGACGCGAGATGGTTTGCGAGCGCAGGGGGACCGGTGATCTCCTGCGGCTGTTGCGGCGCGAGGAAGAATTCGATTGAGCGGCGGCGAAACTTCGTGCAGAACTCGTTGGCGACTTCGAGTTGTGCTTTGCGACGCGCTTTGCAAAAGCGACACTGCTGCGCCGCGTCTTCGGGCACGACGCCGTTGATTACAATCTTCCGCAGCGGCACTTTCAGCTTGTCGAGCGATTTCGCGAGATCCATCGTCTCTGCCAAACTCATTCGCTCCGGAATCGCCACGGCCACAAATTCACACAGCTCAGGATCCGTCAGTAGAGCCAGCACGCGTTTGATACTCTTCGACAACGCGACCAATTCTTCCGCGACTTCGCCGGCTCGCACCACATTCTGATACTTCAGCAGCAGCTTCATGAACGTTCTGATCCACGAGAGGGCCACTTCCGGCAGTTCGAGGAAGCGGATCAGGTGGCCCGTCGGCGCCGTGTCGAGAACGATCGAATCGTAAGCGTTTTCGTCGAGCAGTTCGCTGATATTGCCAAGCGCGGCGATCTCGTCGATGCCCGGCGGCGTTAGTTCAACGAGTTCGCGCATCGCTTCGCGGTCGAACTGGATTTCCATTCCCGACCGGCCGGATAAAGATGCAAACAGATCGTCGGTCCACGAGCGATAGCGCTGCTTAAGCTCCTCAAACCACTGGGCCGGGTCGATCTCCATCGCATCGAGGTTCTTATTGCGAGCGACGCCTTTTTTCAGCGCGCCGATCTGTTCGGCAAAACTGTCGGACAACGAGTGAGCCGGATCGGTCGAGAAGATGAGCAGCTTGCGTTTTCGATCGGCTTTGGCCGTGGCGAGCGCGAACGACGCCGCAGTCGTCGTCTTACCGACTCCACCCTTCCCGCCAAAGATCACGATTCGACGTGAGTCGAGTTTTATCCCCTCTTCTTCCAAATCTGTTTTCCGATCCCCTCTAACGAACGCACACCCCGAACCTCCTCAGCTAACAGCGGCACTTCATGAATTCGCAGACCTTTGAAACTCTTCTCGATCTCTTTCAACCACGGCCGTTGCGTCGCCACTCGCGCGCGACAATACGCACACGCATCGTGTTCCTGCTCCACCCGATTAACGATCAAATCTCCAACCGGCACACCCTGCTCGCGCAACAACTCCCAATACCGCTGCGTCTCGCGCACGCTCATCGCCTCTGGAATCGTCACGAGCGTGAAGTTTGTTTGCTCCGCGTCGTAAAGCATCTTGCGCACCGCTTCGATGCGCTCAGTGAGATCCCGCAAAAACAGATCGACGTCATCCGCCGCCACTCGCCGTCGCGCAAAATGTTCGATCATGTAGCGGTGCTTCTCGCCCATGCGATCGAGCGCGTGCACCATCCGCGTGAACACTTCCGGCAGGCGCAACAAGCGCGACGTATGACCCGACGGCGCAGTGTCGACAACGATGTGCGCGTATTTGCCTTCTCGATCCAGTTCGCTCAACTCAAACAACGACATCACCTCGTCGAGGCCGGGCAGTGAAAGATTCAGCAGTTCGTTGATGTCCTGTTCGTCGAGCAGCGTGCCGCGTTCGGCGATCTCCGCAAGCACTTTCCCGTGCGCTTCGCGGAAACGTTCGAGCGCGAGCGTCGCGTCCATTTCGTAAGCGATCAGCTTCGCGCCGTTGTGTTCGGCAACCTTAACGAGACGATTGCCGACTTTTACGCCGAGACTGTCCGACAACGAATGCGCCGGGTCGGTGGAGAAAAGCAGGATTGAGTCGGATTTCGTGAGGGTCTTGAGAAGAAACAGCGCGGTGGCGGACGCAGCGGTGGTCTTGCCAACCCCACCCTTGCCACCAAAGAAAAGGTATCGCTTCACATTTAGCGCGGTTCGCCGAAGCCGCCTTCGTCGCCGCCAACTTCAATTACAAAGCTCGACGAATCGGCCGTGTGCGCGGTGGCCTCGTGCAGCAGATCGAGCTGGCGCAGCTTGATTGCTCGCAGACGCGCGAACAGCTCGGCTTCACGCGTTTTGAATTCCTCATCCGAGATTTCTTCCAGCTCGTAACGCATCTGCAACTCGAGCAACTGGTCCTTAATCACAGAGTCGTCGTTGAGCTCCTGGTCGGCCATTTTTTGTACCTGGCCGAGAATGAACTTGAACCCGTTAACAGGCGCCATCAACAGATCGTCGATCAGAAACATTTCCTTAACTCGCCACCGCTTCGGTCGCGTCTCCGCGCTCGAGTTTCAAACGGATGTGAACAAAATTGTACGGCGGCCACGGCCCCGTGTACTTGAACGACAACTTCCCTTCGTACTTCGCCGCGATCTCCTTCACTTTCTGATCGAACTCCGCTTCCCGGTCGCGTTCGATCAAAAACGCGGCGTTCATGATCATGCGATCGCCAATCGGTTTATTCGCGCGCGAAGCAACCGCGGTATCGCGCAGTTGCGAGTAAACTTCGCGGATGTACGCGTCGGCCTGATCAGTCAGCGCCGTCTCGATCAAACGGCCCAACTGCATGCGCGCGAAGTAAGTCGAACCCGTCGTCCGCGAAGTGATCTGTTCCTTGAGATGACGAATCTCGTCGTCCTTGTCTTCCAGCTCCGCGGTGACCTTGTCGCGATCCCAGTTCACTCGGAGACCATATTCAACTTTTCCCTCCATTTTTGTGAACACGTCTCGAAGGGCGTCGCCTGTTCCGCGGAGCAACTCGATAATGTCCTGCTGTGTGCGGAACAACGCCCCAAACGCCATGGGGAGCACCGTAAATTCACGCATCACGCTCTCGTTCACTTGTTCGTGAGCCAGGACGTTTTCACGGGTTGGATCGTAAACCATGATCGGAGTGTTCGACACGACTGCGGCAAGATCTTCGTACTGAACGGTGTGAACTTCGTCGCCTCGTCCGCCGATGCCGACGGGACCGAACGATCGCGGCTCTTTCGATTTGA
>Ga0081539_10005834_pt1 | contig 12226 bp, 12 predicted proteins | sample TabmetS4T2R2_FD_71023 | JGI IMG/M metagenome (GOLD analysis project Ga0081539, IMG submission 71023) | Tabebuia heterophylla rhizosphere microbial communities from the University of Puerto Rico - S4T2R2 | ecosystem: Host-associated > Plants > Roots > Rhizosphere ...
GCTGGAGGACGGCCTGCGCGAGGCCCCGAGCTTCATCGCCTTCGCACGCGACAACGGCACCGTCTACCACACCTACACGGTGAGCGCCCCGGATCCGTTCGTCGCGCCGTACTACTCGGCCCTGCTCGACCGGACCCCGAAGCCCCAGCCCGCCGAGCCGCGCGCCTGGCGCAAGGACGAGTACCCGGACTAGCCGACCGGCAGCAGGACCTGGAAGCGCGTGTCGCCGGGCTCGGACTCGAGCCGGATCTCGCCGCGGTTGCGCACGACGATGCGCTGGGCGATGTCGAGGCCGAGCCCGGCGCCCTGACCCACCGGCTTGGTGGTGAAGAAGGCGTCGAAGACGCGGGCGTGGAGATCACCGGGGATCCCGGGCCCGTCGTCGCCGATCTCGACGATCGCGCGTGCGCTCTGCGCGCGGGTGCGCAGGGTGATGCGCCCGCGGTCGGCGACCGCGTCGATGGCGTTGTCGACGAGGTTGGTCCACACCTGGTTGAGCTCGGAGCCCGACGCCTCGACCGTCGGCAGCTGCGGATCGAGGTCGCGGACCACCTCCACGCGCTTGGCGCGCAGCTTGTGCGCCAGCAGCTCGAGCGTGGTCTCGAGCCCTTCGTGGATGTCGACGGTCTGGCGCGGTCCCTGGTCGAGGTAGGTGTAGTTGCGCACGGCGCCGACGAGGTCGGCGATCCGCGTGGTCGCCTGCTCGAGCTCGGCCAGCACGATGCCCGCGCTCGCGCACGCGGCGACGAAGCGCAGGCCGGCGGAGAGGCTCTCCTCGCCGACGGCGGCCGCGACGCGGTCCACCCACTCGGCTCCGAGCCCCGCCTCGGCCAACGCCGACGCGATCGCCGCGCCGTCGGCCATGCCGCGTTGTGCCAGCGCGTCGGCGAGCTCGTCCTCGCGATCGCTCTCGGCCAGCGCGTCGAGTGCCGCGGGCGCCACGTGACCGGTCGCCTCCCCGCCGAGCGCGATCAGGGCGGCGAGGCGCTCGGGCGCGATCTCGGCCATCGCGCGCTGGCGCAGCCGCTCGTACTCGCGCAGCGCCGCCACCGCCCGTGAAGCCGCGGCGGCCGGGTTGTTGAGCTCGTGCGCGAGCCCGGCGGCCAGCTTGCCGACCGCCAGCAGCTTCTCGCGGTCGCGCTCGACGCCCTTGACCGCGTGGCTCACCGATTCGAAGGCGGGCAGGAACTGGCGCAGCAGCGGCGGGTGGGTGAAGGCCAGGCGCCGCAGCTCCTCGCCGTCGAGCTCGAAGAGCGTCGTGTCGTCGACCGCGAAGGTGGTGCCCCGGTACGCGGTCTCGGTGAGCAGCGCCATCGCGCCGAGGAAGCCGCCCGGCCCGTGGCTCATGAGCAGCACCTGCTCCCCGGCGACCTCGCGCGTGGTCTCGAGCTGCCCCTCCAGCACCACGTGGAACGCGGTCGCGCGGTCGCCCTGCTGGAAGAGGTACTCGCCCGCGGCCAGGCGCCGTTCACGCCCCGCCGCCGCCAGCTGCGCGATCTCGTCGTCGTCGAGGCTGCCCAGCACCGCGACGTCGCGCAGGCGGTCGAGCACGGGCGATGAGCTCATCGCGCGACCCTAATCGACCACCTCGGTGATCGCGAGCGTGTTGCCATCGGGGTCCCTGACCCACGCCGCTCGGAAGCGGCCGGCGTCGAAGACGCCCCGGTCGTCGGTCTTGATGCCGGGCTGGTCGTAGCGCTCGAAGGCCACGCCACGCGACCCGAGCTCGCTCATCGTCTCATCGAGCGAATCGACGAACCATCCAGCGAGCGTCGCCGGCGACTTGCCCGCGTTGTCCGGCGCCAGGTACACGAACACCCCGGAGCCCGGCGCGCACGGATACCGCACCCCCTGCCCGTCCACCTCACCGGGCACCAGCCCGAGCTGCTCCTCGTAGAAGCCCCGAGCCACCTCCAGATCGGACACGGCAAGCGCCGCCTCGACACGGCAGTCCTTCAGTCCCATTGGCGCCTCCTTGGGTCGTGTGCAGACGCGAAGCGAGGCTACGCCGACGCGCCTGCTCGCGCGCGCCGCGCGACCTTCACCCGCTCGGTCTTGTCGAGCACCACCTTGCGCAGCCGCACGCTGGCGGGCGTCGCCTCGACGCACTCGTCCTCGCGCAGGAACTCGAGGGCCTGGTCGAGCGAGAGCTGGCGGTGAGGGACCAGCCGGACGAGGACGTCGGCGGTCGAGGAGCGCATGTTGGTCAGGTGCTTCTCGCGGGTGGCGTTGACGTCGAGGTCCTCGGCGCGGGCGTTCTCGCCGACGATCATGCCTTCGTAGACCTCGTCGCCCGGGCCGACGAAGAGCGTCCCGCGCTCCTGGAGGTTCATCAGCGCGAACTGCGCGGCGCGGCCGCGCCTATCTGACACCAGCGCCCCGGTCGGCCGCGTCCGCAGTTCCCCCGCCCACGGCTCCCAGCGATCGAAGACGTGGTGCATCAACCCCGTGCCGCGCGTCTCGGTGAGGAACTCGGTGCGAAAGCCGATCAGCCCGCGTGCCGGGACCAGGTACTCCATGCGCACCCAGCCGGTGCCGTGGTTGACCATCTGCTCCAGGCGCCCCTTGCGCAGCGCCAGCAGCTGTGTGACGACGCCGACGTACTCCTCGGGCACGTCGATGGCCAGTCGCTCGACCGGCTCGTGCGCGCGCCCGTCGATCGTCCGTGTGAGCACCTGAGGCTGGCCGACCGTCAGCTCGAACCCCTCGCGGCGCATGAGCTCGACGAGCACCGCGAGCTGCAGCTCGCCGCGGCCCTGGACCTCCCACACCTCCGGCCGATCGGTGACGTCGACGCGCAGCGACACGTTGCCGACGAGCTCGGCGTCCAGGCGAGCGCGGATCTGGCGGGCGGTGAGCTTGTCGCCCTCCTGACCGGCCAGCGGCGAGGTGTTGACGCCGATCGTCACCGACAGCGAGGGCTCGTCGACCGTGATCACCGGCAGCGGCCGCGGGTCGTCGGCGTCGGCGAGCGTCTCGCCGATCGTCACCTCGGGAATCCCCGCCACCGCGATGATCTCGCCCGCCGAAGCCTCGGCGGCCTCGACGCGATCGAGCGCCTCGGTCACGTAGAGCTCGCCGACCACCGCGCGCTCGACGGTCCCGTCGGCCCGGCACCACCCGATCGCCTGCCCGCGGCGGATCGTCCCGTGGCGCACGCGGCAGAGCGCCAGCCGCCCCACGTACGGCGAGGCGTCGAGGTTCGTGACATGCGCCTGCAGCGGGTGGTCGGGGTCGTAGGACGGCGCCGGGATGTGCTCCAGGAGCAGGTCGAGCAAGGGCCCCAGGTCGTCGGCGAGCGCCGTCTCGTCGAGCGATGCCCGCCCCGCCCGCGCGTTGCAGTACACGATCGGGAAGTCGATCTGCGACTCGTCGGCATCGAGGTCGAGGAACAGCTCGTAGACCTCGTCGACGACCTCGGCGATGCGCGCGTCGGGCCGGTCGACCTTGTTGACGACGAGGATCACCGGCAGCCGCGCCTCGAGCGCCTTGCGCAGCACGAACCGCGTCTGCGGCAGCGGTCCCTCGGAGGCGTCGACGAGCAGCAGCACGCCGTCGACCATCGTCAGCCCGCGCTCGACCTCGCCGCCGAAGTCCGCGTGCCCCGGCGTGTCGACGATGTTGAGCTTGACCCCGCGGTAGCGCACCGCGGTGTTCTTGGCCAGGATCGTGATGCCCTTCTCGCGCTCGAGGTCCATCGAGTCGAGCACCCGCTCGGCCACGTCCTGCCCGGCGCGAAACGCGCCCGACTGCCACAGCATCGCGTCGACCAGCGTCGTCTTGCCGTGGTCGACGTGGGCGACGATCGCCACGTTGCGGATGTCCTCGCGGAGGGCCATCAGCTCTCGCCGGGGACCCCGACCTTGGCCACGTCGAGGCGTCCCGGCCGCCGCGCCGGCTTGGGCTTGGCGTTGGCCGCGTCGGGCATCTGGGGCTGGGGACCCGGCAGCGCGACGGTGCGCCAGTCCACACGCGCCGGCGGGGTGGGCAGCGGCGGCGGGCCGGTGTCGAGGGGCACGTCGGCCTGGCAGGGAAGCGCCTTCTCGATGTCCTCGGGGCGCGAGGTCGAGAAGCGGTTCTGGGCGAAGCACGAGCCCTTCGAGGTGCGCTGTCCTGCCCGCGGCGCGACCGCGAGGTCGATCCCGTTGTGGCGCAGCAGGTTGCCCTGGACCGAGATCTCCTGGGCCGGCGCCTCGTCGGAGGAGGTCAGCAGCACGCCGGCGCCCGGGTGGCCGGTGATGAGGTTGCGCGCCAGCCCGTCGCGGCGCCCGCCGCGCACGAGCACGCCGATCCCGAACGCGTCGCCGCGCCCGGCGGCTCGGCGGTTACCGTTGTCGGCGATGACGTTGCCGACCACCGCGGTGTCCTGCTGGTGCAAGCGCTCGTTGTCGGCCTCGGTCACGAGCATGACGCCGATGCGGTTGTCGCGGAACTGCGACTTGGCGACGACGACGTTGCCGCCGGCGTCGACCGCCTCCAGCCCGGTGAGGCTTCGCTCGGCGGCGCTGTCGGTGACGAGCGCATCGCAGGGTTGGCAGCGCCCGATCCGCAGCCCGGCGCCGCCGTGCCCGCTCGCCAGCGCGTGCTCGATCAACCCGCCGCGCGAGCCGACCGCGTCGACCCCGTGCAGGCCGTCGTTGGCCACGGTGACGTAGGTGACCCGCCAGCCGTCGATCGGCTTGTCGGTGCCGCGCGGCGGCTCGAAGAGGATCCCGTCCGCGCCATAGCCGCGCACGGTGAGGTTCTCGATGGCCACGCCCGACGCGTGGACCGAGATGCCCTCCTGGCGGCGCCCGTTGCCGCCGTCGAGCACGACGCGGTTGCGGTCGTCGCCTCGGATGACGATGTCGGCCTTGGCCGGCGGCACGACCACCTCCTCGCGATAGGTGCCCGGCGCGATGCGCACGAGGTCGCCCGGCCGCGCGGCGTCCACCGCGGCCTGGATCGTCGGGTACTCGGAGGGGACGCTGCGCGTCGTCCACCCGTCGTCGCCACACCCGCTCAGCCCGATCGCCAGCGCGAGCGCGGCGGGCGCCGCGCAGCCCAACGCCCTCCTCAAGCGCCGACCTCGGCGACGAAGCCCGCCAGCGCCGCGCGCGAGTCCGCGTCGGCGGGCGCGTAGATCGTCAGGCGCAGGTCCGGGTGGCTGGTGGGCACCGTCTGCAGGTGGTGCAGGCGCAGCGGGCCGGCGCGCCAGTGGTCGACGCTCTTGGTCCCCGCCTGGTCGGCGAGCACCTCGTGGCGCGGCCACCAGGCGCGGAACTGCGGCGAGCGCTCCTCGAGCTCGGCGATGAGCGCTGCGAAGTCGGGGTGATCGATGTAGCGCGCGTGCGCGGCGCGAAAGCGCGCGAGCGTGTTCTTGGCGGTGGACTCGAGGCGGGGATCCTCACCGAGCCGGTCGAGCAGCAGCCAGCGCAGGAGGTTGCGCTCGTCATCGGCGAGCGCGCCGAAGTCGCAGATCACGCGCGAGGCGGCGTTCCAGGCCAGGACGTCAGTGCGCGGGCCGATGAGGAACGCGGGGTGGGGGTCGAGCGCCGACACGAGCGCCGCCAGTCCCGGCGGCGCGGTGCGCGGGTAGTCGGGGCCCGAGAGCGGCAGCTCCACCCGCGCGAGGTGGAAGAGGTGCGCGCGCTCGGCCGCGCTGAGCCGCAGCACGCGGGCGATCGCGTCGAGCACCGACGGCGAGGGCCGCATGTCGCGACCCTGCTCCAGCCACGTGTACCAGCTCACGCTGACGCCGGCGAGCTGGGCGACCTCCTCGCGCCGCAGCCCCGGCGTGCGCCGTCGCCCGCCGCCCTCCAGGCCGACGTCCTGCGGGCTCACCCGTCCGCGGCGCTCGCGGACGAACGCCCCGAGCTCGGCTTGGCGCCGCTGCGTTGCGGCCGCTGGTGGTGGTGCGACTCCCAGGATCGATGCTCCTCTTGTGGGACGACTGACGGTATCGGACCGTGGAGGCATGCCTGACGACACCTTCCCGCTCGGCCCTCGCACCGTCCACCGGATCGGCTTCGGCGCCATGCGGCTGCCGGGCCCCGGCGTCTGGGGGCCGCCCGCCGACCGCGATGGCGCGCTCGCGGTGCTGCGCCGCGCGGTGGAGCTCGGCGTCGACCACATCGACACCGCCCAGTACTACGGCCCCGACGTCGCCAACGAGCTCATCCACGCGGCGCTGCACCCGTACCCGGACGACCTGCTGATCGCCACGAAGGTGGGCGGGCGCCGCGGCCCGAACAGCGAGTGGCTGCCCGCCGTCACGCCCGACGAGCTGCGCGCGGGCGTGCACGACAACCTGCGCAGCCTCGGGCTCGAGCGGCTGGGTCTTGTCAACCTGCGCCTCGTCGGCCCGGCCGACGGCATGCCCGACCCCGGCGTCCCGCTCCCCGACATGCTCGGCGCGCTCATCGAACTGCGCGACCAGGGCCTCATCGACGCGATCGGGATCAGCGCGGTCACCGTCGATCAGCTGCACGAGGCGCGCGCGCTCACCGAGATCGCCTGCGTGCAGAACCACTTCAGCCTCGTCGATCGCAGCGGCGCCGACGTGCTCGAGGCCTGCCGCGAGCTGCGCATCGCCTTCGTTCCCTTCTTCCCGCTCGGCGGCGGCGACATCGTCGGCACCCGCGAGCTGCTCGAGCGCGAGGCGGTCCGCACGGTCGCGGCGCGGCACGACGCCACGCCGGCGCAGGTGGCGCTCGCGTGGATGCTGGCGCAGGGCCCGCACGTCCTCGCCATCCCCGGCACGAGCTCCGTTGCACACCTCGAGGAGAACCTCGCCGCCGGTCAGATCGAGCTGAACGCAGAAGATCTTTCGACGCTCGAAGCCTGAGAACGCGACCGTGCGGGAAGCACGGTCCATCATGCTCAGGCTCGATGCCAGCGCGTTGGATTACGCGATCCTGGCGGTCTACTTCCTCGTCGTGCTCGGCATCGGAGCCGTCGCACGGCTGTCAGTCAAGACGGATCTCGACTTCTTCCTTTCCGGCCGATCGCTGCCAGCCTGGATCACCGGCCTTGCCTTCATCGCCGCCAACCTCGGCGCGCTGGAGATCCTCGGCATGGCCGCCAACGGCGCCCAGTACGGGGTGGCGACCGTCCACTTCTACTGGATCGGCGCCGTGCCGGCGATGGTCTTCCTGGGGCTCGTCATGATGCCCTTCTACTACGGGGCGAAGGTGAGGTCGGTCCCCGAGTACCTGCGCCTGCGCTTCAACAACCCGACGCATGCGCTCAACGCGGCGACCTTCGCCGTCGCGACCGTGCTCATCGCCGGCGTCAACCTCTTCGCGCTGGCGCTGATCGTCCACCTCATGCTCGGCTGGTCGATCAGCGTGGCGATCCTCGTCGCCGCCGCGATCGTGATGGCCTACATCACGCTCGGCGGGCTGACCTCGGCGATCTACAACGAGGTCCTGCAGTTCTTCATCATCGTCGCGAGCCTCCTGCCGCTGACCCTCATCGCCCTGCACGACATGGGCGGCTGGAGCGGTCTGGAGGATCGGGTGCGCGACTCGAAGCTCGGCGACGCCGGCCTGCACGCCTGGGAGGGCCTGGCCGTCGGGAACGTGACCAACCCGATCGACGCCAACTGGATCGCGATCGTCTTCGGCCTGGGCTTCGTGCTCAGCTTCGGCTACTGGACGACGAACTTCGCGGAGGTGCAGCGCGCCCTCAGCGCCAAGAACCTCTCGGCCGCGCGGCGCACGCCGCTCATCGGCGCCTACCCGAAGATCTTCATCCCGGCGCTGACGATCATCCCCGGCCTCGTCGCGCTCGTGTCGGTCAAGGGTCTCGGCGGCAGCGACCCGAACCTGCAGTACAACAACGCGATCCCGCTGCTGATCTCGAAGTACTTCCCGGAGGGGATGCTCGGGATCGCGGTGACCGGCCTGGTGGCCGCGTTCATGGCCGGCGTCGCGGCCAACGTGACGGCGTTCAACACCGTCTTCACGTACGACCTGTGGCAGGACTACGTCAAGCCCGACCGCGATCAGCAGCACTACCTGCGCGTCGGCCGGGTGGCGACGGCGGGCGGGCTGCTGATCTCGATAGCCACGGCGTTCATCGCCAAGGGCTACGACAACATCATGAACTACGTCCAGCTGCTGTTCAGCTACTTCAACGCGCCGCTGTTCGCCACGTTCATCATCGCGATGTTCTGGAGACGGTCGACGCCCTGGGCGGGGTTCTGGGGGCTGATCGCCGGCTTCCTCGGCGCGTTCTGGACCCACGAGCTGTACTCGTGGGGCACGATCGACCTGGGCTCGGAGCTGGCCGCGAGCTTCTGGGGCGCGATCGTGGCCTTCGCCGCCGACGCCGTGGTGACGGTCGGCGTCTCGTTGGTGACGCAGCCCAAACCGGAGGCGGAGCTGCGCGGGCTCGTGTGGGGGCTGACCAAGCACGACGAGGAGCCCGAGGAGCACGACCCGGCCGACGACGTCTGGTACCGCTCGCCGTGGCTGCTGGGCGCGGGCGCCATCGTCCTCATCGTCGTCCTCAACATCATCTTCATCTAGGAGGGCTGACATGGCCGAGCACCCTGGCATGGCACACGAGGAGCCCGACATCGACGAGGTCACTGCCGCGCGCATCGCCAACCGCTTCGACATCCGCCGCATCATCGGCGCCCTCTTCGTCCTCTACGGCGTCGTGCTCATGATCACCGGGGTGGTGGGCAGCGAGGAGGTCAAGAACAAGGCGGCGGGGGTGAACGTCGACCTCTGGACGGGCTTGGGGATGCTCGTCGTCGGCGTGCTGATGATCTTCTGGGCGCTCTCGCGGCCGGTCGCGCGCGTGCCGCGTCGCTGACACGCCGCTGCCTGACCCTCCAACCTCGGGGCCGCTCGCGCGCCTCTGTCTCTGAGACAAGAGCGCCGCCGGGGCGGCGGCACGAGTCAAGGAGGTAGGGAATGCTCAGGGCCAGGCGCAGGTTGGCCGCCGCGATGGTGGGCGCGGCGCTGGGGATTGGGGCCGTCGCGGCTCCCGCGATCGCGTGGGACTGCCCGACGCCGCCTCCGCCGCCTTCGGGCAAGTCGCAGTGCAACGCCGGCAACGGCAACGGCAGTGAGTCGACCGTGACGACCGACCACTGCATCGGGGGCGACCCCGGCAAGTCGTTCGCGGCGGGCAACAAGGGCGGCGACGAGACGTCGTTCCCCGGGAGCGTGGGGAACCCGGGCGGCAACAACTCGCCGTAGGTGGGATGACGCCGCTGCGCGATCTCACGATCCGCGTTCCTGGTGAGTCACCCCCACCCCGGGGCGTGCGGGGCGCCTGTCTCCAGCCGGGCGCCCCGGCGCAGCGGCGTCCCTCTTAGCGCTTCAGGCCGGCGAGCACGAGCTCGAGCAGCTTGGCGGCGCTGCCGGGCTCGGTCGCGTCGGCCGCCCGCAGGCCGGCGAAGAGCCCGCGGAGCTCCTCGGTGCTGACGTCGATGCGCAGCGCGCCGTCGGCGCGGGCGCGCTGGACGACCTCATCGACGGCGGCCGTCGTCACCGCGAGCGGCTCGGCGAGGTCGGGCCGGCGGAACGCGGCGGCCAGCGCCTCGTTGAGCACGCCGTCGGCGATCTGGCGGTCGGCGACGATCCGCAGCAGGCCCTCCAGACCCGCCCAGGCATCGGGCGCTTGGAGCGCCTCGTGCGCGCGCTCCTGCACCCAGCGCAGGCGCTCGCGCGCCAGCGCGCAGACGATCTCGTCCTTCGAGGCGAAGGTGCGGTAGACGCTGCCCACGCCGGCGCCCGCCGCGGCCGCGATCGACGGCACCGGCGCCTCGAGCCCGTCGCGCGCGAAGACCGCCTCGGCCGCCTCGAGCAGCCGTAGGCGCTTGCTGTCGGCGTCGAGCGTGGCCCACGGAGCGGCTGACGCGTCCGCTTGAGCCGGAACGGGCATTCCGGTACCCTACAGCACGGTCCCCGGAATGGCCATTCCGCCTCTCGTGTCAGCGGCCCCCGAACGACAGCACTACGGCGTCACCCTCGCGGTCCTCGCGCTCGGCGGGCTCGCCTACGCGCTGCTGCAGTCGGCCGTCGCTCCGGCGCTGCCCGAGATCCAGCACAGCCTGAACGCCTCCGAGAACGGCGTCACCTGGATCCTCACCGCCTACCTGCTGGCGGCGTCGGTCGCCACGCCCCTGCTCGGGCGGCTGGGCGACATCCACGGCAAGGAGCGCGTCCTGGTCTGGGTCCTCGGCGCGCTCGCAGTCGGCACCGCGCTCTCGGCGCTGGCCACAACGCTGCCGGTCATGCTCGCCGGACGCGTCATCCAGGGCGCCGCGGGCGGGATCTTCCCGCTGGCCTTCGGGATCATCCGCGACGAGTTCCCGCGCGACCGCGTGGCCGGCGGACTCGGCCTGATCTCGGCGATCATGGGCATCGGCGGCGGCGCGGGGATCGTCCTGGCCGGGGTCATCGTCGACCAGCTCTCCTACCACTGGCTCTTCTGGTTCCCGCTCGTGCTCGTCGTCGCGGCGACGGTCGCGACCGCGCTCTTCGTGCCCGAGTCGCCGGTCAAGGCGCCGTCGCGGATCGCGTGGGGCGCGGCGGCCCTGCTGTCCGCGGGCCTGGCCGCGGTGCTGCTCGCCGTCAGCCAGGCCGTCTCCTGGGGCTGGGGATCGGCGCGCACGCTCGGGCTCGTCGCCGCCGGGCTCCTGCTGCTCGCTGCGTGGGTGCGTGTCGAGCTGGGCAGCCGCCAGCCGCTGGTCGACATGCGCATCATGCGCCGGCGCGGAGTGTGGACGGTGAACCTCGCGGGCTTCCTGCTCGGCTTCGGGATGTACGGCTCGTTCATCCTGCTGCCGCAGTTCGTCGAGCAGCCGGCGTCGACCGGCTACGGCTTCGGTGCGACGGTGACGCAGGCGGGACTGTTCATGCTGCCCTCCACGATGGGGATGCTCCTCATGGGCCCGCTGGCGGGCCGCCTGGAGCGCGCCTTCGGGTCCAAGCCGCCGCTCATCGCCGGCGTGCTGTTCGCCGCCGCGGCGTTCGCGCTCCTTGCGGTTGCCCATGGCACGCACGCCGACATCTATGTAGCGTCCGCGTTGCTCGGCATCGGCATCGGCCTGTCGTTCGCGGCGATGGCGAACCTCATCGTCGTCGCGGTTCCAGCCGATCAGACGGGTGTGGCGACCGGGATGAACACGATCATGCGCACCATCGGCGGCGCGCTCGGCAGCCAGATCATCGCCTCGATCCTCACCGCGAACGTGGTCGCGGCCACCGGGCTGCCCGCGGAGCGGGGCTTCACGATCGCCTTCTGGCTCGGCGCGGCCGTGCTGCTCGTCGGCGTGCTGGCGTCGTGCGCGATCCCGGGCCGCTCCCGGGAGGAGCCGGTGCTCGCGCAGGTCGCCACCGCGGGGAGGGCCGCGTGATGGCCACGGTCGTCCCGCGCCAGGAGACCGGCTCCGAGCCCCAGCGGCTCGAGCCGCCCTGCAGCGCGCGCAACGTGCTCGTCGCCTTCGACGGCTCGCGCGGGGCGCACCACGCCCTGGCGGCGGCGTCGGCGCTGGCGCGCGGGGCCAACGGGCGGCTGACGCTGATGACCGTGGTGCCGCGCCCGGCGGTCCCGGCGCCCGGCGTGGTCGGCGCCTACGACTTCCGCGCGATCGAGCGGGCGATGGAGGCCGACCTGCGCTGCGCCGCCGAGACCGTGCCCGAGGACGTGCCCGTGACGACGGTCGTCGCCCACGGCCACGCCGCGGCGGAGATCGTGCGCTGCGTCGAGAAGGGCTGCTACGACTTCGTCGTCCTTGGCTTCGAGGGCCACGGGCCGATGAAGGGCGCGATCGCCGGCGTGTGCAAGAAGGTCATGCGCAGCTGCCCGGTGCCCGTGCTCGTCGTGCACGCTCCGCCTGAGTAGGCTCGCACCCGTGACCGACGTCGCGGGCATCGACCACAGTCGCATCGCCGCCGTCCACGAAGCCGAGCTCGAGCGCTTCGCCGCTTCGCATCTGTCGTTCCTCGATCAGCTGACCACCTCGATCGGCATCGTGCTCAACTCGATCGAAGCGACGATGCAGACCGAAGGCCTGCTCAAGCAGTCGCAGCAGCTGGCCGGCGAGCTCCAGACCCAGCAGCGCGAATTGCAGCAGACCAACGACCAGCTCGAGCAGAAGGCGCAGCAGCTCGCCGAGCGCAACGTCGAGGTGGAACGCAAGAACCAGGAGATCGAGCAGGCCCGCCGCGCACTCGAGGAGAAGGCGACCGAGCTTGCGCTGACGTCGAAGTACAAGTCGGAA
>Ga0081539_10005835_pt1 | contig 12226 bp, 12 predicted proteins | sample TabmetS4T2R2_FD_71023 | JGI IMG/M metagenome (GOLD analysis project Ga0081539, IMG submission 71023) | Tabebuia heterophylla rhizosphere microbial communities from the University of Puerto Rico - S4T2R2 | ecosystem: Host-associated > Plants > Roots > Rhizosphere ...
GGGGTCGACGTCCGCGAGCACACTTCTGCGGACGAAGTCGATGCAGACGTGTGTGTGCTCGCGTGCGGGGCCTACTCGGCCGAGGCCGCCGAGCCCTACGGCGTCCAGCTGCCCGTACGGCCGCTTTGCCGCCAGCTCTTCGAGACGACGCCGATCGAGGCTCTCGCGCCGGCCCTCCCGATGGTGCTCGAGTCGGAGACGGGCTTCCACTTCCGCCGCCACGGCGAGTCGCTCCGCGTGGCGATGCACGATCCGGAGCCGCGCTGGGGGTTCGAAGAATGGGTGGACGAGTCCATCCTGCCGGACCGCCTCGCGCGGCTGACCCACCGCTTCCCCGCAGCCGGCGGGGCGGCGGTCGCCCGCGCCTGGGCCGGGCTCTACGACATGACGCCGGACGCGCATCCCATCATCGGCTTCGTCGCCGAGGGGGTGTACGCGGCGTGCGGCTTCTCCGGCCACGGTTTCATGCAGTCGCCGGCCGTCGGTCGGGCGGTCGCCGAGGAGCTCCTCGACGGCGAGGCCGAGCTCGACCTTTCCCCCTACCGAGTGGAGCGCTTCGAGGGCGGCGCCGTCTTCCCTGAGGAGGTCATCCTCTAACTCTCGATCTCCGAGACGAGCGAGGCGCCCACGCCCGGGTGCATGCGTTCGAGCACACGAAGGTAGATCTCGACCTCGCGCCTGGCGAGGCGCTCGGAGATCTCGTCCGGCGGCCGCAGTTCGACCGTGTGGTCGTCGAGCCGCGCAGGTTCGTAGGCGCTGCCGGCGAAGAAGTCGACGACCCGCTCCACGTTCGAGACCCGTTCGATTCTGAGTTGCAACTCGTAATCCACCTTGGTAGCTCGGATACCCCCGGATAGAGAGGCGGCGCGCGAGACGAAACTTGCGGACGAATCGCGTGAGAAAAAGCCCGCGACTGGGAATAAGGCGCGCGTGGGGCCGTCCCCAGGCCAACGACTGACCCGCGACGCATCGTTCGAACGGCTCTACCGCCGCCATCGACGCGACGTGTACGGCGCAGTCCTGCGAGACGTACGCGACCCCGACGAGGCGGACGACGTCACGCAGATCGCCTTCTTGAACGCTTTCCGCGCCCTGCGTCGCGGCGAGGAGCCAGACAAGCCGCGCGCCTGGCTCGTAGCGATCGCCCGCAACGTCGTCCGGCGGCGGTACCGCGTGCTGGCGACACGCCCCCGCGAGGTCCTGCTCGACCCGGACGCCGCCGCCGACCCCTCCGAGCTCGACGGGCCTTCGGCCGGGGAAATCGCCGCCGCGATCCGGCGGCTGCCCCCGAACCAGCGCGCGGTCATCCTGCTGCGCGAGATTCAGGGGCTCTCCTATGCCGAGATCGCCACGGAGCTCGATCTCTCGGTCGCCGCCGTCGAGACGCTGATCTTCCGGGCGCGGGGCAACCTGGCGGGGGAGCTCGAGCTCTCCGACCACACGCCCTCCACGCGCGAGCGCATGGCTCAGCGCCTGCGAGGGCTGCTCGCGCTCCCCGGCCTGGGGAAGCTGTCATCCGGGCTCTCGCTGGGGCGCGTGGGGCTGGCCGCCGTGGCCGGGGGTGTCGCGATCATGGCGGTGCCGGTGGGAGACGTCGTCGCCGATCCGCCGCAGCCTTCTGCGGTGCAGCGCACGCCGTCGTTCGCCGAACGCGCCGCTCCGCAGCTTGCGCCGCCGAAGGCCGCTCCGGCGGCGAGGAAGGAACCGGTGCGGAAGGTCCGACACCGGAAGGAAGACAGGGCGACGGGCGGCCAGACGGCTCCGACCACGTCCGGCTCCGAGGCGGTCGCAGGAGCGGGAGCGGGAGTGGAGTCGACGGTCCAGACCGCGGTGTCGACGGTTGCCGGCGCCGCTGCCGGTGTCGTTCCGCTGCCGGCCGTGACGGTGCCGCCGCTTCCCGTCGAGCCGCCGGCGCTGCCGACGCTTCCCGTCGAGCCGCCGCCGCTGCCGGCGCTGCCACCGCCGCCGGACCTCGGCGTCGATGTCGGCGTCGACGTGGGCGGGTAGTCACATCCTGAAAACCCCGAAGGTCGTCTCCGGGATCGGCGCGTTGAGGCTTGCCGCAATCCCGAGGGCGAGCACGCGGCGCGTGTCGACGGGATCGATGATCCCGTCGTCCCAGAGGCGCGCGGTCGAGTAGTACGGATTGCCTTCGCGTTCGTACTTGGCTCGGATCTCGTCCGGATCCGCTCGCCCCACCGTGGTCAGGACCGTTGCGGCCTGCTCGCCGCCCATCACGCTGATGCGGGCATTCGGCCACATCCAGAGCTGGCGCGGCGAGTAGGCGCGACCGCACATGCCGTAGTTTCCCGCGCCGAACGAGCCGCCGACGATGACCGTGAACTTCGGCACCTGCGCACTGGCGACCGCCGTCACCATCTTCGCCCCGTCTTTCGCGATCCCGCCCGCCTCGTACTCCTTGCCGACCATGAAGCCGGTGATGTTCTGGAGGAAGACGAGCGGCACCCGCCGCTTGCAGGCGAGCTCGATGAAGTGCGCGCCCTTGAGCGCGCTCTCGGAGAAGAGCACCCCGTTGTTGGCGAGGATCCCGACCGGAAAGCCCTCGATGTGGCCGAAGCCGCAGACGAGCGTCTCGCCGTAGAGCGGCTTGAACTCGTGGAGGCGGCTGCCGTCGACGATTCGCCCGATCACCTCGCGTACGTCGTAGCCCTTCGAGTAGTCCTCGGGGACGAGCCCGTGGAGATCGGCGGGGTCGTGGAGCGTCTCTTCCGGCTCTTCGCGCTCCCAGGGAAGCTCGGGCCGGTGGCGCGCCAGGTTGGCGACGATCTCACGGGTGAGGGCGAGCGCGTGCTCGTCCGACACGGCGTAGTCGTCGGCCACCCCCGAGACGCGCGCGTGCACGTCCGCGCCGCCGAGCTCCTCAGCGCTCACCTCTTCGCCCGTCGCGGCCTTCACGAGTGGCGGCCCGCCCAGGAAGATCGTGCCCGTTCCCTTGACGATGACCGTCTCGTCGCTCATGGCGGGAACGTAGGCGCCGCCCGCCGTGCACGAGCCCATCACCGCCGCGATCTGCGGAATGCCTTCGGCCGACATGACGGCCTGGTTGAAGAAGATTCGCCCGAAGTGGTCGCGATCCGGAAAGACCTCCGCCTGGAGCGGGAGGTACGCGCCTCCCGAGTCGACGAGGTAGATGCACGGGAGCCGGTTCTCGTGGGCCACCTCCTGCGCGCGCAGGTGCTTCTTGACCGTGATCGGGTAGTAGGTGCCGCCCTTGACCGTGGCGTCGTTCGCGACCACGACGCACTCGCGGCCGTCGACGAGGCCGATGCCGGTGACGATCCCTGCGCCCGGCGCCTCGCCGTCGTAGAGATCCCAAGCGGCGAGCGCGTTCAGCTCGAGGAAGGAAGAGCCAGGGTCGAGAAGCGCCTCTATGCGCTCCCGCGCGAGCAGCTTCCCGCGCGAGCGGTGCCGCTCGACCGCCTCGGCGCCACCTCCCTCCGCCACCCGGGCCGAACGCTCGCGGAGCTCGCCGACGAGCTCGTCCATCCGCGCGCGGTTGGCCGCGAACTCGTCCGAGCCGCGATCGACCCTCGTCTCGAGGATCGCCACTTACTCGGGGTCGGGCAGCTTGGCGAGCACGCTCTTGATCGCCCGTAGGACGTCCGCCTCCTCGTGCCCGAAGTCCTCGAGATAGGAGTGGAGGGCGGCGTGTACGAGGCGCAGCTCGTCGTCGGTCAGCTCGATGGTGTGCACGGCCCGTAGCCTAATTTGTGACCGTCTTTAAGCGACGGCGTGCTCGGCGACGTCGAGCGCGGCGCGCAAGGAGGCGACGTACTCCTGGAGGGCCTCCGCGCCGTTCTCGTAGGCGACCTCGACGGCCCGGCTCCCGACGACGATGCCGTCGGCGAGCGACGCGGCCTCGGCGGCGTGCTCGGGAGTCGAGATCCCGAAGCCGGCGAGCAAGGGGAGCTCCGTGGCGGCCCGTGCGCGGTCGACCAGCCCGGCGAGCTGAGCCGAGACCTCGGCTCGCGCCCCGGTCGTCCCCGTGAGCGAGACGAGGTAGAGCCAGCCGTCCGTCCGCTCGCCAGCGAGCCGCACCCGCTCGGCCGGCGTCGTGGGCGCGACGAGCTGGACGCGCTTGACATCCGGTGCAGCCTCGATCGGCAGGTCGGCGACGATGAGGCTCGTCGCGCCCGCCTGGGCCGCATCCTCCTGGAACCGCTCGTAGCCGTAGGCCTCGAGGATCGAGGCGTAGGTCATCGGTATCAGCGGGACGTCGACCCGGCGCCGTGTGTCGGCGAGGCACCGGAGGCACTCCTTCGTCCGCATCCCCTGTGCCAGCGCCCGCTCGCCGGCGAGGCGGATCACGGGCCCGTCCGCCAGGGGATCCGAGAACGGAAAGCCGATCTCGAGCAGGTCGGCGCCGCCGGCCACTGCCGCTTCGGCCAGCTCGGGCGTGTCCGGTCCCGCCATGAGATAGACGGAGAGCTTCTTCACCGCGAGAGGACGGTCGCGAGGTCCTTGTCGCCGCGCCCCGACAGGCCGACCAGGATCACCTCGGCGTCGAGATCGAGTGCGCGGGCGAGCGCGTGCGCGGGCTCGAGCGCCGGGATGATGCCCTCGCGCTCGGCCAGGAGATGGAAGGCGGCGAGCGCCTCCTCGTCGGTGGCGGCGGGATATTCCGCCCGTCCCTCGTCGCGCAGGAACGCATGCTCCGGCCCCACGCCCGGGTAGTCGAGGCCCGCCGAGATGGAGTGAGCGTCGGCGATCTGCCCGTCCTCGTCGGCGAGGAGGGACGAGCGCGCTCCATGCAAGACGCCGGCGCGACCGGTGCCGAGGCTCGCGGCGCCGGCCGCCTCCACGCCCACGAGGCGCACGTCCGCGTCGTCGAGGAAGCCGGCGAAGAGACCGATCGCGTTCGAGCCTCCGCCTACACAGGCGACGACGGCGTCGGGCAGCCTGCTCTCGGCGGCGATGATCTGCTCTCGCGCCTCTCGCCCGATCACCGACTGGAGGTCGCGAACGAGCTCCGGGTAGGGGTGGGGGCCGACGCACGAGCCGATCATGTAGTGCGTCGTCTCGACGTTCGTGATCCAGTCGCGAATCGCCTCGCTCGTCGCTTCCTTGAGCGTCTTCGTGCCGAACTCGACCGGGCGCACCTCGGCGCCGAGGAGGTGCATGCGTTCCACGTTGGGCCTCTGCCGCTGCATGTCCTCGGCGCCCATGTAGACCACGCATTCGAGCCCGAAGCGCGCACAGACGGTTGCGGCCGCGACACCGTGCTGGCCCGCGCCCGTCTCCGCAACGATCCGCTCCTTGCCCAGCCGCCGCGCGACGAGGGCCTGACCGACCGCGTTGTTGATCTTGTGCGCCCCCGTGTGGCAGAGGTCCTCGCGCTTGAGGTAGACGCGCTTCTCCTCGTCGAGGCGCTCCGCGCGGTAGAGGGGGGTGGGGCGGCCGACATAGGCCGCCTGCAGCCGCGCGAGCTCGAGGCGGAACCCGGGATCGTCCTTGATCTCGCTCCAGCCCCGCTCGAGCTCGTCGAGCGCGGGCACGAGCGTCTCGGGGACGTAACGCCCGCCGTAGGCGCCGTAGAAGCCCCTTGTCAGCTCAGTCGCCATTTGCGGCCTCCACGAAGGCGCGCACCTTGGCGTGATCCTTGATCCCCGGGGAGGCTTCGGTGCTCCGGCTCGCGTCGACGGCCCACGGCCGTACGCGTTCGATGGCAGCACGCACGTTCTCGGGGCCGAGACCGCCGGCGAGAAGCACGCGTCCCTCGGCCTCGGCCGCCCGCTCGAGGTGATCGTCGTCGTCCTCCAGCCAGGGCAGGTCGAGCACCTTGGCCACCTCGGCGCCGCTCCGTAGCAGAGCGCCGTCACGGGCGCGGTGGCCGTTCTCCTCCGGATAGAGCTGCACGAGGTCGGTGCCGACGTCCTCCGGCTCGCCGACGAAGACGCCGACCGAGAGCATCGTCTCGGGGACGGGCAGCGGTGCGTCCGCTCGGCGCGGGCTCTCGGCGAGCACGAAGCCGGCGAGGTCGGCGCCGGCCTCGGCCGCGGCGGCCACGTCCTCCTCGCGCGTCAGCCCGCAGATCTTGACCAGCGGCCTGCGCAGCAGATCGGCAAGCTTGACGGCGGGGTCCGGCGCCCGCATGAGGGCTGAGCCGACGAGGATCGCGTCCGCTCCGGCGAGCTCCGCGGCCGCGGCCTGCGCACGGTGGTGCACGCCGCTCTCGGCGATGACGACGCGGTCAGCGGGAGCGCGGGCGACGAGCGCGAGCTGCGCCTTCCGGTCGATGTCGAAGGTGGAGAGGTCGCGCGCGTTGATGCCGATCACGTCGGCGCCGAGGGCCTCCGCTCTTCGGAGCTCCTCTTCGTCGTGGGCCTCGACGAGCACATCGAGGCCGAGCTCGGCAGCGGCGGCCATGAGCCTCGCTGTCTCGAGGTCGTCGAGGTCGCGGAGGAGGAGGAGCGCGGCGTCTGCTCCGTTCGAGCGCGCCTCGGCGAGGTGCCCGGGCGTCGAGAAGAACCCTTTCGCGAGGAGCGGCAACCTGGTTGCAGCGCGGGCCGCGCGCAGGTCCTCCCAGGAGCCCGCGAAGCGCTCGTCGACGAGGATGGAGACCGCGGCCGCGCCCGTCCGCTCGAAAGAGCGCGCCAGCTCCGCGGGCTCGGCGTCGGGGCGAAGATCGCCTGCCGACGGCGAGCGTCGCTTCACCTCGGCGACGGCGCCGAGGCCCGGCGCGGCGAGCGCGTCCCGGAACAGTCCCATCAGGCCGCCACCTCGCTCGCGCGCGAGAACGCGATCAGCGCCTCGAGCCGCTCGCCCGCGGCAGCCGAGTCGACCGCCTCCGTCGCGATGCGGTAGCCCTCTTCGAGGTCGCGCGCATGACCGCCCGCGGCGATCGCGCCGCCCGCGTTGAGCAGCACGGCCTCGCGCTTGGCACCCTTGGCGCCGGCAAAGATGTCGCGGATCGTGTCGGCGTTCTCCGTCGGCGACCCGCCTCGCAGGTCGGCGGGGCGGCAGCGCGGCACGCCGAAGTCTCGCGGGTCGATCTCGCGGCGCTTCACCTTCCCTCCGGAGACCTCGCAGACGAGGTTCGGCCCGGCCGGCGACAGCTCGTCGATTCCCCCGGCTCCGTGGACGACGAACGCGCGCCGGGAGCCCAGGCGCGCGAGCACCGTGGCGATCGTCTCGACCAGCTCGGGCGCGTAGACGCCGACGACCTGGGCGCGCGCCCCTGCCGGGTTTGTCAGCGGCCCGAGGACGTTGAAGACCGTCCGTGCCGCGAGCTCCTTCCGCACCGGCGCGGCGTGGCGCATCGCGGGGTGATGGGAGGGAGCGAAGAGGAAGCCGAAGCCGAGCTCGTCGATCGAGCGCTCGATCCGCCCGGCGGGGAGCTCGAGCTCGAAGCCGAGCGCTTCGAGAACGTCGGCCGACCCGGACGAGGACGACACCGCACGATTCCCGTGCTTTGCGACTGCGGCCCCCGCGGCCGCGGCGACGAGGGCCGCGGCGGTCGAGATGTTGAACGTGCCCGCGCCGTCGCCGCCGGTGCCGGCCGTGTCGACGAGGTCGTCGCGCTTCGGCTTGACGGCGAGGACGTGCGCACGCATTGCCTCGGCGCAGCCGGCGATCTCGGCGGCGGTCTCCCCCTTCAGCCGCAGGGCGACGAGGAAGCCCCCGATCTGCGCCGGCGTCGCCTTCCCCTCCATGATCTCGCCCATCACCTCGCGCGCCTGCGTGCGCGCGAGATCGCGTCCGTCGAGAAGGCGGGCGAGGGCCTCCTGCACGGTCATCTCCGTCCCTCCAGGAAGTTCTTCGCGAGAGCGGCGCCGTCCGGCGTGAGGACGGACTCCGGGTGGAACTGGATGCCCGCGACGGGAAGCTCGCGATGGCGCACGGCCATCACTTCGCCGTCGTCGGTCGTCGCGCAGACCTCGAGCTCTTCGGGGACGCGGGTCGCCGCGAGCGAGTGATAGCGGCCGCCCTGCAGCGGATCCGGGAGGCCGGAGAACAGGCCGCGCCCGTCGTGATCGATCTCGCTCGCCTTGCCGTGGACGAGGCGTTGCGCCTGGCCGACCTTACCGCCGAATGCCTCGACGATCGCCTGGTGGCCGAGGCAGACCCCCAGCGTCGGCACTTTCGGGCCGAGCCACTTGACGAGCTCGAGGCTGACGCCCGCGCCCTCCGGCCGTCCGGGTCCGGGCGAGACGACGAGGTGGGTTGGACGCCGGCGCTCGGCTGCCGCGACGTCGATCTTGTCGTTGCGGACGACCTCGACCTCCGCGCCGAGCTCCTGGAAGAGGTGCGCCAGGTTGTAGGTGAAGCTGTCGTAGTTGTCGATCAAGAGAATCACGACTCGGCCTCGTCGAGAGCGGCTTCCAACGCAGCCAGCTTACGCAGGCACTCGTCGTGCTCGGAAGCGGGGTCGGACTCGGCGACGATCCCGGCTCCGGCCTGGAGCCGCGCGATACCGTCCGAAAGGACGACCGTGCGAATCGCGATGCACGTGTCGAAGGTCCCTCCGGGGAGCGCGTACCCGACCGCGCCGCCGTAGGGGCCTCGACGGTAGCCCTCGAGCTCCGAGATGATCTGCATGGCCCGCACCTTCGGCGCGCCTGACACCGTCCCGGCAGGAAAGCAGGCGCGCAGGAGGTCGAACGGCCCGTAGCCGTCCCGCAGCTCGCCGGTCACCTCCGAGACGAGGTGGGTGACGTGCGAGTAGCGCTCCGGCTCGAGGAAGCGGCCCACGCGCACCGAGCCCGGCGCACAAACGCGAGAGAGGTCGTTGCGGCCGAGGTCGACGAGCATGACGTGCTCGGCCCGGTCCTTCTCCGACGCAAGCAGGTGCTCGGCGTCGCCGTCGCCCGGCCGCGTCGTTCCCGCGATCGGGTTCACGCTCGCATGCCTGCCCTCGAGCTTGACGAGCGTCTCCGGCGAAGAACCGACCAGGCTCACGTCTCCGAGCTCGAGCAGGAAGTGGTACGGGGACGGGTTGATCCGCCGCAAGGATCGGTAGAGCGACAGCGCGTCGACCTCGGTCTCGCGCTCGGCGCGCTGCGAGAGGACGATCTGGTACGCGTCCCCGGCCCGGATGTATTGCTTCGCCGTGAGTACTCGTTCCTCGTACTCACGGCGAGAGGGAAACCGCCGAGTGGCCTTGGGGGGTACGCGGTTCGCCGATGGCTCCTCCACGTTCTGGGCCAGCCGTGTTGCGACCTCGGCCGTCGCGCCGGCCAAGACCTCGGCGCGGCTCGCTACGTGGTCGAAGCGGACGAGCGCGTCGGCGACGACGAACCGGCTTTCGGGGAGGCTCGGGCCGGCCGTCGGGAGCGGCACGGTCGGCTCGAGCCTCGCGATGTGGTCGTAGCCGAGATAGCCGACCACCGGCCTCCCCGCAGCGAGCTCTCGCTCGGCATCTTCGAACGAGACGAGTCGCGCCCCCGAGCCGACGAGGCTGTAGCGGCCGAGGCGCCCTTTCTCGACCGATTCGAGCAGGAAGCTGCCCGCGCCCGCGGCGCGCAGCCGCAGATATGCCCCGAGGGGGGTGATGAGGTCGGCGTGGATGTCGGTCGTGATCGTCATGACATACGAAAAAGACCCTCCGGGCGGAAGGTCTTCGAGCGGAACGGGGGTTTCGGGCCTTGGTTCAGCAGGCGACGCTCCCGCTCCGCTCGCGGCGCCAGGCCCACCAGGTGCGGATCGAGAGAGTCAACTTGATCAGAGCCTAGGCCACGGGCTGCACGCGAGTCAACTGCCCCCTTCCAGGGATTGCCCGCACACGGCGACGCGCCTTTAGTCAGGCCAGGCCGTAAATCCCGAAATGCGGCAAAAAGGAGTCACCCGATGCGCAGCTCCCGTCTTCGGCGCTTCCGGGACCAAGAAGGACAAGCGTTCGTCCTCACCTATGTCTGCCTCGCCGTGCTGCTCGGCATGTCGGCGTTGGTGCTCGACGTCGGCGCCTGGTACCGCGCACAGCGCCAGCTGCAAGCGAGCGTCGACGCGGCCGCCCTCGCAGGCGCGCAGGCCATGCCTGACGATCCCGGCGCCGCGGTCGCGCTGGCCAATCAGTATCTCGACAAGAACGGTGGGGCGTTCACGCGCAGCGTCGGGTTGAAGAGCGTCGAGTCGGCCAACGACAGCGTCACGGTGTCCGCGACGCGGCAGGCGCCGGGCTTCTTCTCCAAGGTCCTCGGCATCGAGAGCGTCAAGGTCAGCGCCCGGGCCACCGCCACGGGCGGAGTGAAGCCGAGCGAGGTGACCGGCGTCGCGCCGATCGCGGTCGACGAGAAGCACCCGATGCTCCAGTGCAAGCCGTTGCCCTGTTTCGGTGATCCCACGACGCTCGACCTGAAGAAGACCGGGCCGGGCGCGTTCCGCCTCGTGAACATCGACGGGTCTCGCGGCGGCACGGGCCCGGGCACCCTCGAGGACTGGATCGAGAACGGCTACAGCGGCTGGATGCCGCTCGACTGGTACTACTCGGATCCCGGCGCGAAGTTCAACTCCTCGCAGGTGCAGGCCGCGCTCACCGACCGCATCGGAGACGAGTTGCTCTTCCCGGTCTACAGGGGAACGCGAGGCGGAGGCGCGAACTTCGAGTACGAGGTCATCGGCTGGGTCGGGTTCGTGATGACCGGCTTCGACGCGCGCGGAAGCAGCGGGCAGCTCTACGGATCCTTCACGAGAGTGATCTGGCAGGGGATCCAAGGCGAGACAGGGGGAAGCTCGACCGACTTCGGCGTGCGCTCGGTGTCCTTGAGCGAGTAGCTCGGGAGGGCGCAGGGCCGCTGGTACGCTGGCTCCAGTGGCCCGTTCAGTCATCGTTTCAGCCGTCCGGACGCCGTTCGGCAAGCTCGGCGGCGCGCTCAAGGATTACGAGGCGCCGAAGCTCGGCGCGGTCGCCATCCAGGCTGCGCTCGAGCGGTCCGGCGTGCCGGTGGACGAGGTCGAGTATGTGCTCATGGGGCAGGTTCTCCAGGGCGGGGCCGGCCAGGCGCCCGCGCGGCAGGCGGCCGTCGGCGCGGGACTGCCCAAGGAGGTCCCGGCAGACACCGTCAACAAGGTTTGTGCCTCCAGCATCCGGGCTGTGGAGATCGCCGACCTGATGATCCGGTCCGGCGATCACAGCGTCATCGTGGCGGGCGGGATGGAGTCGATGTCGAACGCGCCGTACATCCTCAAGCGCGCGCGCTTCGGCTACCGGCTCGGCGACGGCACGCTCATCGACCTGATGACGCACGACGGGCTCACTTCCACTTTCGACCAGAAGCACATGGTGGAGCAGGCCTCGTTCGTCGCCCGCGAGCTCGGGATCTCTCGCGAAGACCAGGACCGCTGGGCGCTCCGCTCCCACGAGCGCGCTGTGCACGCGATCGACAACCACCTCTACGACGACGAGCTCGTGCCTGTCGACGGCTTCGCGGTCGACGAGGCTCCGCGCCGCGACACTTCGTACGAGAGGCTCGCACAGCTGAAGCCGGTGTTCGACCCGGAGGGCACCACGACGGCAGGGAACGCGCCGGGCGTCAACGACGGCGCCGGTGCGCTCGTGGTGACGAGCGAGGAGTACGCGAAGAGCCGTGGGCTCGAGATCCTCGCGACCATCGTCTCGCAGGGCTACGTCGCCGACGACTTCGCCTACCTCGCCCGCACGCCCGCCAAGGCGGGGAAGATCGCGCTCGAGAAAGCGGGCAAGACGATCGACGACGTCGAGCGCGTCGAGCTCAACGAGGCGTTCTCGTCGGTCGTGGTCAACTCGGCGAAGATGCTGGAAGCCGACACCGAGAAGGTGAACGTGAACGGCGGCGCCGTCGCGCTCGGCCATCCGATCGGCGCGTCGGGTGCGCGCATCCTTGCGACCATGATCCACGAGCTGCGCCGAAACGGCGGCGGCCTCGGGCTCGCGGCGATCTGCTCGGGCGGCGGGCAGGGCGACGCGCTCCTCCTCGAGGTCTAGACCCCCCGGGAACAACCCGGCGCGCGCGTCGGTCTGAGGGGCATGAGGTTCCTGCCCTTTACCTTTGCCGCGCTGGCGCTCGCGGGTTGCGGCGCGGCCACGACGGCGCCCGGATCCTCCGGCGAGGAGAAGACGCTCGCACAGCCGAGCACGACGGTCGCCGAGCAGCCGGATCTGGCGCCCCCGGCTGTTTACCTCATCAGCGCCGGCGGCAAGCAGCGCGCCGCGGAAGGGTCCTCGTGCATCAGCTACACGGACCCGGACACCGGACAGGGCGTCGGTCGGTGCGGGGATGCGGCCGGGCTC
>Ga0081539_10005836_pt1 | contig 12225 bp, 9 predicted proteins | sample TabmetS4T2R2_FD_71023 | JGI IMG/M metagenome (GOLD analysis project Ga0081539, IMG submission 71023) | Tabebuia heterophylla rhizosphere microbial communities from the University of Puerto Rico - S4T2R2 | ecosystem: Host-associated > Plants > Roots > Rhizosphere ...
TCAAGGGCGTGTCACTTTGCGCTAACGCTTGCCAGTACAGCCAAACCGTCACTTCGTCGTTCGGCTCAAATGTAGTTTCTACGCTGACCAGTTCCGCCGTTGTCTCGAATGAGATTGGCGTTATCGGTTGCAATTCGCCCGTCTCGACGATCCAATTCTTGAACTGCTGTACCCGTATCCCGCCAGCCACCGTGTCGCGCACTAGATGCATATGCTCGTTCAGCCAGTCCTGAGCGATGTTCGCATTTGCCCAATTCTGCGGTTGTGCTACGTACCAGATAGAAGTATCGGTAAAACTTCGGGTAATCAATATTCCTTCAATTTCGGTTTGGCTCTGCACAGGGTTTGCGGGCAGTTTCAGATCACAGTCCTCAATTACTTGGTAATCTTGGCAGTAAAGCGTAAAGGCTTCGTCAGCCGCTGCTTGTATGACAGCTTCTCTCGGCGATACGTGTTCGCTCAGGTAAGTTGCTAATGCGCGCCAGTTAGGAGCCTTCGCATAGTCAGCCACAAAGTAGTAGTTGTAGAGTGTGAACACGCTCACCAGCACAGGCGCGGCGACCAATGCCAGCCTGAAAAACGATTGTCGAACGCTCAGCGCAAGCGCAGCCAGAAGTAGCACGTAGGCAGGCGCGACCGCCAGCACATAGCGCGGCTCGAACACGTTCAGCCGTAGCGAGACGATGCCCAGCAGCAGTAAGGGTAGAATACCCCACAAGCCGAACATCAGTGCCTGCCAATGGTTACGCCGCCACCAGAGGATGAGGCTGATAATCAATGCAACCAACAGCACCACAACCAGCACGCCATAAAAGCTGCTAAACATCGCGGCATTGTCGCCAAATGTCAGCGTCGGGATGAAGCGTGTGAACCACTGCACCGGGTCAAAGCTCTCTCCTGTGCCGCCGTATCCGCTGCTTACGAGCAGGCGCGGTTGGAGATACCAGGGTGCAAGCAGCAGCGCGAGAACGATTTCGGCGGCGAACCAGCGCACCAGCAACCAACGATTGCGCCAGTATCGAATCAGCACGTACAGGTTCAACGCCACAACCACGAACAGGTCAAGGTAATAGACGTAACCCGCCAGCGCCGCCGCAACGATGTAGAGCGTCCAGTCAATGCGCCGCTGCCTATCCAGCGCCCGCAGAGCCAGCCATACCGCCAGCAAACCCAGGACCGACCAGATGGCGTAACTGCGCGCATCCTGCGCGTGGTAAATCTGGTAAGGGTTGATTGCCCACAGGAACGCTGCCACCAATCCGAGCTTATATCCGCGCAAGCGATGACCGAGCGCGTACATCGCCGCGATACCCATCACGCTGAACAGGGCAGGCAGCAGTCGGGCGACATATTCCGACATGCCCATGACCAGCGCCCAGCCGCGATAAAGCGCGTAGCTGAGGGGTGCTTGTGGGTCTTTAGTGGCAATATCCGCCAGCGTGATCGCCAGAGGTTCGCGTATCCAGTGCAGTACAGTGAAGGCTTCGTCCCCGCGCAGCGAGACAGCATTGAGCTGGAAGAAACGCAGAGCGAAACCGAGTAGGATGAATCCACCAAGCAAAATGCTACGTCGTGTCGTGGTCATATAGGGCTTAGCGGGGCAAGGTTGCCTGCTCGAATGCCTGAATTTGCTCCGGCGTCAGCGACATGCGTTCGCCTTTTCCAGTATCGCGCAGCAAATCCTTGAGCACCGGCGGTTTTTTGCCAACAGCGTACACTACCGGAACAGTCGGATTTTTGATAGTGATGTCGGCTCTTGGCGACGTGAAGATAATCACCGGGCGCACCTCGACGTTCGGCGCAACCGGCTGGAGTAGGCTTTTGACATGCTCAGCGGCGCGCACGGCGTCGGCGGTTGGGTTGCCAATGTTGTCGAAACGGAAGATGCTCAGCAGGCGGGTGAGCGCGCTTTTGTGCGTAGTCCACTTATCGCCTTCGACGGTGAATTGCCCATCCTGAAAGCGGGTTACGATGGCAAACACGCCCTGTGGGCAGACCAGCACATGCCGCGCCGGGAAGTGATAATAGCTGTAGAGCACGCTCTTGTTGCTGATGCCTTTTAAGCCTTCACGGATGACGACTTCCGGGCGCGGTTGCCGCACCCACAAGTTCGTCATTCGCACGGAGATGATTGTGGTGATGAAGGCGATAGGCAGCACTGCGGTTTGCAGCAGAGTCACTGCCAGGACGTTTTCGCTTGAGATCGTCGCCGCCTGCTGGTTGACAAAGAGGATGCCAAGCAGCAGGACGCCGAAGGTTGCAAAGAACAGGTACTGCGCTAGTTTGCGGTTGCGCTGCGCCAGTTTCTCGTTGGTTTCGACGCGCATGGCGCAGTCCTTCCAGTGACGTTATGTTCTCACGAATAAAGCCAGGTTGCCAATGTGCAGCACTTCCGCGCAGACCACATCGCCGACCCGCACTGTCGTCAGGATGTGCCACTGACGCGGCGTGCCGTAAGCGCTGCCAATCACCGCACGGTCAATATCTTCGGCGGGGGGGCGGACACAGTGCGTGACGCGCACCGAGAAATCGCGCTCGACGTTGCCGTGCTCCTTGAATGCGATGATGTCGTAGAGGTCGCCCTTGAGGATGTAACCTGCTGGCTGTGCCGGACTTTGCCAGAACGGTACAATCGTGCAGTGCAGGTTAATCGAGTTCAGCAGGCTCACAAACTCGTCGCCCGTATCATACGAAACGTTCTGACAAAGTGGGTAGGGCTGCATCACCGACAGGTTGACGTTTTGCTGCGCTAGTGCGGCGGGCGTTCCGGTGGTTGGGGCAGTGCTGCCCGCTGCGCCCGTAATTTCGGCGGTGATGCGTGCCTTGCCATTCATGTTGATGTTGACGGGTGCGCTGCCGTCAGCCGGTCCCAGCACCTGTGGGGACGAAAGCATGTTCAGGTCAAACGTGCCGCCCGGCGTCCATGCCCAGTAGGTCAGCACCGATGTGCCGGACGTATCCGCCAGAAATTCAAATCCAACAGGCAGATAGAAACCAACCCAGACGACAGGCTGATTGACGGTAACGGGAGAAGTTAGTGTAACGGTAAACGTCCCCGCCTGGGTGATGCTTACTTGCTGTGACCCAGCCAGTGTCGCATCCGATGGTGAACCACCATTCGCATCTTGGTAGACTACCGCCGTCGCCGTGCTGCCAGAAACCGGTGTTTGCACCGCGATACTGATTTTGTCGATCACCGCCGGGCGCTGAATGCCGAGCGAATTCAGGTCGAAGCCTGTGATCACGAGCGAGGGTTCGCCGTTGATCACCCAGGGCGTGTTCCCGCTGCCTGAATTATTCGAAAGCACCGTCGCCCCGGCGCTTACAGGCGCAACAATGCCAATGACACCCAAAATCATCAGGATAACAACTTTTTTCATCATGTGTGGTACCCCTGCCTGCCCAACGCACCCGTATTTTAGGAGCTATGGGGGCGGCGGTCAAGCAACTGGCAACCTTTGCCGCACTTTAGCTGTAATATTTCCTGCCTTGTAAGTGCCATGAACAGGCTTATAATCGGTACCGTTTGAGCAATGGTGAACAAATGCAGGAAATTATTGTCCTCGGTGTCGTGCTTGTGTTGGGGCTGGGAGCCTACTGGTCGCTGGTCATTTTTCCACGCCAGCGCGACTTCCAGAAACGGCAGAAGTACGTCAGCACGCTGACTCCTGGCGACGAGATGATCACCTTCGGGGGGATCATCGGTCGTGTGATCAGCGTTGAGCCGGACAAGGGGATTGCCAACGTCGAAATTGCGGATGGCGTCGTCGTCCGAGTTCTCGCTGCCTCTCTGATGCAGCCCTACAACCCGGAAGAACTTGCCCGAAGTGCTGAACTGGGAAACCGTCAAAACTAAGTTGTAGTGGCGTTTCATACCATTTATGGAAGGCACATATGCGTAATCATATTCGCTGGCTGATCGTCGTCATCGCGGTGACGGCTTTTGCTGTCTGGGTGATTCTGCCAGACAATCATGGTTTGCACGTGGACACTGATGGCGATGGTACGAACGACCTGAATCTGAACATCGAACAGAACCTCGGTCTCGACCTGGTTGGTGGGCTGCGAGTGCTGCTAGCAGCGGAACTGCCTGCGGGTAGCTTCTCGGTGAGCGACTTGCAGCAAGCTGCGAACAATGTCTCCCGCCGCGTCAACGCGCTTGGCGTCACAGAGCCAACCGTGCAGGTCGTCGGCAGCGACCGCATTCTCGTCGAATTGCCCGGCGAAACCAACCCGCAGGAAGCGATTGATACCATTCAGCAGACCGCGCTGCTCGAATTTGTCGATTTCAGCGGTATGGCGTCACAGATTCAGGAATTCGAAGGTCAGAAAATCCTGACCACACAGCAAGCGCAAATCGAGCAGGCGCGTGGCAATTTGGATGTCGGTGATCGCCGCGTCAACCCGCAGACCGGGCAACCGTTTACCACCGTGATCACAGGCGCGGGGTTGCAATCCGCTGCTGCACAACTGGCGCAGAATAACCAATACGTTATCGCCTTCGAGCTGACGCCAGATGGCGCAGCAGCCTTCGGTCCATTCACGGCGGAGCATATCGGGCAGCCGCTGGCAATTGTGCTGGATGGCGTTGTGCTTTCCGCGCCGCGTATTAACTCCCGTCTGGATACGGGCGGTATTATCGAAGGTAGGTTCACCCAGCAAGAAGCGCAGCAGTTGGCGCTCCAGCTTCGTTCCGGTGCGCTGCCCATTCCGCTGCGGGTGGAGAGCGCCGAAACCGTCGGCGCAACGCTCGGTCAAGAATCGGTCAACCTCAGTATCCGCGCAGGTGTTATCGGCGTCATCGTCGTGCTGATCTTCATGGTGACCTACTATCGTATCCCCGGCGTTGCCGCCGACCTTGCGCTGCTAGTCTTCATCGCGCTCAACATGGCGCTTTTTAAGCTCATCCCGGTTACACTTACGCTCCCAGCGATTGTCGGCTTCATGATTTCCATCGGCACGGCAGTGGATGGCAACATTCTGATTTTCGAACGCATTAAAGAGGAATTGCGCGGCGGAAGTTCGCTCGATGTGGCGCTGGAGCAGGGCTTCGCGCGCGCCTGGAAGTCGATCCGCGACTCGAATTTCTCGACCATTCTGATCTCTGGCGTCCTGTTTTTCTTCGGGCAAACGCCTGGTGCGAGTATCGTCGCGGGTTTTGCGATTACGCTGGCTCTCGGTTTGATAATCAACCTCTTCACCGCAGTGATTGTTACGCGCACATTTCTCTATTTGCTTGTCCGGCTGCTGCGTCCCCGGCTGACGGAGCGGGTTTGGCTGCTGGGGGTCTAGGAGAAGAATATGTTCAGCTTGGTGCAGAAGCGACGCCGTTTCTATCTATTCTCGTCGGCTATCATCATCCCTGGCATTCTGATCATGATTTATTCGTTAGCGACGACTGGCTCGCTGTTCCGCCTGAGCAACGAGTTTGTCGGCGGCAGCCAGTATGAACTGCGCTTCACTCAATCGGGTGCGAACGAAGCCAATATCAGCGATGTCTTCCAGGCGAACGGTAATGCCGACATCAGCGTGCAGCAGTTGGGCGATCCCTCCGAAAATCGCTGGTCGGTGCGCGCGAATTTCCAAGACACAGAAACGCAGGAAGCAATTGTTGCTGCGCTGGAAGCCATCGCGCCGCTTGACCGCGACAGTTTGCGGATTGAGCAAGTCTCGGCAACCGTCGGGCGTGAAGTGACGCAGTCTGCATTCCTTGCTGTTCTCCTCGCTTCTGTCATCGTCACAGGCTTTATTGTCCTTGCGTTCCGTCAGGTGCCGAACGCTTTCCGCTACGGCGTCTGCGCAATTTTGGCGATGTTTCATGATGTGCTCGTGGCTGCGGGCGTCATGTCACTGACCGGGTTGCTCCTTGGCTGGGAAGTCGATGCGCTCTTTCTGACGGCAGTGTTGATGGTGGTCGCTTTCTCGGTACAGGATACGATTGTTCTGTTCGACCGTATCCGCGAAAACATTCCCAAGCACCTCGGCGAGCCTTACGAAGTGATCGTCAACCGCAGCGTGCTGGAAACCCTACATCGGTCGCTGGGAACGCAGCTCAACGTCTTCTTCATCATCATCGCTATTCTGCTGTTTGGCGGCGAGTCGATCAAGCAGTTCATTGCCATCCTTTTCATCGGCTTGCTAACGGGAACTTATTCCTCGCTCTTTATCGCTGTGCCGCTGCTGGTTTCGTGGGAGAAGGGCGAAATCCCCTTCGTCAACCGCCGCAGCGCGTCTTTGCAGCCGACGGAAGCCTGATCGTGCGCGCGCTTGTTTTGAAGGATCAATTACGCTATGACGCTAATACGCCGACGCCGATTATTGAGGGCGATGAGGCGTTGCTCAAAATCCGCAAAGCTGGTATTTGCCGCACCGATCTGGAACTGATCGGCGGCTACCTGAATTTCTCTGGCATTCCCGGTCATGAATTCGTAGCTGAAGTGGTGGAGGGTCCCGCCGAGTGGATCGGACAGCGTGTGGTTGGTGAAATCAACGTTGCCGATGGCACCTGCGATCTCTGTCAGCAGGGAATGCCGAGCCAGTGCCGCAACCGCACTACCGTCGGCATCGACCGGCACAACGGTGCGTTTGCAGATTATATGACCCTGACAACGCGCAATCTGCATGTCGTGCCGGATTCGGTTTCGGACACGGCGGCTGTCTTTACCGAACCGTTGGCGGCGGCGCTGCAAACTCTCGAAGCTGTGCATATTTCTCCGCGCGACCGCATCGTAATCATCGGCGCGGGCAAACTGGGGTTGCTGACCGCGCAGGTGCTTCGGCTCACGGGTGCAAACGTCTCGGCGGTCGTCCGTCACGAGAGCCAGGCGCGTCTGCTCAACAAATGGTATATCCCGGCATTTGCGCGCTCTGAAGTCCCATCGAAGCGCACGCAGGTGGTGGTCGATTGTACTGGAACGGCGGAAGGCTTTGCCGACTCGCTCGATTTAGTGCAGCCACGCGGCACGATCATCCTTAAGAGCACATACCGCGCTCAGCCGCAAATCGATCTAACCCGGATTGCGGTTGAAGAAATCAAGGTGGTCGGCAGCCGCTGCGGTCCGTTCGATGCCGCCCTGCGCCTGCTTGAAACGGGCTTAGTTGACGTGGAATCGCTGGTTGAAGCGCGTTACTCACTTGACGATTCACTCAAGGCGGTTGACCACGCTGCTCAGCGCGGAGTACTCAAGGTGCTGCTCGAAGTCAGCGATTAGTAGATCGTCAGAAACTCAGAGAAACAAAGGAAAGGCTACATCCGCAGCCTTTTTATTCTCTCACTCCGCCAGCGGGATGGTGAAGTAGAACGTCGAGCCGACGCCGAGTTCGCTCTCCATCCAGATCGTCCCCTTATGCGCTTCGACGATGTATTTGGCAATCGCCAAGCCCAGTCCAGTTCCTTGTGTGGATGAGTTATCCGCCACGCGGAAGAATTTCTGGAACATATTGCGCTGGTCTTCCCGCGAGATGCCGTTGCCTGTGTCCGCAATGCTGATTTCAACGTAAGGTTCGTCGTGGCGCAGGCTATGGCAGCACTCGACTTCCACTCTGCCGCCCTCGCGGTTGTACTTGATCGCGTTGGTCAACAAATTGAGGATAACCTGCTTGATTTTGGCACGGTCGCCATTGGCGTTGAAGGGAAGGAGCGATGCATGAATCGTGACTTTGCGATCCGCTGCTTGTGGCTGAACGACATCAATTGACTCCTGAAGCAGCTTTTCCACTGCAAAGGTTTGGATGTCCAGCCGCATTCGTCCTGATTCTAGCCGGGCGAGGTCAAGAAATTCGCTCGTCATTTGAATCAGGCGCTCGGTTTCGCTCTGCATGATCCCGACAATCTGACTTTGTTCGTCGGAAAGCGTCTGCCGTTGAAGTAGGACAGCGGAGGTGCGGAGCGACGCCAGCGGCGTTCGCAATTCGTGAACCATTTCCGCCATAAAGTCACTTTGCTGGAACAGGCGGGCATTTTCGATGGCGATTGCCGCTTGCCCTGCCAGCGTCATCAAGATTTTGATGTCTTCGGCGTTGAATGGGTTGTGTTGGCGCTTATTGACAGCTTCCAGCACGCCAATCACTTTTTGATGGGTACGCAGCGGCATCGCCAGAACGTTGCGTGTCTGAAATTCCAATACTTTATCGACGTTCTTGAAGAAATTTGGCTCCTGCGTAACGTCTTCAATCACGCGGGGTTCTCCGTGTGCAACCACCCAGCCCGCGATGCTGCCTTCTATGGGTACGACAATGCTGGTCATGTCTGCATCGTCCATGTTCGCCGCGAGTTCAAAACGCAGTTCGCCAGTGGACGGATCAAGCAAGAGGATTGACGCGGCTTCAATGTCGAGCAGTTCCATCGCTGCCGCAATGATGCGTTTAAGCAGCGCCCGATGGTCGCGCGTCGCATTCAACTGCTGGCTGATTTCGATTACACGCTCGTAGCGCGCGAGAAGCTGGGTGAAGGTTGTAGCTTCTACATTCATGCGGCTGACAAGGTCTCTGCGGTCATTACATTATGCCCATCATCTTGTGACTTCGCCGCTCGCGGGTACTTTGCTCCGGTTGTAGAGTTCTTCCGCAAGCTTGATCATCTGGCTGGAAGCAATGGCAGTGGGCTGGAACATGACCGCCGGAACGCTGGCTTGCAGCGCCTGCGAAAACAGCTCGGACGCCAGCGAAATCACGGCGCGAATTTCCCTGCCGAGCAGGTGTTCAACTTCATTCCAGGATGGTGGAGCAGACGCGGAGCGGTTGATCACCGCGACGTGGACAGTGTTCGGGTCGGGGCGGCTCGCATCGATTTCTTGAAGAATTTCTCGCGCCATTTGCAAAGTGACCGAAACGGGGTCGACGACAAGCACCAGTTGATCCATCTCCCGTTGCAGTTGGAAGGAAAACTGGTTCAAGCCACTGCCCAGGTCGAAGACCGCCGGGCGACCAATCGAGCGTAAGCCGCGAATGACGGCGGCGGCGGTTTCGGGCGCATAATTCAGCGCCGCTTCAGCGGGGCGTGCGGAAGAGAGCAGCGCGCGCAGCCCGGAAGCATGTACGACCAGTTCATTTTCGATATCGCGCGGTTGGATGGCGCTCGCGGCTTTGCTCAGCACGTTCGCCATGCCGGCTGAACGCCCCATGCCGAGCGATAAGCCCATACTGCCCACGCCCAACCGGAAATCTGCCACCACCGGATTTTCTGAGATCATGAGCCGCGCTGCTGCAAGGTTGATTGCCAGCGTCGTTGTGCCGACGCCACCTTTCGCGCCCAATACGCCAATCGTGCGCCCGCGTGCGCCACTCGCGGACGGGTGCTGCGAGGCATTTCGCATCAGAATCGCCTTCACCCGCGAGGCGAGTTCGGCGGGGTGGGTCGGCTTCGTGAGGTAATCGTCTGCACCCGCTTCAAATCCGGCGACTTTGTCGTCGATTAGCGTCTTCGCCGTGAACATAATGATCGGAATGTTTTGCGTGTTGGGGTTTTTCCGCAGGCGGCGGCTAACTTCGTAGCCATTCATGTCCGGCATCATCACATCAAGGATGATCAAGTCTGGATGATCGCTCGTAGCACGCGCCAACGCCTGGTTTCCAGCGTTCGCGGCGATCACTTCATAGCCGTTGCGCTGAAGCATTAACCCAATGAGCTTCAGACTATCCAGATCATCATCCACGACAAGGATTTTTTCAGCCATGATTCTGACACCGAATCGCTTGGTTATTCAGGAAATTTATCTTTCCAGTCTAGCATGAAAGAAAAGTGGGTGCAATAAAGGTAGAACGGCGAATCCTCAATTCTTACGGCTGCTTGGTACTCGGTTACAGGTCTGCATTGCGCGTTCATAAGCCAGACCTATATAATGTTTCTAGTTAAACAGCGCGGTGAAGGAAATTTAATGCCGACGATGATTGCTCGACGCGACCGACAATTACGCGATCTGTTCCACCTGATCGCAGTCAATCCCGAATATGAACCTGCTATTGCAGCGATACTAAAAACTTCTCGGCAAATTTTCGGCGCAGCCGGTGCAGCTTTCCGCTCGGTAGATCCCGACGTTATGGTGAAAATGGGCAAGCTCGGTAGAGTCGACCTTGAGATGCCGCGCGGCACGCCCGATTTTACCATCGACGATTCGACACCCGGCGTTTTAATCTGCTCAGTGCGTTCGGACGAGGCGCTGCTTGGCGTGCTTTGGCTGGTTCTGGAAAAGCTGAGTGAAGACCAACAGGATGCCCTGAGCGTTCTGCTGGATGCGCTGGCGATTGTGGTCGAGCGAGCGAAAGCGGAAACCAAGCTCATTCAGGCACAACAGTTGTCGCGTGCGCTGCTGGATAGTGCCGCTGACCCGCTTCTAGTGTTCGACGCCGATTGGCGGCTGGTTCTCATGAACCCGGAAGCGGAAACGATCTTCAAGGCAGAACCGGGACAAGCACTGGCAGAAGTCGTTCAGTCGGAAGCGCTGACCGAATTTGTTCATGAGCAGCGCCCACTCGATGAGTGGAGTTTTGACGACAAGACGTTCATTCCTAATGTGTATCCGATTGGAGAACGCACCAGCGAAGCCTGGATACTGTCGCTGCGAGACATTACGCAGTACAAGAAGCTCAACCGCAACCAGAGCGAGTTCATTCGCATCGTCTCTCATGATGTACGCTCTCCGCTGACCTCAATGCGCGGCTTTGCCGACATGATGGGCATGGTTGGCGACCTGAATGATAAGCAGAAGCAATTTAATGAAAAAGTGCTTTCCGGCATCAATCAGATTACCGCGCTGGTCGACAATATTCAGGATGCTGGGTTGTTCGACATCGAGAATGGCTTCTACCAACTCACTCGGTCACATGCCGATATGCACGAGTTGGTCGCCAAAGTCGTGGATAACCAACTGATTCCCGAAGAGAAAAGCCATCTCAATCTCTCGGTCTCCGTCTCCGACGACGTGCCGATCCTCAATGCCGATGTCAACATGCTGGAGCGCGCGGTTGCTAATCTGGTCGATAACGCTGTGAAGTATACGCCGGACGGTGGGCAGGTTGATGTGCGCGTCCATACGGCAGCGGAAAGTGTCGTCGTCAGCGTCCGAGATAATGGTGGTGGCATGACTCCTGAAGAGCAAAAACAGCTTTTCCAGCGTCACGTTCGCCTTCTCCGACCTGAGCATAAGCGCATCAAAGGCGGCGGGTTGGGCTTGTTCATCGTCAAGAGTATTGCTCAGCGGCACGGCGGCGATGCTTGGGTGACGAGTGAAGTAGGCGTTGGTTCCACTTTTTACTTCAATATTCCCCTTAAGGGCGCGAACCTGGTTATCTCGGATTCTGACAAGGATACCGACGAAGCTGCCGACTAATAACCCGTTGAAAATACTCGGCGCAGGCGGTATGATTATTCGCACGGATGTTCGTAAAGAGTCACCCCATGCCTATTCATATTCTGGATGAAGCAGTCGTCGCGCAAATCTCCGCCGGGGAGGTGGTCGAACGTCCTTCGTCGGTTGTCAAAGAGCTGCTTGAAAATTCGCTCGACGCGGGCGCGAAGCATATCACTGTCTCGCTGACAGGCGACGGGCACAAGCGGATTCAGGTCAGCGACGATGGCAGTGGCATCCCCGGCGATGAAGTCGAACTGGCATTTATGCGCCACGCCACCAGTAAGCTGGAAAAACCGGAAGATTTATTCTCGATTCGCACACTCGGCTTTCGTGGCGAGGCGCTGGCGAGTATCGCCGCCGTCAGCCACCTGACCGCTACCACACGCCATCGGGAAGACTATATCGGCACGACCTTGTATATCGTCGGCGGGCGGCTCGAACAGCGGAAGGCAGTTGGCGCGCCGAGCGGCACGGTTGTTACCGTCGAAAATCTCTTTTTCAACACACCCGCCCGCCTCAAGTTTATGAAAAAAGAGACCACCGAGAAACGCCATATCGCCGAGATCGTCTCGCGCTACGCGATGGCATACCCGCAGGTGCGCTTCGTCCTGGAGCAGGACGGGCGCGAAATCTTCCGCACCAACGGCAGCGGCAATCTTGCCGACGTGATCGTCAGCGCGATGGGCTTGGATGGCGTCAAAAACATGCTCGAAGTTGAAGACGAGCAGGGCGAGATTCGCGTCACGGGTTTTACCTCCGCGCCCAACCTCAACCGGGGTGACCGTTCGCGCATCACGCTTTTCGTCAATGGGCGCTCGGTGCAGGATAGCAGCCTCAGTTACGCGGTCACCCAAGCGTACCACACGCTGCTGATGAC
>Ga0081539_10005837_pt1 | contig 12220 bp, 8 predicted proteins | sample TabmetS4T2R2_FD_71023 | JGI IMG/M metagenome (GOLD analysis project Ga0081539, IMG submission 71023) | Tabebuia heterophylla rhizosphere microbial communities from the University of Puerto Rico - S4T2R2 | ecosystem: Host-associated > Plants > Roots > Rhizosphere ...
GCTTCAAGTTGTTGATCGTTGTAGATTCGAGGCTGCATATTCTCCAGCAGAATTGCAAGCACTATTCCGCCGACCAGACCGATCCCGCCGCCGATGAGTACCCAGAAGGGCAAGCCTCGATTGGTCGGCGTCAGCGGCAAGGAAGCCGGTTCGATTAAGGAGATTAGGTTGGCTTGTTCTGCCTGAGCAACCAACGCCTGGTTGTAGCTAATGCTCAAATTATTGTACGTGTTCTGGCGAAGCTGAAGTATCCGCTCGATCTCGGCTATCCGAACGGTGTTGATTGGAACCTGACCCCGCAATCGGGATTGCTCAAGGATAAGCTCGTTAATTTCCGCTTCAAGCTCGCTGAGCTGCGCGCCCAAACTGCTTTCAATATTATCAAAATTGGCACTGTAATCCGCCTGGCTACGCTCAATCAAAATTGAGGTTAACGTATTGGCGGTCGTCTGAGCCAACTCAGGATCGGTGTCTGTTACGGTGATCTGAAGGAGTTCGGAGTTGGGAACCACACTGATTTCATAGGTAGGTAGGCGTTCAAGGGATAACTCTTGCTTCGCTTGATCAACGACGGAGCGGCTAGTGAGAATGTCGGAAAGCGTGCTGATTAGCTGATCAAAATAGAGGAATGTTCCATAATCGGGTCGGTTGATACCGAAAGGAACAACACGAACCTTTGATATGGCACTATAGGTGAGGTCCGCTCGGAAGTTGCTGACGGTGACAAGCGCAACTGTGGAAACCAACGTTACCAGGATGATCCATTTACGTCTCCACAGAATGTACAGATAAACACCCATTCCAAATATCCTATCGTTGGTCTATAGCCTGCCTGCGCATTATCGATTCGATGACCATTATGCAGGCAGACCCTAAGTTTTACCTAAAGTCATCCCAACTACGTGTGAAAAGAATGTAAGGTGTAGCGTTATTCTAACCGAAGCATTCACAGAATTGTCGCTTGTTGCTTTGCGTATCACGCTTAACTCGTTATACTTAATTAGGAATGAAATAAGCATCGGGTGACAACACCCAAACTCATTGCGTGTAGCTCACCGTCATTGCTGACCCCACTATGCTAAGCGGTCACCGAGCTTTTGTCTATTGATTGCAAAGCAGCGTATGAATATCACGTGGCTAGACAAGATGGGCAAGGCGGATGTCGAATCAAAACAATTCAATCAATAAACCCCAGTTCTTTATTGTTGGTGCTCCCCGCTGCGGTACAACAGCGCTGAGCGATTTTCTGAACCAGCACCCAAGCATTTATTTTTCATACATCAAAGAACCGCATTACTTCGGCTCAGATTTACCTATCCGCCGAGGCTTTCGTTCGGAGGGGGAATATCTTCAGTTGTTCCGAGATGCACAGGATCGTATCGCTGGTGAAGGCTCGACCTGGTATCTATTCTCTAAACGCGCCGCTCAAGAAATTCATGAATTCAATCCTAATGCGAAAATCATCGTCATGCTGCGAAACCCAGCCGATATGCTCTATTCGTGGCACGGTTATATGTTGCTGACAGGCGAGGAGACAATCGACGATTTTGAAGAAGCGCTGATGGCTGAGTCTGAGCGTCGTCAGGGGAAGCGTATCCCAAGGAATACCCCCATCAACAAACTTCTCTATTCAGATATTCCCCGGTATACAGACCAACTTCAACGTTTCTACAGTGTGTTTGGAGCGCAAAACGTCCGTAGCATCATTTACGACGATTTTAAGGCGAATCAAGTGCAGGTTGTGCGAGACACCTTTGAGTTCTTAGGGGTTGATCCGGACTTTACTCCTGAGATTACGGTCGTCAATGGTCATGCTCAGGTCAAGAGTAAAAGCCTTCAGAACTTCACCCATAGCCAGCCTCAGTTCGTTCGCAACCTTGTGAAAACTTTGCTTCCGAGTAAAGTCCGCTCACAGCTTCGTCACTCAATGCATGTCATGAATACAAAACCGAGCGAACGAACCGCACTTGCTCCCGAATTGCGTGAGCGCCTCAATAAAGAATTCGCGCACGAGATTAGCAGGCTTTCTCACTTCCTTAAACGCGATTTGGGGCATTGGGTTGAGATTGACGCCCACGTTTAGGACTGGGCATTTGTAAGTAGTTGCTCGTAGGCTGTCACCAAGGCTTTTGCCTGGTATTGCCAGGCATAGGTGCTCTCAATTCGCTGCCGCCCTCGCTCGCCTAGTTCACGACGCAGCTCGCCATTCTCCATTAGACGAGCTATTTGCGCTGCGTAATCTCGACAGTCATTGGCACGGGCGTAAAGCACTGAATCTCCTGCTGTGACGCGATGCTCCGGGAGGTCATAGGCGACGACAGGCTTACAGTACGCCATGTATTCCATGAGCTTGATAATGGTCGAGGCATCGTTGTAGGGGTTCGACGGCTCTGGCGCAACGCAAATATCGACCGTTTTCATAACCTCCGCAATTTGGGGCTGGCGCATCCAGCCTGCAAAGGAAACATACGCTTGCAGATTAAGCTCCTTAACGAGCGATGTTGCCAAGTCAAAGGCTAAGCCTTTGCCCATAATGACGCACCGAAAGTTCGTTTTCTGAAAATCGGTCTTGAGATGGTAAAGTGCCCGAATCAGGTTATCGACTCCATCCTGATAGCCAATGACGCCCATATAAGCGATTTGAATGATGCCATTCTGAGGTTCATGCTCGACAGGTGGTAAACAAGAGAAGTGAAGCAGGTCAGGTCCATTGCGTACTATGCTTACTTTTGTGGTGTCGATTCCAGACCGTTCGGTACTGATTTTGCGGTACGACTCATTCGTCACGATCACACGATTTGCGACACGGTAGGAGAAACTCTCGAACCAAACCAGGACTTTGTAAATCATGGTGTTGTGGTTCTCTGAAAAGCGCGCGTATGCGAACAGTTCGGGTGAAAGGTCATGCTGGTCAAACACAAATCGTTTGCCGAAGAGCTTATAGAATAGCCCGATTAAGGCAAACGTATCTGGCGGATTGTGGGCGTGAATCACATCGAAGCCCTGCCGCAACAGGACGAACAAGGAGAGCGCAAAGACCGCAAGCATGGAGTAACCGTATTCGAGAAGGTAGCCGATAACCCCATTCCCATTTGGCGGATTTGGGAAACGATATACAGAAACACCCTCGACGACATCATGGAAAGGCTTGCCGGGACATATCACAGTAACGTGGAAGCCCGCTGCGAACAGCGCCTCTGCCTCTTGGCGGACGCGGATATCCTCTGTATAAGTGTTGTTTTCCAGCAGCATCAAGATGCGTTTTCTTGTTTTGCTCTGCATTACTCTCCAAGCCTTTCAAGGTCGAGTAGAAAGCATTCATTACTCAAGCGCATAGGGAGTCGTTTAGGCGAGTGCTATTTACTTATCGACAAAATTTGATGCAATTGGTTGCGCTGTTCCGTGAATTTGCTACAACATCTCAATTCGATGCTGCTGGTCGACTTTCTTACGTTTGAATCGATCTTCGCTTGTGAGCGAAGCCGCACCTGATAATAACCGCTGAAAGATGCCGCAGCCCGATACAGCATTGGCTGGTTCGATGTAGTGCAGCCGGATGGGAGAGAAGAGGCAATTGCGTTCCGGCGACCAGCAGTGGTCAAGCAGACAATTCTCTAAGTCTATCGAAACATGTTACATTTTGCGACAGGCTAAATACCTATTGCATGTATCGTTTTGTTATGTTTTCGGTAATTTGTTTGACCAAAAGATCGTAAGGCGGCTGGTTCGCTGGGATGGTTGAACCGCAGCATTCAAGAGGAAAAATACTTAGAAGGTCATCAGCCGCTTTATCGACTTTTAAGCGATAAAGCGGCTGATGTTTGCCTCAAAGGTTAAGTTTTCGTTTTGATACGAAGCATGTGCTAGAGTGCGGGCACTTCAATCGAGACTTCGTGACCCGCTTCGGCGCTGCGGAAAATCCCATCCATGATCAGTTGGCTGTAGAGGATGCCTGTAGTGTCGACGGGTGTCGGACCTCCCGCTCGCACCGCATTAACGAAAATATGGGCTTGCGGCGTGAAATGATGCGCCCGATTTGGTTCGGTCAGATCGGGGAGCTGGGGCGCGACGTTGGTGAGGACACCGAACTCATCGCGGTAGAGGACGATGTGCGGAGACAGCGCCAGCCCTCCGCGCGTTCCAAGAAACTGACTCGGTCCAAGATCGTCGGTATGTGCCGCCCAGTAGGTGATGAAGTGCAGTACCAGCCCGGTATCGAAGCGGACAAAGGCAGTGGCGAAATCCTCGACTTCCATATCGTTGGGAATATGCCCCCAGTCACCGGGGACATTCGGAAGAGTTTTGCCCAGCTTGTAGCTGATCATGGCGCTAACGCTGACTGGACACGGGCTGTCGAGTAGGAACATAAAGGCGTCAAGGTCATAGCAGCCGATGTCCACGATTGGTCCTGCACCCGCCATATCACGCCGCATGAATGAACCGCCGGGAATGCGTCGCCGCCCACCGCCGATCAACTGGGCGTAGTAGACTTCACCTAGCGCGCCGGAGTCGATAATGCTCTTGGCAGCTTTCATATTCGGCTGCCAACGGGGCCAGAACGCTGTGTGCAGTATTTTGCCACTTTGCTTTTCAGCGCGAATCATCGCAACTGCATCCTCAAGTGTCGCGGCAAGCGGCTTTTCTACCAGCACATCTTTGCCCGCCAGGAGTGCATCAACTGTGGGTTGGCGGTGCGCCTGGTTGTAGGTGCAGACGCTGACTGCCTCGATCTCTGCGAGGTTCAGCAGGTCATGATAGTCGCTGTACCAATGTGGGATGTCGTATTTCTGAGCGAAGCTTTGAGCGCGTTCCGGCAGAATGTCGGCGACAGCGACGAGTTCAACACCAGGGACACGCTGATAGGCTGCCGCGTGAGCATGGGCGATACCGCCTGCGCCAATGATGCCAATACGAGTCGTGGTGGTCATGCTGGCGCTCCTTGCCGCGCGCCGAAGCGATATTCTTGACCGGAGCTGGAGGCGGCGTAAATGCCTTCGAGCAGTTCAGTTAAGTTACGCCCATCTTCGACGGTGATGGTTGGCTTTGTCCCGTGCAGGCAGGCGCTCATCCACTGCTGGAAGGGCATAGGTAACGCATCCGGCAGCTTAGTCGGAATAATGTAGGCGCTGCCAGAGATGCTCGGTATTTGCACCTTCTGGCTGCTGAGCAAAATGTCGCTGCTTGAGGTGAGTGAGCGACCGATATAGCCTTCCGTGCCGTAGATTTCCATTGGGTTCGGTCCGACACGGTGCACCCACGATACGTCGAGGATACCGAGCGCGCCGCTCTTGAACTCGATCACCGCGACGGTGTTATCGTCAATCGGGTATGCGCCGCTGAAATTCTGCGCTTTGGCGATCACACTGACAGGTTCGCCTAAAAACCAGCGCATCACATCCACCGTATGGCAACCGAGGTCGAACAGCGCGCCGCCGCCCGCAAGCGTCGAATCGCCAAACCAGGCGCTGCCGTCGTGGAACCAATGATCGAGTGCTGCCATGTGCGCGATGCGGGCGCGCATGAGGGTGATCTTGCCGAGCAGTCCTTGATCCAGCACCTGCTTGATGAATAAGGTTTCGGAGCGGGTGCGGCTGGGCAGTGAGATCATGAACTGAATGCCGCTCTCGCGCACTGCTTTCACGACCGCATCGGCGTCTGCCGTCGAGACCGTCAGCGCCTTTTCGGTGAAGATGTGCTTCTTATGTTGGGCGGCTGCCAGCAGCAGCGGCGTATGCTGAGTCGTCGGCGCGTCGATGAGTACCGCATCGACATCGCTGCTGCTCAGCACTTTTTCCAAATCGCTCTCATAAGGGACGTTGTAGGTGGCAGCGGCTTCGCGCCCTCGACGTTCGTCGTCATCCCATATGCATTGGAGCACTGCTTCGGGGTGCTCCCGGACTTGGCGAGTATAATCGTGCGAATGGACATGAGCAAAACTTAACATGGCGATACGCAGCATCATAAACTCTCTTTAGTGTAGTATTCGAATAAAGTCGGGTGACCGAGGTTATGCCCCAATCTCCCGGAATGCTCGTTTATTTTTGTACTGCTCTGACCCGCAGCTTGACGCCGCAGGATTCCCGCACTACCAGATTAGTTGGCAGTTCTATGTGCTTGATTGGGCTGCGACTGCCTTCCAAACGGCTGATCAGCAAATCCACTGCGCGCAGCCCAATATCCCGTGACGGTTGGGCTATGGTCGTCAGCGGCGGATTCATAAAGGCGGAAAATTCCACATTGTCGAAGCCGACAACTGCTAATTCTTCCGGCAGACGAATGCCAAGCTGCATCGCGGCGCGGAAAACTTCCGCCGCTTCATGGTCATGCGAAGTGAAAATTGCCGTTGGGCGGTCTGGCTGTGAGAGGTATTCGATATAAGGCAAATGTTTTTGTTCCGCGTCGCGCTGGAAGATGAGCGACTCGTCGTAAGGGATACCGTATTCTTCCAACGCCTGACGGTAGCCAAGATAGCGGTCGCGGACGGAGGTGGTCGTTGGTGTACCAAACGAGGGATGACAAAACGCAATGCGCGTATGACCGAGGATGATTAGATGCTCGGTCGCGCGGTAGCCACCGCCGATGTTATCTGAGGTGACGTAATCGCTCTGGAGATCAGGAAAATAGCGGTCGATGAGGACGAAAGGCACACCGTCGTCGCGCAGCTTCCAAATCGCTTCGTCGTAGGTGATGTCGCTGAGAGGGAAGATGATCATTCCAGCAACGTGGTCGGCGCGCAGGTGGTTGATGTCGCGGGTTTGTTCCTCGGCGCTTTCCTCAGTAAAGGCAAAACTGACCTGATAGCCACGTGCTTTTGCTGCGTACTCGATCCCGCTCAAGATGTCCATATCAAGCTGGCTGCGACGCAGACTGAGCAGTACGCCAATGCGGTAATTCTCTGTACGGCGCTCAACACTATTGTTAGGAACAGGCAACCGACGGACGAACGTTCCTCGTCCAGGAACGCGCTCTAACAATCCTTCCCGTACCAAAATCGCCATTGCCTGGCGAACCGTTCCGCGACTGATGTTATTCTCGCTGGCAAGTTCAATTTCGGTGGGAATCTGTGCGCCGGGAAGGAGAGTCCCATTCAGGATGCGCGTCCTGAACACTGAAACTAACTGGGCATAAAGGGATTCATCATCGGATCGTTTCAGCAAAGACACACAAACATCCTTCTCCCGTATGAACAGGGAGGTGAACAAATCGCTACCAAATGACCATACAAAATGGTAATGCCAGAAAAGAACGTTGTCAACTCAGGTCGAGCGCGAAGGTGAACAAAGTTCTGTACAAATGCGCAGCGGCGACAGGAGACTGCCCGCCCGATTTTTCCAGTTGTTTCATTGTTCAGGCAGTGTATAAAACGCTGTTTGGAACGTCTAAATCACACCTGAATCATCTGTACAGGATCAGTTTAGCCCGTATCCGATTTTTGCGCTATGTACAACTCCTCTAATATTCTGTGCGCCCTTTGAACAAGCAGCAAGGGCAGGGGAATTCGTTAGTTCGTATAGGGAGTATTTGACAAAATATCAAAGCTTTATATAGTTGATTTAGTTTGTGCAGACAAATTAGTTTGCAAATGGTTAAACATTACTGTGTCTCGCTGTTCGGATGAGTAGACACTACCGCATCCAGCTTTTCAGGGAGCAGTTTTGTTGATCTAGCGCAGAAAATTTCGCATCGTCATATAGATTGCCTTGCCGGAGGAAAGGTAATACGCACAAAATACTGACCCAATTTGCAACTTATTTGGAGTAGTCTCATGCAAAAACACCGATTTTCTTCACCGTTCATTCGTGCTTTCTTCGTCGCGGTTTGGCTGGTAGCACTTGGCGCGCTGACGCTGGTCTTCCCCGCTGCTGCTCAAACCGAACTGCCTGTTCCCCGCAATGAAACCATCTTCCTCGAAGACTCACCTGGTCCGTATACGGTGTTCGACAGCTTCAATCAGCGTATCCCGCAGGGGAATGAATTCGCCAACGGCTACAACCAGATTGTGGTCGAGAACCTGTTTCTAGCGAACTTTGCTACCGGCGATGTTGAACCCTGGCTGGCGGAGAGTTACGAGTACAACGACGATTACACTCAGTTGACGATTCACCTGCGCGATGACGTTAAGTGGAACGATGGCGAGCCGTTTACGGCAGACGACGTTGTTTTCACCATCAATCTTTTGAAGGATACCCCTGCCCTCAGTGGTAGCGAATCTATGTCCGAATTCGTCGAAACCGCAACTGCCGCTGATGCGACCACTGTCGTTATCGATTTGACGAAGCCGGGACCGCGCTTCATCTACAGCTTTTACGGTCAGGTTGGTGGTTGGGAAGTCTGGCCCAAGCACATCTGGGAAAATGAAGACCCGTTGACATTCCAGAACAACCCGCCAGTCACGACCTCGGTGTGGAAGCTCCATTCGGTACTGCCTGACCTGAAGATGTTCATTTGGGAACGTGACGACAACTACTGGGGCAGAGACATTCGCTTCCCCGAAGCCAAGTACGTGATTTACCGCAACGCACCCGCATCGGCAGATGCCGATTATCAGGATTTCATCAGCAACACGATTGACCACGCGCACAACATCCAGTGGCCCCAGATGCAGCAGGCGCAGCAGGAGAACCCTGCTACCATCTACGGTTCCTTCGACGACCCCTGCCCGCGCGGTATCTGGATCAACAATCAGAAATACCCGCTGAGCCTGCCGGAAGTGCGCTGGGCGCTGTCTGACCTGGTGGATCGGGACAAGATCGCCAACGTGATCTGGCAGCCGCCGACGGTGCCTGCCGATCATCCCTGGTCGAACTGGGCGTTGTTGCAGAAGTTCCTTGATCCTGATGTGCTCGCGGAATATCCGGTCACGTTCAGCGTAGACAGTGCAAATGCGCGGCTCGACGCGCTGGGCTTCACCAACCGCGACGCGGACGGCATCCGTTTGGACGATCAGGGCAACCGCCTATCCTTCAACGTTATCACCCCAGCAGCAGTCGGCAACGGCGAGTATCAGATCGCGCAGGATATGGCGGAGCAGGCGCTGAACGCGGGTATTGAATTGACGGTTCGCCATGAAGACGGCGCGATCTTCGATAACGACCGCCTGACCGGCAACTTCGACATCACTTCTCATTGGCTCTGCTGGACCGCGCTTGATCCGCTTGACCTGTACGGTTCGTACACCAGTGACCAGCCGATTCCGACCAATGGTGAGCGCATTTCCGACGGCAACTGGATCGGCTTCCAAGACCCGGAATTTGACGCGGCAGTCGAGATCATCAAGACCAATGGGCCTGATACGCCTGAAGCGCAGCAAGCCTACAGCGATGCGCTGCGGGAGTGGATGGCAAATATGCCTGCTATTCCGGTGGTACAGACCATCTACTTCATGCCCTGGAACGAAACCTACTGGACGGGCTGGCCCGTGAGTTCGGATATGTTCACGGTGCCGTTCACCTGGTGGGCGACGTTCATCAAAGTGCCGTTTGAGCTACAGAGCACTGGCGCTTCGTAAAATAGCATATACTAGTAACGAAGGGCGGACTGTTCCAGTTTGCCCTTCACCAAATTAGACTTTATTGGAATTGGAGTGTTTTATGCACAGACGAGTATGGCTGCGCTTTTTCCTGCGCCGTTTCGCCATCTTCTTGCTAACGATTTTTGGTTCGTTCACGGTCGCGTTTCTGTTCTTCCACCTGATCCCAGGCGATCCGATTGGGGCGCTGCTGGCAAGCTTGCAGCAATCATACGGCGGCAATAATACCGCCTCTGCCGAGATGATCGCGGCGTACCGAACTACCTTCGGTCTCGACCTTCCCCTGCACGAGCAGTACATTCGCTATATCACCAACGTCGTCTTTCATCTGGATTTGGGTCCCTCACTAATTTCGTTTCCAACCCATTCGCAAGAACTTATTGCACGGGCACTGCCCTGGACGATTGGGCTGCTCGGCTTGGCGGTGTTGATCTCGTGGGGATTAGGGTTAATCCTCGGTGGCATCCTTGGCTGGCAGCGGAACCTGCCCGGCGCGAAGATTCTAACGACTGCCGCGATTGGTTTTGCACAGATTCCACAGTACATCGTCGCTATCATTCTGGTCTTCCTGTTCGCCTATTTTCTGCATTGGCTGCCCTCGCGTGATGCCTATCCTGCCAATGTTTCCCCTGGTCTTACCTCAGAATTCGTTACTGGTGTCCTCAAGCATGGGATTCTGCCTGCGCTGTCGATTGTGATCGTGGCTATTTCAGGCTGGATGCTCTCCACTCGTTCACTGATTGTGTCGATTCTTGGCGAGGATTATCTGCTTTACGCGCAGGCAAAAGGGCTGCCACCGCGCAACATTTTCCTGCACTACGCACTGCGTAATGCTCTACTGCCGCAGCTTACTGGCTTAGCAATCTCGCTTGGGTTCATCGTCAACGGCGCGCTGCTGGTCGAGACACTGTTCAACTATCCCGGTCTCGGTTCGCTGCTGACCAGAGCGGTTGGCATCCTCGACTACAACACGATGCAGGGGATTGTGCTGATCTCAATTATTTCGGTGCTCACGGCGAATTTCCTGCTCGATCTGATTATTCCTCGAATCGATCCTCGCGTGCGGATTGGGGGTTAAGATGCGCTATCGCCGTGTTCTGACGCAGAATCGCTTACTATTGGCGGGGCTGATCCTGTTCGTAATCCTCTGTCTGCTCTCGATCTTCCAACCGTTAATCGTGCGGCTGCTGATCGGCGACATCAACCCGATGTCTCAGGGGAAATTCCCGATCTTTGAACCGCCCAGCCCACAGCACCTGCTCGGTACAGATCGCTTCGGGCGAGACGTGGCGGCGCTGCTGCTGATCGGTTTGCGTTTTTCGCTGAGCATTGGCATTCTGGCGGGGGTGATTGGCACGCTGGTCGGCGCTGCCGTCGGCTTGATCGCAGGCTTTTACGGCGGGTGGGTCGATAATGTGCTGCGCTCATCCACCGACATGATCCTCGTCATTCCGACGCTGCCACTGCTGATCACGCTCTCGGCATACATCAAGCGTATGGACGTGGTGACGATGGCGATTTTGCTGGCGTTGTTTAGCTGGCCCTTCTCAGCGAGGACGATCCGCGCGCAGGTTTTGAGCCTGCGCGAGCGCAATTACATCGACTTAGCTCGTGCCTCCAACCTCAGTGGTCTGGAAATTGTCTTTCAGGAGATCATGCCGAACCTACTGCCGTTTATCGGCGTTGGGCTGGCTGCCAGCACCGTCGGCGCGATTCTGGCAGAGTTCGGGCTAGAGGTGCTTGGCTTGGGACCCGGCAACGTCTCCACATTGGGGTTAATGATTAATTGGGCGATCAGTTGGGGGGCGTTGACGCTGGGCAAGGGGATCATCGTGGCTGCGCCGGCTGCCGCTCTCATCCTGATTTTCCTCTCGCTCAATTTCATCAACATCGGCTTGGAGCAGGCGTTTAATCCGCGACTGAAGGGGACGACGGGGCAGTGATGGACAACGACACTTTACTCGACGTTTCGGATTTGCGTGTTTATTTCCACAGCCTGCGTGGTGAATATAAAGTGGTGGATGGCGTCAACCTGAACGTCCGGCGGCAGGAAATTTTGGGGTTGGCGGGCGAATCCGGCTGCGGGAAATCGACGGTGGTAGAAGCTATCATGCGCCTGATCCGTCCACCGGGGTATATCCAGAGCGGCGAGATCATGTTTTACCCGGCGGCAGATGAGGAAACCGACAATCGGTTCATGTCAAGCGTCGATCTGCTCAAGTTGGAAGAACACGCTCTGCGTGAACTACGTTGGAAATACATTTCCTACGTACCGCAAGCGTCCATGAATTCGCTCAATCCGGTCATGCGGATTGAAGCGCAAATGCTGGATGTGATTCTGGCGCACTCCGACTATACCAAGGCGGAAGCGCGAGAACGAGCTGCCGATGCGCTGGCATTGGTCGGGTTGCCAAGGGAAGTGCTGCGGGCATATCCGCATGAACTGAGTGGTGGCATGAAGCAGCGCGCGATCATTGCCATTGCCATGACGCTCAGCCCGCAGTTGGTGATCGCTGATGAACCAACCACCGCGCTCGATGTGAATGTGCAACGTGCCGTGCTCGAATCGATCCTGGAGATCAAGGAACAATCGCAAGCGACGGTGATCTTCGTCAGCCACGATCTCGCGGTTCATGCCGAACTGGTGGATCGGCTGGCAATTATGTATGCGGGCAAGATCGTCGAGGTCGA
>Ga0081539_10005838_pt1 | contig 12220 bp, 14 predicted proteins | sample TabmetS4T2R2_FD_71023 | JGI IMG/M metagenome (GOLD analysis project Ga0081539, IMG submission 71023) | Tabebuia heterophylla rhizosphere microbial communities from the University of Puerto Rico - S4T2R2 | ecosystem: Host-associated > Plants > Roots > Rhizosphere ...
AAAAATATTCCGTCGAAAATTTTTAATGCCGCTGCGCGAAAAATGTCGGGCATAAAGTTGCACGATTTTAATTGCGGGTTGAAATCATACAAAAATAAAGTGGTGAAAAGTGTTGAAGTGTATGGCGAAATGCACAGATATATTCCTGTGCTTGCAAAGCTTGCGGGGTTTAAAAAAATAAGCGAGAAAGTTGTAGAGCATCGTGCGAGAAAATATGGCGTTACAAAATTTGGATGGAACAGGTTCATCAATGGTTTTCTTGATTTGCTTACACTGTCTTTTGTTGGTCGCTTTGGAAAAAGACCTATGCATTTTTTTGGATTATACGGCACGCTTTGTTTTTTGGTTGGTTTTGCAATAAGCATATATCTCATCATTGCAAAACTTGTTAATGAAAATTATGCATTGACAAACAAACCTGCATTTTACATTGCGCTTGTTGTAATGATAATCGGTATGCAGCTGTTTCTTGCAGGTTTTGTTGGTGAGCTTGTAACAAGAAATGCTCCTGAAAGAAACTATTATCTTATAGAAGAGAAGTTGGGAATTAAGTAAATTTGAAAAAAATATAAACATGCCTTCACAAATAAAAAATAAGGATAAAAAATCCTCCTCTAAAAGAAAACAAAAGGGTGCCACTATTTTAAAATTATCCGATTTACCTGAAGTGGAATTATCAGAAGAAGGAAAACTAAAGAGAGAAAGGTTGAGAAAATTATTACTTGAAGGTCCCAACTATGACAAAGAAGCAAATTAAAGATTACGAAAAAAGGTACCCATGGCTGAAGAAATACAGAGATTAATTTTTCTCGATTCGTCAGTATTGATAGAATATTTCAGAAAAACAAAGAAGGAGAAACATTATGGGCGCAAAAATTGTTAAGCTGAAGATAAATAAAAAGAATTTCAAAGAAAGAGATCTTACTCCTTTTCAGAAGAAGCTTTTAGGTTTTCCTGTGATGACGAATGAAGAATTCAAAGAGTATAAAAAAATTAATAAGTGGATGGGAAAATGGAAGATTTGATTTGTATGGATTCGTCTGTCTTAATCAACCATTTCAGAGAAAAAATCAAAACAAACACTTTTTTCTTCAATCTCTCATTCAAATATCCCGGCTTCGCCATTCAACCCTTTGTTCATTTTGAAATATATGTTGGCGCTTTGCCAAACCAAAAGCTTTTTTGGGACACTGCACTTAAGTATAAATATGCTTTAGCAACAATTAACGAAAGGCATTTTGAGCATATTGATGGCTTAAAACTCATCACTCCTTATAACCTATGAAAAATTCTATCGTCATCATTGGTTCTGCATATCCTTTGCGCGGCGGCGGTCTTGCTACGTTTAATGAAAGACTTGCACGTGAATTTCAACATGCCGGCGATGATGTAACTATTTATACTTTCTCTCTTCAATATCCCAGCTTTCTTTTTCCTGGTAAATCACAATATTCTTCAGAGCCGCCACCAACAGATTTGAATATAAAAGTTTGCATCAATTCTATTTACCCTTTGAATTGGATGCAGGTTGGTAATGAATTGAAGAGTCTTAAACCTGATATAATTGTCGTGCGTTACTGGTTGCCTTTTATGGCGCCATGTTTCGGAACAATTTTGCGAAGAGTAAAACTGAACAAATACACAAAAATTATTTGCATTGCAGATAATGTTATTCCTCACGAAAGACATAGGGGCGATAAGCAACTCACACAATATTTTATAAAACCTGTTGATGCATTTATCACACTTAGTGAAAATGTGATGAAAGACCTGCGCACATTTACAAACAAACCTGCTCAACAAACGGTGCATCCGTTGTATGATAATTTTGGAGAAAAAATTGATAAATCAAAAGCAAGAGAATATTTAAACATCAACACGAATGAGAATATTATTCTCTTCTTCGGATTCATCCGCAAATACAAGGGGCTTGATTTGTTGTTACAAGCTATGAGTATTTTGAAATCACAAACTTCAAATTCCAAATTCCGAATTCCTAAACTTTTGATTGCAGGTGAGTTTTATGAGGACAGAAAAAAATACGATGACTTGATTACTCAACTTGGTATTGCCGATAAACTTATCCTGCGAACAGATTTTATTTCTGACAGTGAAGTGAAATATTATTTAAGCGCCTGTGATTTTATAATTCAGCCCTATCGTGACGCAACGCAGAGTGGAGTTACACCGCTTGCTTATCATTTTGAAAAACCGATGCTTGTTACAAATGTTGGTGGACTTCCGCAGCTTGTGCCGGATGGTAAAGTGGGACTTGTGTGCGAACCAACTCCTGAATTTATTGCCTCACACATTATCAAGTTATATGAATTGGGTGAAGATTATTTCTTACCTCAACTGCGCGAAGAAAGAAAGAAATATAGCTGGAGTGTGTTGATGAATATTATTAAAGAGTTATCCTGGAATGTGGGATGAGAATTCTACATTTTTCAAAGCACTTCTTTAATCGCTTCAACTATCAATTTACACGCATAGCTTAATTCTTCTTCTGTAATAATTAACGGTGGCGCAAAACGCATGCATTGCGGCGCAAATAAAAACCAATCGGTAATCAAACCTTTTTCTATACAACGGTCAATTACTTTTTTGTTGGTTTCAAAATTAGCGAACTCGAGTGATGCCCAAAGACCGGCGCTTCTGATTTTTAAAATGGAAGTATGATGAAGAATGCGTGAGAATAATTCTTTCTTTCTCTTTACTTCATCAATATAATTTCCTCCAAGCAAAACTTCGAATGCTGCTTTTCCTGCTGCACATGAAACCGGATGTCCGCCAAATGTTGTTATGTGTCCAAGTACCGGATTATGTGTAAGCGCACTCATTAATTTTTTATCGGCAATAAAAGCACCTAATGGCATGCCACCACCTAATGCTTTGCCAAGCAACAACACATCGGGAACTACATCAAACTGTTCAAATGCCCAGAGTGAACCTGTTCTTCCAAAGCCTGCCTGTATTTCATCGAGTATCATCAATGCGTCATACTGATTACATTTTGAGCGTATGGCTTGCAACCATCCTTTTGATGGTCGAACAACACCACTCTCTGCCTGAACTGTTTCAAGAATAACACACGCAGTCGTATCGTCAATTGAAGCGATTGCTTCTTCGCTTCCATAATCAAAATGATAAATATCGGGCAATAAAGGGCGAAAAGCATTCCTCCAATATTCATCACCCATTAAACTTAAAGCGCCCTGTGTACTGCCATGATAACTTTTATTGAGGCAGATAATTTTTGAACGACCGGTTGCACGTTTTGCAAGTTTCATTGCGCCTTCAGTTGCTTCGGCGCCGCTGTTGGTAAAGTAAACGCAATTGAGTGTTGAGGGAAAATTGTCTGTTAACAATTTAGCGTACGCAACCTGTGGTGTTTCGATAAACTCGCCGTACACGATAAGATGCATGTATTCGGCTGCCTGTTTTTGAACTGCCTCTACCACTTTGGGATGTGAATGACCGATGTTTGCCACGCTGAATCCTGAAATAAGATCAATATATTTTTTGCCTTGTGAGTCGTATTGATAAATGCCTTCTGCTTTTACAATTTCCAATCCTATAGGAGTGTCTGAAGTTTGAGCAACATGAGTCAAAAAAATTTCGCGTTGAGTCATTAAATGTGGATAGTTGGCAGTAAAAATAATCGCCAAATTTAGTTTAAGTTATTTGTTCAGTTTAAATTAGCTGTTAGGTTTCTACAAAGGCACAAAGAGCAAATGTTTTGAGGCAAGTTCGAAACTAAACGCTACAGATGAATTAATAACAAGTGATGAAGTGATTGCGACGCAACGAAGATGCCACAAGGGATAAAGCTGGTATCATAAAAATCATTCTAACTTCTCACCATTAAAATAAAACCTATGAGTAATATTCTTCCGGTTCTTGATAAGCATCCGCAGTTTGGAAATAATTGTTTTGTGGCTCCGACCGGTGTAGTAGTGGGCGATGTAATAATGGGCGACGATTGCAGTATTTGGTTTAATGCCGTGGTGCGCGGCGACGTGCATTACATCCGAATGGGTAATAAAGTGAACGTGCAGGACGGCGCAATAATTCATTGCACTTATCAGCGAAACCCGACGAACATCGGCAGTAATGTGTCCATTGGACATAATGCGATTGTTCATGGGTGTACGGTGAAGGATAATGTTTTGATTGGCATGGGTGCCATTATAATGGACAGATGCGAAATTCAAAGCAACAGTATTATTGCTGCGGGGAGTGTTTTGCTCGAAGGTACAGTGGTGGAAGAAGGGAGCATTTACGCCGGTGTGCCCGCCAAAAAGGTGAAAGACGTTGACAAAACGAGTATCCACAGCGAAATTGACCGTATTGCCAACAACTACGTAAAATATTCTTCCTGGTTTTCTGAATTTAATGCAGCGAAATAGAAATCTTGTTGTCTATAATTATTCAGGATAATTTCCGGACGCGCCATAACTAACTGCTTTTTATAATTTGATAACATCACGCCGGAAATTATCCTTCTTTTTAGCACGATATTTGGCAAAGTTTGGCGTCGCAATTTGTTTCTCTAAACATACCGCTACGAAAAAAGAATCAGCATCTCCCACTATGGAATTAAAACCAATGAAAAATTAAAAACGTATTATATGTATTAGATAAAAGGATATGTTATGAAACCGGAGGATTACAACACCACCTACAGTACAATTATTGATGACAGTGCTTCGCTGCAACAATTTTACACGCTTACCAACCAACTAAGCCGTAACAAAAAAGTGCGCTTCATTGGTAAACTGGATGATGCAGATGTTATTGAATGGAACTTCAAATACAGAGGTTATCCTTTAACGCTACAGTACAATATCTACAACGGCGTTACTTTGTCTCATCCCAATTCAAATGCAAAGGATTTAAAAGTAGTGAATGAAGTTACAGTTATACTCAAAAGTATAACCCGTCAATAATTCTTGTCTTCTATTGAGGAAAGAATGTTATAATAACTTATATAACGTTCCTCACTTATTTTTCCATTTTCCACAGCTTTTTTTACGGCGCAACCCGGCTCATTTACGTGTATGCAATTGTTAAACTGGCACTCGCTTAATCTTTCACGCATTTCTGGAAAATAATGCGACAGCTCCTGCTGTGTAATATCAGTTAAGGCAAATTCGCGAAGTCCGGGCGTATCAATAATTCTTCCGCTAAAAGGCAAATCAAACATTTCGGCGAAGGTTGTTGTGTGCATGCCTTTGCCGCTCCAGCCGCTTACATCCCTTGTGCGCAGTTTAAGTTCCGGAACGATAGCATTAATAAAAGTAGATTTTCCTACGCCACTGTGTCCGCTAATAAGTGTTGTTTTATTCAGCAAAATATTTTTTAAATCATCAGCGCCCTCGCCGGTTTGCATGCTGGTCAGCAAAACCGTGTAACCTATTTCAACGTACATATTTTTTCTTTCTTCAAACAATTGCATTTCTTTTTTCTTGTATAGGTCTGCTTTATTGAAAACAATCACAGGCGGCACATGAAACGCTTCGGAGGCAACAAGAAAGCGGTCAATAAAACCTTGCGAAGTACGCGGCTCTTTCAGTGTGGCAAACAACAACAGTTGGTCAAGGTTTGATGCAATAATATGGCGTTCTTTATTATGATGCGGTGTAGCCCGTGCAATATAATTTTTGCGGTCGTAAATGTTTGTGATTACAGCAGTGTTTTCTGCGGTGTTTTCAATTTCAATTTCAACCTCGTCTCCAACAGCAATAGGATTTGTAGAAGTAATTTCATCAATTTTAAAAACGCCTTTTATACGTGCATTAAAAGTTTGATGCACTTCATTTTTTACAACGTACCAACTACCTGTAGATTTATACACGAGGGCTTTCATTAAAACGAAGATAAAACCGTTTTTTTCTTTATCATTGATGGACAATTTGGAGTTAGCGCAAATAACTTTAATTTCTGTTTTGATGCATAGTTTTTTTGATACAGGCTATAGTTTCCACAGCATCGTCCCTTGCGTCGCAATCACTTTATCTGCAGAATAAATGGCATCGGAAGGTTTCCGTATGGAAGTTGCCGTTCGAATGCAACATGCAATATGCTATTGTCTTTTACTTTCTGCCTTGCATCTTTAATACTAAGGCAAGAGCGCAGAAAACAAAATATTTCGTTTCTTTAGCTTGCAAAAAATCACATTGTTTAGAATATCGTTATAAAATAACTAAGGTTCTAACTATAGTTATAAATACTGTTCCCATGCAACATCTCAAAATCTACAGCAAACAAGATATACTTTCTATAACACAGCTTCGCCGTTTTGAAACAAAGTTGGGAGAAAGAATTCAAGTACTAAATGGTGCAGTAAATCTTGAGCAAGCTCTCGAGCACTCTTCTGCAAAGTTCGTACTGGTGGGCGTTCCCGAAGACATCGGAATAATTGCAAACGAAAGTGTGGGCGGGGCCGATACGGCATGGGTTCCATTTCTTCAATCATTTCTCAACATTCAAAGCAATGATTTTTTAGAAGGCGATGATATTTTATTGTTGGGGCATTTTGATTTTCGTGACATTGAAACTTTAATTGACAGCAATGCTCATTCTCACGATGAAAAGATAACAGCTTACCGCCATGCGGTAAACACGATTGATGATGAAGTAGAGCACATTGTAAAGCTTGTTACTCAAAACAAAAAAATTCCAATCGTCATTGGGGGTGGGCACAATAATTCTTATGGTTGTATAAAAGGTGCAGCGAAAGGATTGCATAAAGCGGGTATAATTCCATTGGCGCAAATCAATGCCATTAACCTTGATGCGCATGCAGATTTTCGTCCAGCCGAAGGTCGCCACAGCGGTAATGGCTTTCGGTATGCTGATGAAGACGGTTATCTCGAAAAATATTGCGTTATTGGTTTGCACGAAAATTACATTCAGCAAAATTCATGGATAGATATTGTGAACGATCCTTTTATTGATGTCATCACCTTCGAAGATATTTTTATTCACGAAAAGAGAACATTTATTCAGGCAATTGCGCATGCTACGGCATTTACAGAAGACACATATTGCGGCATTGAGCTCGACCTTGATGCGGTTGAAGACACACTTGCAAGTGCTGTAACACCGGTTGGTATTTCACCTTTGCATGCGCGGCAGTACATTAATTATGCGGCTATTGATACAAAGGTTGCATACCTCCATATATGCGAAGGCGCAACAAAACTTGCTGATGGCAAAACAGATGAAAGTACAGGTAAACTCATCAGCTATCTTGTAAGTGATTTTATTAAAGTGGCTGATATGAAGTAAGATTTTTTGTTGACGGGCTTTTGAATAACCATTAGGCTTCTGTTGTGTCACTTATACGTTCTTAACTTTAACCCAATAAGTTTGAGTGTTAGAAAGTTTGATTGTTGAGCTTTAATGTCAATCATAAAATTCAAAACATTGAAACATTCAAACATTCAAACCTTAGCGACAGAAATCATGGTTCTAAAAATCGGTCTTACAGGCGGCATCGGCAGCGGAAAAAGTACGGTAGCTAAAATATTCTCAATACTTGGCATTCCTGTTTTTTATGCAGACACTGCTGCACGGCTTGTTATGAACGAAGATGCAGAACTAAAACAAAAAATAAAACAAACTTTTGGGGAAGCCGCTTATCAAAATGAAATACTCGCCAGAAAATATATTGCCGATATTGTTTTCAACGATCCGTTTAAATTAGAGCAGCTCAACGCAATGGTGCATCCTGCAACGATTGCGATGGCAGAGAAGTGGATGCAGCAACAAACAACTCCTTATGTTATTAAAGAAGCAGCTTTGTTCTTTGAAGCAGGTTCAACAGAAGGACTTGATTATGTCATTGGCGTGTATGCACCGCAGCATTTGCGCATACGACGTGTAATGCACCGTGATAACGTGACACGTGAAGAAGTGTTTGCACGCATGAGCCGACAAATAAACGAAGAAATGAAAATGCGTTTGTGCGATTTCGTAATTGTAAACGATGAACAGCAATTGGTAATTCCGCAAGTGTTGCAACTCCATCAGAAATTCATCACACTAAAAAATAATCTATGAAGAAGGTTAATCTCATCCAGAAATTTCAATTGTTTAATGAACACTGGTCACCAAAAGTAGTTGGCGAACTAAATGGTCAACAGGTAAAACTTGGGAAATTTAAAGGACCGTTTATCTGGCATCATCACGAAAATGAGGATGAAATGTTTTATGTAGTAAAGGGAAGTTTTACGATGGAGTTGAGAGACGGTAATATTGAATTGAATGAAGGTGATTTTTTAATTGTGCCAAAAGGAGTAGAACATCGTCCTAACGCGGCAGAAGAAACATGGGTAATGATGTTTGAACCGGCTACAACTTTAAACACAGGCAACGTGGAGAATGAGCTAACCAAAAAGGAACTGGATATTATTTAATGAAAAAATGGTTCATCAGCATATTGGTAATTTTGTTGCTTGCCTCCGCAATGTACAGTGCTGTTTATTTTTGGATAATACCTGCAAGCGCGAAACTGATGATACCATTTAAATGGAACCGCATTCCGTTAAATCAAAAAAGAGAAGTTGTTACAGATTATTTAGGTACTCCATCGAATTATCAATATCACGCAGAAACCGACAGATGGGCAGTGAGAAGGAGCAACTATGAATATATACTGATTATAAACTATTCAAAAGATACTATTGCAAAAAGCTATTCTATCAAATACAAATTTTCGAATACACTTTTTCACAAAAAAGGGAGAATAATTTTACAGGCACAATAACCACATTTACTCGTATTATAACTTGTTTTATGAATTATTATGAAAAATTTGTTCAATTGCATTATAGTGAAGAACCGCTTTTAATTGGTAATGTTTGGGATGTGATTAGTGCGAAAGCATTTGAGCAAAAAGGTTTCAAGGCGATTGCCACATCGAGTGCTGCATTGGCTCGCACAATGGGTTACGAAGACGGCGAACAAATTCCATTTGAGCTCTTATCGAAAATGGTTGAAAGAATTATCAGCAATATCGCCATTCCGCTTTCGGTTGATATGGAAGGCGGATACAGCAAAAATATTGAAGAGATAAATCAAAATATTGAAAAGCTGTATTTCCTTGGTGTAGTTGGCATTAACATAGAAGATTCAGTAAAAGCACAAAAACCATACATACAACCTGCTGATGATTTTAAAAAAATTCTTTCTTCTATCAGAGAGAATTTGGAAAAGAAGAACATGAACATGTACATCAATGCCAGAACAGATGCTTATGTTGTGAAATTACCTTCTCCGTTGGAAGAAACACTCAAAAGAATTAAAGTTTATGAAACTGCAGGCGCTTCGGGTATTTTTGTCCCATTTCTCTCAAATAAAGATGAAATAAAGGAAGTTGTTCAGTCAACAAAACTTCCTGTAAATGTTTTTGCCACTCCTTCATTACCATCGTTCGGTGAATTGGCTAAACTTGGTATCAAGCGAATCAGTATGGCAACTGTGGTGCATAGAGCAACAATATTCTCAATTGAAAAAATAATTCAGACAATTTTAGATGAACAATCTTTTAGAAGTTTGTATGAAACATATAACTTGCCTCGTTGATCACTCTTCAAAACTTTTGTAAGTTTGAGGGTATTTGCAACGCTATGAGAAAACTTTTTTTTGCTGTCATTTTATTTATTGTATCGCTCAATACTGTTTCAAAAACTTTTGCTCAATCAAATCCGCCGGAAAAAATTATCGGGGCAGACATTTCTTTTCTTCCGCAATTGGAAGCGCAGAGAAAAAAGTTCTATGATAAAGGCATACAAAAAAACGCGATTGAAATTTTAAAAGAGCATGGATTTAATTACATAAGACTTCGCATCTTTAATAATCCCGCCGCAGACAGTGGTTACTCACCACACAAAGGCTTTTGCGATTTGGAACACACAAAGCAAATGGCAAAACGAATTAAAGCAGCGGGTATGAAATTCCTGCTCGATTTTCATTACAGCGATACATGGGCAGATCCGGGCAAACAATATAAACCTGAAGCATGGAAGAATTTATATTTTCCTCAACTCACACAGGCATTACATGATTTTACCAAACAAGTGATAGCGGAGTTAAAACAACAAGGAACTACTCCAGATATGGTGCAGATAGGCAATGAAATAAATCATGGTATTCTTTGGCCAACGGGTAGTTTAAAAAATTTTGATAGTCTGGCTACACTAATCAAAGCAGGAATTGCTGCTGTAAAGGAAGTTGATCCATCCGTAAAAATAATGCTGCACATTGCGCTTGGTGGTCAGAATGAAGAATCAAGAATATTTTTGGATAGCATGCTTCAACGCAATGTGCAATTTGATATTATTGGGGAGTCGTATTATCCTCAATGGCATGGAACACTGGATGACTTAAGAAACAATTTAAACGATCTTGTTACACGGTATAAGCAAGATGTAATTGTTGCGGAATATACTGCTCATAAAAAAGAAGTAAATGAAATTGCCTTTAGCTTGCCCAATAAAAATTTTGCAGGCACATTTATTTGGGAACCTTTGAACACATGGGAATTTATATTTGATAAAAAAGGAAACGCAATTGATTCTCTCATTAACATCTATCCGGAAATAAAAAAGAAGTACAATGTGGAGTAGTTGATTAGTTAACCGGTTTATTGGTTGATTGGTTAATTGGTTAATTGGTGTAAGAAAAAGATATTTCGATTGACGATTGACAGGTTTTACTTTCACAAGTGAGCTTTGTGTAAAGTATTGCGTTAGTTAGGTCTATCAGTCGGTGTAATGCCCTTCTCTCCTGTCGCTTCCGTGTGGCGCACCAGAGAACGGAGAAAACCGAAGTTGCACAGCCGAACTTGATACAAACAAAAAAGGCAAAGAGAAATCCCTTTGCCATTGGTTTTTCATTTAAATAATTTTTTACCAATAGTTATAACCGAGCAATCTTGCCAATTCAAGTTTTGCAAGGCATAATTGATATTCGTATTGCAATCTTGTAAACTCTGCTCTTTGCCGGTTGGTGCTTGCGTTGGTGATTTCAAGATTGGTTCCAACACCATTTAAAAATCTGCTTGCTGCAAGTTCTTCTGCTGCTTTTGCGTCTTCAATTTGTCCTTGTGTATTTTTGATGCGTTCTAAGTTGCTGTTTATGTCTGTTAAAGATTGTGCTATATCTTTTTTATAACTGTTATCGAGTGTTTGCAGTGCAAGTTCATTTTGCTTGATGATGGTTTCTGAAAGTTTTACCTGCTTTCTTGTTTTGCCGCCATCGTAAAGTGGGATTTTTAGTGATACCCCTGCTGCATAATTAAATCTTACTTCGTTCACATTGGGAACGTAACCATTTTTATATCCTACATTACCGCCAACACCAATCGTTGGTTTATCCATGGTTTTGGCAACCACAAGATCGCTTTGTGCCTGTTGTACTTTGTCTCTCGCCAATACATATTCAAGGTTATGTGTTTGTGCATCAGACAATGCTGATAAAGCATCTTTCATTGCAACATCAAAATCAAAACTTTTTCCTGCTGCTGTTGTGTTGCCTGTTGTGTATGATAAAAGATTCAATTGTTTTTGAAGTGCAGTTTGCATATCAACCTTTCTGTTTGTTTCATCATCTATGCTCGCCTGTACGTTGAGCAAATCAATTTTTAATGCATCCCCGTTTTCAAGTTTGCTTTGAATAACTCTTCTGTTTTCGTTGAGATACGCAAGCACACTGTCTTCAATTGTAATTGCTTTTTGATAATAAATGATGTTGTAATAAATAACCGCTACCTGATTTGCCAACTGACTTTTTACATAATCAACATTATGTTCGGCATAACGCAAATCTGTTTTTGCTTTTTCAACATTTGCTCTTAATCTTCCAAAATCGAAGAGCAAATAGTTGGCGCTTATATTGGCGTTTACATTATGTTCAGGTGCGAACTGAAAATTTTTTGTTTCACCTTCCACCTGCAGCGGTAAAGTAATCTTTGGCTGAACATAATTGTAGCTGCCATTGAGATCAACAGTTGGAAGATTTGTTTGTGCTATGTTGAGGCGTTCTTGTGCAGTTGAAATTGTATTCTCTGTTTCTTTTACTCTTGGAAAATAAGAGAACGATTGATTGATAAGTGTTTTTAATTCATTATTTACCTGCACCTGCGCTTTTAATAAAGTAGCAGAAAAAATAATTGTGCAAATAAGAAATATTTTTTTCATACTGGTTCTTGTTT
>Ga0081539_10005839_pt1 | contig 12218 bp, 11 predicted proteins | sample TabmetS4T2R2_FD_71023 | JGI IMG/M metagenome (GOLD analysis project Ga0081539, IMG submission 71023) | Tabebuia heterophylla rhizosphere microbial communities from the University of Puerto Rico - S4T2R2 | ecosystem: Host-associated > Plants > Roots > Rhizosphere ...
ATCTACGACACGGTGCTGGCTCGGGTGAAAGAGCGCATCAAACATTTCAAGCCCGGCCTCCCGACCGACCCCGCCACCACCATGGGGGCGATCGTTTCGCGCGTGCAGTTCGAGCGCGTGATGAGCTACATCGACTCCGCCAAGCAGGAAGGCGCGCGGCTCCTCTGCGGCGGCAGCCGGCCGAGCGACCCGAAACTCGCCAACGGCTTCTTCATCGAGCCGACCGTGTTCGCCGACGTGAACATGACGATGCGCATCGCGCGCGAGGAGATCTTCGGCCCGGTGCTCGGCATCTTCCGTTGGTCCGACGAAGCGAAAATGCTCGAGGAGGTGAACATGGTCGAATACGGCCTCACCTGCTCGATCTGGACCAACGACATCTCGACCGCGCACCGCACGGCGTCCCAGGTCGAGGCCGGCTTCGTGTGGATCAACGAGGTCGGCAAGCACTTCCTCGGCGTGCCGTTCGGCGGCGTGAAGCAGTCCGGCATCGGCCGCGAGGAATGCTTCGACGAGATGCTCGCCTTCACGCAGGAGAAGAACATCCACGTGCGGCTGCGGACGGCGGCGCGCTAATATTGTCCGCGACCGTCCGGCGAACGCGGCGCCGCAGCGTCAGCAATCGCCCGGCCAGCGATTAATCGTTGAGCTGCACCACACCAAGATACCACATGCGGTGTGCTTTTCGCGTATCAGGTGTCGATTACTTGTGTACACGCGAGATTTCACTTTCCATAGCGTCATCAATTGGCCATCCCAATACCGATTCAACTGGGAGGTTCCACTCGCGAGGTTGAGAGAAGGCTCGCGAGTTCCTTCGCGATTGCTTTGCGTCCTTTCGTCCACGGCAAGCTCCGCGTGAGTTCGTAGCCCATGTCGACGCTGTACGAAGCGCTTGGCGTCCGGTCGACGGCTGACGGCGAAGCGATCCAGCGCGCCTTCTATCAGCTGGCGCGAACTCACCACCCGGATCGGCTGACCACGGACGCGGCCACCAGCGAGCGCTTCAAGCAGATCACCGCCGCTTACGCGGTTCTGAAAGATCCGGCGCGCCGGGCAGCCTATGACGCAGGGCTCCGCGAGACGCGGCGGCGGCGCAGCCGGGATCTGCTAATCTGCGCAGCTGCAGCCCTCTTATCGTTCGGCGGCGTCAGCGGCGGGATCCTGCTGTTTCACGACGCGCGCGCCGCGCAGGAACTGGCGCTGCCAACGCCGCCCGCTGCTTACGCTGAAGCGACGCCGCAGCCGGCCGAACCTTTGCGCAAACTTCCCTCGCTCGCGGAGTTCATCGCGCCGATCGAGGACACTCCCGTGCCGCCTGACGTCACGGTGACAGGTAGCACGCAGGGGCCGCCCGCCGCGACCGCTGCAGCGCAGCCAACCGAAGACGCCGCCGATCCTCCAAGTCCAACGGAGGCCCCTAAATCCGCTGCTGCAACGACGCCAGCAATGACAGTGGTGCGCGTCTGGACGCGTCCGCAAGGCACCACACGCGATGCGCGGTCCGGCCATGCCGCCAAGTCCTTCATGGTCCCGCGCGAGCAACCGGACGACCCACGGCCCTCAAAGGAGGGACGCGGCGCCGGCGGCTCGGATACGGCGAAGACCGCGATTGTGCGGCTTCAACTGAACCGCCGGGTTCACGACTGAGCCGCGCTTCCCACAACCAGGATCCCCTCCATGACGGCCATCAACTCGCACTCGCCCCTCAGGCGAGCACGAGCGGCGACGGCTGGCCATGAGCCCACGGCCGCGATTTGGGGTTGCATTACCTCTCAAATTGTTCTATCTTTGTTCTCATGGGTAAGGGGCTATCACGGCGCGGGTTTGCACTGGGCTGCATCGCGGCTGGGCTCGCGACGGGTGTTGCCGCCCCGTTGAGCGCGGCGAAGCGAGCCTCCAACGCACGCACGCCGGCGCGGTCAAACGATGACAAGCTGGCCAGCAAGCTCGACGCCGCCTTCACGACGGTGGCGCTCGCATATCTCGGCGGTTACGGCCCGCTCATCAGCACGATGCTCGCCGCGATCCAGGCGAAGGACCCCGGACTGGACGCGAAACGCCTGCAACGCGTCTTCCGCGTTCTGCTCACCGGGGATATCAGAGGCATCGAATCTGCGTTGAGCAAGAACGGGTATTCGATCAAGCTTGTCAGCAAGCCGCTGATTCTGCTCGGCCGCGCAGAGCTCCTGCCTCCGCTTCATGATAATGTTCTGCGGCAGCTTGGCCCCGGGGCCAAGTCCGACTTCACGGCTAGCGCAGCTCTCGCTCTCGCGGCCGGTGACGAATGGAATCATGCACTGCGGATTCTCGCGCGCGCAGAAGAGACTGGCGCAGGCATCGACATCGAACCCGTGATCGAAGACCGGCTCTGGAAGTACGCCTATCTGCATCGCCGGCTTGACAGCGTGATGCCGGTGCTGGCCGAGGTGCCATTCTTGCCCGAGTTTCCGGAGCTCATCGAATACCGGAAATGGAAGCTGAAGGCCTGTCAGATCCGCGCCGGCCTGCCGGGCGAACGCGTGCCGATTGTCGAGGGCGAGCAAGCCTTGGGCTACAGTCAAGCGGCCGCCATGCAGGTCGCGGCGCTCGCGGACGATCCGAGCGCGGCCGACTACGTTGCGAACTTGCGCCGGGTCATCAAGGCCCGAACAATCAGCACCCGCCTTGCGGGGCGCGGTTTCGCCCTCTCGGTCAGCAACGCGTCGCAGGCCTTCACGACGGCCGAGACCCAGATCGCGGCGCGCCGCAAGGACATCGCGCGAGTCGAAACCCTGGCGCGGACGCCGTTGGAAAAGGTCGTCCTCGATCCCCCGACCGTCGCCATCGACGCGTTGCTGGACGAGCGGAACTGGCGCGCGGCCGCGGCGATTGCGCAAGAGCATGACCCACGCGAGCGGCCAGCGAACTCCTGGCATGACGATGACAGTGAGCAGCGCTATGCTAGGCTTTATAGCCACATCGCGATCGCGGCCGCACGCGAGGGCGACGACGCTTCAGCCGCGGCATTCTTCACGAAGACCAAAGTAACGAACCGCCGCGATCGATCACAGGAGAATGCCGACCTCAGCAATGACGGCTCGCCCGGCTTTGAGTTTTTGTTGGCGCTCCTCGCGGACAACCGTCTGCCCCGAAAATACCTAGACGTGATGGTTCCGGCGTTGATCGTCGAGAGCACAAGGAGGGGCGGTTACAGCTTCACGCGCACCCCGAAGTGATGCACGTCAAGGTGCGTCATGCACGTCCATGCCCGTGCCGCGCTCCTGGGTTTTGCTTCGATCTATCCGAGCCAGCTGCTGGCACGCGGCATCACAGCTTGTACGACTCGAACGTCGTCGGGTGAAACAGCTCCTCGACCTTGACCAACCGCGAGGAAAGCCCCTGCTTGTGATGCTGCGCGAGGAAATAGTCGAGCGACGTGCGGTTCGCCGGGATGCCATAAGGCCAGAAATCCGCGCCCATCAGCTCGCGCGCGGCCCGCACCTGCTCTTCCATGAATGGCAGCGTCACTTTGCTCGCTGAGGTCTCCTCGAGCAGCGCCAGGCAGATCGCTTTGGCGCGCGTGAACGCCTTCAACACCGCGGCCGGCAACCACGGATGCTGCCCCACCAGCGTGCGGCGCACGCCGATCATGTGCATGATCGGGAAGTGACCGGTCTTGCGGAAGTAGTCCTGCGCGGCCGCCATCGGATCGGGAAACAGCCAGCCTATTTGGGGCTTGCCCTGCTCGAAGCAGGAGGGCGTGCGCGGCCCGATGAAGGCATCGATCTCGCCCGCTTCCAGCATGGCATTCAGCGTCTTCCCCTCGGGTGCCGGATCAAGTTTCACGTCGGCGGGCAGCTTGATCGCGATCTTCTCGATCCGGCCGACTTCTTCGAGCCCGCCCCGGATCCAGTGGATGTCGGAGGGCTTCACGCCGTACTCGTCCTCGAGCAGCGCGCGCGCCCACACATTCGCGGTGAGCTGATACTCAGACACGCCGACCCGCCGGCCCTTCAGGTCCGCCGGCTGCTTGATGCGGTCGGTGCGCACGTAAATCGAAGTGTGACGAAATGCGCGCGACACGAAGGCCGGCACGCCCACATAAGCGAAATCGCCCTGCGCAGTCTTCACCGTCGAGCTCGACAGCGACAATTCGCAGATGTCGAACTCGGCATAGCGAAACGCACGAAAGAAGATCTCCTCCGGATCGAGCGCCATGAACACCGGATCGACGCCGTCGATCTGCACGGAGCCGTCGGTGAGCGGGCGGGTACGGTCGTAGTCGCGCACCGCGATCGAGAGATTGAGTTTCGACATGGGCACCCGTGGGCTTAAGTGACGGGGCGCACTTTAGGGACTTGCCATGCCCGATCAAGCTACTCCACGCCCTTGCGCGCCGCCTTGTCATCGGGCGTCACGTCGATCACGCGCGCGCGGCCAGTGATCTTCACGTCGGCCTTGCAGTTCGCCATGCACGGCTGCGGATTCCAGAACGCCTTCTCGGTCGTCTCGCGGTCGTCGTCGTGGAAGCCGCCGGCGTTCGGCATTTTCACGACACCGAAGGTCTCCTTCGACAACACGAACGTGTCGTCGACGATATCGTTGAGGAACAAGAGATACGCGACCACCGCATAGAGCTCGTCGTTCGAGAGCGACTGCGAGTCGCCGAACGGCATGGCGTGGCGCACGTAGTCGATCACGGTCGACACATGGGCAAAGTACGACCCGACCGTCTTCACCGGATCGTCGGCCGACAACGATCCCTGCCCGCCCGCGACCTGCGGCCAGCGCCCGGCGCTCTCGCCGAACTCACCGTGGCAGGCCGCGCATTTGCCCATGTACACCTCTTCGCCCGCCTTCACCGAGCCGGACCCCGGCGGCAGCCCCTGCCCGTCCGGCCGGATGTCGATGTCCCAGCCGGCGATTTCGGTTTGCGTGGCGTCGCGGCCAAGGCCGAGCTTGCGGTCGGCGGCATGGGCGGTGACCACGAAGGCGACGATGAGAAACAACGCAAGCAGCGGCCGAAGCCAGAAACTACCACCCTCATCCTGAGGAGCCCGCCGAAGCAACGCGGAGGCGGGCGTCTCGAAGGATGGCCGCGGACACGGAGCTTGCCGCCATCCTTCGAGACGCGGCCTGCGGCCGCTCCTCAGGATGAGGGCTGGTGAATTCCGGATGAGGGCTGTTTTACGACACCTCGACATTCTCAACCTCGCCATCGGCTTTCACCAGCCAGGTCTGGATGCCGTTGTTGTGATAGATCGAGTTCACCCCGCGGATCTTGCGCAGCTCGCTCTTGCTCGGCTGCACGTAACCGGTCTCGTCGATCGCGCGCGACTGCAGCAGCATTTCGCCGCCGCTCCATTCGGTCTCGGCGTAGAAGCGCACGCAGGCCTTGTCGAGCTGCAGCCCATCGATCTTCGCGGCGCGCCAGTTCTTGCCGCCGTCGAGCGAGACATCGACGCGCGCGACCTTGCCGCGCCCCGACCAGGCGAGCCCGGAAATCACCGTGAAGCCTGTCGCCCGCAGCGGAGCCTGCGGCGACGGCGAGGTAATGACCGACTTCGCGTCCATCACGAAGGTGAACTGGCGCGCTTTGCCGCTCGCCATCAGGTCGGTGTATTTCGAGGTCTCCTCGCGTGCGAACCACGGCTCATCGCCGAGCTTGAGCCGCCGCAGCCATTTGACCCAGACATTCCCTTCCCAGCCCGGCACGACGAGGCGCGCCGGATAGCCCTGCTCGGGCCGCAGCATCTCGCCATTCATCCGGTAGGCGATAAGGCAATCGTCGAGCGCCTTCGCGAGCGGGATCGAGCGCGTCATCGCGGCCGAATCCGCGCCTTCGGCGAGCAGCCATTTCGCATTCGGCTTCACGCCGGCCTCGGCGAGCAGCACGCTGAGCGGCACGCCGGTGTATTGCACGCAATGCACCATGCCGTGGGTGTACTGGCAGCCGTTGAGCTGCGCGCCGCGCCACTCCATCCCGGAGTTGGCCGCGCATTCGAGGAAGTAGACGCGATTGACCCGCGGGAAGCGCTTCAGCTCGGCGAGCGTGAAGATCAGCGGCTTCTCGACCAGACCATGCACCATCAGCCGGTAGTCCTCGGGATCGATCTCCGCGATGCCGGCGTGGTGACGTTCGAAGCAGAGCCCGTTCGGCGTGATGATGCCGTCGAGCTCGTGCAGCGGCGTGAAGCTCACCGAGGACTCGCGGCTCGCCGTCAGCCACTGCACGTCGCGGCGGATGACATGGGCCTCGTGCTTCGACGGATTGCCGTAGGGACGCGTCGCGACGCCGTCGCCGAGCACGCGGGTCCATTCGGGCACGTTCGGCGGCAGGTTTTTCGGATTGCCGGCCAGTGCGGGCGTCACACCGAGGGCCGCGCCCGAGGCGGCAGCACTCAGGAAGCGGCGACGCGAGGGCCGCTGCGGCGTTTCCTCATTCATGGCCTCTGATATCACGTGGCGTGAGGATTGTTCTACGGCTGCCCGAAACCGAGCAACAATCTTCCAGAAAAATACCGCAAGGTGGAATGGCTATCAGCCGCCGACGACTTTGACCGCCGTGCTGGGCTCGACCGCGACGGTCTTCTTTCTCGCGACGTACTTTTCGACCAGTTCCCAGACCGGCGGGCCTTCAGTGCCTTCGTTCACGCTCGCCCAGCCCGCGACCGCGTACTCGCGCGCCGGGTCGATCGGCTGGCCGGACTTCAGGTGCGTCAGCGCCGAGATGCGGCTACCCATCGGCGCCGCGGTGTCGATCGCGTAGCCAAGCCCGCCGCAGCGGACCATGTCGCCGCCCTGCTGATAGTACGGGTCGGGGTTGAACAGATTGTCGGCGACGTCCTCGAGAATCTCCTTCAGCCGTGCGCCGGTCATGCGCTGGCGATAGACTTGCGGATAGGTGATCGCGGTCGCGTTGTGGATGTCCTCGACCGTGATGGCCGAGCCCGGCAGCACGCTCGTGCCCCAGCGGAATCCAGGCGACAGCGCGATCTCGGCATCACGCTCCTCGATGATGGCGGCGCAGATCAGATCGTCGAAGGTGCCGGCGAAATTCCCGCGGCGATAAAGCAGCGACGTGCTCCGTCCGACCTCGCGGGCGAGCTCGGCGGCAAATGGCGCGCGCACTTTCGTGATCGCCGCCGCCATCCCGGCGTCGGGCGCGATCGCGTCGGCGAACAGCGGGATCAGGCGGTAGCGGAAGCCTTTCACGCCGCCGCCCCGCACGTCGAGGTCGAGCCGCGAGATGAACTTGCCGTGGCTGCCTGAGGCGATGATCAGCGTGTTGCCGACGCGCGTGACGTCCGGCACCGCATCGTGGGTATGAGCACTCAGGATCACGTCGATCCCGGGCACGCGCGAGGCGAGCTTGCGGTCGACGTCGAAGCCGCAATGCGAGTTGAGCACCACGAGCTGCGCGCCTTCGCGCCGCACCTTCTCGACATTGGCGCGCACGTCGTCCTCGCGAATGCCGAAGCTCCAGGTCGGGATCATCCAGCGCGGGTTCGCGACCGGCGTATAGGGGAACGCCTGGCCGAGCACCGCGACCTTCACGCCGCCCTTCTCGTACAGCTGGTACGGCGGAAACACCGGCTCCTGCCATTCGGTGTCGCGCACATTGAGCGCGAGGAACGGGAAGCCGAGCGCGTCCACCAGCTCCTTCACCCGTTCGGTGCCGTAGGTGAACTCCCAGTGGCCGGTCATGGCGTCGGGCTGCAGCAGCTTGAAGCAGTCCGCCATGTCCTGACCTTTGGTGCGCAGTGCGCCGAGCGAGCCCTGCCAGGTGTCGCCGCCATCGATCAGCAGCACCTTGTCCTGACCGCGTTCGGCGCGCACCGCCTTCACGACGGTGGCAGCGCGATCAAGCCCGCCGATGCGGCCATAGCTTTGCGCCAGCGCGACGAAGTCCTCCGCGGTCAGCGCGTGCGCGTCCGCGCTCCCCGGCTTCAGCCCAAACCAGTTGAGAAAGGCCGCTCCGGTGACGTGCGGCGGCAGGCCCTTGTTGTCGCCGACGCCGATATTCGATGACGGCTCACGGAAATGGACCGGCACCAGCTGGCCATGCACATCAGCAATGTGCAGCAGCGTGACGTTGCCGAGCGGCTCGAACCGCAACAGCTCGGCTTGCGTGAGCTTTTGCTGCGCGAAAGCGCGCGACCAGCCGCCCGGCACGATCGCCGCCGTGGCGGCGACGACTTGCAGCAATTCGCGGCGGGAGATCATCAGTAAGCCCGGTCATTCCGGGACGCGAGCGAAGCTCGCGGGCCCGGAATCCATAGCCGCCGCCATCGCATATCATCTCCGTTCGTGGTTATGGATTCCGGGCTCGGCGCTTCGCGCCGCCCCGGAACGACGACTCAGCTCACCGTGATCGTCTCTTCCCCCACGATCGTGGAGCCGTCATCGTCGGTCCAGGTCAGCACCACTGGGCCGGAGTCGGTCGCGCGGAATTTGAACTGGATATATGGGTTCGCCGACACGGCCGGCTCGAAGTCGGCCTGAAACACCTGCTTGCCGGCGACCGTGCAGGTGAATTTGTGCAGGATCTTGCGCGGTATCGTCTGCCCTTGCGCATCCTTGCGCTGACCCGTCTCCATGATGTGCGCGACGAGCGCCTTCACCTCGATGATGTCGCCCTTCTTGGCTTCCTTCTTGTCGAGCTTGATGCGCGGTTTGACGGCCGTGGCCATGGTAGGTGTCCTTTTCTAGCCGCCGCAGCCGCCGATGGTCACCTTCACCTGCTTCGAGGCGGTGAAGAACGTGCCGTCGTTCATTTTCGCGACCGCGATGATGTTCTGCGTCTGCGCCAGGCGAATACGGGTGTTGGCTTCGGCTACGCCACTCGCCGGGGTGAAGTGGAACGTGACCATGCCGCCATTCGGGTTACCGTCGCCGACCACCAGCACGTCGCTGACGTAGGACGCATCGCTCATCGGGCTATCGACCGACACGGTCATCGGCACGGTGTTGCCGTTCTCGGCGATCTCGGGCAGGTCGAGCTTAACCTTGCCTTCGGTCGTCGACTTGCCGCCCGTGAAGGCCTTGATCAGGTCCTCTGCGTTGTTCGCGGCGTGGGCCGGCGCAATGCCGAACATCCCGATTGTCAGCGCCCCAGCGCTCCCGGCGAGAACTTGACGCCGGCTCAATCCGCTCATGGGAAGTCTCCTGCCCCGAAGCCAGTGACAGAATGTCCTTGCCGCCTGTGCCTGGTAAGGAGGACAGTCCTGCTGCCCACGTGCCGTTTCGGGCCGACACGCAGTCGTAATTTTCCATTTGTCTAGACGGTGGCAGCCGACAATGCAACAAACGGCAACGCCGCAGGGGCCGCGCGAAGCGAGCAAGAAGGACCGGGAGACGCAGGTGAGGTTCAGACTGTTACTGGTCGCCGCATTGGCGGCCGTCGCGATCGTGCCCGGCGCCTTCGCGCAGGACGCCGATACCGAGAAGGCGATCGAGAAATACCGCGCCATGATGAAGGAGGACCCTTGGAGCAATCCGGGCTACCTCGATGTCGATCGCGGCGAAGCACTGTGGAAGACGCCGGCGGGTCCGAAGAACGCAACGCTCGAAAAGTGCGATCTCGGCCAGGGTCCCGGCAAGGTCGAGGGCGCATTCGCGCAGCTGCCGAAATATTTCGCCGACGCCGGCCGGGTGATGGACGTCGAAACCCGGATCCTGTGGTGCATGGAGCAGCTGCAGGGCATCAGCGCGGCCGATTACGTGAAGCGCCCGCATCCCGGCGGCGGCCAGCCGGTGAAAGATCTCGGCGCGATCGCGACCTATGTGGCGAGCAAGTCCGCGGGCGAGAAATTCGGCGCCACGCTGAGCGATCCGAAGGAGCAGGACGCGGTCGCGCTGGGCGAGACGCTATTCCACCGCCGCTCCGGCCCGTTCGATTTCGCCTGCGCGACCTGCCATTCGCAGGCCGGGCTGCGCATTCGCCTGCAGGGCCTGCCGTATCTCGCGGAGAAGAAAGAGGCGAGCAAGGTGATGGGCGAATGGCCGGCCTATCGGGTCTCGACCACCCATGTGATGACAATGCAGCACCGGCTTTACGACTGCTTCTGGCAGATGCGCATGCCGGAGCTGCAGCTTGGATCCGAGGCGAGCGTCGCGCTGATCGCATTTCTTACGAAGCAGGCCGAGGGCGGCGAGATCGCCACCCCAGGCCTGAAGCGCTGACGGAGGATGTGATGCGCGTCACCATTGCGATCCTCACTCTCGCACTCTCCGCTGCGCCGGCGCTGGCGCAGCAAGTCGACCCGGCACGGGTCGACACCACCGTGAAGGCGGCCTTCCCGACCGCGCCGGCCGATTGGGCCTCTCGCCTCGCAGCTGACGAGACCATGCGGCAATGCTCGGCCGCGCGGAACAACCCGTCAAAGGAGATCGCTGCCGAAATCCAGAAGCGCGAGCTGGCGACTGTCGTGTATCCGCCGGACAACAATTTCGTCGGCGACTGGAAGAAGGGCGAAGCGCTGGCGCAATCCGGCTATGGCCTGCGCTTCACCGACTATCCGCCGCGGCAGGCCAATGGCGGCAATTGCTATGCGTGCCATCAGCTCACCAAGAAGGAGCTGAGCTACGGCACGCTCGGACCGTCATTGTCCGAATACGGCAAGCTGCGCGACTACAAGCCCGAAGCCGTGAAGGCCACCTACGAGAAGATCTACAATTCGCATGCCGCCTTCCCGTGCTCGACCATGCCGCGCTTCGGCACCAACAAGGTGCTCACCATCGAGCAGATCAAGGATGCGGTCGCGCTGTTGATGAGTCCGGAGAGCCCGGTCAACACCGGCCAATGAGCGGCAACGTCATTCCGGGGCGCGAGCGAAGCTCGCGAGCCCGGAATCCATAACCACTGTCGGTTCTTGAGTCCCACGGGTCAGCATCGTAGGGCGGATTAGCGAAGCGTAATCCGCCGCATCGCGTGCGTGGCGGCGGATTACGCTCGCGAAATGCGCTCGCTAATCCGCCCTACGGGTCCCGCGCAAATAATCCCGGAAGCTCCTGGTCTCATATCCCTTCTCGCGCACGTAGCGAAACAGTGCGAGAAAATCATCCGGCATGAGATAGCCCGGTGCGCGTGCCACTTCGCGCTTCTCCGGCGCGACGTCCCTCAAGCCCGCGGCCTGCTCGGGAAAGAACTGGAAGGTCGGCGTGAAGCGCACGCCGTATTTTGCCGCAAGCGCCTTCTCGGAAAGCTCGGTGCCATCGAAGTCCGTCACCTTGCGGGCGCCGATGATGTTGAGCTGCAGCACCTCGAAATTCGCCTGGACGTAGCTCTCGATGTCCGCCCGCGCGAAATTGACCAGATGCGTCTCCTTGCAATACGGGCAGCCGCGCAGCTCCCACATGATGGCGAAGCGCTTGCCGGCCTTGGTGGCGCCGTCGAGGTCGTCGGCGAGCTCGAGCAGGCTGTCGAGAAACCAGGGCTGGCGGTAGAGGCCGTCATCGGTCAGCACCGCGGCGGCGCGGGCGCGTTCGCCCGAGAAGCTTGCGGCGGCCACGGCCGCGCTCCCAGCAATCAGATTTCGTCGCGTCAGCTTCATCGCGCGTTAACGGCAACTCCCGGCGCGGTCGCGACTTGCGTCGCCGATCCGCTATGCTGGCGAATATGGAACGCTTGTCCCGCCTTCTCAAGCACGCCGCGCGCATGACCGTTGCGCTCGCGCTCGCATGCCTCGCCGCGGCCGCACGCGCCGATGATCTTGAGGACTTCAACCGCGCGGTCGAGGCCGCGATGAGCCATCATCGCGTGGCGAGCGGCTATCTGCGCACCGGCAACCTCGACCTCGCGGCGCTCGAGATCGAGAACCTGCGCGAGGCCTGGGGAAAGGTGAGCACGCTGTCCCGTCCGGCCGCATTCCGCGACGGCGAGCGCTACACCGCCACTCTGCTCGACATCGCCGCCTCGCTGGTCGGCACGACGCTCGTCCTCAACCTGAGGCGTGCCGATGTGGCACGCGACTCGCTCGACAGGATGCGCAAGCAGCTTTCCGAGCTGCGGCGCGCGAATGGCGTCACGGTGTTGGCCGACTGCGTGCTCGACGCCAATACCGCCATGGACGCGCTGTTCGCGCTCGATGGATCGACCGACTGGGAAAGCATCACGCCCGGCGCTGATTCCTATCGGGCGACGCTGCAGCGCTGTGACGGCATGGCGTCCCCGTCGATCCGCGGTCACGCCGAATTCCGTCGCCTGGTCGACGGCGCGCTCGCGAGCCTCGCGC
>Ga0081539_10005840_pt1 | contig 12217 bp, 5 predicted proteins | sample TabmetS4T2R2_FD_71023 | JGI IMG/M metagenome (GOLD analysis project Ga0081539, IMG submission 71023) | Tabebuia heterophylla rhizosphere microbial communities from the University of Puerto Rico - S4T2R2 | ecosystem: Host-associated > Plants > Roots > Rhizosphere ...
CCCAGGCGCATCCCAGACTGTATTTGCACCTTTGGTTAATCCAGAGGCGCTGGATGGATACGGCAACGTTTGAGTCTCCTTGCCATCCCAGCGTTGACCATTGTCATAGCGCTGACCATACGCCCCGCGTCGCAAACGAGTTTCAGCAAATAGCTTCTCATCGATTTTGCCTTGTTTGCGCAGTTCGATCTCTGTTTCATAAATTTTGATCTCGCGTGCAAGGTCAGGGAATGGACTCTCTATCGGTTGTTCACGCCATAGACTGTTACTCGCCTTCATGGAATCTCCTCTTTGTTTGATAGATAACAAAAAAGTCCAGGGGTATCCCGGACTTTGCACAAAAAAATACCGGTGACCCGTCTCCGCTTCGGAGAACTGTTCACCAGTAGTAGCCTGTCTATCTGTATGTCTATTTGTGGCTATTGATAGCGTGTTGAACAGCTCTCTGTGTTGTCATACAACACATACATAAACAGGCCATACAGGTACAGAGCAATACAACAGTTATCATCAGCTTTTTGTTGGGCGTCATTATATCGGCATTATCTGATTTGTCAATGTCTTGTTTAACTAATTGTTAATTCTGGTTTCAATTTGTGACTCATAAATAGAGGAAAAATTTTATAACGAACAACAGGATGGCGTCAACATTTTTGATATTACCCATTTGGATGAAATTGTCTCAAGGATGATTACCCATACAGGTAATAGTATTTTCATTCCATTATTTCTTACTTACATCTTGCAAAGTTTTCGATGAACTCTGATCTCATTCATTTTGAATTTCCAAAATGACTCTGTAAACTCCGATACTTCAACTCCTTCTTCCCCATCGCCTGAATCGCAGAGACCGCCGCCATCGCCGCAGAAAGAGTCGTGAGCAACGGCACATTCATCGCAATGGCTGCCGAGCGGATGACTGCGCCGTCGGTGTGGGCATGCGGACCCAGCGGCGTGTTCAGCACCAGTTGAATTTTCCCTGCACGGATCAAGTCCACGATCGGAGTGGCACCCTCTTTTCCCTTCTCGACCACTTCCACAGGCAGGCCAGCGTGATTGATCATAGAGGCCGTCCCCGGCGTGGCATATAGTTTGAATCCCATGCGGTGCATATCGCGCGCAAACTTCAATCCCGCGCTCCTATCATACGCATTGACCGTGATGAGCACCGCGCCGCGTTTCGGCAGGCCCGTTCCTGCAGCTATCTGCGACTTGGCAAACGCATGACCAAAGTGTGCAGCATGTCCCATCACTTCGCCCGTGGAGCGCATCTCGGGTCCGAGCAGGGCACTTGAACCTGGAAGTTTCTTGAATGGCAGCACTGCCTCTTTGACAAAGAATCCGTCCACGCGCGGTTCTTTAGTCACATCCAATTCCTGCAACGTCTTCCCCGCCATTACCTGCGCAGCCTTATATGCCAGGTTCAAATTTGTCGCTTTGCTAGCATACGGCACGGTCCGCGAGGCGCGCGGGTTGACCTCCAATACGCACACCACTTCATCCTTCAACGCGAACTGCACGTTCATCAGTCCGCGCACGCCCAACGTCAGACCCAATTGTTCGGTATATTCGCGCATGATACTCTGATGGTACGCGCTGACCTTGTAAGGCGGCAGGACGCACGCCGCGTCACCCGAATGGACGCCTGCTTCTTCGATATGCTGCATCACTGCACCAATGACGACGTGTTCTCCATCCGCCAACGCATCGACATCGATCTCGAAGGCGTCTTCCATGAACTTGTCAATTAGTATCGGTTGGCCGGGAGCCGCTTCGATTGCACTTTGAATGAATCCTGCCAAATTGTCTTCCGAATCGACTAAAGCCATTGCCCTACCCCCCAGCACAAACGAAGGACGCACCAACAATGGATACCCGATTCGTCGCGCGACTTCCTGCGCCTCTTCCAATGAACGGGCGATCCCGTTCTCGGGCTGAGAGATATCCAACTCTTTGAGCAGTTTCGCAAACTCTTCGCGGTCTTCGGAGAGTTGAATTGCATGCGGTGATGTGCCTAATATTTTCACGCCTGCCGCTTCCAGTCCTGCCGCCAAATTTAACGGAGTTTGTCCCCCAAACTGAACAATGACTCCGATGGGTTGTTCTCTGTTAATGACGTTCAACACGTGTTCAAGCGTCAACGGCTCGAAATACAAACGGTCAGCGGTATCATAATCGGTGGAGACAGTTTCAGGGTTGCAGTTGTACATAATGGTTTCATAGCCCATCTCAGACAAAGCAAATGCCGCCTGACAACAACAGTAATCGAACTCAATTCCCTGACCGATACGATTTGGTCCGCCGCCGAGAATCAAAATCTTTTGTTTGTCTGTGGGGCGAGACTCATCGTCTATTTCATAGGCACTGTAAAGATAAGGCGTCTGCGCTTCGAATTCGGCGGCGCATGTATCGACTCGCTGAAACGTAGGTATTATTCCTAATGATTTACGCAGTTCGCGGAATGAAGAATGATGAATAAGGAATGATGAATTTAGGAGCCGCGTGATATGTGAGTCTGCAAAGCCTAACTGCTTCGCATATTTCAGAGTAGGTTTGAGTTGCATCTCCGACTCACAATTCACGATTTCCGATTCACAATTCGCGATCTCCAACATCTGAGCCAGGAACCACAGATCATATCCAGTTGCACGAGAAATTTCATCTAACGACATTCCCTGGCGAATCGCTCTATAGACGCGGAACAATCGGTCGGCGGTGGGCAGCTTCAGGGTAGATAAGGTTTCGGTTTCAGTGGGCAACTCGCGGCTGGGTCCTGAACCGTCGAGGGCATCCACGCCAATTTCCAGTGATTGAATTGCTTTGTTCAAGGCTTCGGGAAACGTCCGTCCCAGTGCCATAGCTTCACCTACCGATTTCATCTGTGGGCCGAGAGTGGAATCCACGCCTGGAAATTTCTCAAATGCCCAGCGCGGAATCTTGACGACAACATAATCCAGCGACGGCTCGAAGGCGGCTTTGGTCTGTTTTGTGATGTCATTGGTGATTTCGTCGAGGGTATAGCCAACGGCAACAAGTGCTGCAAGTTTGGCGATGGGAAAACCCGTAGCTTTAGATGCCAGCGCCGACGAACGACTGACGCGCGGATTCATCTCGATGACCACGACACGACCCGTTTTCGGGTCAACCCCAAATTGAACGTTCGAGCCGCCTGTCTCTACACCGACAGCAGTGAGCACACGATGGGCAAGGTCGCGCAGGATTTGATATTCGCGGTCGGTGAGTGTTTGGGCCGGAGCGACCGTGATGCTATCGCCGGTGTGCACACCCATCGGGTCGAGGTTTTCTATCGAACACACGACGACGAAGTTATCCGCTCTATCACGCATCACTTCAAGTTCGTATTCCTTCCAACCTAAAACGGATTCTTCCATCCATGCTTGTCCAATAGGTGACTCAGACGTCGCTTTGCGAACTGCTTCTGGAAGTTCAGATGGTTCATAAACCCACGATGCGCCTGTACCACCCATGGCAAACGAGGCGCGAACCAAAACTGGATAACCTGTCTCCTGAATCAGTTGCTCCGCTTCTTCCAACGAATAAGCTGCTCCCCCTTGAGGAACAGGGATCCCGGCCTTGACCATGGTCTCTCGAAAAAGCAGACGATCTTCCGCGGCTTCGATGGCGCTGAGTTTTGCACCGATGAGCTGCACACCGTATTTTTCGAGCACGCCGGTTTCGCTGAGAGCCAGCGCAAGGTTGAGTCCGGTCTGCCCACCGACGGTTGGAAGCATGGCATCGGGTCTCTCCTGGGCAATGATAGCTTCCAATGCTTCCGGCGTGAGCGGCTCGATGTAGGTTGCGTCCGCAATTTCCGGATCGGTCATTATCGTAGCTGGGTTCGAGTTGACCAATACTACGCGATAGCCTTCGGCTTTCAGTGCTTTGACCGCCTGCGTACCCGAATAGTCAAACTCCGCAGCTTGCCCGATTACGATGGCCCCCGAGCCGGGGACGAGAATGGTATGAATGTCGGTGCGTCTCATAATGTAGAATTTAGAATGAAGAATGCAGAATGTCTTGTAAGCATTTTCTTTCTATCCCTTATTTAGAATTATTTCGTCTCGATGTGTTGATGGACGAGACAAAGATAGCAATTAACTCATCGGTTTCTTTTTGTAGGTCTGCAAGTTTGCCGGCAGGAATTATTTCGCCTTCCACCAACAATTCGAGCCAATACGCGGTTTCGTCCAGTTCTTTCAGTCCGCCTCCCATCATATTCACAAAATCAGCAGGGGATTTTGCTCTGCAAGCCTCTCGATACTGTGCTCCAACTGAAGTACCACTTCGTAAAATCTGTCTTCCAATTACCTGTGCTTCTCCAGATTTTGGCAAGCTTTGATACAGTTTGACAATTCGCAGGGCAAACTTCTTCGTTCTTACTCGCAAATCAGACACATCACGCGCCATTGTCACATCCCCCATTATTCTGCATTCTGCCTTCTCCATTCATCATTCGAAAGAATTCCCCAAAAATATCACGCGCGTCATGCGGTCCCGGGGCAGCTTCGGGGTGGAATTGCACGCTGAAAACCGGCTTGGTTTTCATATGCAAACCTTCGACTGAGTCATCGTTCAAGCTTTTGTAGGTGACTTCCACATCATCTTTGTTCAAATCCCCTTCGGTGACGCAATAATTATGATTTTGTGCGGTGATCAGCACTTCGCCTGTTGGCAAATATTGAACGGGATGATTCCCACCATGATGTCCGAACTTTAGTTTGTGGGTGTCTGCGCCGAGTGCTCGACCAATTAATTGATGTCCGAGACAGATGCCAAATATCGGTACATTCTTATTAATCAGTTTTTCTACGGCTTCGACGGCATAAGGCAGTCCTGCCGGATCCCCGGGTCCATTGGAGAGAAACACTCCATCGGGTTTTATCGCAAGTACTTCTTCGGCTGTTGTATCCGCAGGGACGACGGTCACATTTGCACCATAAGAGGAAAGATGGCGAAGAATGTTTTCTTTGATGCCGAAGTCATACGCAACTACCGATAGCTGTTTATTTCCATTTGTTTTTTGCTCCACCCATTTTTTGCCTGCATCATCTACCCAGTGATAGGACTCCTCGCAAGTCACTTCCTTGACCATGTCGCGCCCATCGAGTCCCTCCCATTCACGTGCCATCTTCAACAATTCGTCGGCGCACGTACCCTTTGTGGAAAGCGCGGCTTTTTGCGTTCCACTATCGCGAAGTTTGCGAGTTAGCCAGCGCGTGTCTACACCGCTGATGCCGGGAACACCATATTGTTTCAGCCATTCAGATAAAGAAAGTGCCGAACGCCAGTTCGACACCACAGGGCTTAATGAACGAATCACCGCTGCCGAAACTTGTGGTTTCGCCGACTCATCGTCCTCCAAATTGATTCCCACATTACCGATGTGCGATACAGTAAACAACACGCCCTGTCCTCGATAGGAGGGATCGGTGAGGATTTCCTGATAACCCGTCATGCTGGTGTTGAACACCAGCTCGAACACTGCATCGGTTTCTGCACCAAAAGCTTTGCCTTCTATGATCGTTCCATCTTCCAAAACAAGCGTTGCAATCATAACGAATCCTTTCAACAAGCTGCCACTAGCCAACAAAAGACAAGACGTGAAAGACTGGTAAAAAGAAACAACTCTCCTTTCGGAGAGTTGTTTTGGATTCTCTTCACGCCGCCATCTTATGAGGACCCGTCTACAAATCAAAAACATCGAACCTTTCGAGCAAAGTCAGTTTTCAAGCTGGGTTCGACGCAAAGCGCGTATAACATATTGGGCGGTATTTTACTACTCATGAAAAATTCGTCAAGATGTTCCTATGACCCATTTGGATTAAAAAATTTCACCAAATGAGATTACCCATATAGGTAATGGAAATTTCATTCCAACGCTGTATCATTGACAGAATTTATCAGATTTCAAAATTTTAGTCCCTAAAGGTTTGTAGAAAATAATCAAATACCCAAATTCTTAGAAATCGTTCTTCAACTCTGTCTTCTATTCTGTATGAGGAAAACCTTTAGGGTCTTTTCATAAATAGGTGAGTCATGGAAAACAAACAGCAAACATCCAATAAGGAGGATGACAAGCAATCAAAAGCTGGCACGTTCAACTGGCTAACTGCTGCAGATACAAAGACGTGGCTTGAAGAACATGATGCCTGCGCGCTGGTGGCGGCGGTTCGCAAGAACGGTGAAGCGACTCATGGAAACCTCAAGCGCGCCCTTGCCGCCTTGAGCATCATGGGACATCGCAGTGGTGAAGTCAATGGGGAAGGTGACGGTGTTGGGGTACTCACCGACATTCCGCGTTTGTTGTGGTCACAGGCACTCGAACAGGAGGGGAAACCTGGCTGGCTCGCTGAAGATCGACGTTTTTTCGTTGGGCATTTCATGATCCCAAATACGAATAAAGATTACAACACAGAAGCGACAGTGATCGATCTACTGCAAGAAAGTGGAGCGGATCTACTGCTTGAGCGTCCTATTCCCACACGCCCCCAAGCATTAGGCAAAATGGCGCGCATGCAAGCCCCACATCTCTGGCAGATTGCCGGCATGATGCGTCATGGGCCACTTGAAAATGTCGAACGGACGCTGTTTGACCTTGTGCTCAAAATCGAGCAAAGCACAAAGATCAGCGTGGCTTCGCTCTCAAGCAATGTCGTTGTCTATAAAGTCCGGGGGTCGATTGAAACGTTGTATCAATTTTATCCTGAGCTTCGTAATCCCGATTTCACGACTGCTATCACCATCGGGCATGCTCGTTATTCGACGAACACCGCCACAAGTTTCGAGCGCGTCCAGCCCTTCAGTTTACTCGGGCACAACGGTGAGATCAACACAATTGCACGCCTCCGTGAACAGGCCCAAATGCTTGGCGTGGATCTTGTAGATGGCGGCAGCGACTCGCAGGATCTCGATCGGCTGATTGCCACCCTTATTCATCGTTATCACTTCACGCTCCTCGAAGCGATGGAAATTGCTTTCCCGCCCATCCTCAGCGAAGTCGAAAAACTTTCACCTGAACTTCAAACCATCTATAAATATTATCGTCAGGCATTCGGTCCGTTTGCACAGGGTCCGGCGGGTATCATCTCGCGCCAGGGCGATGAATGTGTCTTCAGCGTGGATGCGCTCGGTCTGCGCCCGCTTTGGTTCGGTGACACCGAAAAGGAATTTTTCTTCTCCTCTGAGAAAGGTGTCTATCATCTCGATACAATGCATAATGACCCCATTCCCCTCTCGCCCGGTGAAAAGATGCGCATCCGCGTACGACGCGGTCAAAGTGTGGAGGTGTTGGATTATCCCGCCATTCAACAGCGGATTTTGAATCTGACGTTACGCCGCTTCGGCTCGCTGGAGACAATGAACAAACGCCTCGCGCTCCCACTCAGCTACGCTTCGGGGACTATAGCGATCGGAGTGAGTGGCGCTGCAAGCGCCACGAAAGCAGTCGAAGCACCGCCGAAGCTTGCTTCTGACGATCAACATATTTCTGCACCCCATCCATCCTCTGTGATCAAACTCGATAATCGCCTGTCTGCATTTGGCTGGGGGCGAGAAGATCGTGAATGGCTTCAAGAACTCGCCAAAAACGGAAGCGACCCCATCAGCTCCCTTGGTTATGATGGACCTCTTGCGCCGTTATCAAAACAACGACAAAATCTTTCCGACTATTTCAAGGAAGCGGTCGCTGTGGTGACCAATCCCGCCGTGGATCGCGAACGCGAGGTCGAACATTTCTCCACGCAGACGGTGCTCGGCGCGCGCCCGCCACTGATCCCCGGGGAATTAGGAGAGGAGATTACATTTACCCTTGATACGCCGATTTTGCTGGATGGCAGACTCCCTTCTCCCTTCGGGACGCTTCGCGGGGCCGGGGATGAGGGTGAGTCATCGCTCCATCAAATGGACATAAATCTTTATGAACATCTTGCCGAAGCAACAGGCTATCCAACTCTCAATGCACTAATTCAACAGTGTCCTGAATCACAGGTCACCGAGATTCAGACTATAACACTTGAAAATGAATCCACAGACCAGGCGTTAGAGAGAATCGCTCAACGCGCGGTAGAGGCTGTTCGAAACGGAAGCAGGCTTATTGTCCTGAATGATGCGGAGGCGTTTCTCGAATCCAATGGCTGGGTGGATCCCATCCTTGTATTGGGAGTCGTAGACCGCGCGCTGCGTCTATCCTTCATCGAAAATACACCAGCCACCTTGCCCACGCCCATCCCGTTAAGCGATAATGGCAAGATCGATCTCGGACTCGTCGCATCGAATCCGCAAGTCAATTTGAGAAGACAGGCAGGGATCCTGATTCGCAGTGGCGCGATCCGCAACCTGCATGACTTGATCATGTGTATTGGCATGGGCGCGGATGCGATTGTGCCGTATTTGATTTTCGAAGCGACACTCAGCGACGCGAACCTACCTCTCGAAGAACAGATATCGCGCCTGAAGAACACGTCGAAGGCATTGCGCACGGGCATTGAAAAATGCACCAGCACCATGGGCATTCATGAGTCGCGTGGCTATGGACGTTTATTTGCGAGCATCGGCTTGAGTAATGCGGTTGCACTCACACTCGGTGCAAACAATTACGCCGGTTCAGAGATGGGTGGTCTCACCTGGGAGAATCTTGATGCAGACATCCCCGCGCGTAAGGCCGATTATCACAGCGCGGGACGCGGCGAGCTTTCGCGCGTGAATCATTTCTACCCAAAGATTTGGAAGATGGCGGGCAAGCTCGGCAAAGGCGAAGCTGACTGGCGAGTGTATGAAGAGCACGTAGAGAATACGGCGAAGATCAACCCTGTGACGATTCGTAATATCCTTGATTTTCGTTACGATGTCAATTCAACGATTGACCCAAACAAAGTTGATTTGGGAATTACATCGCATCGATTGCCGTTTCTGATTTCGTCCATGTCATTTGGCTCACAGGGAGAGATTGCTTATCGCGCCTATGCGGAAGCTGCATGGCGTTTGAACATGCTTTCCCTAAATGGCGAGGGCGGCGAGATTCCGGATTTGCTCGGCAAATATCCTTTCAATCGGGGCGTTCAAATTGCATCCGGTCGTTTTGGCATGACGGCAGAAACCATCAATGCCACGAACCTCATTGAAATCAAAGTCGGTCAGGGAGCGAAGCCCGGTGAAGGTGGACATTTGCCCGCGCGCAAGGTCACAGAAAAAGTAGCTTCGGCGCGGCATGCGTGCCCTGGTGTTGATCTGATTTCGCCATCTAATAATCACGATATTTATTCGATTGAAGACCTCGCACAGTTTATCGAAGAATTGAAAACAATCAATCCCAAAGCGCGCGTCGCGGTGAAGGTGCCGGTCGTTCCCGGCATCGGCATTATCGCTGTCGGAATCGCTAAAGCCGATGCGGACATTATCTGCCTCACCGGATATGATGGAGGTACCGGCGCGGCGCGTTCACACTCGTTGCGATATGTTGGACTCCCCGCCGAGATCGGAATCGTGGATTCGCATCGCGCGTTGACCGAGGCGGGCCTGCGCGACAAAGTTGAACTCTGGGCCGATGGTGGAGTCCGTTCCGCGTCGGATGCGGTTAAGTTGATGTGTCTCGGGGCGAACCGCATTGGGCTTGGGACTCTGCCAATGGTCGCGATCGGATGCACGATCTGCAGGGATTGTCAGAGTGGCACATGTCATACCGGTATCACGACTCAAATCGAAACGGCGGAAGATGCACATATCAAAGGCATCAAGCATTTCGTCCCACGCGATTTCGAACAAGCCACACAGGCTTTGGTCAATGTCTTCAATGGGCTTGGCGAAGCGATGCAGCATATCGTCGCCAAACTTGGGTTTGAACGCGCGCAGGATATTGTGGGGCGATCCGATTTGCTTCAACAATTTTCGCATTGCGAACAAATTGATTTGCGTGACATGCTTGTCACGGTGGATGAATACCTCAATACAAAACCCATCCCCGTTGAATTGCCTACCCATGAAATGGCAATGATCGATCGGGGTCCACTGCATCGCCCGCGAAATCATCTGACGACGGTCATCTCCAATTTGGTGATGGAAAGTTTTACAAACTATCGGCAGGACACGGTTCTCTTTGAAGACGACAAGGTGACACCCGTCGATCGCGCGCTTGGGACGCATTTGACGGGTGCATTGACGCGTTATCGTAAGAACTGGGATTGGCTGCCCGGACACGGCGGCGTGGGCGGTCATCGTGAAACCTGGCTGCCGCCGCTCGACGAGGAAGATACGCGCTCTATCCCTACCACCGCGTTACGTTTCTTCAGTAGCTCTGTCCCCGGCAATGGACTCGGCGCCTACAATGCCGAACCCGTTCGCATCGTCGTCGAGGGAGGCGCACAGGATGGCGTGGCAAAAGGCATCTCCGGGGGACGCGTGGTTATCCTGAAAGGCTATAACCACGATGGCTTGTCAATCGACGGTTCAGTTGGAAAGAGCCTCGCGTATGGTGGTACCAACGGTACAGTCATCGTGCAAGGCAACGCGGATTCGCGCGCTTGCATACGGCTCTCTGGAGCGGATGTCATCATTGGCGGTGAGATCAAGAAACCGCTGAATGATAGTTTGGGTTTCATCGGCGCGCGTGCAAATGTAAAAGGATTTCTGTGCGAATATATGACCGCCGGACGCGTGATTGTATTGGGCGACCCGGGTCCATGGATTTGCGCGGGCATGACTGGAGGTGTTTTATATCTTCGGCTACAGCCCCATCTCAATTTCAATCAGGCGGCAATCCAGCGACGCCTGGCAAAAGGCGCGAAGGTCTTAGTCCAGGACGTTAATGAAAATGATTTGAAGAATCTTCAGGAACTGTTGACTGTCTATGCGGAGGAGTTGAAGCATAATCACCAAAGCGAGGAGTCGCAAAAGGTGCTCAATCTGTTGATCGATTGGAAGAATACATTCGTACGCGTCGTGCCACTGGGTCAGCAGGAAGAACAACGGTTTGCGACAGAGTGATTAATAACCTGACGCTCTTCAAGTGAAGGTCGTGGAGTCGCAACGAGCTTTCTTAACTGCGAGCATTCAACTATTCTTGCTAGGTAACAAGTGGTGTAACAAAATCCTTGTGCTTGGCAAGGTCAACAGCTTGCGCATAGGGGGCAGCTTAAAATTGAACATCAACAACACAAAAGGTATTTCCATCTGGGTCGGCTAGCACCACGTAATCCGCATGAGGCTCATATTTCCAATCCACTCGAGTTGCACCAAGATTCAGTAACCGCTCTACTTCTTTTGCCTGATCGCGTGTAAACAAGTCCATGTGGTGCCGTCTGGGTTTGACCGATGAGACTGCTGCATTCAGAGAGAGTTGTATCCCTTTTCCTTCTTTGGGAATAAGAATGGCAAAATCGACATCAGGCTCTCTAGACAATTTGTAATTCAGTGCCTCACTCCAAAACTTTATACTTCGATGAAGGTCTCGCACACCCCATACGATAGCTCCGATTTCCAACATGATTCATTCTCCTAAAATCAGGATACTTAGTTTTGATAAGAACATGTCCAATTTTATCAGTTGGGTACAAACCGGGTTAAACAACATTCTGAATTTTATCCAGCACTTTCTCCAGTTCGGGCACCGTAAGGCGAGTGATATTTTGTACCCTCTGAGAAAATTGCTTATAGATGGATAGGTGTTCGCTCGTCAATTGTATTGCGTTTGGTCTCAAACCGACTTCATCAGGGCCATAGGTAAAAGCGATGACGGTGCTGGCGAGTAATTTCATGTAAGCGAGGACATTGAAATACTCCAGATGTTCAATTGGGACATTGAATTCAGAGGCATAACTATCAAAGATCAGTTTTCCCCAATCCGCGTTTCCCAAATCACCCATGATCATCAAGGTCCAGCACAAATCAATGCGATAATCAGAAACTGCGAATTGCGTCCAGTCAATCACAAATAATTGATCCTCGGAACTCAGGAGAACATTATTAGCATGAAAGTCCTGATGGATGGCTGAAGGTCGAACGGAAATTTCATGCTTATGGGCATCCAGCCAATCAACAATTTGAAGAAACCCTTCGAGGTCGTATTTCCGATACAAGGAACGATAGTGAGCAATGCTTTCTTCAAGCAATTGGAGAGGATGTTTCTCGACAGTATCAGAATTTTCTAGAAATGAGCGCCAATCCAGTTTGTGAAGTTGAGCCAAAAGGTATCCAAATCTTGAAA
>Ga0081539_10005841_pt1 | contig 12213 bp, 11 predicted proteins | sample TabmetS4T2R2_FD_71023 | JGI IMG/M metagenome (GOLD analysis project Ga0081539, IMG submission 71023) | Tabebuia heterophylla rhizosphere microbial communities from the University of Puerto Rico - S4T2R2 | ecosystem: Host-associated > Plants > Roots > Rhizosphere ...
CGGCGGCCGCCACGGTGCGGCGCGCCCACACCGTCTATCCGGTCACCGCGGTGCAGAGTGAGTACTCGATGTGGTGGCGCGACCGCGAGCACGACACCATTCCGGTGCTGTCCGAGCTCGGGATCGGCCTGGTGCCCTACAGTCCGCTGGGCAAGGGCTTCCTCACCGGCACCATCGACGCCAACACCACCTTCGCCGAGAGCGACTTCCGCGGCAACACACCGCGTTTCCAGGGCGAGGCGCTGCGTGCCAACCTCGCGCTCGTCGACGTCCTCACCAAAATCGGCGCGGAAACCGGCGCCACCCCCGCGCAGCTGGCGCTGACCTGGTTGCTTCACCAGCAGCCGTGGATCGTGCCCATCCCGGGAACCAAGCGCATCGCGCGGCTGGACGAGAACGTGGGTGCGGCGGCGGTCAAGCTGAGCGAGGCCCAGCTCGCCGCGCTGCGCGCCGCCGCCGACCAGATCCAGATCATCGGTGCGCGCTACCCCGAAGCTCAGGACCGTATGACCAACCGGGACGCACCGCCGCCGTCCGCGTAGCAGCGTCCAGCGGAGAGCGGGTCCGGGTTCGGCAGCCGGCACGACGGTGTCGCTGCGATCGTCGGCCTGATGGCGCCCGGCTACCGGGCGGTGTATCCGCCGTCGACCGGCAGCGCGACACCGGTGACGTACGACGATGCCGGGCTGCACAGCCAGAGAACCGCAGCGGCGATTTCCTCCGGCCGGCCGTACCGGGGAATGGCCGAGGCGGCGGTGGCGGCGTCCGGGTCGAGCTCACCGGCGGCGGTCATGCTGTCGACCATGGGGGTGGCGATCGTGCCCGGGCAGACGGCGTTGACCCGCACGCCGCGCGGCCCGTACTCCAGGGCGGCGGACCTGGTGAGTCCGATCACCCCGTGCTTGGTGGCGTGATAGGACGCGCGTCCCGGATTGCCGATCAGGCCGCCGATGGATGAGCAGTTGACGATCGCGCCGCTGCCCTGCCGCCGCATCTGCGCGAGCTCGTGCTTCATCGACGCCCACACCCCGCGCAGGTTCACCGCGGTCACCGCGTCGAACCGATCCGCGGATTCATCGGCGGCGTCGGCGACCGGAATCATGATGCCGGCGTTGTTGAACGCCATGTCCAGCCGGCCGAACCGGTCGACGGTCGCTCGCACCATCGCCTCGACCTGGGCTTCGTCGGTCACATCGCACACCACCGCGAGCACCGTGTGCCCCTGCGCCGCGAGTTGCTCGGTAACCTGCTGCACCAGCTCGGCATTGCGGTCGGCCAGGACGGTGGCGGCGCCGTTCTCGGCGAAGGCCCGCGCGGTGGCCAAGCCCATCCCCGAGCTGGCGCCGGTGACCAGCGCGACCGTGCCGGAAAAATCGTAGTGAACAGTCATCGATCCCCCTGCGGTTGGCGTTCAGGTTCTGGAGTGGCGGGTGGTCACGGGCGCAGCAAGGCCTTGATGGCGCGGCGCTCATCCATCGCCTGGTAGCCCTCGGCCGCCCGGTCGAGGGGCAGGTCGAGGTCGAACACCTTGCCGGGGTCGATGGTGCGGCTGCCGATCAGCTCCATGAGGTGGGGCAGAAACCGGCGTACGGGTGCGGGACCACCCTGCACACGCGCCAGCGACCAGAACATGTCCATGCCGGACAGGCTGACGTCGTGGGTGACGCCGACAAAGCCGACGCTGCCGCCGGGCCGTGCCGAGTGGATCGCCTGCATCATCGACTCCTGCGTGCCGACCGCCTCGACCACCGAGTGCGCGCCCAGCCCACTCGTCAGGTCCTTGATACGAGCGATGCCCTCCTCGCCGCGCTCGGTAACGATATCGGTGGCGCCGACCTCGCGGGCCAGCTTCTGGCGCGGCTCGTGGCGGCTCATCGCGATGATCCGCTCCGCGCCGAGCTGCTTGGCCGCCAGCACGGCGAGCAGCCCGACCGCCCCGTCGCCAATGACCGTGACCGTCCGGTCCGGTCCGGCCTCGGCGGCGACCGCGGCGAACCAGCCGGTGCCCAACACGTCGGAGGCGGCCAGGTAGCTCGGGATCAGCTCGGCGGGCGGCATCTCAGGCGTAGCGACAAGCGTGCCGTCGGCCAGCGGCACCCGCAGATACTCCGCCTGCGAGCCGAGCATGCCCATCGGCACCCGGTGCACGCAGGCACTCTGGTAGCCGGCCCGGCAGATCTCGCAGGTGTTGTCCGAGGCCCAGAACGAGCCGACCACAAACTGGCCGGCCCGGATGCCGGTGACCTCGCTCCCGACCTCCTCGACGACGCCCACGTACTCGTGGCCCATCGGCGCCGGGTCCTCGACCTTGTCGACCCCGCGGTACGGCCACAGGTCCGAGCCGCAGACGCATGCCGCGGATAGGCGGATGATCGCGTCGGTCGGCTGTTCGATCCGGGGGTCGGCGCGGTTCTCCACCCGAACGTCGCCGGGAGCGTGCAGGACAACACCGCGCATGATTTCTCCTTGGATCCGCTGATGATTCGCCGCAGTACTTGCCGGAATCCAGACAACCGCGCTCAACGCGGCGGTGGGAGTCTCTGATGAAGGGTGTACCAGCAATACATCGCAGTTCCGCGCGGCCGACCGTACCGTCGAAGGCGTGAACAACCGAGTCGAGGTGCGCGACTTCCTCACCTCGCGCCGCGCCAAGATCACACCGGAGCAGGCCGGCATCCCGGCCGCCGGGCAACGCCGCGTCCCCGGGCTGCGCCGTAGCGAGGTCGCCGCGCTGGCCGGCATGAGCGTCGAGTACTACGCCAAGCTCGAGCGCGGCTCGTTGGCAGGGGTCTCCGCGGGTGTGCTGGAATCGATCGCCCGGACCCTGCACCTGGACGACGCCGAACGCGCCCACCTGATGCGTCTCGCGCAGGAAGCCAACGGCAGCAACGCCCTCGTTCGGCCGAGCCGCAAGCCGAAGCAGTGGAGCATACGGCCCAGCCTGCAATGGTCGCTGGACGCCATCACCGCACCGGCGATCCTGGTGAATCACCGCTCGGATCTGCTGGCGACCAACCACCTCGGCCGGGCCATGCACAGCGACCTGTACGCCGACCCGGCCGCCCCGCCCAACTTCGCCCGGTTCACCTTCCTCGACAGTGCGGCGCACCGGTTCTACCCCGACTGGAACCTGTTCGCCGACATGACCGTGGCCAACCTGCGTACCGCGGCCGGCGTTGACCCGCACGACAAGGGCCTGCACGACCTTGTCGGTGAACTGTCCACCCGCAGCGAGGATTTCCGCCGCCGCTGGGGAGCGCACAACGTGCGCATTCATGGCACCGGCATCAAACACTTCCGCCACCATGTCGTCGGCGACCTGGAGCTGGCCTACGAAACCATGGACCTGGTCGCCGAGCCGGGCCTCAAGATGACCATTTACGCCGCCGAACCCGACTCGCCGACCGCGCACGCTCTGACGCTGCTCGCTTCCTGGGCCGCCACCGGCGACACCAACCTCTCGACAACGCACGCTGGCCGAGTCTGAACACCGCCCGGTGATCGCATCCCACAGCGTACTTCTCGTGGCGTCGTCAGGTCTCGCTCTGCGGCTCTGGCGCTAGGTCGATGGCGACGGTCAGGGCAGTGTCGCGCCAGGTGCCCAGATCACCGGAGTAGGTCGGCTGGTACTTGCCGGCCACGAGATCGCGGGCCATCCGATCCTCGTCCGGGTCGGTGACGATCCTCGCATCGCCGACCCACTCCACGGTGCCGACGCGCAGCGTCACCCGCGGCTGCCGGCTCACGTTGCGGACCCAGTCGGCCCGATCCCCACCGCCAGACAGCAGATAGACGGAGCCGCCACGGACGGCGAACCAGATCTCCACGGTGTGCGGCCGGCCGGAAACCCGCCCGATGGTCGACAAGTAAGCGAACGGCTCGTTCGCCACGGGCCCGGATTGAACGGGCGTCTGGTCACGAATCATGAACCGACTTTACGGATTCCCAGGTCATCGCTCAGCGGTCGCCATGGTAATCCTGGCTGCGGGTGCAGCGGTATCGACGGCGACAGCGCCTCTGGCTGCTGCGGCGATCCTGTGCGGGACGCTTCCTGCCCTGGTGCTGGTCAGTCTTCGAAGGTCACAGCCACTTCTCAGGGGCTGTGAACCGCAAGCATCGAGATGCGGCGTCCAGTCGGGGCATCGGTCACCAAGTAGGTCGCGGTGAGCCGGCTGATCTCGCTGCCGTCGGCCCGTTGCCGGGAGAACGCCCCCCGGTAGAGGGCCGATGTGGAGTTGAGGATGGTGACGTCCGAGTCGAGGATCTCGGTGCGGTCATAGTCGGCCGCGCGCATGCCATCAACCTGTCGCTGCATCACCCCCACGAGCTGATCGTCGCTCGTCAGCGTCAGGAACCCATCGTCGGTGGTCAACAACAACGGGACGTTGTAATGCTCGAGCAGCAGACCAGCGTCACTCTCGCCTCGCCCACACGACGCGAACGCGTCAAGATACTCTCGAAACCATCGACTCACGCCCCTGCTGTCCACGGCCACGGACCATACCGTGGCCGCCGTGCACCCGCCATCATCTCCGCTCCTGCCTGCCATTCCGTGCTGGTGGGAGCGGGTTTAGCGCGCTCCCTGCCCTGACGCGGCGGACCTGGCGATCAGGTGGATGGCGCCGCCCAGTCGGCGCGGGTGGCGTGCGTGGCGGTCTTGTTCATGATCTTCCAAGTGCCGTCGACGCGCAGCAGCGAGTGGGTATCAACCCAGCAGTCGGCGGGGCCCGTGTCCGCGTCGAAACCGACGGCCACGGTCGCGACGTCGCCGGCCTGGAATACGGCGAGGATTCGGCCGGTGACATGGACGTCCCAGTTCGCCCATCCACCGATATCGTCAGCGATCAGCCCCTCATGAAGCTGCCCATCAGGCGTGGTGTAGGAGATCCGCGCGGATGGGTGGAAAGCCTCCTGGAACATTGCCGGGTTGCGCGCCCCGAAGCCGTCGGTGTACAGGCGCACCACCCGCAGGATCTCGTCGCGATCGGGCGCTCGGCCGATGCGATTCTCCGACGCGGCCTCCAGGTCCATGGATTACTCCTCCCCAGCGTGCCGGCCACCGGTTGCCATTCCAACGAGCAACAAGTATCACCGGCACCTGGAACCGTCGTACATCCCGGCAGGTGTGGCGGTCGGCGGTGGGACTGGGTAGGACTGATGTGTGACCAGGGTGCGGTTCGGGCTCAAGCTCAGTCAGAACGCGACCATCGACCAGTTGCGCGGCCTGTGGCGGCTGGCCGACGAGGCGGGTTTCGACAGTTGCTGGGTGATGGACCACTTCGCCACCCTGGGCGACCGCGACGACGGCCCGATCTTCGAGGCGTGGACGATGCTGGCGGCGATGGCTCAGATGACCACGCGGGTGCGGATCGGGTGCGCCGTGGTGGGCAACACCTACCGGCATCCCGCGGTGCTGGCGAAGATGGCCGTCACGGTCGATCACCTGTCCGGCGGGCGGCTGGAGTTCGGCATCGGCGCCGGGTGGGCGCAGAACGAGCACACCATGCTCGGGCTGGAGTTCGGCACCCGCACCGACCGCGCCGACCGGCTCGAGGAGAGCGTGCAGATCATCCGGTCGTTGTGGACGCAGCCGCGGACGACGTTCGAGGGCCGGCGTTACCGGCTGCAGGACGCCGTCGCCGAGCCGAAGCCGATCCAGCAGCCGTATCCGCCGATCTGGATCGGCGGGTCGGGACCCAAGCGGACCCTGCGGATCACGGCACGGTACGCGGACGTGTGGAACGCCGCGGGTGGCGGCCCGCAGGAGGTGGCCGAGTCGTCGGCGATCCTGGACCGGCACTGCGCGGACGTCGGCCGTGACCCGAGCCAGATCCGGCGGTCGGTGCAGTTGCGGGTCGGCGACCAGGACCTGGACCAGCTCCACGCCACAGCGCAGGGTTACCTCAAGGTCGGAGTCACCGACTTCCTGCTCATCGTGCACGGCGCCGACCCGATGGCCATCGGGGAGCGACTCGCGGCCCAACTGCCCCGGCTGCGCGACCTCGGCTGAAGCGGCAACCCCGTCAGGCCCGACGCAACCGCACGATCGATGCAAACCTGCTCCGCCGGCAGTCGTCCGAGGCCCGGCTAGCAAGCCGCTCGGCCCGTCGACGCAAGGCGCCCTCGCTGTGCCTCTATGGTTCGGGTGCCACGAAGACTGCCACGGTTCGGGCCGGGACGGTGAAGGAACCTGTGCTCGGGTCGTTTCGGGATTGCTTGACGATGGGATCGCGTCCGGCCAGCTGGAACGGGTCGAGGACGTACCGCTGTCCGGCGGTTGCCGTGACCTTTTCCGTCACGGTCTTGGGGGTGGCGTTGAACACGATCAGCATGCCGCGCAGCAGAGGGTCGACGTCGGGCCCGACGGTGTCGTCGAGCCGCATGACGATGACGCCCGGCGTCTCGTCCGCGCCGCTGTTCGGGAAGGACAGCTTCTGCTGGACGAGCGCCGCGGTGCCGAGGTGCAGCAGCGGGCTGGTCTGCCGAATCCGCAGCAGCGTCTGCGACTGGTCCTCGGCCGTGGCCAGGTCCGCCGGGCTGGGGTTGAGCGCGGGGTTGGCGAGCAACGGCTTCGCGTAGGGCCACTTGTCCGACGAGGTCGGCGGCAGACCGCGGCCGAATCCGTTCGTGCGCAGCGACGGGTCGAGCACGTTGAACCAGTCGCCCGAGTCGTAGCTGTTGCCGTCGAACGACTTGCTGCGCAGCGCGTCCGAGCCCGCCTGCCAGAACGACACGCCCTGCGAGAACGCGGTGGTCGACAGCGACAGGGTCTGCATGCGGATCCGGTCCGCCATGCTCGTGCTCGTCGGCAGCTTGTAGGTCAGCGCGTCGTAGAGGGCCTCGTTGTCGTGGGCGTCGACGTAGTTGATCGCCTCCTGCGGTTCGCTGGCGTAGCCCGCCGGCTGACCGTTGTAGTCCACCTGGGCGCCGGTCACCGTCGCTCCGCTGCTGCCGGTGAACGTGTAGTTCTTCAGGTTGCCGGTGAGGCCGACCTGGACGAGATCCATGTCGTGCAGCAGCGTCGCCTTCTGGGCGGCGGGCGTGCCGTTGACCGGGTCGCCGTTGGGGTCGGTGTACTGGCCGCTGCCGAATCCCTGGATGCGCGGGTCGCTGTCGAACGGACCACCGCCCCGGACGGCGTCGCGGATGCGGTCGTTGAACGTGCCGATGCCGGTGCCCGCCATGTTCGCCTGGGTGGCCTGCGCGAACAATGCGTCGTTGGCGACCTCGCCGAAGTTCCACCCCTCGCCGTAGAGGTAGATGCTCTTCCCGTCCACGCCGTCGTGGCGCACGGTCAACTGGTCGAGGCGCTGCCGCAACTGGAGCATCAACGCCTTCGGCTGGTGGCCCATCAGGTCGAAGCGGAAGCCGTCGACCTTGTACTCGGTGGCCCAGGTAAGCACTGAGTCGACCATCAGCTTGCCCATCATCAGGTGCTCGGTCGCCGTGTTCGGGCAGCAGGTGGACGTCTGCACGACGCCCGTCCCGCCCAGCCGGTGGTAGTAGCCGGGGACGATCCGGTCGAGGTCGTTGCGCCCGTTCTGGCCGGCGTCGGTGGTGTGGTTGTAGACGACGTCCATCACGACGCGAAGTCCGTCGTGGTTGATGGCCGACACCATGTCGCGGAACTCGCGGGTCCGCGTCGCCCCTTCGGGGTTCGTCGAGTATGAACCTTCGGGTGTGGTCCAGTGCAGCGGGTCGTAGCCCCAGTTGAAGCCGTCGGTGGCCGCCACCTGCTTGACGCAGGCCTGCTGCTGGTCGCTGTCGGGCGGGAACGACGCCAGATCGCAGGGCGGGTTCTGCCACGTCGACTTGTCCTCGTTGACCGTGGCGAAGTCGGCCGTCGGCAGCAGGTGCACGGTCGTCATACCGGACCGGGCCAGCCCGGCGAGATGCTTTACCGCCTGGCTCGAGCCGTCCGTGAACGCCTTGTACGTGCCCCGGTCGGCCGGGGGCACGGTCGGGTCGCTGATCGAGAAGTCCCGGACATGCAGTTCGGTGATGCTCTGGTCGACCGCCTTGGGCAGCGACGGCTTGCGCAGGTCCGACCAGCCCGATGGGCTGAGCGCTGGATCGTCGAGGTCGACGAGCAGGCTGCGAACGGAGTTCGCCGACAGGCCGACGCTGTACGGGTCGGTGACCAGGTTGTGCTCCACCTGCCCGGTCTCGGGCACGTACACCTCGACGTCGAACAGGTAGTACCGGCCGGACCACGCCCGGGATCCGGTCACCGTCCACACACCGCTCCCGCTGTCGCGCAACGGTACCGTCGCGATGGCGGGAGAGTTCTCGCCCGCGGCGTAGAGGCTTATCGACACGGACTTCGCGGTCGGCGCCCACAGCGCGAGCGACGGCGTCCCGAGCCGCCACGTCGGTCCAAGCGTGCGTTGCGTGGCGCCGGCGTTCAGGTCGTCGAGGACACCGGGAATCTGCAGGCCGGTGGCGTCGACCAGGTTGCCCGTCGCGTCGAAGGCGGCCACCGCGACCTGGCCGGTCAGCAACTGCGCCGCCTGCGCCGCGACATCGTCCGGCAGACGCAGCGCACCGAGGGCGGCCTGCGCCGGGAACTTCGCCTTGACCGCCGCGGGCAGGCCGGCCGGGTCGTAGGTCAGCGGGTAGGCCGTCCCGCCGGTGATGTCCGTCGGCGTCGGCGTCAGGCCGCCCGTCGGTGCGGCATAGAGCCGGTACGTCTCAGCGGTCGGATCGGCGCCGAGCGACCAGCCGATGTAGTAGCGGCTGAGCCAGTACGCTTTCTGCTGCTTGAGGCTCGGCAGGCCGTTCCCGGACGCCACGGTCAGAACGTGAGTCGACGACACATAGGCGAACGTGACGGGGCTACCGGTCGTCGGGACGTTGAAGTCGATGTTAGGTCCACCCGGCACGCCGCCCGCGCCGTAGTTCACGTCCCACGACAGACCGATGGCGGCCTTCACCTGGTAGTCACCCGCCGGTATCGCGGTGGTCGTGAACGTGAATGTGCCGTCCCCGTCGGGGTCTTCCAACCATGACCGGAGGCAGTCCGGCGACCAGTCGGCAGGACAGCCCAGTTCCGACTGGAAGCTGCCGGCCGCCGTGACCATCGTCGTGTTGACGGTGTCGGTCACCCAGTGCGTCGCGTTGTCGTAGTAGAACGTGACGGCGGCGCCGCCGGCGGGCACCGTGAGCGGGATATTGGCGCCCCCCGGCACGGCGCCGAGGCCGTAGTTGACGTCCCATGACTTGTCAAGCGCGGCCTTGTACTCGTACATCCCGGCGGGGAGGTTCAGCGTCGTCGACCACACGTCGTCGTTACTCCGCCGGGTCAACTGCACCTGCGCGCAATCCGGCTGCCAGTCCCCCGGGCAGCCGACCTCACTGCCGAAACTGCCCGGGACGGACACCGCGCTTGGCTGCGGGTCGGCCGCGCTGGCCGGCTGGGCGGCCACCAACGCTGTCGGCAGAACCACAGCGACCAGCCCGACCAGCAGCGTCCGCCACATTCCACGCTTCATGGCATTCCTCCAGCCAAGCACGGGTGGTACGACAGCAGCCCAAACACGTGGCCAAGACAGCACGCTAGCAACTTGCCACGGATACAGGAACATCCACTCCGGACAGCACGGCCAGCTCATTTCGGGTAGATCCGTCCACATGATGACGGGCGGCAATACGCCCAAGGCCGGGCACCGCGGTCAGGCTGACGGCGAACACGTTGCCCAGCGCAAGTAGCTGTCCGTGTCGTCCAGCCCGGTGCCAAGGCGCAAACCGCAGGAAAATCGACGTTGACACCCTTAGCTAACTGGATTAGCTTATGGCTAATCCAGTTAGCTGCGGAGGGTTTGAGATGACCGAGTTCCTGAACGTCGAAGGCGGCACTATCGCCTACCAGGTGGCCGGTTCGAGACCGCTGATGGTGCTTGTACATGGGATTGGCCAGAGCCGCGATGCCTACCGGTTCATGGCGCCGGAGCTGGTGGCGGCCGGGTATCGGGTCGCCACGGTGGACTTGCGGGGCAGCGGCGAGTCGAGCGCGACTTGGCCGTCCTACACGCGCACTGACATCGCCGGTGACCTGATCGCACTGATCGAGCGCCTGGGCGGCCCGGCGGTGCTGGTCGGCCATTCGATCTCGGGCGGTGCCGCGACGATCGTGGCGGCCACGGCACCCTCGCTCGTTACCGCCGTCGTCGAGCTGGCGCCATTTACCCGCAAGGTGGGGTACTCACTGAGCGATCTGGGCGTGTCCCGTTACCGCAAGGCAGCGCTGGCCATCTCCGGCGTCGCGATGTTCGGCAGCCACAAGCAGTGGCGGAAGTACCTGGAGATCGCCACTCCGGAACCGAGGCCGGCCGACTGGGCCGCGAGCCTCGATCGCACCGACGCGATGCTGTACGAGCCGGGCCGGATGAAGGCACTGCAGAAGCAGATGAACAGCGCGACCGACGCGGGCGCCCAACTCGGCAACGTGCACTCCCCGGTGCTGGTCGTCATGGGGACGCTCGACCCCGATTGGGGCGACCCGAGGGCCGAGGGCGAGGCCATCATGGCCGCGCTGCCGGCCGGCGTCGGACAGCTCGAAATGATCCCGGGAGCGGGTCACTACCCGCACGTCCAGTTCCCGGCGAAGGTGGTCGGTCTTATCCAGTCGTTCCTGGGGTCCGTCCGTGCCTAGGGCCGGGCTCGACCTGGCTGCGGTCATCGCGGCCGGGGCGGCCCTCGCCGACGAGGTCGGCTTCCCCGGCCTGACCATGGGCTTGCTGGCCGAGCGGCTCGGTGTGCGCACACCCTCGCTGTACAAGCACGTCGAGTCGCTGGAAGCAGTCCAGCGAGGCATCGGCCTCCAAGCCACCCGGGACATCGGCGCCGTCCTGGCCCGGGCGGCCGTCGGCCGGTCGGGTCCGGATGCGGTCCGCGCGATCGCCGACGCGTACCGGCAGTGGGTCCTCGACCACCCCGGCTGCTACGCCGCCACCGTCCGTGCACCAGGTCCCGAAGACGAGGAGTACCGAGCCGCGGGCGACGAAGCCGTGCAGATCCTGTTCGACGCGGTCGCCGGATTCAAGCTGACCGGCGAGCGCGCCATCGACGCGGTCCGCGCACTGCGCGCCATCATCCACGGCTTCGTCGGCCTCGAAATCGGCGGCGCCTTCCAGATGCAGCGTGACCCCACCGACAGCTACCGATTCCTCGTCGACACGCTCATCACCGGCCTGCAAGCCGAAACCCCCGACGCGCCCGAGACCGCGTCGCCCCACACCAAGGACAGAACATGATCCAGGCCGTCGATTCACCGAACCGATCCAGCATCGGCTCCGGGATACGATTCCTGACCGAGCTGATCGGCTGGGCAGCCACCCCGTGGGCGCTGCACCGAGTCAACTGGGTCGTCGCGATCCTGGCTCTAGCCCTCCTGATCGGACTGCCGGCAATCTTCGGGACACCCGGCGACCGCCCGTTCGATCCGCCGGTCGCGATCCCCGGCGCGGCAATGATCCTGCTCTCATTCCTCGAAATCGCCGCAGCGGCCGTAGCGCCATGGTTCGCGTGGCCCACGTGGGCGGCGATCGTCTCAACCGCGCTGGCCACAACAACGATATGGCTCGAGCAACCTCGGTGGCGCTGGTTACTGCGCCACTGAAGACCCTCACAGGGCTATGCAGTCGAGGGGCTGCGAGCGCAAGGACCATGCGCCGAACGCGACCCGCCAGTCATTGCTCGACGGTGAACCGGGACAGCGGCTCGCGATGGCGCAAGCCCAATCCGTCCTCGAAGTCCGCGCATCGAGCAATCTTTATCGACGTGAGTCCGTTTGTCGGTAGCCCGGCTTCGGCGCGAGCTCGAAGACGCCTCCCTTTCGTCAGCTCTGGAACCCGGCGGGTTCCGCCTCCCGTCACACCTCGCCGCCTGACTATCGTCCGGCGAGCTTGGCTACGACCGGAGCGAACGTGTCGGCGAAGTCGGCGCCGACGACGAAGTAGGAGAAGCCGATCTCTTCCCGTCGCCGCTGGATTTCCTCGGCGGCGGCCGCCGGATCTTCCGGAAGGGTGACCAGCGAGTCCGCCGCGTGAGCCGCGGCAGTGTCGGTGTCGGGAGGCGCCATGTGCGGCGCGACCCGGTCGCCGATGACCGACACGGCATTCGCGAGCTCGACGTCCCGGACGGCCCGGAAGTCGTGCGCCAGCCGCGTGACCTCGGCCCGGGACTCATCCGGCGACTGCACGAAGGTGACCGTGT
>Ga0081539_10005842_pt1 | contig 12212 bp, 11 predicted proteins | sample TabmetS4T2R2_FD_71023 | JGI IMG/M metagenome (GOLD analysis project Ga0081539, IMG submission 71023) | Tabebuia heterophylla rhizosphere microbial communities from the University of Puerto Rico - S4T2R2 | ecosystem: Host-associated > Plants > Roots > Rhizosphere ...
GATGAGAACCTTTTGTGTTTTCTACATCTTTTGAATGCGCAAATACAAATCCCGAAGAAGCGCCAATGGAACATCGTTTTTCTTCTGATACAATTAGATTTTGCGGCCAAGAGTTTTGACAGAGAAAGGTTAGCATTATGCAAACACAAATTGCTTTCATAATTAGCAATTCAAAATGTAATTCGTTAATTAAAAATAAGCACTATAGTGCTAAATTTTATTCAATTGGTTTTGATTGAATTTTGAAAATTTAGTTTCGCAGTTAGGTAATCAAATCTAAGATGCAGCCATGTAAAGCCGGGCTCATAAAAAAAATTCTTACTAATATATTTTATAAAATTCTCCAACAAATTATAAACACATTAAATAAATTTCACTTGTATAAGGCTGCCAATTTTTCCATTTACTTTGCATGGCAAGTTATTTGAGATGATTTTAAAAATAATTGAACTTAAGTATGAAGGACAATCAGATGCAAAGCAATAACCACGAAAACACTGTTGAAACGGCTGATTTTTCTATTAATGCTGACGAAAATGCAGCGGGCACTACACATTTAAATGAACCTGTGGAGACCGAATCGGAGGCGGAGAAACTTCAAAACGAATTGAAAGAACAAAAGGATAAATACCTGCGCCTGTATGCTGAATTTGACAACTTCCGCAGACGTACTGCTAAAGAAAATATTGAGCTTCGCCAAACCGCCGGTAAAGAAATAATCGCTTCTTTACTTGATGTGCTTGATGATTGTGACAGAGCAGAGAAGCAAATGCAGCAAACTACAGAGCCAGATCAGATAAAAGCAGGGGTGCAACTCGTGTTTAATAAACTACGTAATACTCTTCACTCAAAAGGGCTGAAACCCATGGAGAGTATCAGCACGCCTTTTGATATAGAAAAACATGAGGCTATTACGGAAATTCCTGCGCCTTCCGAATCATTGAAGGGGAAAGTGGTAGATGAAGTTCAGAAAGGATATTATTTAAATGATAAGATTATTCGATTTGCGAAAGTGGTAGTTGGTAAATAATTGAAGATTTGAAAATTTGTAAAATGTAAACTTGTGTTGAGTGCTTTGATTTTTCATTAGCACATCGGCACATTAGCACATTATGAAAAGAGATTATTACGAAATATTAGGTGTATCAAAAAATGCTACTGCCGATGAGTTGAAGAAAGCTTACCGCAAAGTGGCAATGCAATATCACCCAGACCGCAACCCGGGCGATAAAACTGCGGAAGAAAAATTTAAAGAAGCTGCAGAGGCTTATGAAGTGTTGAGCGATGCTGATAAAAGAGCAAAGTATGATCGTTTCGGTCATCAGGCATTTGCGCCAGGTACCGGAGGGTTCCATGGTTCTAACGTAAACATGGAAGATATTTTCAGCCAGTTTGGTGATATTTTTGGAGATGATATTTTCGGAAGCTTTTTTGGCGGAGGCAATGGCAGAAGAGGCGGCGGTGGCCGTGCCCGCGGTACACGGGGAAGTAATCTTCGTGTAAAACTTAAGCTCACTTTTGAAGAAGCTGCGAAAGGCGTTACTAAAACCATCAAGGTTAAAAAATATGTTCCATGTAACACGTGTCATGGCAGCGGTGCAAAGGATAAAGGCAGCGTTCAAACCTGCCAAACCTGTGGCGGCAGCGGTCAGGTAAGAAAAGTAACCAATACTTTTCTTGGTCAAATGCAAACCGTTACAACCTGCCCTTCTTGTAATGGTGAAGGAACAACCATTACAGCAAAGTGTGGTACCTGTAAAGGAGAAGGAAGAGTATATGGTGAAGAACAGGTGACGGTAAATATTCCTGCAGGCGTTCAGGAAGGCATGCAGTTGAGCTTAAGCGGCAAAGGAAATGCGGGCGAACGTGGAGGTGCTCCCGGTGATTTAATTATTTTAATTGAAGAAGAGGCACACAAAGAACTTCAACGCGATGGGTTGAATGTTGCGTACGAATTGCATATATCTTTCCCTGAAGCTGTTTTTGGAACGCAGGTTGAAGTGCCCACAATTGATGGCAGAGCCAAAATCAAAATTCCACCCGGTACACAAAGCGGTAAAATATTCCGTTTAAAGGGTAAAGGATTCCCCGATGTAAATGGATATGCAAAAGGTGATCAACTGATAAATGTAAACGTATGGACACCTCAAAACTTAACTGAAGATGAAAAAGAAATGCTGGAGCGGTTAAACAAGAGTCCCAACTTCAAACCTCAACCAGGCAAAAGCGAAAAAAGCTTCTTCGATAGAGTAAAAGAAGTATTCAGTTAAATATAAAAGCTCCCGAAAATTTGGAGCTTTTTTATACCCCTTTATTTTTTCATCTAACTGCCTCTCCGCAATCACCCCTCTTGTGCTATTTATTTTCACATTGCAAAAAGGTTATATGTAGATTTGATAGCAACAAATCTTCCTCCGATGGAGAACATCCCAAATGAACCTCAGCCAATTTTTTCTCATGCGGAGCCTGTACTTGCAGTTAACGATGTGAATGAAACTATAAAGTATTGGCATCAGATATTAGGCTTTCCCGTTAAATGGACATGGGGTGAACCTCCCGTTCATGGCGCTGTTTCATGGCACAAAGCTTTTATACAGTTTACACACAATCCTGAACTTGCAAAACTTTCAAAAGGAAATTCTGTTTGGATAAGGCTTCGGCATATTGAATCATTATATAATTTTCATAAGAAGAAAAATACGGAGATCGTTGCTCCGCTGGAGAACAAGCCGTGGGGCATGGCTCAATATACATTACGTGAGCTCAATGGCTATTTTATTCATTTTGCCGCACCAATGGCTGAAAGGGAAAAAAGTGAAGCGAGGCTGCCATCAAGTGTAAAAATTATTGGAAGAAAACCATCCGTAAAAGAATATCATAATTTGGCATCATCGGTTGGATGGACTGCATTCTTAAACGAGCCCGTGATTGAATCAATCTTATCATCTGCAATATTTGCTGTGATTGCCGAAGATGCAGCAAGCAATGAAACGATTGGTTGCGCAGTGCTATTAGGTGATAATGCCAGTTTTTATTATGTGAAAGATGTAATAGTTCATCCACATTGGCAAAGTAAACGCGTTGGAACTGCAATGATGCAGGAACTAAATCGCTGGCTTGATACATATGGAGCAAACAATGCTTTGGTCGCTTTAATTACAGGAGAAACGCTTGAACCCTTTTATCAGCGGTTTGGTTTTGCGCAGGCTTTCAGTATGATAAAATATATTAGCAGAGATAAAGAAAAAAGTAACGGCTGATTTATTGTTTTATTTTTTGGTTCTTGGTATTTGCTTTTTGATATTTTTATTTAGTAACTTTTTACCAAAAAAATAAAAATGCCACACAGCCGTCACAGACACAAACATCAATCACATCAGCCGCATCATCGTCCCGTTGCTGTTAAACCTGTTCGTAAAGCAACACCTCTTATAACTTTTCTCATCGCGGTATTTGGTATGGTAGTCGGCGCAATGGCAAGCGCCTCAAGCATTGCATGGATTATCGTTGGTGCCGTTGTTGGAGCATTTGCGGGTTATTTGATCGGGAGAAACATAGATAAAACTGCTGCAAAAAAATAATCTAAAACCTGCTGCTCATTTTGTACTTTTATCGCCCCATGTTGCATTTGCCGCTTTTAATTCTTTATACAACACTTCAAGATTATTCAGTGATTGTTGCAAGCCTGCTTCCAATTTCTTTTTTGCGAACAAAGAGAAAATTGTTCGTGATAAGAAATTATTTTTTATATAATAATCAAGGGTTACTAAAGTTTTGTTGTCTGCAATACGTTTCAATTTAATATTCATCTCACCTGTTTTCTTTTCATCTGTTTCGGTTAAAGAAAATGTATCATTGCTTTCCCTGAAAGAACTGCTGTAAATCACTTTTGAACCTTTGTCTGTATTGATACGATATCTTACGCCAACATGATAAATCGGATGACTTATTTGATCAACATCTTTTACGCCCTGCTGCCACTTTGAACGAAGTGAAAAATTTCCCATGATACTAAAAACACTTATTAAATCTGCATCAACCGTTTTGCTTGCGCTTGCAACTTTTATTTTACCACCTTCAAGCGCGTAAAGCGGAACAGGGTCTGGTTCTACATCTTCTTTTAACTGTGATAACATTGAATAGTGAAAAGTTACTTCTCCGTTTTCTGTTTCTTTATTTCCCTGTTGCCAACTTATCCAATCAGGCAATCGTTGTGTTTCTTTTGTATTAAACAAATTATTCGTTACCAACCAATACTCGTGAAGGTCTATGTCGTTCTTGAGCAATTGATGCGCAACGATCACATCTTTTCCGATAAGCTTTTTGAAATCTTTCACCGTATAAGTAGAAAATTCTCCATAATGTGTTATCACTTTCAAGCTTAGATTAATGGCATTTTTGCAAGCCTCGCACACACAAAGACGGCGTGCCTCAAAATTTTTTATTTTCTTCTGGAAATTGCAAAACATTTTTTCTACTTGCTTATAAAGTTCATCGAGAGTAGGTGTATCACCGAAACGATAAAATAAAACCGCATCTCCTTCAATTTCAGAAATGTTTAGTCCTATTTCATTTGAGTTAATAATGTTTTCCAATAGCTCTTCAATAATATAGCGACTGTGTGCAATTTCGGTTTCACTTACAAATTTTGTAAAGCCGCTGATATCAGGAATAACAAGTAACCCGGCATTTTCCATAACACAAATTTTTAAGCAAAGTTAATATACGATAAATAGGCTGTAATCAGATTTCAATGATCAATTTTCTGAAGTCTCTCAATATTGCGCAACCAATTTTTCGTTTTTTCGTTAATAACAACTTAGCGTACTTTGCGTCTCGTTAGCGTTTTCTGCGTCCTAATTAAGTGACGTAAAGAATACAACGAAGAGCGAAGAACGCTAAAAAACCTGAAGTCGTGTAGAAGGAAGGTTTCTAAGTTTATGCTGCTTAACTTCATTAAACTATTGCCCCTTAATCATCTTGTTTAATGAAATATATTATTCAAAAATCTGTTTCAATTTTTTTATTATCACTGATCAAATGCTTTTATGCTTTCTTTCTTTATTTTTAATTCATGAAACTTTTTATCTTTTGTTTTACCGCATTTGTATTTATGTGCACAAAAATCATTGCACAAAAACCGATTGACGAACTTGTTGCCGCAGAAAAAAATTTCGCCAAGACAAGCAAAGAACAAACAACCAAAAAAGCATTTCTCGCCAATGTTGACAGCAATTGTGTCGGCTTCAGCAAAGGTGAACAGGTGAATGTATTCAGAGATTGGTTAGAAAGAAAAGAAGATAGTTCAAAGCTAACGTGGGAACCGGAGCTTGCTGTTATTGCATCAGCGGGTGATATGGGCATAACAACGGGTCCATGGGAATACAGAGAAAAATCTTTGAAAGATCCACCTGTTGTTCACGGAAATTTCACTACTGTGTGGCAAAAGAAAGATAACGGAGAGTGGAAAGCAATGCTTGATTTAGGTATAACATATCCACAGAAAATAACTCCGATTTCTGAAGTGAAAAAAATAGCGCTGCATGGCTCCAAAGTAAACTCATTCGACACAGGCTCGTTACTTAATACAGATAAAAACTTTATGAATGCTTATAAGACCGATAAAAAAACCGCTATAGAATTTGTGATTGATAAAGACAGTTGGTTTAGCATAGCGGAAAATGCACCTTTAAAAAGTGCAGAAGCCATAAAAGCAAATATGAGTGTTATTCCTTCGAACATTCAGTTTACACCTGCAAGTATGTTCTTATCAAAAAATAATGACTTGTTTGTTATATATGGCTCTGCTAAAACCGGAGATAAGAAGCAGGCATTTATGCGTGTATGGAAATATGAGAATAAAGGATGGAAGCTGCTTATGATGGTGATAAGCTAAGTTTAATCGTGAGACATCAAATGTGAAAGCTTAAATAAAAAAGCCGTTACAAAAAAATGTAGCGGCTTTTATTTCTTGCTGAATATTGTTCAAAAAAGTACAAGAGTGCGACGCAACAAAAGCATTATAGTTGTATTGTAGTTTGGCTCATAAAAAATCTCTCACTTACACCTTGCACCTTACACCTTCAGCCTTATACCTTCAACCTCCCTCACACCAGCATTCTCAACGGCTCTTCCAGTATGCTTTTCAGCGTTTGCAAAAATGCGGAACCGGTTGCTCCATCTACAACGCGGTGATCGCAGCTCATGGTTAACTTCATTACATTACCAATAACAATCTGACCATTCTTTACTACAGGAGTTTGAGTAATACCGCCCACTGCAAGAATACATGAATCGGGTGGATTGATGATGGCAGTGAACTCTTCAATGCCAAACATGCCAAGGTTCGAAATGGTGAATGTGCTGCCTTCCCAATCTGCAGGCTGCAACTTTTTACTACGTGCACGCTCTGCAAAATCTTTTACTTCAATTGCGATTTGACTTAACGATTTTGTGTCCGCAAAACGTACAACGGGCACGAGTAAACCTTCATCAACAGCAACTGCCACACCGATATTCACATGATGATTGATGCGGATTTTATCACCGAGCCAACTGCTGTTTACTTTTGGATGCTGTTTGAGCGCAACAGCAACTGCTTTCAACACAATATCATTAAAGCTGATTTTTACTTTGCTTAACTCGTTGATACGACCACGTGCAGCAACAGCCGCATCCATATCAATACTCATGGTTAAATAAAAATGCGGCGCAGAAAATTTGCTTTCTGCCAAACGACGTGCAATCGTTTTGCGCATTTGCGAAACAGGAATTTCCTCGAAATCTACCTGACCAGCAGGTGCTGCGGTAGTAGGCGCTTTTGCAGGTTGTGCTGCAGGCTGCGGCGCGGCTTGAGGTTGCACAGCAGGTTTATAATTTTCAATATCAGTTTTTGTTATTCTTCCATTATCGCCTGTGCCTTTTACATAGCGAAGGTCAATACCTTTTTCCTGTGCAAGTTTTTTTGCAAGCGGCGATGCAAATATTCTTCCTTCATTTATTATTTGTGGTTGCTCTGCAGCGCCTGCAACAGAGAGTGCCGCCTGTGCTCCTTGTTTTTGTGCCTCTTCAACTTCTTTATTCGCCGGTGATACATCGCCTTCTGCTTTCTGCAAATCTTCCGAAGTTTTCGATGGCGTAATTGTTCCTGCATCTGCTTTACCACCGCCTTTAATTCCTTTTACAATTGCCTCAACATCCAAACCTTCTTTGCCGATAATTGCAAGCAAATCGTTTACCAACACTTTTTCGCCCTCTTTTGCTCCCTGATACAACAATTTTCCTTCCTTATAACTTTCAAGCTCCATTGTGGCTTTATCGGTTTCAATATCGGCGAGTATATCACCCTTCTTTACGTCATCGCCAACTTTTTTATGCCATGCAGCGATTACACCTTCAGTCATCGTATCACTTAAGCGCGGCATCAGCACCACTTCTTCCAACCCGGAATAATCTTTTGAAGGTTTTTGTTCCTCGTTCTCTTGTTTTGGTGCAGGCGTTTGTTCAGCGGGTTTTTCTTGTGCAGGTGTTTGCTGTTTAGGGGTGCCATTTGTTTTGCCACCTCCGCCATGTTGTGCAAGTAATGAACTTATATCTTCACCCTGTTTACCGATAATTGCAAGCAGGTCGTTCACTTGTAATTTTTCACCGTTTTGAGCGCCCACATGCAGCAGCGTTCCTTCCTGATAACTTTCCAGTTCCATTGTAGCTTTATCGGTTTCAATTTCCGCAAGCAAATCGCCTTTTTTAATTTGGTCTCCAACTTTTTTGTGCCATGCAGCAATAACGCCTTCGGTCATGGTGTCGCTTAAACGAGGCATTAAAATCACTTCAGCCATTGTGTATTTTAAATTTTTAGATGTACGATTTATGATTTTTTGGTGACGAGCTGAAGCCTTACTACTGAACTTCGTTGCGTCGCACTACGTTTATCGTTCTGTTCTTTGTTCAGCAACTATGCGGTTTCGTTCATAGAAAGCTGCATTTTTTATAACCCTTAAAAATGAGCGGTGAAATTACAGCAAAATGCAATACCGCGAATAATGAGGAAAAGGGAATTAGGAATTTGGAATGGAAGGTTTATTGGTTAATTAGTAAATAATGTTAGGCAAGAAATGAAACATGAATTGTTGAATGACAAAGATTGTAATATAAGAATCGTTTGCATTCTCTTTACATCCTTGAAGGTGAGAAATAAATATTCTGAAATTATACCTTTTCACTTTATCAACTTATCAACTTTGTCAACCCCTTAACCAATTAACTAATAAACCAATTAACCAATTAACCTCAAAACTAATTTGTCATCAATTTTACTCATTACAAATTTTAGTTCGCATACATTCGCATAACATGACTCAATTAAACGCGACAAAATGGGTGAACGATTATAGCGACATGCTATACCGTTATGCGTTGCCGCGTGTGAATGATACCGAAGCTGCGAAAGACCTTGTTCAGGAAACATTTCTCGCTGCATGGCGTAACTACGAAAATTTTAAAGGAGAGATTTCCGAAAAAAACTGGCTCTTTACTATTCTTAAGAATAAAATTATTGACCATTTTCGTAAAGCCTCAACACGTTTAACAGAGAGTCTTCCCACTGTTGCTGATGACGAATCATATTTTGATAATTCAGACCACTGGACAATTACTTCTGCGCCTAAAAATTGGAATACAGATACCGATACAACAATAAACAGAAAAGAATTTTATGAAGTGTTGTATAAATGCAAAGGCAAACTCAACGAAATTCAAAATATGGTATTTACAATGAAATATCTTGATGGTCTCGAAAGCGAAGATATTTGTAAGGAGCTTAATATTACTGCGTCAAACTATTGGGTGCTTATTCATCGTGCCAAGTTGCAGTTGCGTGCTTGTCTTGAAAAAAATTGGTTTAACCTCTAATTGCCTGAAGAAAATTTTTAAAAAGAGAATGAAATGATTAGCTGCAAACAAGCGACAGACTATATTTCAAGAAGAGAAGAAAGCAAACTTACTTTTCGTCAGCGCTGGCAATTGTGGCAGCATCTTGCTGTTTGCACTTTTTGCAGGCTCTTCAATAAACAAAATAAGATATTTATAAAAAATGTTTCACATCTTCACGAACACACAGATGCTGCTCTTACTTCCGAACAAAAAGAATCGTTGATCGCAGCGTTGGAAAGTTCTTAAATAATTCAAACCCCAAAAAATTGACTGCTCTCTTTTTACTTTTGACTTGCTGATAAAAGTTCCGAACCTTGAAGTGAGTGACACAACAGACGATGCCATAAAAAACTTCAGTTCGCTCCATGAAAAACTTAACTCTCTTTACTTAGTTGCATAAACAACTTTGCTTTACTTTTGATGTCTCAAAAAATATTTTATGCAGGAAGCATACATTGTTGCGGGCTATCGCACTGCTGTAGGAAAAAGCAAAAAAGGTGGATTTCGTTTTTATCGCCCCGACGATTTAGCAGTTGAGGTGATAAAAGGTTTAATGGCAACGGTGCCGCAATTGGAAGCGAAACGTGTGGATGATGTTATTGTTGGTAATGCAGTGCCCGAAGCAGAACAGGGCTTGCAATTTGGGCGCATTATTGCTGCAAGGGCACTCGGCATTGATGTAGCCGGCATTACAATTAATCGTTATTGTGCAAGCGGCTTGGAAAGTATTGCAATGGCAACGGCGAAGATTCGTTGCGGCATGGCTGAATGCATTATTGCAGGTGGTACTGAAAGCATGAGCCTTGTGCCTACTGCGGGTTGGAAGACAGTTCCCTCTTACACCATCGCAAAAGATGACCCCGATTATTATTTAAGCATGGGTTTAACGGCAGAAGCAGTTGCAAAAGAATTTAAAGTAAGTAGAGAAGAGCAAGATGCATTTGCATTAAATTCTCATAAGAAAGCTTTGAATGCAATTCAAAATGGATATTTTAAAAACGGGATTCTTCCTATTAATGTTGAAGAAACATATTTGAACGAGAAAGGTAAAAAATCAGTGCGTCAATTTGTGGTAGAGAAAGATGAAGGTGTTCGTGCAGACACAAACATGGAAGCTCTTGCAAAACTGAAACCTGCATTTGCAAATGGTGGTACAGTTACTGCAGGCAACTCTTCTCAAACAAGTGATGGTGCTGCGTTTGTAATAGTAATGAGTGAATGCCTGATTAACGAACTTGGCTTAAAACCCATTGGTCGTTTGGTAGGCAGTGCAGTTGCAGGTGTGCATCCAAGAATTATGGGCATTGGACCTGTTGCTGCTGTTCCAAAAGTTTTGAAACACTTAAACATGAGTTTAAATGATATTGATTTAATAGAATTGAATGAGGCATTTGCGTCACAATCGCTTGCAGTAATTCGTGAACTGCAATTAAATCCTGATATTGTAAATATTAATGGCGGTGCTATTGCACTCGGACATCCGCTTGGTTGCACAGGTTGTAAATTGACTGTTCAAATTTTAAATGATTTGAAGAGGTTGAATAAAAAATATGGAATGGTAACAGCGTGTGTTGGCGGTGGTCAGGGGATTGCAGGAATAATTGAGAATGTTTAGTATAACTTGTTATATTACTTTTCGTAAGAAGTGAAACGTGAGGAATTTTTCACGTTTGTCGTCTCACGTTTCACGAAAAAAATATTGGTCGCATGAGAAATAGAAGTTCCGCCATTCGCGGGACTTTTTTTATTAATTTAGCTTCACTGCAATTTTAAATATATATGAACACCATCCTTGTTCCCACCGATTTCTCTCCTACCGCAAAAAATGCGGCGATCTATGCGATCAGGTTTGCAAAACAATTGCAATGCAAAAAAATAATTTTATACAATGCTTATCAAATGCCGGTTATCACAGATCCTAATCTTACCGTGGTTGATGTTGTTGATATAAACGAATTGAAAGAAAGCAGTGAAGAAAACCTTGCGAATTTCAAACTTCTCCTACAGTCCTATACAGATGAAGATATAACTCTCGGCACATTAAGCGAATATGGTATGGTAACAACCGATATTAATGGTGTTTGCAAAAGCAATAATGTTGATTTTATCGTAATGGGGGTTACAGGTGCAGGCAGAGTGGAAGAATCATTAATCGGCACTGTCACGATTGACGTTGCAAGACATGCGGAAGTTCCTGTTATCATCGTTCCACCTGATGCAAGCTTTACAGAAATTCATGAGATAATGCTTGCATGTGATTTTTCAAAGGTTGTAGAAACAACCCCTGTTGAACCGATAAAAAAGATACTTGATGCAACTGGCGCTAAATTAATTGTTGTAAACATTGACCATAAGAATAAACATTTTACTACCGATACTCCTTTTGAAAGTTTAATGCTCGATACTTTGCTGCACAACTACAATCCTGAATACGAGTTTATTGATGATACCGATTTTGTAGAAGGCATAAACAAAGCTGCGCTTGAAAAGAAAGTTGATTTAATAATAACTATTCCAAAAAAGATGGGCTGGTTCGATGGTTTATTTAAACAGAGTCATACAAAGCGACTTGCATACCACAGTCATGTTCCGCTGATGGTGGTGCATTGAAACCTCTCTAACTCCCATGAAGGGGAGAATATTTTCGAAGCAAAGTACTGCATTATATTTTCTGCGAACTTCAGTTGAGAAAATGTATAAATTTTAAATTGCAGAATGAATATGAACTTAAAGATGCTATTTGATCCGCAGATGAATGATTGCGACGCAACGAAGATGCTATGAAAACTGAAGTTGGTATTAAAAAGGCACTTTAAAAATTAACCTTGTACCTAAACCTTGCAACTGGTAATTTGCAACTTTCCTCATAATCCCTAAATCCGATAAATCCTAATTTACGATAAATACTTTCCCACAATCGGCACTCTTCTTCCTACTCCAAATGCTTTTGGCGATACACGAATAATAGGGCAAAACTGATTTCGTTTATATTCATTGGTGTTCACAAGTTTCAAAGTTCTATCCACAAGCTCGGCATCAAAACCTTGTGCTTTTATTTCAGAAGGACCTTGTCTTCGCTCGATGTATTGAAACAAAATTTTATCGAGAATATCATAATCGGGTAAACTATCGCTGTCTTTTTGATTGGGTCTTAACTCTGCACTTGGTACTTTGTTGATGATGTTTTCAGGAATAATTTCTTTATCGCGATTAATGTAGCGAGCCAAAGCATATATCTGCGTTTTATAGCAATCACCCAATACACCAAGACCGCCAGCCAT
>Ga0081539_10005843_pt1 | contig 12209 bp, 9 predicted proteins | sample TabmetS4T2R2_FD_71023 | JGI IMG/M metagenome (GOLD analysis project Ga0081539, IMG submission 71023) | Tabebuia heterophylla rhizosphere microbial communities from the University of Puerto Rico - S4T2R2 | ecosystem: Host-associated > Plants > Roots > Rhizosphere ...
CTACGCCCGCGGCTACTCGTGCCGCAGTGCCTCCATCGGGTCGACGGCCGTCGCGCGCCGCGCCGGCAGGTAGCAGGCGACGAGCGAAGACGCGGCGACCACCAGCACGACGCCGCCGAAAGTGATCGGGTCGTTCGGCTCGACGCCGAACAGCTGGCTGGCGAGCACGCGCGTGACCGCGAGACTGGCCGCGATGCCAATCAGAATGCCGCCGCCGGCGAGGCGGGCCCCCAGCCAGAGCACCATTCGCATCACGTCGCCGCGCGCCGCGCCGAGCGCGATCCGGATGCCGATCTCGTGCGTGTGCCGCGCCACCGTGTAAGCGATGACGCTGAACACCCCGAGCGCGACCAGCACGAGCCCCGTCGTCGCGAAGATGGCGAGAATGACCAGCGAGAAACGCGGCTCGGCGTAGGAGAACTGCGTCAGATAGTCCGGGAGACTGCCCGTCATGGTGACGGCGACCCGGCGGTCCACTTCCCAGATCTCGTGGCGGACGCCGTTGACGAGCGCCAGCGGATTGCCGGCCGTTTTCACCAGGACACCGCGATCGAACGCGCCCGTGACGGTGTACGGAATGAACATCTCCGGCACGGGCGGCTCCTGCACGCCCTGGTTGCGGACATCCGCGACCATCCCGACGATCTCGTACATCGTGTTCGCGATGTGGGCGTCGGGAATCGTCCCGAATCCTTTCAGATCGATGCTGCGGCCGATCGGATCCTCGTCGCCGAAGAAGCGATCGGCCAACGTCTTGTTGACGACGGCGACCTTGCGCGCGCTCTGCACGTCCGTCTCCGACAGCAGGCGGCCGCGCAACATGCGCACGCCAAGTGTGTCGAAGTAGCCTTCACTGCACAGGTTGTAGATCGCATCCCACCGCTTGTCGTGCATCCTGCCGGGAACGTCGACTTCGAGGCGAATACCGCCGTACGGCGGCAGGGCGGTCACGAGCGTCGCCGCGGTGACGCCGGGCAGCGCGCGCACCCGTGACAGCACCTGGGTGAAGAATTGCCGTTTGGCATCCGCGCTCGTGTACTGTCCGCGCGGCAGCGGCACGCGCGCATGCAGCACGCCTTCCGGCCGCATGCCGAGATCGACGGTTTGCAGCTTGATGAAACTCCGCATCAGCAGCCCGGCACCCGCCAGCAGGACCAGCGAGAGCGCGACCTCGCCGACGACCAGCACGGCGTTGACCCGGCGGCCGCGGAAACCACCGCTCGACCCTTTGCCCGCGTCCTTCAGCGGCTCGACCAAATCGGCGCGCGCGGTTCGAAGCGCGGGCAACAATCCGCAGACCACCGACGTCACCGCGGCGATCGCGAGGCAGAACAGCAGCACTGTCCGGTTGAGGCTGATCACTGATTCACGCGGTATCAGTCCCTCGGGAATCGCCGCGACGAGACTCTTGAGACCGAAGTACGCGCACAGCGCGCCGATGCCCGCACCGAATAACGCCAGCAGCAGGCTTTCGACCAGCAGCTGCATCACCAGCCGGCCGCGGCTGGCGCCGAGCGAGGCGCGCACGGCCATTTCGCGCTCGCGCGCAGTGCCGCGCGTCAGCAGCATGTTCGCGACATTGCTGCACGCGATCAGAAGGAGCAGTCCGACCGCCGCCGCCAGCGTGTAGAGCGTGTTCTTGAACTGTCCGACCGTGCTGTCGACCCAGGTGGCGACTTTGACGACGAATTGCTCGGGATAGTCCTTCGGATACACCGCGGCGAGCCGCTTCGCGACGACGGCGAACTCGGACTCCGCCTGCTCGAGCGTCACGCCCGGCTTCAAACGCGCCTGGAAGCGGAAGTAGCGCCGGCTGTTTTCGGCGTCGCCGCGGTCCAACGACGCCGGTAGGTACATTTCGGCCGCCATCTTCGTGAAGCGCGCCGGCATGACGCCGACGAGCGTTCTCGGCACACCGTTCAGCGTGAACGTGCGGCCGACGATGGCGGGATCGGCGCCGAAGCGGCCGACCCAGGTCTTGTAGCTCAGGACGAAGACCGGCGGCGCGCCCGGCTTCGAGTCGTCCGGTGTCAACGTGCGGCCGATCGCGGCAGGGAGGCCGAGGAAGGTGAAGGTATTTCCGGACGTGAGGCCGCCGAAGAACTGCTCGGTTCCCTGGGCGGTGGTATAGAGCACATCCTCGCCGGCGCCGGCAATCACATCTTCGTACGAGTGCAGCTGCGCCTGGTAGTCGAGGAATTCGGGCAGGCGGAAGGAGGATCGGCCCGGACGGTCGGCCCGCGACGCGTCACGAATCTCGAGCGTCACGTTTCGATCGACGTTCGCGTACGGGTACGGGTCGAGGAGGACGTTCTGGATGACGCTGAAGATCGTCGTCGCGCCGCCGATCCCGAGCCCGAGCGTCAACGCCGCCAGGAACGCGAAGCCCGGCTGCTTGCGAAGGCCGCGCAGGCCATAGCGCACGTCCTGCCAGATCGAGTGCATGGGGAGTTGGACGGTGTGGCCGTGCGGCGGGTTGGCAGGGTCAGATGCTAAGCTGACCCGCTGAATGCCGATGTCCCAGCTCGAAACCCAGCGACTGCTCCTGATGCCGCTGTCGCTGGACGACGCGCCGCAGATTCAGGTGCTGTTCCCGCATTGGGAGGTCGTCCAGTACCTGGCGAGCGTGGTGCCCTGGCCCTACCCGCCCGACGGCGCCGAAGTCTACATTCGTGACGCCGCGCTTCCCGCCATCGCCCGCGGCGACGAGTGGATCTGGACGATGCGGCGGAAGGATGCGCCCGATCAGATCATCGGTGCCATCGCGCTCAAGCGGCACGCCGAGGAGAATCGCGGCTTCTGGCTCGGCGTCGAATGGCAGGGTCAGGGATTCGCCACCGAAGCGGCCGAGGCCGTGACGGACTATTGGTTCGACGTCCTCGGCTTTCCGGTCCTGCGTGCGCCGAAAGCGATTGCCAATACGTCGTCGCGGCGAATCTCCGAAAAGCAGGGCATGCGCCTGATCAGCACCGGCGAGCGCGACTACGTCGGCGGCCGCCTTCCGTCGGAGCTCTGGGAAATCACCGCCCAGGAATGGAAAGAGCGGCGGCGCGCATGATGAGCCTGGTCGGCCTCTTTTATCCGTGGGGCATCATCCTGCAGGCGATGGCCATCGCACACTTCGTGCGCCGCCGGCCGGATACCTACTGGCTCTGGATCATTCTCGTCGGCGGCGGCCTCGGCGCGTTCGTCTACATCGTCGCGGAGGTGCTGCCGGATCTGGAGCTGCTGCGCCGATCGCTCGACGTCTTTCCGCGCCGGCGCCGGATTCTCGAGCTCGAGCGGATCGTTCTCGACAATCCGGCGATCGGCAATTACGAGGAGCTCGCCGATCTCTATCTCGAAGAGGGGAAGTTCGCGCGGGCGCGTGAGCTCTACGACAAAGTCATCTCGCCCCGGTACGATTCGCTGGATGCGTTCTACCGCCGCGCGATCGCCGAGCTCGGATTGAACGATGCCGCGGCGGCGCGCGCCGATCTCGAGCACGTCGTCGCGAAGGATCCCAAGTACGATCTCCACCGCGCTCTCGGCCTGCTCGCGCACGCCTACGCCAAGACCGGTGACGTGGAGCGTGCGGACGCGGCATTCAAGCAGGCGACGGACATCTCGACGCTCTCCGAGACGTACTACAACTACGCGTCGTTCCTCGCCGGGCAGAAGCGGACGGCGGAAGCGCGCGAGTGGGCGGAACGGATCCTGGCCAAGAAGGCGACGATGCCCCGATACCTCCGCAGGCGCGAGCGACCCTGGTTCCGCAAGGCGTCGAGTCTGCTGAAACAGCTGTAGGTCCGCCTGAAGGCGGACCCTACGTGCGAGACGTGACGGCACTGCCTTTGCTGAAGGCGTTCCGCCGTGGCCACCGAGCCCGCCCGCGCTATCGCTCCGTGGATCGGCACCGACACCGTCGCTGACGACACGAAGCCTCACGGACCATCGATCGCGTGGCGTCGCGTTTTCCGCTATCTGGCGCTGTGCGCGCTACTTCTCTATGGCTCGGCCTGGGCGGTCCGCCTTCGCGCGCGCAACTACTACCTGTTCGCCGCGGCGTACATCACATGGGCGCTGACGCCGCCGGCGGTCGCCGCGGCGCAACCGACGCACCTGTTTTTCCTTTTTGTGGATCATTTCGAGCCGGCGCAGGACGCGGCCGCCGTCCGCCGCTGGCTGTCGCGCTATGCCTCGCTGGCCGCCCGCCACCGGGACAGTGACGGACGCGTGCCGCGGCACACGTGGTTCTATCCGGGCGAGCAGGCGAACGTCGATATCCTCGAGGCGCTGCGCGCCACGACCGCCGCCGGCCTCGGCGAAGTGGAGATGCACTTTCATCACGATCACGCCACGGCCTACTCGTTTCGCCGCGCGATGGAACAGGCGATGGCGCGTTTTCAAGAGTACGGGTTCCTGAAAACCATCGACGGGACGACGGCATTTTCATTCGTCCACGGCAACTCTGGACTCGACAACAGCGACGGCCCACAGAACTGCGGTGTGGACACCGAGCTGCGAGTGCTTCGAGAGCTCGGGTGCTTCGCGGACTTCACGTTTCCGAGCGTCTACGAAGTCGCGCAGCCACCGTCGGTCAACACGATCTACGCCGCCGCCGAGGACGGACGCGCGAAGTCGTACGCGCGCATGCTGCCGCTGTCGGCGCTCCGCGATCGATCCGCGGACCTGATGATCTTCGAGGGCCCGTTGATCTTCGCGCCGACGCTATCGCCGCGCCGGCTGTTCTTCGAGCTGGACGATGGGAACATTCACGAGAGCGTGCCGGCGTCGCCGGCACGCGTCGCGCGCTGGGTGCGGGCGAACGTTCATGTGAGTGGCCGGCCGGACTGGGTGTTCGTGAAGGTGTTTGCCCACGGCATCAGCACCGCCGGCGACGTCGAGGCGAGTCTCGGCCCGGGGTTCGAGGCCGCGCTGCGCGAGCTCGAGACACGCTACAACGACGGCACGACCTATCGGCTGCATTACGTCACCGCGCGCGAGGCCTACAACCTCGCGCTCGCGGCGAACGACGGTGTCCGCGGCGAGCCGTCGCGATACTTCGACTACCGCATCGGCCGCTACGTCAGCTCTGACATGGCGGATACTGCGGCGCCTGCGTCGCGGTGATCGTCGCGGTCCCACCCGTCCATAGAACTTTGATTTCGGCGGTACGACTGCAGCCGACCGTCGCGTTCGACAAAATGTCGATCGTATCGGGACCGGTCGCCGACACCGCGTGCGTGAAGGCAGACGGGTCGAAGCTGTGGTTGCTGGCGAGCCTGAGGAACAGCCACGATGCGGTCGTCGACGCGGTCCACGCGCAAGTCGGACCCGTGGTCACCACGCTGGCACTCGGATACACCAAGCCACCGCTCGAGATGCCGACCTGAAGTACCGAGACGTCGAACGCGCACGACGTGCCGGCCTGCACGATGGCGATCGAGGCGCTGCCGCCGGACCACTGCACGGTGATCGATCCCGATCGCTGATTCCCGGACGTATTCGGATCGACGCGGACGGCCAGCGGCGCACTGTTCGATCCGGAGTTGGCGCCGGCGAGTGTGATCCAGCTCGCGCTCGACGATGCCTGCCACGAGCAGCCGCCGATCGTGCGCGAGATCGCGAACGACAACTGTTGGCCGTCAACGGGTACCGGACCGCTCGGCTGCGTCACGGCGTACGCGCAGGGCACCGGAATCTGGTGTAGCGGGAAGTCGACGTGCATGTCGCCGTTGACGGCGAGCGTCTGCTCCGACGCGTCGTAGCCGTTCGCGCTTGCGCGCAGGCGCAGCGCGCCGCGCGTGAGATTGGCGAGCGTGTAATTACCGGAGGCATCGGCCGCGGCGCTCTTGCCGGCGTCGGGGCCATCGACGACCGTGACGCTGCCGTCGCGCAGAGCGGAGCCGACGCGATCGTCGACGAGCGTGCCCGACACGCTCACCGTCGGCGTGAGCGGCGTCCGTACGCTCAGGCGTGAGCTGCCGGTCGCGTTGCTGTACTGCGCCGTGACGTCCGCGTCGCCGGGGCCGACGCCCGTCGCGACACCGCTCGCGGAGACCGTCAGCACGCTCGCGTTCGACGATCGCCACGTCGCCTGGCTCGTCACCAGCTGCGTCGTGCCATCCGACAGCGTCGCGCGCGCCTGCAGCTGCGTCGTCGCGCCGACGATCGGCGCGGCGCCTTCGACGGCGACCGAGGTGACGGTTGGAGATTGAGGCGAAGGCGTCGAAGGTGTCGAGTCATGACTGCAGGCTGCGGCGAGAAAGCTGCAGCCGAGGGCGAGTGCGAGAACGCGCATGGGTCGAACCTCCGAAGTCCGACCGGTATTGTTGCCAGAACAAAACGGCCCGATCAACTCAGCCGTATCGCTGTAAACGGCGGATGACGATCAGCCGGCGTCGCCGGTGCGGCGGGCGACGAGCGGGCCTTCGCCGACATCGCCGAGCTTGGCGGTGCCGCGAATCTCGTCGCCTTGCAGCGCGCCTTTCATGGTGATCTCGAGCATTTTGCCTTCCTCGGGCACCGACCAGACGACCGTGACCCGGCCGCTGGCCGAGTCGAACTCGCCGGTGATCGGCCACTCACCGTACTCGTCGGTCACTTGGCCGGAGAGGCGCGTGCCTTTGAGGTTGATCGTCATGTTCACGCCGACCTGACCGAGCGGCGTCGCGAACTGCACGCGCCACATGCCGGCCGGCCCCTTCTCCTGCGCGCGCGGCGCCGCCAGAGAGGCGGCCGTGAGCGCGCAGGCGACGGCGAGGACGGCGAACGCGCGGGCCAACGTCATCGCGACCATCATTGTCTTCATGGTCTTCCGGGCCGCTGCAGCGTGAACTTCTGGACGCGGCGGCCGGTGGACGCTTCGCCGACGTACAGGTTGCCCTGCGCATCGATGCTCATCCCGTGCGGACGCAGGAACTGACCGAGCTGGCGGCCGCCGCGGCCGAACTCGCCGGCGATCTCGAGATCCGATCGCCGCAGAATCCAGACCTTGTGATTCGTGCCGTCCGCGACGTACAGCCACTGCTGCTGCGGATCGACCGACAGCACCGGCACGAAGGCGGACCCGGACGCCAGCGTCGCCGGCGCGATGATCTTCTCGGCGAGGAACTTTCCCTGGTGGTCGAAGACCTGGATGCGGTTGCCGCGGCGATCGGCGACGTAGATCTTGCCGTCCTTCGATCCGGTGATGCCGTGCGGCGTCGAGAACTGCTTCGGCAGCGCGCCGCCGACCATCGTCTTCGGGTCGAACCGTTCCGTATCGTCAGGTTTTTCCCCGTAGGCGCCCCAGTGCCGCAGGTATTTGCCGGTCGCGCCCTCGAAGACGATGACGCGCCGGTTGCGGTAGCCGTCCGAGATGTAGACCTCGTTGTTCGTCGGATCGACCCAGATGCCTGACGGTCCGCCGAGCAGCGTCGTATCGTTGCTGCCGTTGTTCTTGTCGTACTGACCGATCGTCATCACCAGCTTGCCGTCGCGCGTGAACTTCATCACGCGGTGGTGCATGTGGGTGCCGACCCAGACGAAGTCGTTGTGATCGACGAAGATGCCGTGCGGGTTGCGGGCCCAGTTCGAGGCATCGTCTTTCGAGCCCTTGCCCCAGCCCTGAATCAGCTTGCCTTGCGCGTCGAGCTCGAGGACCGTCGGCGCCGCGACGCAGCAGGTGCCGATCGGCGGCGTCTGCTCGACCGACGTCTCCTCTTCGGTCAGCGTTTCCGGCAGATGCGTGACCCAGACGTGCTGTTTGGAATCGACGAACACGCCGGTGACCGAGCCGAGGATCCATTTGTTCGGCAACTCGAGCGGCCACGACGGATCGACTTTGAATGTCGGGGCGTTTTGCGCGATCAGTAGAGTCGTCGACAGTGCCAGAGCGATCGAGAGAGGAAGAAGGCGTACACGTCTCATGAGAATCTCCGTCAGGTATGAAGATTGGCAGTATAGACGACCTCGCAGCGATTCCGACATAACGTCCAGCTGTCACGGTCCCATCGTTGCAGGCGGTGGGGCGCAGGAGGACGAATGACGAAGAGCATCTGGACTGGAATCGGCGCGGCGCTCGTTGTTGCCGCATCCGCCGCCGCGCAAACGACCACACCGACGCCGCCTCAGACGACGCCGGCGTCGCCGCAGGCAAGCAGCTCGAGCGACAAGCGTGTAACGGTGACGGGGTGTTTGAAGGAAGCGCCCTCGAGCTCGGCCTCGACCGCGCCGACGACCGCGGGCACAACGGGAACAACCGGAACCACTGGCGCGACAACCACCGCAGGCACGGCAGGCACGAGCGGCGAGTCGAATCAGAAGTTCGTGCTGGCGAACGCGGCGGCGGCTCCGGCGAGCGCGGCTCCCGCGACGACAACCGAGACGGCGACGCCTCCGGCCGCGGCGACCACGACGGCTTCAGGCAGCGAGACCTATCAACTGATCGCGAATCCGAGCGCGCTGGCGCAGCACGTGGGCAAGAAGCTCGAGCTGACCGGAACGCTCGAAACCGCGAGCGCGAGCACGACGACCGCGAGCACGACGACCGCGAGCGACGGCGGCAAGACGCTGCGTGTCGAGTCGGGCAAGGTCATCGCCGCGTCCTGCACGCCCTAACCAGTCTGGCCTCGGTAGGGCACCGCTTTAGCGGTGCCGTCGACCTTCAAGATGCCGTCGGCGCCCCTGAAGGGGCGCCCTACCGAATGGCGCTGCTATCGCGTGGATTTGTCGATTTCCCCGGCGGAGACGACGCGCAGCGTGCCGTCGGTCTTCGTGAAGACGTAGAGCTCCCCAGCACCGTCGACGGCCACGTGCGCATCCGCGCGGCCGTCGCCGGACACCAGCGCGCGGCCGGGCAGATGCGGGCTCTTGCCGCCGCGCTGGTGATATGCCGTTTCGGCAATCGGGAACATCGTCGGATAGACCTCGCCGTTCCAGCGGATCTTGATCTCGTGTGTCTCCGCCATGGTGCGGGGATCGCCGTCGTCAGCCGCGACCATTTCCTGATAGTCGACGTACCAAACGCGCCCGGTCGAGATGTCCGTGAAGATGTATTTGTCGCGCAGCGCCGGAATCAGCTTGCCGCGATAGAGAAAGCCGCTGCCGATCGCGTCGCCCCCACCGGGGACGTGGCCGTACTGGACGACCGCGTAGGTCGGCGTGACGGTGCCGTTGGTGACGGTGTCGGAGATGCGCACGGGAATCTGATCGGGCTGCGGCAGCGGCGCGATCGCGTTGTTGGCCTGCAGTGTCTGATTACCCTCGCGCATGGAGTAGCCGTAGTTCGCGCCCTTGTGGACGATGTTGATCGTTTCCCACGTGTGGAGACCGATCGAATCGGCAATCAGCTTGTCGTGCGCCCACGTCAGACGGTGCGGATTGCGGAAGCCGTAGGCCCAGATCTCCTTTTTCGCCCCCTCCGTCGACATGAACGGGTTGTCGCTCGGGATCCGATAGCGGCCGTTGGCGCTGAGCGTGCTCGTCGACTCGTGCTCCTTCGGATCGGGGACGATTCTGAGGATCTTGCCGACCAGCGTGTCGAGCCGCTGTGGGTTCGGCCGCATCGCCAGCCGCGACTCGCCGGAGCCGCCGTCGCCGCAGCCGACGTACATCACTCGCCACTCGGCGTCGCCGCGGCGCGCCGCCGGATTGAAGATCAGATCGCCGAGCGGATGAATGCGCGTGTTGAGCTGAATGCGGAGCAGCTCCCGAGCGGTGCCCTCGAACGTCGCGTTCGACGTGTTCCTGTCGGTCCATTCGATCAGCACACCTTCACGCAGGATCTCGCCTGGTGTCGTGACGGCGGCCGTCGCTTCGTAGCCCTGGACGTTCAATCCCGGCGTGTGTGATGCGTCGGGGAGGTTCGACGCGGCCACCGCCGGATCCTCGATGTGCACGGTGTAGAACTTGCCGTTGCGGCGGTAGTCGGGATCGAACTGAATCGTGACGAGGCCGTTCGCGTAACCGGTCTCGTAGGCAAAACGGTGAAAGATGCCGGTGTGTCCGTCGCGGCCGTTGAAATCCAGATAGGTCGTCAGCTTCTTGGAGCGCTTGTCGAGAATGTAGAGCGGGCCGTTCAGGTCGTTGACGAAGAAGCGCGTCGCGCCGCCCGGCTCTTCGCGCAGCGAATTGATCCGCGCCAGGATGCCGTCGGTCTGACCCTTGCCTTCCGGGTTCCCCGTGATCGGGAACACGAAGTAATCCTTCAGTTCGAGCACGAGCGGGGGCGCCGCCAGCGCCGCGGCGGACCACGCTGCGATGGTGGCCGCCAGGGCGAAGAGGATAGACCTCATCGTAGAGCCCAATCGTAGTGGTCTCCCGCGAGCTTCAGCAAGTCCGCGACGTCCTCGGCCAGCAGGTAGCCGCGGGCCACCAGATCGAGCGCCGCGGCCGCAAGTTGTCCGACATATTCGTCCTTGCTGCGATAGCGCTCCTCGATCGAGCGGCGCGGGTCGCCGGTGCGCTCGCGGTCGGCGCGCGTCCGCGGCAGCGCCAGGTACGAGCCGATCTCGCCGGCAAGCCGATCGGGCGCGCCGATCGACGGATCGCGGTAGTTCCATCCCGCATAGGTCGCCAGCGGCACGGCGACCTGCGGCAGACGGATGCCCGCGCGCATGTTGCCGTCGGCGTCGACGGCCGGGACGCCGACCGTGAACGGCTTGCCGATCTCCGGCGGCTCGATGCTGACGATGCCCTTGGACCACTCGGGGCCGAAGTTCAGATGCAGCGCGCGCAGCGGCCGCGCCGGAAACGCGTAGCCGGGAATCGCCGGCCAGCCGGATTTTTCAGGCGTCGTCAGCGTGCCGCTCGCAATCATCGGATACGCGCTCGGCGGCGGCGCCACGTCGTCGACGATCCAGCGATCGAGCGCGCGGAAGAGCGCGCGGACGGCCGGCGTGTAGTTCAGCGGGTTGAGCGGCGCGCGGCCGATCATGCCGCCGCCCACGTTCGACGCGGGCGGGAACGGCCCGGGCCCATGCGGCGCCGAGGCGATGGCATAGATGCGCGTGTTCGCGGGCAGCTCGGCGTCCTTCGTGCCGGTCGCGTCGGTGTGCACGAGCGATCCTGAGCGATTGAAGTACTCCGAGTTGGTCAGGAGGTGAAAGACCTTCGGCGCGGTGTTGGTCCGCTCCGCGCGCGCCAGCAATCCGTCGGTCGCGCCGGTTTCGGGATCGGTCTCCGGTCCGTCGGTGAAGGGAAAGAGATCGACGGGGAAGAGGATGTTGAAGAACTGCAGCGCGTCGCGCGACGCCTGGCCGAAGCGATGGTTGAACGAGCCGCGTCCCGCGCCTCCGACCTGATCGAACACGCCGTCGAAGACTTTCCGTCCCCGCTCGTCGGCGTTGAAGCCTTGATAGAGGAAGTGGCGCAGGAAGCGTCCGCTCTGTGAGACGCCCCAGCCGATCGCGACCCGGATGCCGGGTGTCGGATTGGCCGCCGACGTGTCGTACTTCAGGAAGCTGACCAGATCGCGTGTGCCGGCCAGCCCGCAGCCGAGGACCTTCGGATCCTTGCTGCGATAGACGACGTCGTAGATGCGGCCCGGCTCGAAGCCGCCATCGAGCGCGACCGTGCTCGCGTCGACGAATCGCCAGCGCGAACGGGGAACGAGCTCGCCGCGCGCCGTCGGCTCGTCGCGGACCGTCATCGTGTTCTCGGCGCTCGCGGGATCCAGCACCGGATACGCGAGGTGATTGCGGTCGGCGACCGAGGCCGTCTGCGCGCGCTCGTTGAGGATGAAGTTCCCGCGTACCAGTCCAGTGATTGGGCGGCCGCCATCCGTGGCGGTCGGCATCTCCATCCGCATCACGCCGGGGCGCATGGGCACATCCCACTGCCATCCCATCCAGAGTAGGGTGAAGCCCTGGCGCATCAGCGCGCCGTCGCCCAGCTCGGCGTCGGTCGTCGGATCGAGCGAGCCGCTCGCCTTCTGGAACGTCGGGAGCATTCCCTTGCCGCCGCGGTTGCCGACTTCGTAGAACAGCCGACCGTTGCCCTTGCGCGGATCGACCGGCTTCAGCATGTAGAAGTCGGCGGTCGCTTCGACCAGGCCGCCGCCGTTGCGCGGCGCGAGCCTGAGATCGACGACGATGTCGTTCGCCGGCAGCGCCGGATCGAAGCCGAAGTCGACCTTGCCGACGAGCTTTTCGTACGGCCCCGCGGCGCCGAACGCGCGCCCGCCGGCCACCGTCTCCCGCCGCTCGATCCGCAGCCGCACGACACCAGCGTCCGCCACCGAAGCG
>Ga0081539_10005844_pt1 | contig 12209 bp, 8 predicted proteins | sample TabmetS4T2R2_FD_71023 | JGI IMG/M metagenome (GOLD analysis project Ga0081539, IMG submission 71023) | Tabebuia heterophylla rhizosphere microbial communities from the University of Puerto Rico - S4T2R2 | ecosystem: Host-associated > Plants > Roots > Rhizosphere ...
TCGCCGGGCCCCGAAGTGAGATCACGGCCCGGGCCGTGGCATTCGTGGCGGCCCACAAGGGCCGGGCCGAGCAGCTTGGCCGCAAGCTCGCGGACGACATCTCCGATCCCGAGGCATTCACCGCCGGCCTCCGTGCGGCGATGACCGAGCTTGCCGACCCGGACTATCTCGAGGGGGAGCAGCGCGTCGCACCCGGCCTCGGGCCGGTGATCGGCGTTCGCTGGCCGCTCAATGCCGCCATTTCGCGCGGATTTCGCGCCACTACGCGAACCGATCCACCCACACAGCTCCTCTTCGTCGCCGATCGCCTGTTCCGCGAGGACTACATCGAGTTGCGCTGGTTCGCCTTCGGCCTCCTCGAGCGCACGGTCCGCCACGAACCTGAGCGAACCTGGCAGCTCCTGCGGCGCGCCGCGCGTGAGGCTGGCGACTGGATCACGGTCGATACCCTCGCCCACCCGGTCGGGCTGGGCATCCTCCTCGAGCCCTACCGCTGGGCGGAGCTCGAGCAGCTGGTGTTCGCGCCGTCGCGCTGGGAACGACGGCTCGTCGGCTCAACGGTGGCAACAATCCCGCACGTGAACCGAAGGCTCGGCCGGCAGCACGAGGTCGCGATCCACGGACTCGGGCTTATCGAGCAGCTCATCGGCGATGACGAGCCCGACGTCCAGAAGGCACTTGCCTGGGCGCTCCGTTCGCTGGTCGTCGTCGACCTGGAGAGGGTCACGGCGTTCTGCAGCGACCAGGCCGCAATCGCCCGACGCGAAGCCGACGGCCATCGGGCCTGGGTCATCCGCGACGTCCTGGCCAAGCTCGATCCCACAACCGCCGACAGCATCCGCGCTGACCTGGAGGGCATCCGGCGGAAGCCCGGTGCGCCATCGAGCTCGAAGGCAGCCGAGACCGCAAAGCAGTTCACATCGATGGGTTTGGGCCGCGAGATGCCCGAACCGCCACTGACATGACCACCGAGGAGCTCGCAGCGTGACCGACGACCTGGGGATCATCCGGCCGACGCGCATCGAGGACGAGATGCGGGTCAGTTACCTCGATTACGCGATGAGCGTGATCGTCGCCCGCGCCCTGCCCGACGTCCGCGACGGCCTCAAGCCCGTCCATCGCCGGATCCTCTACACGATGGGCGAGATGGGCCTGTCCGCCACCAGCTCATTCCGAAAGTGCGCGGCCATCGTCGGCGAAGTCATGGGCAAATACCACCCCCACGGCGACGTCGCCCTCTACGACGCGCTCGTGCGGCTGGCCCAGGACTTCTCGATGCGCTACCCGCTCGTCGACGGCCAGGGCAACTTCGGGTCGGTCGACGGCGACGCGCCGGCGGCGATGCGCTACACGGAGGCACGCCTCACCGCAATCGCCGGAGAGATGCTGGCCGATATCGACAAGGAAACCGTCGACTTCGAGGACAACTACGACGGCACCCAGAAGCAGCCCAGCGTCCTGCCGGCCCGACTCCCGAACCTGCTCGTCAATGGTTCATCGGGGATTGCGGTGGGGATGGCGACGAACATCCCGCCCCACAACCTCTCGGAGATCTGTGACGCGACGATCCAGCTGATCGACAACCCCGAGATCACGTCCGATGGGCTGTGCGAGTTCGTCAGGGGACCGGACTTTCCGACCGGCGGGACGATCTACCGTTTCGAGCAGCAGCGAAACTCGATCACCGGCGAGCACGAGACGGTCGACGCGATCCGCCAGATGTACGCCCACGGGCGAGGGCGCGTCGTCATGCGCGCCCAGGTGGCGTTCGAGGAGGCCCGTGGCGACCGGATGGCGATCATCGTCACCGAGCTGCCGTACCAGGTGAACAAGGCCTCGCTCCTCGAGAAGATGGCCGACCTCGTCAAGGACAAGAAGATCGATGGCATCGCGGACCTGCGCGATGAATCGGATCGCGACGGGATGCGCATCTACATCGAGATCAAGCGCGACGCGAACCCACACAAGGTCCTGAACAACCTGTTCAAGCACACCCCGATGCAGCTCGCGTTCAACATGAACATGCTCGCGCTGGTCGATGGGCAGCCAATGACGCTGCCGCTGAAATCGGTCCTCCAGCACTACGTCGACCACCGGCGCGACATCGTCCGGCGGCGGACGGAATTCGACCTCGGCAAGGCGCGCGCACGCGCCCACATCCTCGAGGGCCTCAAGATCGCCCTCGACCACCTCGACGCGGTGATCAAGACGATCCGCGAGTCGGCCGACGTCGAGGTCGCCCGGTCGAACCTCATGACGCGCTTCGACCTCTCCGAGCTACAGGCCCAGGCGATCCTCGACATGCGCCTCGCCCGCTTGGCCGCACTCGAGCGGAAGAAGATCGAGGACGAATACCTCGAGATCATCCAGCTCATCGCCGAGCTCGAGGACATCCTCGCCAACCCGGCGCGCGTGCTCTCGATCATCAAGGACGAGCTCGCCGAGCTGAAGCGCAAGTACGGCGGCGAACGCAAGACCCGTGTCGCCGACGACTCGAGCCGCGAGATGACCGACGAGGACCTCATCGCCGACGAGGACGTCGTCATCACGATCAGCGGCCGCGGCTACATCAAGCGCCAGCCTGTCGCGACGTATCGCCGTCAGCACCGCGGCGGCAAGGGGATCATCGGCCACGTCACGCGCGAGGAGGATGCCGTCGAGCATCTGCTCGTCGCGAACACCCACGACTGGGCGCTTTTCTTCACGAACCGGGGTCGCGTCTTCAGCGCCAAGGTCCACGCGATCCCCGACGCGTCGCGGCAAGCCAAGGGCATCCCGATCATCAACCTGCCCGGCGTCCAGGTCGAAGCCGGCGAAGTCCCGATGGCGACGATCGTCCTGCCGAACTTCGAGCCGGGTCACTACCTGGTCATGGCCACCCGCCGGGGCGTCATCAAGAAGACGCCCCTCGAGCAATTCGAGCGCGTCCGCTCCACCGGCATCCGGGCGATCACGATCAACGACAACGACGAGCTCGCGTGGGTCGATGTCTCCGCGGGCGCCGACGACATCATCATCGCGACATCCGAGGGCATGCTCGCGCGCTTCGCCGAGGACGAGGTTCGACCGATGGGTCGCGACGCGGCCGGCGTGATCGGCATCCGGCTCCTCAAGCACGAGGGCGATTCGGTGGTCGCGATGAGCGTCGTCGACCCCCAGGCCGACCTCCTCGTCCTCACGGAGACCGGCTACGGCAAGCGCGTTGCGCTCTCGGAATTCCGGCGCAAGCACCGCGGCGGCCAGGGCGTCCGCCTGATCGCCCTCGAAGGGCGCAAGACCGGTTCCGTCGCAGCCGTTCAGCAGGTCACGGAGGAGGACGAAGAGCTGCTCCTCATCTCTGCCGGCGGGCAGGTCATCAGGACGGACACGAACTCGATCAACCGCTATTCATCGGGAGCCAGAGGCGTCATCGTGATGCGCCTGGCGGAGGGTGACCGGGTCGTCGCGATCGCCGCCTTCCGTGCCGGGCTGGCAGAGCGAGATGCCATCGGCGACAATGGCGCCCCCGAAACCAGCCCCGATGTCGGACCGGGGCCGGACGGCAGCGCCTAGACGGGGGCGCAGCGACAGTCGGGGAGCTGGAGGCGCCGGTGTACGCGGACCAGTTCGAGATCTACCACGGCAACGCGAACCCGGATCTCGCCCGGAAGATCTGCCGCTACCTCTCGACCGAGCCGGGCAAGCTCGAGGTCTTCCAGTTCGCCAACGAGAACATCTTCGTCAAGATCCTCGACAACGTCCGCGAGAAGGACGTCTTCCTCATCCAGCCGACCTGCCACCCGGTCAACCAGTCGATCATGGAGCTGCTGATCATGATCGACGCGTTCAAGCGGGCGTCGGCGGGGCGGATCACAGCGGTCGTGCCGTTCTATGCATACGGTCGCTCGGACAAGAAGGACCAGCCACGGGTCCCGATCACGGCGCGGCTGATCGCCGACATGATCACGGTCGCCGGCGCGGACCGGGTCCTCACGATGGACCTCCACCAGGGTCAGATCCAGGGCTTTTTCAATATCCCGGTCGACGAGCTGACCGCCGTCCACATCCTCTCGAATTACTTCCGGACGAAGGGCATCGAAGACCTCGTCGTGGTCACCGACCTCGGCTTCGCGAAGCGGGCCCGGGCGTTCGCCGAGCTGCTCGACGCGCCACTGGCGATCATCGAAAAGCGTCGGGTTGGCAACCTGGACCGGGCGGAGCTCATGAACGTCATCGGTGAGGTGCGTGGCCGGCGGGCGATCATCGTGGACGACGAGATCGACACCGCCTCGACGCTCATCGAGATCGTTCGAGCGCTGGACCGCGAAGGTGTCTCCGAGATCTACGCCTGCGCGACCCACGGCGTACTGAGCGACCCGGCCATCGAGCGGATCCGTGACTCGACGTTGCGGGAGGTCGTATTGACGGACTCCATCCCGCTGCCGCCCGCGAAGCGGCTCTCGAAGATCACGACCCTGTCGGTCGCGCCGCTCATCGGCGAGGCGATCAAACGCATCCACCGCGGCGAGTCGGTTGGCGCGCTCTTCTCGAGCGAGGTGTCGTTCACCCAGGAGATGCTCCTTTGGGAGGACGGCGTGGCACGCAAACTCGACCTCCGGGCCGATGCTCCCGACTCGGCCGATGCGCCGGATGCGGCCGGCCGCGAGGGTGAGTCCGAGCCGCGCCGCGATCCCGACAAATCCGGCGCCGACGACGACGAGGCGGTCGGGGCTGCGGTGGGCGCGGCGTCCGAGGCGGATCGATGAGTCTCGAGCTTCACCGCCCCGACGGCAAGGGCGGCCTCGAGCCGCGACCGTCGTCGGATCGGGCCTGGCGATCGCAGCTTCAGTCACCGCGTTGGGGCGCGTCGCTGCCGGGTGGTCGCCTGCCGCGGCTGAAGAACCCGGAGATGAACCCGACGAACCGCTTCCTCGCGGTCATGTTCTGGGCGAGCCTCGCCGTGGCGACGTTCGTGCTGCTGGTGCTCGGTTACGGGACGGGGTTCTGGAGCTAGGGTCCGGGCCCGGAAGCGGCCGATTCGCGGAATGGATTAGCGACGAACCCCGCTTGGGACCCTCCGTGCTCCCTGCATGAGCATTCCTTGCGGTAACGAGCTCACAAGCGCGCGGCGTGACGCGATTCGGGATGCGTGGGATCCCGGTCTCATTCATGACCGTGCTCGAATTCGAATAGGCAGGTGGCCTGCGGCCCAGCGCCAGTGCGTTACGGCGCCCTTAGTTGCCTGAATGCTCATGGAGCGAGCATCCGCGTTGCTAACCGCCTGGGGGCGATTGGCCGGCTGATCCGAGCATCGGGGGCTCCAAGAGGACCGCACCCTATACTTCTGCGGCCATGCACTTTCTTTCCCGATTCGTCGATTCGAACGACCGCGAGCTGCGCCGGATCGAGCCGCTGGTCGAGGAGGCCAATGAGCTCGAGGCGGAGCTCGAGAAGCTCTCCGACGAGGACATCCGCAAGCGATTCCAGGAGCTCCGCGAGGAGGTCCAGGAGGCCGCGACGCCCGACGAGCCTTCAGATGACGAGCTCCATCACCCCGATCTCGAGCGCCGCCGCGAGCTGACAAAGGAACGTCGCAAGCACGAACAGCGGCGCATCCAGGAAGCCCTCGACGACGTCCTGCCGGACGTCTTCGCGATGGGCCGCGAAGCCATGAAGCGGACCCTCGACATGCGCCATTTCGATGTCCAGCTGGTCGGTGGCGTCGTGCTCCATCAGGGCAAGATCGCCGAGATGCGGACCGGCGAGGGAAAGACCTTCGTCCCGACGCTCGCCGCGGCGCTCAATGCGATGACCGGCCGCGGTGTCCACATCGTTACCGTCAACGATTACCTCGCGCGCCGCGACCCGCAGTGGATGGGGCCGGTGTTCCACTTCCTCGGGCTGAGCGTCGGGATGATCACCCACGACGCGTCCTACGTCTTCGAGCCCGGCTATCCGACGACTGACGAGCGGCTCATCAACCTCCGGCCCGTCGAGCGCAAGGAGGCCTACGCGGCCGACATCACCTATGGCACGAACAACGAGTTCGGCTTCGACTACCTGCGCGACAACATGGTCGTCGAGCTCGACCAGCGGGTGCAGCGAGAGCGGGCCTACGCGATCGTCGACGAGGTCGACAACATCCTCATCGACGAGGCGCGAACGCCGCTGATCATCAGCGGCCAGGCCGAGGAGTCGGCGGACCTCTACTACACGTTCGCGCGGCTGGTGCCGCGGCTCAAGGCACGCCCCGAAGGCGACGAAGAGGGCGGCGACTACTTCGTCGACCTCAAGGACCGCGCGGTCTCCCCGACCGAGGACGGCATCGACAAGATGGAGCAGCTTCTCGGCGTCCCGAACCTGTACGACGCCGACCCGCGCCTGGCCCGCCACTTCGAGCAGGCGCTGCGCGCCCACGCCCTCTACAAGCGCGACCGCGACTACATCGTCAAAGAGGGCGAGATCATCATCGTCGACGAGTTCACCGGCCGGCAGATGCCTGGCCGCCGCTGGTCGGAGGGTCTCCACCAGGCGATCGAGGCGAAGGAGGGTCTGCGGGTCCAGCGCGAGAGCGTGACCCTCGCGACGATCACGTTCCAGAACTATTTCCGGCTCTACGACAAGCTCGCCGGCATGACCGGCACGGCGATGACCGAGGCGGAGGAGTTCCACAAGATCTACAACCTCGAGGTTGTCGCGATCCCGACCCACAAACCGATGGTCCGCGAGGACGACCCCGACCTCGTCTTCCGCAACGAGCCCGGCAAGTTCACGGCGCTCATCGACGAGATCGTCGAGATGACCGAGCAGGGCCGGCCCGTTCTCGTCGGCACCGTCAGCGTCGAGAAGTCCGAGATCCTGTCGGAGATGCTCAAGCGGCGCGGTATCAAGCACGAGACCCTCAACGCGAAGTTCCACGAAAAGGAGTCGGGGATCGTCGCCCAGGCGGGCCGGACCGGCGCCGTGACGATTGCCACGAACATGGCCGGGCGCGGCACGGACATCCTCCTCGGCGGCAATCCCGCAGGCCTGGCCAGCGAGATCCTGCACAAGAAGGGCCTGAACCCGGCCGAGGTCGACAAGAAGACCTACGACGAGGCGTTCGCCCAGGCGAAGACGACCACCGATGAGGACCACGAGCGCGTCGTCCAGGCCGGCGGCCTTCACATCATCGGCACCGAACGGCACGACTCGCGGCGCATCGACAACCAGCTCCGTGGCCGGGCCGGTCGTCAGGGCGATCCCGGCAGCTCGCGGTTCTACCTGTCCCTCGAGGACGACCTCATGAAGCGCTTCGCGAGCGATCGCGTAGCGGGCCTCATGGAGCGTCTCGGTCTCGAGGACGACGTGGCGATCGAGTCGAAGCTCGTCAGCAAGACGATCGAGAGCGCGCAGAGCCGGGTCGAGGGATTCAACTTCGACATCCGCAAACGCGTCGTCGAGTTCGACGACGTCATCAACAAGCAGCGCGAGACGATCTACGCGGAACGCGACAAGGTGCTCCGCAACGAGGACCTGACAGAAACGGTCCAGGCCTTCATCGAGGACGAGATCGAGGCGATCGTCGACCAGTTCATGTCGGCGCCGGCGGCCGACGACTGGAACATGGAGGGCCTCGTCGCGGCGCTCCATCAGATGGGCATCGACGGCACAGGCACGACCGACGACGAGTTGTGGGAGCTTGGCTCGCGGGAAGCCATCGCGGGCCATCTCCATGACCTGGCCGATCAGAAGCTCGAGAGCCGCGAGCAGGAGGTCGGCGAACAGGACTGGGCTCTCGTCGAGCGCCTCGTGCTGCTGCGAACGATCGACTCGCTGTGGGTCGAGCACCTGACCGAGCTCGATGACATGCGGCGCGGCATCGGCCTGCGCGGCTACGCCCAGCAGGACCCCCTCAACGAGTTCCGCCGCGAGGCGTACCGGCTCTACGAGGAACTGCGCGGCTTCATCCGCCACCAGGTCGCGACGACGATCTTCCGCGTGACGGTCACCCGGCAGCCGGACGAACCGCGACCGCTGGGACCGCCGGTCGGCGTGACGGCCGGGAACGCGACGAGTGGAGGCGCAGTGACGGCGAAGGCGTCAGGTGGCGGAACCGTCACGAGCGCCGGCGGCGCCGCGGCGGCGACGCTGTCACGAGGCATCGGTGCAGCAACGAACCCGCGAGCGATGCGCGAGAACCTGGGCGACCGTTCATTCGATGGTTCGCCGCAGGCGAGCGGCGTGCGGCCTGGATATACGCCATCCGGCCAGCGGATCGGCCGCAACGATCCGTGCTATTGCGGCTCGGGGCTCAAGTACAAGAAGTGCCACGGCCGCTAAGGATTCTCGGTTGGCTAGCGCCACACGCTCTCCGAGGTCCGAGCGCGCTCGGTGGAGCGCATCGGCCCGAGGATTCAAGGATGTCGTCAAGCTCGGTCTCGCCGTCATCGTTGGCATCGGTGGCGTCGCCGCTTTGGCGACGTACCGGATCTGGGATGAGGGCCAGCGCGACGACCACCGCCCGGCCGACGCGATCGTCGTCCTCGGCGCCGCCCAGTACAACGGCCGCCCGTCACCCGTCTTCGCCGCCCGTCTCGATCATGCCGTCGCCCTCTACCTGTCGGGCGTCGCGCCGGTCCTGATCGTCACCGGCGGCAAGCGCGAGGGGGACCGCACGACCGAGGCCGCCGTGGCGCGGCAGTTCGCGATGGACCACGATGTGCCGGAGTCGGCGATCCTCGTCGAGGACCGCGGCCGAACGACCCTCGAGTCGCTCCAGTCGGTCGCGACGATCATGCGCCGGCACGAACTCAAGAGCGCGATCTTCGTGTCGGACCGGACCCACATGCTGCGCGTCCTGCGAATTGCCCAGGACCAGGGTCTCGTCGCCCACGGCTCGCCGACGGCGACAAGTCCTACCGACCAGGACTGGAATCGGCGACTCGACGCGACCCGGCATGAGCTCGGCGCGTTGGCACTCTACTTCCTTGCCGGCGTCGCGCCGCTCGGACCTGATGCGCCTATCGAGCCCTGACCATCACCCCTCTTGGCGGTCGGGAATCGAGCACATATACTGGGTCGAAACTCCCCGGGACCCCCAGCCCAATTCTCAGCGCGCGCGCCCAGAACCGAGCCGGATTCTGTCCCGGGCCAGTCGAGAGAGGGAGTTGTGAAGCAGGCAGAGGAAGCATCATTCGTCGACCTGATCGCCTGTGAACGTGACTGCCGGAGTTGCAGTTACGCGGCAGCACTCGATTGTGACGGTAATTGCGGCATCTGCCCCCACAACAGCTACTGTCCCTGCGTCAACCCCGTCGTCGCCCGAAGCAAGACGGCACTGCGGCTGATCGAGCTTCGCCCGATCCTGCTCCAGGACCTCCAGGCTCGCAACTAGATGGACGCCCCGTCCATCCGCGACCTCGTCGAGCGGATCCGGTCGACCTCGGGGCGTCTTTGACCTAGACGCCAAGTCCGAGCGCGTCGCAGCGCTCGAGGCGCAGACGAGCGAGCCTGGCTTTTGGGACGACCAGCGGGCGGCACAACGGATCCTTCGCGAGGCGGACGGCCTTCGTTCCGAGATCGACCTGTGGCGCGGTCTGTATGCCCGGGCTGACGACCTCCTGACGACACTCGAACTCGTCGAGGAATCCGCCGATGCCGAGCTGACAGCGGAGCTTGACCGGGAAGCCACGGCCCTGGAGCGCGATTTCGAGAGGGAGCGGACACAGCTCCTCTTCTCGGGCGAGTACGACGAACGTGGCGCGCTCCTGTCGATCAGTGCCGGCGCCGGCGGCACCGAGGCGACCGACTGGGCCGAGATGCTGCTTCGGATGTACCTCCGCTGGGCCGAACGGCACCGCTTCAGGACCGAGATCGTCGATCGGCTCGAGGGCGAGCAGGCCGGCATCAAGAGCGCGACCGTGGCCGTCGATGGCCGCAGCGCCTACGGCTGGTTGCGGGCGGAGCGCGGCGTCCACCGCCTCGTCCGGATCAGCCCGTTCGATGCCCAGAAGCGGCGTCACACGACATTCGCCCTCGTCGAGGTCCTGCCCGAGGTCGATGACGACGTCGAGATCGAGCTCGACTGGGACGAGATCCGGGTCGACACCTTCCGCTCGCAGGGCGCCGGCGGCCAACACGTCAACAAAACGGACTCTGCCGTTCGCCTGACCCACGTTCCGACGGGCATCGTCGCCCAGAGCCAGAACGAGCGGTCCCAGACCCAGAACAAGGAGACGGCCATCAAGGTCCTCAAGGCCCGCCTGCTCGAGCGTGCCCTCGAGGAGAAGGAGGCCGAGCTGCGGCGCCTCAAGGGCGAGCACGTCGAGGCCGGCTGGGGAAACCAGATCCGGAGTTATGTCCTCCACCCCTACCAGATGGTCAAAGACCTCCGGACCGGCTACGAGACGTCGAACACCTCCGGGGTGCTCGACGGCGACCTGGACGCCTACATGCAGGCCGAGCTCGAGCGCCAGGCCACCGGTGGCGCGATGACGGGCGATGACGAGGTCGCGTGAGCCCGCGCTCGGGGCAGGCGTGTCACTGCCGCCGATTACCGAGCACTTCGGCGTGTCGTTCCGGCCTGCGACCGTCGACGACCTCGCCGCATGTGCGGCGATCTGGCGCGACTCGATCAACGACTACCTCCTACCGCGAAATCTCAGGCCGATCCCCGACGAGCTCGCCTCGATCACACGCCTGTACCGCCACCTCCAGTCAACGGATCCGTCGCGGTTCATCCTCGCGACACGACCCGTAAATGACGGTGCACCCGGCGGCGAGCGTGTCATTGGCTTTGCCTCGGCCGTCGAGCGGGAACGGCTGTGGTTCCTGTCGATGCTCTTCATCCGGCCCGGCGAGCAGGGTCGCGGCCTCGGACGGGCGCTCCTCGAGCGGGTCATGCCGTCAGACGAAGGCCGGGTGCTGGCGACGGCGACGGACTCGATGCAGCCGATCTCGAACGCGCTTTACGCATCGCTCGGGATCGTGCCGAGGATGCCGCTGCTCAGTCTCGTGGGCCGTCCCGAGCGTCTCGAGGCCCTGGATCCGCTGCCGCCGAGTATTCGGTCGGCCCCGATGCAGGCGTCGGACGCGCCCGAGGTCGATGAGCTTGATCGCGAGGTCCTCGGCGTCAGCCACCGAATCGACCACGAATATGTCGGCCGTGAAGGCCGCACCGGCTTCGTTTATCGATCGAACGATGGCCAGCTGGCCGGCTTCGGCTATGCGTCGCTCGTCGGCCGGATCGGGCCCGTTGCGGTCCGGAACGGCGACCTTCTCTGGCCCGTCATGAGCCATCTCGCCACGGCGGTCGAGCCGCGTGGAGCATCCGCGGTGTGGGTGCCGGGAGCCGCCGGCCGCGTGGTTCGCGGGCTGCTGCAGGCCCGATTCCGGCTCGAGGACTACCCGATCCTCGTCTGCTGGTCGGAGCCGTTCGCCGATTTCAGCCGCTACATCCCGATCTCGCCCGGCCTTCTCTAGGCGCGGCCGTCTGCTAGCCTCTGGCGACGTGGTTACCCGTACGGCGCCCACGGAGGGCACGCAGAGTCGGACTCTCCGTGACCGTCTCCTGCGCCGCCCCTCGGCTCGCAGTCGCGCCGATCGAGCGGTCCTCATCCTGCACGACGTCACGAAGCGCTACCCGAACGGCAAGATCGCCTTGCGCGACGTGGACCTGGTCATCCCCGAGGGCGATTTCGTCTTCCTCGTCGGTCCCTCGGGTGCCGGCAAGTCGACGCTCATCAAGCTGCTGATTCGGGACGAGCTGGCCACCCACGGCGACGTCGTCGTCGATGGACAGGACCTCGCACGGCTGTCGCGTCGCCAGGTCCCGAAGGTCCGCCGCAAGATCGGCATCGTCTTCCAGGACTTCAAGCTGCTGCCGACGAAGTCGGTCTGGGAGAACGTGGCCTTCGCGCTCGAGGTGACCGGGACGCCGCGCCGCCAGATCCGTCCGGCGGTCGATCGAGTTCTTGCGCTCGTCGGCCTGACGGCGCAGTCGCGGCAGTTCCCATCCCAGCTCTCGGGCGGCGAGCAGCAGCGCACGGCGATCGCCCGGGCCCTTGTTCACGACCCGCGCCTGATCATTGCCGACGAGCCAACCGGCAACCTCGATCCGCTCATCAGCTGGGAGATCCTCCAGCTCCTGCTGCGGATCAACGAGCTCGGCGTGACGGTCCTCATGGCAACTCACAACGCGGACGTGGTCACCGCGCTCCGCAAGCGCGTCGTCGCCCTCGAGGAGGGCC
>Ga0081539_10005845_pt1 | contig 12208 bp, 11 predicted proteins | sample TabmetS4T2R2_FD_71023 | JGI IMG/M metagenome (GOLD analysis project Ga0081539, IMG submission 71023) | Tabebuia heterophylla rhizosphere microbial communities from the University of Puerto Rico - S4T2R2 | ecosystem: Host-associated > Plants > Roots > Rhizosphere ...
CGAAGCTGATCGCCTTGGCCTTGTCGGCGGCGGAGCCCACCGACAAGGCCAAGGCGATCAGCTTCGCCGCCTACCGGACGCTGGTCGACCTGTTCCCGTACCGGCGCGGGATCTATCTGGCGGCGCTGGGCTACGCCGAGACGGACCCGTCGACCCCGGCCACCGTCGGCACCGCCGCCGCCGAGAGGAACATCGCGTACCGCCATACCGACGGGTCGAACCCCACCATCGACACCAAGGGCACCGACGATCCGTACGACGATACGGTCAGCTACCCGTGCGCGCCGGCGGGTTCCGCCTGTTTCTACAAGGCGACCCGTACCTGGGACGAGCCCACCGACCCGTGGCGCTGGCAGCCACTGTGCGTGCTGACGGCGACGGGTCTCGCCGCCGGCCTGTCGACGACCCCGGCGGACGGCAAGTGCACCGCCCCGAACTACGCCGTCCAGGCTCCGCTCACCCCCCAGTGGTCGAACGTGAAGCCGTTCGGTGACTTGAATCCCCTGACGCACCTGCCGCACGAGTTCGACGGCGCGCCGTTCAACCCGCCGCGCCTCGCCGACGGCAGCGACTACGACCCCGCCGACATCGACCAGGCGCTGCGCGACACCTCCAGCCTCACCGACGCCCAGAAGGTCCGCGCCGAATACTGGGCCGACGGCCCGGGATCGGTGTTCCCGCCCGGCCACATGGTGCTGTTCGGCGAGGCCCTGTCCCGCATGCGGCAGAACACCCTCGACCAGGACGTCAAGCTCTTCTTCGCGCTCGGCAACGCGATGATGGACGCCAGCATCTCGGCCTGGGGAGTCAAGTACGCCCAGGACTTCTGGCGCCCGATCACCGCCATCCGCTACCGGTACAGCGGCAAGCAGGTGAATTCCTGGCTGGGCCCGGGCAAGGGATGGGGAAAGGTGTCGGCCGACAGGTGGCAGCCCTACCAGATGCTCACCGTGGTCACACCGCCGTTCCCGGAGTACGTCTCCGGCCACAGCACGTTCAGCGCGGCCGGCCGTACGGTCCTGACCGCCTTCTTCGGCACCGACGCCTTCAACGCCAAGGTGACCGTCCCGGCCGCCAGCTCGAGGATCGAACCGAAGACGCCGGCCAAGGACATCGTGCTCTCCTGGAACACGCTGACCGCGGCCGCCGACGAGGCCGGCATGTCCCGCCGGTACGGCGGCATCCACTTCGTTAGCGGCGACCAGCACGGCCGCACCCTGGGCCGGGTCATCGGCTACAACGACTGGCAGAGGGTGCAGGCCTACCTCGCGGGGAACCCGCCGGCCTAGCCGTCACCGACCGCCCGGCGATGCCGGCGCGGCGGCGCTCAGCCAGACCGTCGTGTCCGCCGGCACCCGGCCGTCGGCCGCCAGCGGCCCGCTGGCCAGCACCGTCGTCGTCCGCGCCGGCAGGGCGATCGGGTCGGCGGACACTTTGACCAGGCACAGGAAATCCGGCGGGCGAGCGAAGACCAAGCCGCCGGCCGGTGACGGCAGCCACTCCACACGGCCGTCGCCCAGGGCCGGAAGCTTCCGGCGGAGGCGGAGCGCCCGTCGGTAGAGATTCAGCATCGAATCGGGGTGGCCGTCCTGGGCGGCAGCCGTCAGACACGCCCAGGTGGCCGGCTGTGGGAGCCAAGGTGCGTCGGCGCCGGCCGGACTGAATCCGTACGGTGGTTCGCCGCCGGACCAGGGCAGCGGGACGCGGCAGCCGTCGCGGCCGCGACGCGCCCGGCCGGTCTGCTCGAACACCGGATCCTGCCGGACGCCGTCGGGCAGGTCCTCCACCTCGGGCAGCCCGAGTTCCTCGCCCTGATAGACGTACGCCCCGCCGGGCAGCGCGAACATCAGCAGGGCCGCCGCCCGCGCCCGCCGGGTGCCCAGGTCGAAGTCCGCGGGCAGCGCCAGCAGGTCCTCCAACCACAGCCGGCCCGGCCGGTCCGGCTGCGGGCGCGCCAGCCGGGACACCTCGCGCACCACATCGTGGTTGGACAGCACCCAGGTGGGCGGCGCCCCGACCCGGCCGAGCGCCGCCGTGGTGTGGTCGATGGTGCGTCGCAGCAGGTCGGCACGCCACGGGGTGTTGAGGTAGTCGAAGTTGAAGGCGGTGTGCAGTTCGTCGTCGCGGACGTACCGGGCCAGCCGGTGCGGCCGGTTGACCCAGGCCTCGGCGACGAAGACCCGGGGGTCCGGATACGAGTCGGCGATGCGCCGCCAGTCCTGATAGATCTCGTGGACGGCGGCCCGGTCCCAGTGCGGATGGACGTCGGACGCCGACCCGCAGGCTCAGAGGTCCAGCAGCTCAGAGGTCCAGCAGCTCGACGGTCACGGTGGCGGTGTCGCCCGCGTCGAGGCGCTCCGCCCGGCGGACGTCGCGCTTGACCGGCAGCACGTAGCTGCCGCGGGCGCTGTCGGGAAAGATCGAGGTTGTCCAGGTGGTGCCTCCGACCGTCACCCGCACACGCACGGAACCGAAGCCGCGGCGGCTGCCGCCGGCCCGGTCCCGGATCTCGTCGGAGGCCTCGGCGGGCAGGCTGACGAACGTCCAACTGTCGGTGCGGCGGGCGTCCCAGATCCAGAGCTCGGCCGCGAACGTGATGACCACGCAGCGAGCATGGCACCAGGGTCTGACGGTTCCCGGATCCCTCAGGCCGGCCCGGGCAACGTCGAGACGCCGGGACCGGCTTCGAGGGTCGTGCCGTCGGGCAGCACGACCTCGGCGGTGCAGCCGGCCGGCACAGTGACCACGACCTCCAGCGCCCCGTCCACGAGCTGCCACGCCACCGCCGCCGTACCGTGCGGGGTCACGTGCTCGGCCCGCGCCCGGCGCAGGTTCCCACCCGGCCGCGGCCGCACGCGGAAGCGACGCCAGGTGGGCTCCAGGCGTTGCAGGCCGGCGACGTACCGGTGCAGGAAGGAGATCACGGCACCCTTCGAGTAGTGGTTGAGGGACTCGTGCGGCGTGCCGTCCGCGTCGACGCCGTCCCACCGTTCCCAGACGGTGGTGGCGCCCCGGTCGATCATGGTGAGCCAGGACGGGCTGGTGTCCTGGAACAGCAGCTCGTACGCCAGGTCCAGATGCCCGTGGTCGGCCAGCACCGGCAGCAGGTCGGGGGTGGACAGGAAGCCGGTGGCCAGATGGGTGTCGGCCTCGCGGACGAGGGCGGCGAGGTCGTCCGCGACCCGACCGCGCAGGTGCTCGGGTACCAGGTCGAAGCGCAGCGCCCGGACGAGATTCGCCTGCGTACGGGGAACGACGTGGCCGTCGGCGAGGAACTCGGACTGCCAGGCGGCGACGACCCGAGCGCTCAGCTCCGCGTAACGCTCCGCGTCCCGCTCCCGGCCCAGAATCCGGGCGACCGCCGCGGCGTGGCGCGTCGACCAGGCGAAGTACGCGGTCGCGACGTCAGCCTTGTCCGCCGCGATGAACGCCGGGAAGTCGGTGGGTTCGGCACCCGGCTCCAGCCACTCTCCCCAGTGGAACCCGGTGTCCCACAGGTAGGTCTCGTGCCGCGCCGGCTCGGGGCGGCGCTCGATCCGGTCCGGGTGCCGTGCGGTGGCCGCCATCCGCTCGGTGCGGTCGAGCCAGGCGACCATGTGCGGCCACAGCTCCGCCAGCACGGCGCTGTCGCCGTACTCCTGGAAGAGTTCCCAGGGCACCAGGACGACGGCGTCGCCCCAGCCCGCGGAACCGTTCACCTTCGCCAGGAAGCCGGTCCGTTCGGCCGGCGGCATGGGCGCCATGTTCCCGATCGTGCCGTCCGCCCACTGCGCGGCGGCGAGGTCGCGCAGCCATTTCACGGAGAAGCCCGCGACGTCGTACAGGAACGAAGCGGTCGGGACGTAGAGCTGCCAGTCGCCGGTCCAGCCGGCCCGCTCGCGGGTGGGGCAGTCGGTCGGGACGTCGCAGGCGTTGCCGCGAAAGCTCCAGACGGCCGCGTCGTGCAGGCGCTGGATCCGGTCGTCGTCGCACGCGAAGTCCCCGCGAGGATCGAGGTCGCTGTGTACGACGACCCCGGTCACGTCGTCCGGGGTGAGCGGGCCGGGGTGACCCTCGATCCGGACGTAGCGGAAGCCGTGCGTGGTGAACCGGGGATCGAACGTGTCCGCCGGAACCCCCGCGGATATCACCCGATCCACCTGGCCCGCGCTCAGCGGCTCCGGCAGGAACGGGACGTCCGGGCGGAGATGGTCGACGGTGACGTCACCGTCCGGCCCCAGCGCCTCCCCGTGGGTCAGGACGATCTCGGTGCCGGCCGGGCCGAGGTCGAGCAGCCGTACCCGCCCGTTGATGTTCTGGCCGAGGTCGACGACATGCCGGCGCGGGGCCAGCGCGGTCACCGAGACGGGTCGGGTCCGCGCCACGGCCCGCACCGGCGGGGCCGGCGAGCACACGAGGTGCCGGTACCCGTGCTCGGCGATCCCGGCCGGCGTCCAGCCCGTGGCGTCGTAGGACGTGGTGCACCAGCCGGGCTCGGCGAGCCGGCGGTCCTCGTGCTGGCCCTCGATGAGGTCCGCCGCCAGGATGTGCGACCGCGACCACCGCCAGGCGGCGTCGGTGCCGAGGGTCGCGCGACTGCCGTCGTCGTACTCGACATGCAGTTGCGCCAGGAACGCCGTGGTGTCACCCCACTGGTCGTGCGCCCGGGTCAGACCGACCTGGCCCCGGTACCACCCGTCGGCCAGCAGGGCACCCAGCACGTGCCGGCCCGGCGTCAGCAGGGAGCTTACGTCGTACGTCGCCACCTGGGTGCGCATCCCGTATTCGGTGTAGCCGGGAAGCAGTTCGTCGGTGCCGACCCGCTCGCCGTCGAGCCAGGGTTCGCACAGGCCGTACGCCGTGACGTACAGCCGGGCGGCCGACACAGGCCGGGCCACCTCGATCTCGCCGCGCAGCCGGTACGCCGGACGGTTCCCCGCCGGACCAGCCTCCTCCACCGGCGTGACCCAGGCCGCCCGCCAGTCCCCGCCGTGCAGCAGTCCCGCCTCGACGACCAGCGGCTCGGACCACTCGGACTGGCCGACGTCGGTCCAGACCCGCACCCGTACCGAGCGCCGTTCACCCGAGTCGAGGGGCCGGCCGGGCCACGGCACGAGCACGCAGGCATCCGTCTCCACGCGGGCGGTGGAGCCGTCGCTGTCGCGCAGCTCGTACGCCTTCTGGTGGGTGGCCCCCTCGGGCAGATGCCAGGACAGGCGCGGGCGCGGTTCGCCCAGGCCGAGCGGGTGGTCGAGGTGCTCGGCGCGCAGGTGGGTCGGACGGCTCATGTCGCCAGCCAACCAGGCCGCGGCCGGACCCGGAACACGTTCATCGGTATGGCTGAGATCGCCGGCGGCGATCGCCGGCGGCGCGGCGTCGATAAGATGCCCGCATGAGCTCGGACGCTGTCGGCAGGTACATGCCCGCGGTCGTGACGCTCGACGACCTCACCGCGATGATGACCGCGGACGAACACCACCGGTACGAGATCAGCCCTGAGGGGGTTCTCTCCATCATGCCGCCGCCGGGGTACGCCCATGCGATCGTCGCGACCCGGCTCATGGTGTGGCTCGCCACCGGCGGCGTCCCGGCGGACCGGATCGCTCAGGCGGTCGGACTCCGCATTCCCGGGCGGGCCGGCGGCGTCGGCGGACGAATCCCCGACCTGGTGGTGTGGAGCAAGGCCCAGGCCGACGGCGTCTGGCTCCCGGTCGCCGACGTGCTCCTCGTCGTCGAGATCATCTCGCCGGGGTCCGAGGGCGTGGACACGGTGACCAAACGCAGCGAGTACGCCGCGGCGGGCATCCCGCAGTACTGGGTGGTCGACCAGGATCCGCCGCAGACCGTCACCATGCACCGTCTGGATGGCGATCGGTACGCCGTGCGCGCGACCATGCCGCTCGCCTGGGCACTCAATACCCGCCCCGCGGAGCACGACCTCGGCTGAGCGCGTCAGTCCCGCGGGCCGCCGTGCATGAGGCCGTCCAGGCCGCCGGGCAGGGTGGCGGCGAGCGCTTCGTCGAACTCCGCATCGACCAGCACGAACGCCACCCGTGCCGGGACGGTCCCCCGGTTGGCCCAGGCGTGATCGGTGCCGCGCTGCACGACCACGTCGCCGGCCCGCAGGGTCACCTCCGAGTCGTCGAGAACGAGGGTGATCTCACCGTCCAGGACGATCCCGTAATCGATCGACGCGGTGCGGTGCACCGGGGACTGCAGCCCGCGCTCGTCGAGATGGCCCGGCAGGAACTCGTTGATCCGGATCTTCGTGCCCCGGGCCGGCGGTGGGACGGCGAGGGTCCGCGCGGTGGGTTCGTCGGGCTCGACGGCGACGATGCGCGCCGGGGCGCCCTCGGTGTTCCAGACCTCGTGGAACGCGACGCCGTCCGCCGGAAGCTCCTTGCTGACCGGCACCGGACCGTCGGACACCACCACGGACACACCGTCGGGCGTATGGCCCGTCACCACCCGCCGGGGGGCGGTCATGCGTGGCACGGGATCGGCCCGCCGTGGAACTTGACCATGTCCGGCCACACCGACGGCACGGTCAGCCGGGTGTCGATCGGGTTGCCCGCCAGCTCCGAGTAGGCCCGGTGCAGGTTGCCGACGAACCGCTCGGTCTCCGCCCACTCGCGGTACGGGTTGTCGCGGTGCTTCACGGCCGCCTCCAGGGCCGACAGGCCCTCGGCGTACGAGGTGGCCGCCACCTCGGCGACGTACGCGACGTACGCGTCCAGGTCGTCGAGCAGCCGGCCCACCTGCTCGCCGCGGCACACCGGTCCGTGACCGGGCGCCAGCACCTCGGGAGCCAGACCGCGCATGTGGGCGATGGCGGCGCGGAAACCGGCGAGCGACCCCTCGAGCAGGAACGGCTGCCCGCCGGAGAAGGCGAGGTCGCCGGCGAACAGCACCCGCTGCTCGGGCAGCCACACGACGACGTCGTTGCTGGTGTGCGCGCGGCCGACGTGCTGCAGCTCGACCGGGAAACCGTCGAGGTGCAGGCTCATCCGGTCGTTGAAGGTCAGCTCCGGTGGCCGCAGCGTCAGGTTGCCGTAGTCCGGCGCGGTGATCACCCTGGTGGCCTCCAGCCCGGCGGCGAGCACCTCGTCCCGGCACTTCTCGTGCCCGATGATCAGGGTCTCCGGCGGCAGGAACCCGTTGCCGTACGTGTGGTCGGGGTGGTGATGGGTGTTCACCACGGCTCGCGGCGACCCGGTGCTCACCTTCGCCACCTCGGCGAGGACGGCGCGGTTGCGGCGCTCGGTGGAGGTCGTGTCCACCAGGACCGCCGTGCCCCGGCCGTCCACGATGACGCCGCAGTTGTTCACCATCCAGCCGCCGACCGGCTGGATGTACGCGTGGATCCCGTCCGCCAGCCGATCCACGTACGGGGTGCCGTCATCCCAGGTCACGAAACCTCCCTCAAGCGTCGCCTACTCATTGGGCACGATCGGCGCGCGCGTGACAACTGTCCGAGCCATCGCGTACACCGATCGCTGGCATGCCTGATCAGCCGTTCCGCCGTACCGGCCGGTACCGGCAGACTGCGCCGGTGACGCCCGCGACCCAGCCCGTGACCGGCTCCGCGATCCGGTGGCCCCTGCTCCTCGTGCTGGCCTCGCTCGCCGCGGTCGCCCCAGTGGCCACCGACCTCTACCTGCCCGGGTTCCCCGCCCTCGGCGACGACCTCGGCGCCGATGCCAGCGGCGTCCAACTGACGTTGACCGCGTTCCTGGTCGGGCTCGCGTTCGGCCAGCTCGTGATGGGGCCGCTCGCGGACCGGTTCGGCCGGCGGCCGCCCCTGGTGGCCAGCACCGCCGTGTGCGTACTGGCGGGGATCGTCTGCGCGCTCGCGCCGACGCTGCCGGTGCTGGTCGGCGGCCGCCTCGTGCAGGGGTTCGCCGGCGCCGGCGGCATGGTGATCGGCCGGGCGGTGATCTCCGACCTGGTCACCGGCCGGGCGGCGGCGCGGGCGTTCACCCTCATGATGACCGTCGGCGGCGTGGCTCCGGTGCTGGCACCCACCGTCGGCGGGCTGCTGTCCGGGCCGGTGGGATGGCGGGGCATGCTCTGGACGGTGGCGCTGCTGTGCCTGGCCATGCTCGTCGGTGTGATCGTCGTGGTGGCCGAGACGCGCCCGCCGGCCGCACCCGGCGAGGCACCGACCTCGTGGGTCGGCGCCCTGCGCGTGGTGGGTCGCAGCCACGCCTACTGGGCGCCGACGGCGGTGTTCGCGCTCACGTTCGGCGTCATGATGGCCTACATCGCCGCCTCGCCGTTCCTCTACCAGAACGTGGTGGGCCTCTCCGAGATCGGGTACGGGATCATGTTCGGCGTCAACGCGACCGGGCTGATCACGGCGGGCGCCGTCGCCAGCCGCCTCGTGCACCGGATCGACCCCCAGGTGATGGTCCGCCGCTGCATCGCGGTGCAGGTGGCGGCGACCGTCCTGGTTCTGGCGCTCGCCGCCGCGGGCGCACCGACCTGGACCCTGCCGGGGGCGATCTTCGTGGCGGTGACCGCCAACGGCGGGATCATGGGCAACTCGGCCGCGCTGGCGATGGCCCGGGTACGACCGGTGGCCGGTACCGGGAGCGCGGTGCTCGGCTTCAGCCAGTTCGCGCTCGGCGCCGTGGTGTCCCCGCTCGTCGGGCTCGGCGGGGCGCACTCGGCCGTCGTACCGGCGGCGGTGATGGCGGTGGCGTCGCTGCTCGCCTTCGCCGCGAGCCGGCTCATGCGTCACTGATCTCGTCCTCGACGGCGACCGCGACGTCGTACAGCAGCCGCCGCAGCCAGACGACCGCGGGGTCGTTCTCCCGCCGCGGGTGCCAGTGCGCGGCCTCGGTGATCCGGATGGTCTCCAGCGGCGTGCGGGCGATGACCAGGTCGAGGACGGCCAGGCAGCGGCGTGCCAGCCGGGACGGGATGAACGCGCACATCTGCGTGCCGCCGACCGCGAACGGCAGCGTCAACAGGCTGGAAACCTGGACCAGGAGGGTGCGGTCGGCGAGGCCGCGCCGCTCCAGTTCCACCTCCAGGGGCCGCTTGCGGCTACCGGCGGCGGCGAACTGCGCCACCGCGTGCGGCATGGCGCGCAGGTCCGCCAGCGTCAGCCCACCGTCGACCAGCCGCGGGTGGTCGCGCGCCACGACGCAGACCAGGTGATCGGTGAAGACCGGCTGGGTACGGCCGGGGAACTCGTACCCGAGCGGCCCGATGATCAGATCACGGCGCATGAGCTGGGTCTCGAACTGGGCGGGGTTCCCCTCGATCGGGTCCAGGGCGACCGAGCAGCCGGGCGCCTGCTCGGCGACGAGGCGGGTCAGCGGCTCGGCCAGCACCGTCATCGCGTACTCGGACATGCTCACCTCGAAGCGGCGGGCGCTGGCCGCCACGTCGAACTCGCGCTGCGTACCCAGCAGCGCCTCCGCCGCCTCCACCGCCTCGGCCACCACCGGTCGCAGCCGCTGCGCCAGCGGGCTGAGCTCGAAGCCGCGACCGGCGCGCACCAGGAGCTCGTCGTCGAAATGCCTGCGCAGCCGGGTCAGGGCGCCGCTCATCGCGGACTGGCTCATGGTCATCCGGTCCCCCGCATGGGTCAGGTTGCGCTCCTCCAGCAGGGCGTGCAGAGCCAGCAGGAGGTTGGCGTCGACCTCGCGCAGCCGTTCCTTCACAGGTTGATCCTCCACTCTGATGAGCATGACGCTGGGCGGCACCGACCTGAATCTTCTGCTCTTCCTGCGCGTCCTGCTCGAGGAGGGCAACGTGACGCGCGCCGGTCATCGACTGCGGGTCGGCCAGCCGGCCATGAGCGCGGCGCTGGCCAAGCTGCGCCGCCGCTTCGACGACGAGCTGCTGGTGCGGGCGGGACGCGACTACGAACTGACGCCGTTCGCCCGCGACCTGCTTCCCGAGGTGCAGCATGCGGTACGCCTGATGACCCGGGCCCTCGACCTGGAGGCGCCGTTCGACGCGGCCACCAGCGAACGCTCGTTCCGGCTCTCGATGAGTGACTACGCCATCGCGGTGCTCCACGAACCCCTGGTCCGGCTGCTGAGCGCGACCGCACCGGGCATCCGGCTGATCATCGAACATCTCGGCCCGCGTGCCCGTACGTCCGATCGGGTGCTCCTCGACCACGACGCCTTGGTCGCGCCGCTGGGCTTCGGCTTTCCCGGCGAATCGCGGCCGTTCTGGCGGGACCGGATGGTGGTCATCGCCGACCGCCGGCATCCCCGCCTGTCCGGCGACGGCCGGCTGACGCTGGCCGACCTGGCGGAGCTTCCGCACGCGGTCGCGGCGTTCGGTCCCGGCATCCTGACCCCGGTGGACCGGGTCTTCGGCGAGGCGGGCATCGACCGCAGGATCATGCTGCAGGTGGCCGGGTTCCTGCCGCTGGCGTTCGTCATCGAGGGCACCGAGATGGTCGCCGTGGTGCCGGAGAAACTGGCGCGCGTGCACATCCGCGACGCCGGCCCGATCGTGATCGTCGAGCCGCCGTTCGGTGAGGTGCTGCTGGCCGAGGGGTACTGGTACGCCCGCGACCGGCTGTCCGACCCCGCGCACCGGTGGCTGTTCGCCCGGTTCGACGAGCTGGCCGACGAACTGGCCCGACAGTGACCGCCCACGCTTGTTGGTAATGTTTAAGATGCTGATACGTGACCAACAGGAGGCTGTGATGGCGGTGACCCAGATCGATCTCGACGATGAGGCGCTCGCCGAGGCGATGCGGCTGTCGGGGGCGAAAAGCAAGAAGGACACCGTGAACCTGGCCTTGCGCGAGTACGCGGCTCGTCATCGGCGCATCGCGGCGCTTGATAACTACGCAGCCGCGGCCCAAGGATGGGACTACGAAGGCTGGCGGGAGTTGCGCGCCGGGAGCAAGGCCCCGACCACGTGATCAGATACCTGGTCGACTCGTCGGCACTCTGGCGTCTTCTGCGCGATCCGGCTGTGCGAGCCGCGTGGTCGGAGGTGGTCTCGGACCACGCGATCGGGTCGTGCCAGCCACAGCGCGCCGAGTTTCGTCGCTCGGCCCGCAACCTGGACGAGTACGAGCAGATGACCGCGATGTTCGTCGACCTCTATCCGGACGTCACCGTGCCGAAGACGGCGTGGCAGTGGATCGAGTCGGCTCAGTACCGCCTGCTGCGCGCGGGCGTGCATCGGGCGTTGTCTTGCGTGGATCTGCTCATGTGCGCCTGTGCCGCCGTCCGGGGACTGGTGGTCCTGCATGATGACAACGACTTCGTCACGGCCGCGCAACACCTGCCAGATCTGGCCGAGCGACAGGTACGCGCGTTGCCGGACGCACGGTGACACCCTTCAGCTCAGCCGTCCGGTGGCGCCGATCTCCCAGTGGTTGCGGTTGTGCGCTCCCCCGGACCCGGCCAGATAGCCGGCGAACAGCCGATCCAGATCCCGCGCGGCGCGGATCTCCCGGTACCGCCGCCAGGCCGGGTCGGACATGAACCGCAGCTGCCGGCGGCTCAGGTCGCTGTCGCCGAGATACTGGCCCAGGGTGACCGGTTCCAGGTCGGCCATCACCGACGCGAGCCACGCCTGGTGCCGCTCGTCCTCGGCGGGGTCCTGCCAGAGCACATAACTGGCCAGATAGACCTCCGACTGCACGGAGAAGGCCATGTCCGGCAGCTCCCGCAGCGGCGCCATGCTGAACCAGATCGTGAACGCCTTCCCGTTGGGAAGTGTGGTGAAGGCCCGGCGCATCGCCGGGACCACGTCGGCGGCCGGGCCGCTGAGCCAGGCGTTGTCGACCGCCCAGCGATGCCCCTCCGGGCTGTCCAGGAGCTGCCGCTCGCGCTGCTCGTCCAGGGTGGTGGGCGCGGCGTCGACGACGAACCGGGCGCGGCCGAGGGCCGGGCAGTCGCGAAAGGGCGCCAACGCGCGGGATGCCGAGCCGGGCGAGTCCACCAGCGCCACGGCGGTGACCAGCAGGACCGGCTCGGCGGCGAGGGCCGGATCGGTCTTGGTCAGGGCCACGATCTCCACGGTGTCGGCGACCGTGTGGTGCATGCCGTGCAGCCACGTCATGACCTCGTCGAAGTCGTCCAGCCGATAGGCGTGCACGGTCTGCGCGACGTACCCGGGCAACGGGCGGGTGCGCAGGTGGAAACGGGTGACGACGCCCGGGAAGCCGGGACCGGAGCCGCGTGCCGCCCAGTACAGGTCGGTATTCTGCCCGGCGTCGGCGCGCATCAGCGAGCCGTCG
>Ga0081539_10005846_pt1 | contig 12207 bp, 11 predicted proteins | sample TabmetS4T2R2_FD_71023 | JGI IMG/M metagenome (GOLD analysis project Ga0081539, IMG submission 71023) | Tabebuia heterophylla rhizosphere microbial communities from the University of Puerto Rico - S4T2R2 | ecosystem: Host-associated > Plants > Roots > Rhizosphere ...
GGCGTTCGGCTCGGCCTCGACCCGGCCCATGGTGGCGGGCGCCCCGGCCAGCCGGGCCTCCTCGTTCGCGGCGAGCACGGTGTGGGCGAACGTGAGCATCGGGTCGCGGCGGTCGGTGATCCGGGTCGTACCGGCGTGGTCGCCGCGGCCGGTGAAGTCGAACCGCCACCGACCGTGCGGCCAGATCGCACTCGCCACGCCGACCGGGACGGCCAGCGCGCGGCCCTGCTCGATGTGCAGCTCGACGACCGCGGAGACTCGCTCGGCAAACGCCGGCAGCGCCCCGGCCGGCGTACCGCCGAGCGCCTCGGCGAACGTCACGCCGTCCCGGTCGGTCAGCGCCCCGGCCGCCGCCGGATCGATCGCGCCGGTCAGCAGCCGGGAGCCCAGGCACGGCCGGCCGAACCGGCCGCCCTCCTCCTCGACGAAGGCGGCCACGGCGAGCGGCCGGGCCGGGACGTGCCCGATCTCCCGGAGCCGGTCGACGGCGAGGAAGGCGCTGACGATGCCCAGCGGGCCGTCGTAGCCGCCGCCGTGCGGCACCGAGTCGAAGTGCGACCCGGTCAGCACCGCTCCGGGCCCCCACGGCTCGCCCCACCAGGCGAACAGGTTGCCGTTGCCGTCCTCAGTCACCGGCATGTCCCGGCGACCGGCCTGCTCGCGGAACCAGTCGCGCAGCGACGATTCCGGGTCCGTCAAGGCGTACCGGAGATAGCCGCCGCCGGCGGTCCGGCCGATCGGCTCGATCTCGGCCCAGAGGGCGGCGAAGTCGGTCATGGCCGCATCGGGATGTGCACGCCGGACGCGGCGGCGGAGTCGTATCCCGCGTCCACGTGCCGGATGACGCCCATGCCCGGATCGTTGGTGAGCACCCGCTCGATCTTCTGACCGGCCAGCGCGGTGCCGTCCGCGACGCACACCTGCCCGGCGTGGATCGAGCGCCCGATGCCGACGCCGCCGCCGTGGTGGATGGACACCCAGCTCGCCCCGCTCGCGGTGTTCACGAGGGCGTTGAGCAGGGGCCAGTCGGCGATCGCGTCCGAGCCGTCGAGCATCGCCTCGGTCTCCCGGTACGGCGAGGCCACCGATCCCGCATCCAGGTGGTCGCGGCCGATCACGATCGGCGCGGACACCGTGCCGCGCGCGACCATGTCGTTGAAGCGGACGCCCGCCCTGTCCCGCTCGCCGTAGCCGAGCCAGCAGATCCGCGCGGGCAGGCCCTGGACGGCGACCCGCTCGCCGGCCAGGCGGATCCACCGGCTCAGCGCCTCGTCGTCCGGAAAGAGGTCGAGCACCGCGCGGTCGGTGGCGGCGATGTCGGCCGGGTCGCCGGAGAGCGCCGCCCACCGGAACGGGCCCTTGCCCTCGGCGAAGAGCGGCCGGATGTACGCCGGCACGAAGCCCGGGAAGTCGAACGCGCGCTCGTAGCCGCCGAGCTTCGCCTCGCCCCGGATCGAGTTGCCGTAGTCGAAGACCTCGGCACCCGCGTCCAGGAACCCGACCATGGCGGCCACGTGCCGGGCCATGCTCGACCGGGCGCGGTCGGTGAACTCCTCCGGCTTGGCCGCGGCGTAATCGCGCGCGTCGGCGAGCTCGACCCCGACCGGTACGTAGGAGAGCGGGTCGTGCGCGCTGGTCTGGTCGGTCACGATGTCGATCTCGACGCCCCTGACCAGCAGTTCCGGGATGACGACCGCGGCGTTGCCGACGACGCCGATGGAGGTTGCCTTTTTGTCCGCTTTCGCCTTCCTGGCTTGCCTGATCGCCTCGTCCAGGTCCTCCGCGATCACGTCCAGGTAGCGGGTCCGGACCCGGCGCTCGAGCCGGGTGCGGTCCACGTCGACGATCAGGCAGACGCCCCCGTTCATGGTCACCGCGAGCGGTTGCGCGCCGCCCATGCCGCCGCAGCCCGCGGTCAGCGTCAGCGTTCCGGCGAGGCTGCCCCCGAACCTCTTCGCGGCGACGGCGGCGAACGTCTCGTACGTGCCCTGCAGGATGCCCTGCGTGCCGATGTAGATCCAGGAGCCGGCGGTCATCTGCCCGTACATGGTCAGGCCGAGCCTCTCCAGCCGGCGGAATTCCGGCCAGGTCGCCCAGTCGCCGACCAGATTCGAGTTCGCGATCAGCACCCGCGGCGCCCACTCGTGGGTGCGGAACACGCCGACCGGCTTGCCGGACTGCACCAGCAGCGTCTCGTCGTCCCCGAGCTCGTCGAGCTCCCGCACGATCGCGTGGAACGACGGCCAGTCCCGTGCCGCGCGCCCGGTCCCCCCGTAGACCACCAGGTCCTCGGGCCGCTCGGCCACGTCGGGGTCGAGGTTGTTCATCAACATCCGCTTGGCGGCCTCCTGCGGCCACCCCTTCGCCGTGTACGCCGTACCGCGCGGCGCGCGAATCTCAGGCATCGAACTTCTCCCTCACGCTACGAATACGTTCCGGCGGGCGGCCGTCGCCTCGAACTCCTCCAGCCGGCGCTGCACCGGCTCGGGGGCGGCGTCGCACATCGCCTGCAGCAGCACCATGGCCATCGCCATCGGCCCGGTGTGCAGATCGAAGACCAGTTGGGTGCCGACCGCCGCGGGCAGCACCACGTCGGCCGCCTCGGCCACCGGGCTGACCGCCGAGTCGGTGATCGCCACGACCGCGCACCCGGCCGCGCGCGCCTCGCGGACCGCCTCCAGCGACTCGCGGGGATAGCGCGGCAGCACCATCGCGAGCATCGCGCCGGCACCGGCGGCGCGCGCCTGGTCGAGCCGGTCGAGCAGCTGCGTGCCGCCGGTGTCGAGCACCCGCACGTCCGGGTGCACCTTGGCCGCGAAGTAGCCGAAGTAGCCCGCCAGCGGGGCGGCCGCGCGCAGCCCCAGCACCGGCAGCGGGCGGCTGGCGATGAGCAGCTCGGCGGCTTCGCGCACGTCGTCGAGCCGGCCCAGCTGGTCGCGGAGGCGCTCCAGGTGCTCGGCCTCGGCCTGGACGGCGAGCTGCATGGCGTTCTGCTCGGCGCTCACCTCGCCGGCCGGAGTGCCGGCGAGCTCCCGCAGCTGCCGCCGCAGCGCCGGATAGCCCGAGTAGCCGAGCGCCATGGCGAACCGGGTCACCGACGGCTGGCTCACCCCGGCGAGATCGGCCACCTCGGCCGCGGACAGGAACGCCACCGTGGGCGCGTGCTCCACCAGGCTGTGCGCGATGCGGCGCTGGGTGGGCGTCAACCGGGCGCCGTGAAAGAGGTCGAGTACGCGCTCGGCTGTCTTGACCGCTCCGTCATTCACCTCTGCAGGATATGCATAGGAACTTTCAGAGCGCTAGCGGCTGAACGTCCCGTTCGCCTGCTGCGAACGAGCGTGACGCACGACTTGAGCGGGGCCTTCGAGCTCGGGCTAGCGGCCGTGTTGGGTATGCGCATCGCTCTAGAGCCACTTTCCGATGAGGCGCAGGCGACCGTTACCGCCCCGCTTCTTGAAGGCGGACATCCGGATCCCGCTGCGCTTGCCGGTCGCCTCGAGCGAGTCCGGGCCGACTCGTCAGATGATCTTCTTTGCGCTTGAGGCCTGCTAGATGACGGACCGCGGATTCCTCACCTTGTATTCGTTGCCGAGCCTTCGGACCGCCTGGTAGTCGGCGTCCGAGAAAGTGGTACGCCAGGGCTTGCTGAGGCCCGTGATCACTAAGAGCCAGGGTTTGCCGGCACCGATAGCATCCATGGCGGTCAGAGTCGGATCCTGTTGTCGATGACGTGCTTCGGAGCGGTACCCAGACCGATCACGAATCGAGAAGCGCGGGCGCCTCGCCCCCGATTAGCGTGATCGGCGTACGACATCCCGACTTCAGGAGCGATCATGACCGATTCTTCCATCCAGGGGATCAAGACCGTGCTGCATCCCGTTTCCGATCTGACGAAGGCCAAGGCGGTGTACACCGCCCTGCTCGGCGTGCCGCCGATGGCCGACGGGTCGTACTACGTCGGCTACGAGGTCGCCGGCCAGCACATCGGGCTGGTTCCCGGCGGCGGCCCGCAGGGCATGACCTCGCCGGTGGCGTACTGGCATGTGCCGGACATCGAGGCGAAGCTGGCCGAGGTGACCGCCGCGGGTGCGACCGTGAAGGACGCCGTTCGCGACGTCGGTGGTGGCCGCCTGGTGGCCACCGTCACCGACCCCGACGGCAACGTCCTCGGGCTGCTTCAGGACTGACGAGTGCCGAGCCCCGTTCCCGCGCCGGCGCGGGAACGGGGTGACCGGTCCGCCCGCATGCGGCGGCCACGCCGTACGGTTGGTTCCGCATCTTCCCCGCGCCGCAGGCACCGTTCGACAGATGGAGACACGATGAGCTCGGCCACGAGGACGGACACCCGGTCGCCTGCGCCGCACGCCGCCGACAGCCACGACCTGATCCGCGTGCACGGCGCGCGCGTGAACAACCTCAAGGACGTCAGCATCGAGATCCCGAAGCGCCGGTTGACGGTGTTCACCGGCGTTTCCGGCTCGGGCAAGAGTTCGCTGGTGTTCGGCACGATCGCCGCGGAATCCCAGCGGCTGATCAACGAGACCTACAGCGCCTTCGTGCAGGGCTTCATGCCGACGCTGGCACGGCCCGACGTCGACGTGCTCGACGGGCTGACCACCGCGATCCTCGTCGACCAGGAGCGGATGGGCGGCGACACGCGCTCCACGGTCGGCACCGCCACCGACGCCAACGCGATGCTCCGCATCCTCTTCAGCCGGCTCGGGAAACCGCACATCGGTTCGCCCCAGGCGTTCTCGTTCAACGTCGCGTCGGTCTCCGGTGCGGGCGCGGTGACCATGGAGCGCGGCGGCACGACCGTGAAGGAGCAGCGCAGCTTCAGCATCACCGGCGGTATGTGCCCGCGGTGTGAGGGCCGGGGCTCGGTGACCGATTTCGACCTGTCTCAGCTGTACGACGACAGCAAATCGCTCAACGAGGGCGCCCTCATCCTTCCCGGCTACAGCATGGACGGCTGGTACGGCCGGATCTTCCGGGGCTGCGGCTTCTTCGATCCGGACAAGCCGATCAAGAAGTTCACGAAGAGAGAGCTGAACGACCTGCTCTACAAGGAGCCGACCAAGATCAAGGTCGAGGGTATCAACCTGACGTACGAGGGCATCATCCCGCGAATCCAGAAGTCGATGCTGTCCAAGGACGTCGACACGCTGCAGCCGCACGTCCGTGCCTTCGTGGAGCGGGTGGTCACCTTCGCCACCTGTCCCGAGTGCGATGGAACACGGCTCAGCAAAGAGGCCCGGTCGTCGAAGATCAAGGGAATCAACATCGCCGACGCCTGCGCGATGCAGATCAGCGACCTCGCCGGGTGGGTGAGCGGTCTGGATGAACCGTCCGTCGCGCCGCTGCTGGCGTCGCTCGGGCACACGCTCGACTCGTTCGTCGAGATCGGGCTGGGGTACCTCAGCCTCGACCGGCCGTCGGGCACGCTGTCCGGCGGAGAGGCACAGCGCACCAAGATGATCCGGCACCTCGGCTCCGCGCTCACCGACGTGACGTACGTCTTCGACGAACCGACCATCGGCATGCATCCCCATGACATCCAGCGGATGAACGACCTGTTGCGGCAACTGCGCGACAAGGGCAACACGGTGCTGGTCGTCGAGCACAAACCGGAGGCGATCGCGATCGCCGACCACGTCGTCGACCTCGGGCCCGGTGCCGGCGGGGCCGGTGGCGAGGTGGTCTTCGAGGGCACCGTCGACGGTCTGCGGGCCAGCGGCACGCTGACCGGACGGCACCTGGACGACCGCGCCTCGCTGAAGCCGGACGTGCGGAAGCCGTCGGGGGCGCTGGAGATCCGCGGTGCCCGCACCAACAACCTGCGGGACGTCGACGTCGAGATCCCGCTCGGGGTGCTGGTCGTGGTGACCGGTGTGGCGGGATCGGGAAAGAGCTCCCTGATCCACGGCTCGGTGTCCGGGCGGGACGGCGTGGTGACGGTCGACCAGGGCGCCATCCGCGGCTCCCGGCGGAGCAGTCCGGCCACGTACACCGGGTTGCTCGATCCGATCCGCAAGGTGTTCGCCAAGGCCAACGGCGTGAAGCCGGCGCTGTTCAGTGCCAACTCCGAGGGCGCGTGCCCCAACTGCAACGGCGCCGGCGTCATCTACACCGACCTCGGCATGATGGCCGGTGTCGCCACCACCTGCGAGGTGTGCGAGGGGAAGCGGTTCGACGCGTCGGTGCTGGAGTACCAACTCGGCGGCCGCGACATCAGTGAGGTGCTGGCCATGCCGGTGACCGAGGCCGCGGAGTTCTTCGGCGCCGGCGAGGCGCGTACGCCGGCCGCGTACGCGATCCTCGAGCGGCTCGCCGAGGTCGGGCTCGGCTACGTCAGCCTCGGCCAACCGCTCACCACGCTCTCCGGCGGTGAACGGCAGCGGCTCAAGCTGGCCACCCGGATGGCCGAGAAGGGCGGCGTCTACGTCCTCGACGAGCCGACCACCGGCCTCCACCTCGCCGACGTCGAGCAGCTGCTCGGCCTGCTCGACCGGCTCGTCGACTCCGGCAAGTCGGTCATCGTCATCGAGCACCACCAGGCGGTCATGGCGCACGCCGACTGGATCATCGACCTCGGCCCGGGTGCCGGCCACGACGGCGGCCGGGTCGTGTTCGAGGGCACACCGGCCGACCTGGTCGCCGCCCGGTCCACCCTCACCGGCGAGCACCTCGCGGCCTACGTCGGCTCCTGATGCGGGTCAGGAACCTCTTCACGTACCCGGTCAAGGGTTGCCACCGGCTCGCCCACGACGCCGCCGTGGTGGAACGGTGCGGCCTGGCCGGCGACCGCCGGTGGATGATCGTCGACGCCGACGGCGTGGGCGTCACCCAGCGCGAGATACCCCGCCTCACCCGGCTGACCGCCCGGCCGCGCGCCGGCGGGCTGACGCTCGGCGCACCGGGCCTGGACGACCTGACGATCGACGAGCCGGTCGACGGTCCCCCGGAGTTCGTGCGCGTGTTCCGGCACAAGCGGCCGGTGCCGGCCCGGGTCGCGGAGAGCAGCTGGAGCACTGCGTTCCTGGGCTTCCCGGCCCGGCTCGTCTGGCAGGCCGATCCGGCGGGCCGGGCGATCGAGGCGGCTTCGCTGCCGGGTGACCGGGTTAGCCTCGCGGACGGTTACCCGGTGCTCCTGGCGAACGAGGGCTCGCTCGACGCGGTCAACGACTGGCTGGTGGAGGCCGGTGACGAGCCCGTGCCGATGACCCGGTTCCGGCCGAACCTCGTCGTCGCGGGCGCGCCGGCCTGGGCGGAGGACGAGTGGATCGGCCGCCGGATCCGGGTCGGGGAGGTGGTCTTCCGGGCGGCGAAGTCGTGCGCCCGCTGCCTGGTCACGACGATCGACCAGGAGACCGGCGAAAGGGGTCGCGAGCCGCTGCGGATGCTGGGGCGGCATCGCCGGTTCGGCGAAGGATTGCTGTTCGCGATCAACCTCATTCCGGACGACGCGACCGGTGTCGTCCGGCTCGGCGACGAGGTGTCGGTACTGACCGCCTGACGCCGGGTGGGTCTCCGGCGGGGTCGGACGATCGGTGCGTACGCAATCAGCGGAATCGCCGACCCGGTTCGCGAAAGGCGCAGGTCGGCGCCCCGTCGGGTGGGCGAACCGGGCCGGGCGCGGGCGGCGGGCCGCCGCCGGGAGGTTGCTCCGTCCCGCCGCCGCCCCCAGGATCCGACAGCGTGACCAGATCTCTCCGCTGGCCGGCCGCGGGCGGTGCCGTGTTGCTGGCGGCCGCCGTCGGTGTCGCGTTGCTGCTGCACAACAGCGGTTCGGCGTGCGCCGCCCCGCCGTCGGCGTCGCCGAACAAGGGCAGGGCCACGTTCTATGATCTCGGCCCGGATCCCGGCAACTGCTCGTTCCCGTCCCCGCCTGCCGACGACCTGTTCGTGGCGCTCGGCCCGGAGCAGTACTCGGCAGGTGCGGCCTGCGGCACCTATGTCGACGTCACCGGGCCGAAGGGCAAGGTGCGCGTCAAGGTCGTCGACTCCTGCCCGGAATGCCCGGCCGGCCACCTGGACCTGAGCCGCACCGCGTTCCGGAGGATCGCCGACGAGGTGACCGGCATCGTCCCGATCACGTACCGGTCGGTGCCCGGTGCGGCGACGCCCGGCCCGATCAGCGTACGCGTCAAGGAGGGTTCGTCCCGGTACTGGCTGGGTGTGCTGATCGACAACCACTCGTACCGGCTGCGGTCCGTCACGATCGACGGGCAGACGACGCGGCGCGAGGATTACAACTACTGGATCGCCGAGACCGGCGCCGGGCCGGGGCCCTTCCGGATTAGGATCATCGACGTGTACGGGCATGCGGTCACGGTCTCCGGCATCGATCTCGACCCGGGCCGGACCCAGCAGACCACGAAGCGTCTCGCCGGCGGCGTACGCAAGCCCTCGCCCAGCCCCACGCGCAAGAAGACGGCGCGGCCGTCTCCGCCCCCTGTCCTCGAGTCGGCGGTCGCGGCCCCGGTGGCGACGCCCGTGGACCTGACCGCCGGTACCCCGCCGCCGTGCGGCTGACCGAGCGGCTGTCATGTGTGCGGCGTGGGTGGACGCCGCTTCGCCGCCTGCATCCCGGCAACGTCGCCTGGGCCGCCTCGGGCGGCGACGGCCGGCCGCCGCCGGACGCGGTGCTGGCCTGGGGCAGCCCACTCTGGGGATTCGCGGACGTCTGGCGCTCCGCGGAGACCGCCGAGGCCGTCGTGCACATCGCGCCGGACGCCACCCCGGCGCAGCGGGCGGCGGCGATCGACGAGCTGCTGCGTGTCGCGCCCCGGGTCACGGTCGACGTGTCGCGCCAGGAACGCGCGCTGGTGGACGCGCTGATCGACCGGGGTTTCCACGAAGCGGACGGACCCTGGTACGCCCAGCTGTGGCGCGACCTGTCCGACGTGTCCGACCTGGCCGCGTGCCCGGTCGCCGCCGGGTACACGATCCGGCCGGTCGGCCCGGCCGACCTGGCGGAGCGGGTCGCCGTGCATCGCCGGTCCTGGGCACCGGCCCGGATCCGCGAGATGCCCGGTCGTACGGACGACGCGAAGAGCCCGAGCCCCTGCGGGGACGAGTCGAGTTACTCCGCCGGGAAGCACCGGGCGGTGCAGGCGTCGCCGCTGTACCGGGCCGACCTCGACCTCGTCGCGGTGGCGTCGTGCGGAGAGTTCGCGGCGTACGCCCTGGGCTGGCTGGACTCCGCCACCGGGTCGGTTCTGTTCGAGCCGGTCGGCACCGATCCCCGGCACGCGCGGCGCGGCCTGGGCCGGGCCGTGTGCGCGGAGATCCTGCGGGTGGCCCGCGACCTCGGCGCCACCCAGGCGGTCGTCGGGCTTCGCGGCGACGACGGTTATCCGGTACCGCTCCGGTTGTACGCCGGCCTGGGCATGCGCGAGGTCGCTCAGTTCGTGCCACTCGCCACATCGGCCTGAGCGGTCAGGTCCCGCCACATGATGATCTCGTCCCGATCGTCACCGGCGGCCACCCGCAGGGCAGCGGGAAGCCGGCCCACCTCGCGGTAGCCCAGCCCCGCGTAGAACCGGTCGACGCCGGCTCCATCCCGTACGGTCAGCTGCAGTCCCGCCAGGCCCGCCCGGCGCCCGACCGCCTCGGCCTCGCGCATCAGTGCCGCGCCGTAACCGCGACCCTGCCGCCCCGGCCCGACCATCACCCGCTTCAGCACCCGCCAGTGGTCCTTGAGCCGGAACCGGTTGTCGACCACGAAGAGCAGGGCGACCAGGTCGCCGTCGGCCACACCGATGAGCAGGCGATCGACGCCGGCCGTCACGCTCGCGAAGGCGGCCTCGGCGACCGGGCGCACCTGGTCGGCTCCGACCGGCGCGACGAAGCCCACCGCGCCGCCGGCGTTGGTGACCTCCACCCACAGCGACACGATCCGCGCGCGAAGGTCATCCGTCAGCGGTGGATCCCACACGAACTCGATCGCCATCCGGCCATCCTGTCAGGCACACCGGGTGGCCGGCGGTCGACGGGTCGCCGCGACCGTCACACCTGCCGCCGGCGTGCCTGCCGCCACAGTTGGTTCTTGCGAAGCAGCCACCCGAGCCCGTACACCCCGACCGTCACGAAGAAGAAGCCGAAGAACATCGCCGCGCCGATCGCCAGGAACGCCGACTGTACGGCGTTGGCCGAGCCGCCGAACATGACACCGGCGCCGGTGGCAGCGACGCCGAGCGTGAAGAACAGCACGACCAGGCCTCGGAGGATGGACTGCTCGCTCGGGCGTCGCGACGGTGCGGGCATGAAGGCCCTCCTGAATCGGTTGGGGTGGATCATCTTCGCGGTCGGGACATCGACCTGGCAAGTCCCGTCCACCCCACGAGGCCGGGCCCGCAATCGAGGTTCAGGATCAAGCCCGGCAGCCGTCCGGGCCGGCCGTCACTGGCCGGCCAAGGACCGCATCACATCGCCCAGCGTCATGACGCGGACGCCGGTCTTGCCGGCGACATAGTCGACCAGGCCGCCGTGGTTGGCGATCGAGAACTGGGTGGAGGTGGTCGGGCTGGAGACGATGTCGTGGCAACAGAACACGAGCAGGCCGCCGTGGTTGGCGACCCCGTCCACCCGCGCCTGAAGAGTGGACAGGACACTGGTGTTGTCGAGGGTGTAGCAGCGGATCGCGTACGGATCGGCCGGTGGCATCGTCTCGGCGCTGTTCGCTGTGCTGGTCATGGCGCGGGCGTAGGCCAGCCCGTCGCGCACCATCTGTCGTTGCACTCCGGTGTTGAAGCGGCCCAGCGGATAGCAGTGCCCCACGAACCCGTCGGCCAGGTCGTTGCCGACCAGCCACTGCACCGTGTCGGCGATGTCGGTGTCCAGTTCGGCCGCCGACAAGGGGTCGGTGCCGTACGCGACCCCGGTGGCGGCGTTGGTGGCGGCGGCCATGCCCCGGTTGTGGTTGGTCGTCGTCATCGCGTGCGGGCCGATCTCCCACCCCGACCAGCGCCGCATCTGCTGCAACTGGGCCGTGGTCAGGTAGGTGGTGTTACCGGCGTCGCCGGCTTGCACGTTGGAGACGATCGTGTACGCGGTGCCCGGCCAGCCGTACTTGTCGAGGTCACGCTTCGCGATCGTGTACTGGGCGCCGTACGAGTCGTCGTACGTGAAGCACACGATCCCGCCGGCGGCGACCGGCCGGCGCTCGATCACCTGCACGGCTTGGAGCCGTACCTGGCAGGTGGTGCCGCTCGCGGACGTCGCTCGGATGCGCAACGAGTCGACGGCGGCGAGGTTGGGGCTGCCGGTGATGATCGCCGACTGCCAGGGCAGCGTCACCCACTTCCACTCGCCGTCCTTCAGCCAGCGCACGCACGGGTCCGGGGTCTCCGACTGGATGTAGATGATCCCGAAGTTGGCGACCATGCCGTCCGACGACACGTAGACGTTCAGGCCTTGCAGGTAGTCGACGCCGTCGACGCGGATCAGGGCGCGAAGCTGTTTGGTGCCGGAGAGGTTCAGCGACAGGCCCGTCCTCGTGAGGGTCGAGGCGATGCCGTCGGCGCGGGTGGTGATCGAGGCGGACTGGGTGCCCAGCGCGTACGTCGTCGTGTCGTTCAGATTGCTGGCGCTGGTGTTCGCAGCCGTCCAGCCGTGCCCGGACTGCATCGACGTGACGTGTGTGACCACCCGTGGGTTCACCGGATTCGGACTTGCGAAGTCGTCCGAGGCGCCGCCTGTGAGGAGCAATTGCGCACTCTCGGTGGCTGTGGGGAGAGACAGGCCGGCGATGGTGCCTGCGCCGGCGGTCAGGGCGGTACGGCGACTGATCGGAGCCATGCGGCCTCCAGCATCTCGGTCTTCCGCTCATCTCCCTTCATTGAAATCGGTCCATCATGGCGCTGTCACATGACGGAAGGTGAAGGAATCGGCGGCGCTCAGCATCAGAGATCTGGACGACGTCGCCTCGCACCGTTGTGGGCTGGCCGTCGCACGGTGCGAACCCCTGTGCGCAGAACAGGCGCCCCGTTGCCGGGCGGTTTTGACTATCTCACGCGTGAAACCGGTATGACATGAGTGCGCTGCAGACCCAACCGTGTGCCACACACCGAGCGCTTCTCATCACCGGGCGGCCGCGGCACGGCTACGACGATGACCGGTCGATCCAGTCCGGCGAAGTCGACGGGATCCGATGTGTAGAGCGGAAGTCGGTTGGCGGCTGCGATGCAGACGTCAACCGGGCAA
>Ga0081539_10005847_pt1 | contig 12207 bp, 16 predicted proteins | sample TabmetS4T2R2_FD_71023 | JGI IMG/M metagenome (GOLD analysis project Ga0081539, IMG submission 71023) | Tabebuia heterophylla rhizosphere microbial communities from the University of Puerto Rico - S4T2R2 | ecosystem: Host-associated > Plants > Roots > Rhizosphere ...
CCATCCTAAATTTGTCAAGATACTACTTGGGACTTTGGCGCCTTAGCGCCACGCGCTACCGGACTGCGCTACGCCCCGAATGGAGACCATCCTAAATTTGTCAAGATACTACTCGGGACTTTGGCGCCTCAGCGCCACGCGCTACTCCGTCTTGCAAACGCTGCGCACCGTCCCGTAAAGGTCTGTTAGTATAATGCGTGTGATGAAAACCCGTCAAGCAACAAATTGCATATTAACTCTCACAATTTTCCTAACGACGTATTCCTGCTCAACACCCAACCAAGCGATTCCTACATTCACAAATGTTCCGCCAACTTCTACTCTTGAACAGACTCTGACTCCCGTCGCGCCAATAGACACCGCCACACCTACCCCTCTTACTTGTCTCACCCAACCCGGCCGCGTAGAGGAAGGGGACCTTGAATCAACGAATCCCGTGCAGGAGTATTTGATCTATCTGCCTCCATGCTACGACGAAAAAACGGACGAACGTTATCCTGTTCTCTATCTTCTACATGGACAAACCTACACACAAGATCAATGGATTCGTTTAGGTGCAGTGGATGTAATCAATAAACTTATTCTCTCTGGCGAATCGATACCATTTATTGCTGTCTTCCCGGATGATCGTTATTGGAATTTGCCGCCGGGTCCAGGCTTTGGCCAGCGGCTTGTCGAAAATCTCATCCCTTATATTGACGAGAATTATCGTACGCTCTCTAGTAGAAATCAGCGCGCCATCGGAGGCATGTCACGTGGAGCAGGCTGGGCATTACGACTTGGTCTCACGCGCTGGGATTTATTCAGCACAATTGGTTTACATTCTCTGGCTGTCCTGCAAAAAGACACATCCAAAATCGATGATTGGCTGGCTGACATTCCATCCGCCTCACAGCCGCGCGTCTTCATGGATATCGGCGATAATGACCAGGAACTAACCAGTGCGGAGCAGGTGGAGATGCAATTCAATAAATATGGCTTATCGCACGAATGGCATCTGTATAGTGGAGCGCATACGCAGGAGTATTGGTCAGCACATGTGGAGGAATATATTCGTTGGTATGCAGATAGGTGGAATAACCAATGAAATGTCACACCATTTGGACAGAAAAGTAATCGCTACGGTTTACGCTCCTAGATAATCTTTGACAGACTGCATAAATTCGTCTGCCCAATCGAAAGACTCCTGCGCTTCCTCATATGTCACATTGCTTTCTTCGCCATAATGGCCTGTTTCACGACGTCTTTCTGCAATAATCATGCGACGGTGAAACTTTGGGTCAAGTATCTGCGTCTTAGCAAACTCCTTTCCGTAGGCCGCCATAACAGCAGAGTGACTCGAATATTGCAGATCCTTTGAATATAGTAATGCTTCGGCAAGATAAAACATTGTGTAATAGGATTGTGCAGCGGAGTAATTATGAAACTCCTTCTCCAGTAGGACTTTGGCAGCATGATGGCTATCTTCTGCACGACGAAGAAGACTGAGGATTTGAGGAGTAATCATACAGCTACAGCATCTTTGCGGACATTTAGCATAAAAGGAACTTGGCTTTCGCTATATTTTTGATCCGAAACAAAATGGCAAATGATGATCACATCATATTTCAGGCAGAGTGAAGCCACCAGATCGATGGAAGCTTTTTCAACTTCCTGGTAGTTGAACTCTCCCTTTAGCACAACCATCACATCAATATCAGAGTCGGGCAGCTGGCCCTCCCCGCGCGCGAAGGAGCCGAAAAGATATACGGCTTTTATACGATCACGATGGATCTCGACCAATCCCTTTTTTAATTCACGCAAGATCTTTTTAATGTTTCTAGGCATAACAGTGAAATTAATTATACGACACTATGCCCTTGTGTAATTCGCAAAAATCAAACATAGTCTATCGTTTATAATTTTCTTATTTAGGAGATTTCATGAACATCCTCGTCACAGGTGGAGCAGGATATATCGGTTCAGTTACAGCAGAAGCATTATTACAAGCGGGTCATTCAGTCACAGTCTATGATTCATTGGTCACAGGTCATCGCGCCGCTGTACCAGAGAACGTTGCTTTCATTCAAGCTGATCTGTCAGATAGTCAAACGCTGTTCGACACATTGACCAAAACAAATTTCGACGCGGTCATGCACTTCGCTGCATTCATCGAAGCGGGTGAAAGTATGAAAGATCCCGGTCGCTTTTACTATAACAATCTTACAAACGCACTCGCCTTAATAGAAATAGCCGTCCGTGCAGGAGTAAACCGCTTTGTCCTTTCGTCAACCGCAGCTGTATATCAATCCAGTGACGACCCTCTTACAGAAGAATCACCGCTCGGGCCAACGAATGTATATGGCCATACCAAACTCATGGTCGAGCAGGCATTGGATTGGTATCGTCAAATTCATGGGCTGCATTTTGCTGCGCTGCGTTACTTCAATGCCTGCGGTGCATGGAACGGTCGCGGAGAGGCACACCAGCCAGAGTCACATCTTATTCCGCTTGTGTTGCGCGTCCCACTCGGTGAACGTGAGGCTGCACAGATCTATGGCACCGATTATCCGACTCCGGATGGAACCTGTATCCGCGATTATGTGCACATTGCGGATTTAGCCTCCGCGCATGTGCTTGCACTGGATAGATTGAACGAACGCGATCGCCTGATCTACAACCTTGGAAGCGGGAACGGATACTCGGTCCGTGAAGTGATCGAGACCGCGCGTCAGGTAACAGGACATCTGATCCCGGTAAAAGAGATGCCGCGTCGCCCGGGCGACTCCGCGCGTCTCGTTGCCTCCTCCGATAAAATAAAAAGCGAACTTGGCTGGGAGCCTGAACATGATAATCTTCAGAAGATCATTTCCAGCGCGTGGGAATGGCACAAATCACACCCAAATGGCTACGAAAAGTAAAGAGTTATAATCGTCTAATGAAACAGATCAATGAAGATAAACTTCAATTGACTCAAAAATGGATTGCACGGGCACACAAATCTTCAAGTGTAGCGAAATTACTTTATCAATCAAACGGAAATAATGAAAGCATAATCAACTTTGCCTTTTATGCAATGTTATATGCTTTGTTTGCATTGCTTACCCCTTATGATATTGAAAAAGGAGTCGATAAGGACCACATCGCAATTGCGTTCTTCGACGACAAATTTATCCGGACAAATATTATGCCAAATAGCATGAGTGAAGCACTTCATACTGTCTACGATTTGCGTCAGGCACAGGATTTTCAACCCTTCTTTACCGTAAGCTCGGAACAGGTTCTCAAAACAATAAATTCATCAGATAAATTTGTCAAAACCATCGAAATTTTTATCGAACAAATATTTTCGGGAAAGCCATGACCTTCGCCATCGTCTTCTTCGGCTGGATCTTTTCATTGTGTCTGCATGAATTTTCTCATGCGCTGGTAGCCTATTTTGGTGGTGACTATACGGTCCGCGAAAAAGGTTACCTGACGTTCAATCCGCTGAAATACACCCATCCTGTATTTTCAATTGTCCTACCCTTACTCTTTCTAGTTATGGGTGGCATTGGCTTGCCGGGTGGAGCCGTATATATCGAACGATGGCGCATCCGGAATCGCTTCTGGTTGAGCGCGATGTCGCTGGCAGGACCGTTCTCCAACTTAGTATTCGCCCTTATCCTCGGCCTGATTCTTCGTTTTTCGCCTGTGACAGATTCAGGAATATGGCCTGGGGTTTCATTTCTGCTTGTCCTGCAAGTATCCGCGGTCTTATTCAATCTCATCCCTCTTCCGCCCTTCGATGGATACAACGCTATTGAGCCTTTCCTACACCCTGCCATCCGCATGCAAGTGGATCGTTTCCGCGATATGGCGATTTGGATCGTCTTGCTGGCGTTTTGGTTTGTCCCCTTTATAGGCAGTTTGTTCTGGAGCACGGTCTTCACCTTCGCCACAGCCTTGGGTGTGGATTGGAGTCTGGCCATAGATGGCCTGCGACGATTCCGCTTTTGGGAACTGTAACTGCCTTTGACTCAACTGGACACTACATCCTATAAATGAAAATATACCAGGCGACAGATTAAACTGTCGCTTTTATTTTTAGGGAACAATTTGACAATTCAGACCGTCTTAGTTATAATAATTGTGCAATATTTCACAAACGGTGAATGAGCTAAAAAGAGGTAAACATGAACACCCAAAAACTCCCCCATATCGTCATCGTCGGCGCAGGATTTGGCGGGATGGAAGTAGCCCGGGGGCTGGCAAAAGCACCTGTCCAAATTACTCTAATCGACAGACATAACTATCATCTATTCCAGCCTCTGCTTTATCAGGTCGCGATTGCGGGTCTTCTCCCCTCACAGATCGCCTATCCATTACGAACAATCTTTCGCAAACAAAAGAATCTCACCTTCCAACTGGGAGAGGTCACTGCTGTTGATTTCAATTCGCGCTATGTCAAACTGGAGGGCTCGATCATTGCTTACGATATCTTGATCCTTGCGGTCGGCGGGCAGACCAACTTTTTCGGGATGAATTCCGTCGAGCAAAATGGCCTTCAAATCAAGGATATCGAGAGCGCGGTCGGCACACGTAATCATTTACTCGAGATGTTCGAGCGCGCCAGCCATGAGGCAGATGCAGAGAAACGCCGCGCGTTGCTTACCTTTGTCGTGGTAGGCGGAGGGCCAACCGGCGTCGAAACGGCCGGCGCGCTGGCCGAATTAATCTCACATGTGATGGTGAAAGATTACCCCGAAATGAGTCTGGCGGACGCGCGGGTATTGCTGCTGGAAGCCACTGATCATCTGATCGCCGCCTATCCGGATGAACTTCGCAAAGCGACACGTGATCTATTGCAGAAAAAAAATGTTGAGATCCTTACGGAAACGAAACTGGCAGGATTTAACGGCCAGCAAGTGACTCTGGGAGATGGCCGCCAAATCCCCACTCACACATTGATATGGACTGCGGGCGTGAAAGCGGCCGAGGTGTTGAATCACCTTGGGGTTCAGCAGGCAGGTTCCGGACGAGTACGAGTCGAACCGGGCTTGCAGTTGTCTCAACATCCTGAGGTTTTCGTCCTTGGTGACGCAGCCTATCTCGAAAACGGAAACGGCAGAGCACTGCCGATGTTATCCACTGTAGCCATCCAGCAGGGAAAGCGTACCGCGCAAAATATCCAGCGAATCTTAAACGGACAAAGCCCCGAACCGTTCCACTACAAGGACCCCGGCTTACTCGCGACGATTGGACGGAACGCTGCAGTGGCGCGCATCTGGGGAATTTCGTTTAGCGGCTTCATCGCCTGGGTGATCTGGGTATTCCTGCATATCTACCGGTTGATCGGCTTCCGAAATCGCGTATTGGTAATGATCAATTGGGCATGGGATTATATATTCTATGAGAATCAGGTGCGGCTGATTACGAAGGAATGAATAATGTTCTCGCAGCAGTTCAACTACTGCGAGAACTTATAGTAGTGTTCTGACAGCAGTTTGACTGCTGTCAGAACAAGTAAATTTAGGTAGGTAAAAGGCCAGGAAATTGTGTTGCCGCATACGCGGAGCACAACCCAAATGCATTGACAAGAAAATGCAAAATGACTCCGGGCCAGATCGAGTTTGACCGCTGATACATATAAGCAAGCAGACAACCTAAAATAAAAATGGGGATTAACGCGACCAAGTCGAGATGCGCAGCAGCAAAAATGACAGAACTCAGCAACATTGAATTAATCCAGCCGTATTTCTGGCGAAACCCTTGAAAGACAAAGCCTCTGAAAAATATCTCTTCCACGATCGGCGCAAAGACAACACCCACAAGAAAAAACCACACCGGCGATTCAAGGGTTTCAAAGAACTTAAAAATAGCCTCAGCCTGTGTGTCGATTCCCAGTGCCATCAGAATTAAGTTGTGGACGATGATAATGATATAACTGGCGATCAACAGACCACAACCCAGGCTTAGCGTGTTCCAGTCAAACACTCCAAAGCCCAGATACTTCCAATTGATGCGCTTCCAGGCAAAGATCAAAAGGAGAGGGAACAGAAAAGCGAGTTGAACGAGAATTAACGCTGCGCTTTGCACAAGCTCGGTCCGCACATTTTGCAGGAAAAGGGAAATAATAAGTAAGCCGACGTTAAGAAGTGCCAGCAACATAACCCCCAGCCATGTATCAGCTACACTCCATGGAACAGAATAATCGCGCGAGTCAGGTGCTGGGATAATTTGAGATTTTTGATCCATCATTCTTCTGCCAATTCGCGATACACGAACCATTGACCCTTGCGGTCGTCCACATTTTTCATGGCACGATCATAGTAAATATCGAAGATTTGCTCCTTAGCGTTCTCCAGCAGTTCAACTGCTGAAGCATCACTGGACAACGCAACACGAACGCGGAAATAAAATCTACCTACATTTAACGAGCCGCGACTCGCAGCCACTGCCGCATGTTCAGGACGCATGTTGCGCGCCATCTTGCCGCGGCGTTTAAAGTCACTCCAGGAAGAGAGCATTTCAGTCACGCGATAGGTTTTATCCTCCCAGATGAATCCGTTTGGGCAATCGGGAGTCTTTTCACGCACAGGAGGCGTATCGAAGATGACTTCGATGGGCTGGTCAAGGAAGTGGATAGGTTGATAGTTATCAAACAAGAGAATTAGACCTTATATGGATCATCTGCCTGTAAAAAGGCAAGTAGCATCCCGCGCATCGGGTGATTCGTAAGCCATTCGCGGAATTGCTTGACGTTTTCATAATCCTGCTCGCCAAGCTTTTCAAGGTAGATCTGTTCCAAATGGTTTTTGGTCTCCTCCGCACGGAGATGATCTTGCCAGGGACGCGTAAAGAACTCGTTCAGGTTGTCATGTAAATTTCGGTCGATCAACACATCCCACTCGTTGGCATCCAGCCAGATCCCATTGCAGTTGCGACAGCGATCTATATAAAAATCTGTATCTGGCAAGATTTTATAACGAGCCATGATATGACCGCACGTAGCACACAACTTTAATTCCTTGACCTCCCAGGAGGGATCAATTTCGATTGCCCCTTCTCTTGGAGGTAAATCATGCCCCAGGGTTTTTCTCCAGGTCATATAGGCATTGGACGGAATATAGACGCCGTTACAGTTCGAGCATTGATTGGCAGGCAATCCCATTAGAAGATTGATCGGGTCTAGTGTGTGATCTTTGCAAACAGGGCATTTCATCTTGCCTCCGATATGAATAAGGTTATTCATGTCATAGCGAGGAGCGTTGTTTGCGACGAAACAATCTCAGCAGAATGGACGAAACTCGTCATCAAAGTGAACATCTCGCCAGGAGATTGCTTCGTCGGGCTTCGCCCTTCTCGCAATGACATATCCAAAATTATATTGCCATTTCAACGGTTATAACGTGCGCGTTGCGCCGCCATCGACATCTAAGATCGCGCCCTGGATGTACGCGGCTTGCGGAGAGGCAAGGAACGCAACAGCGCGGGCAATCTCGGCGGGTTCACCGAAGCGGTCAATTTTCATGTCACGCGGCAGACGTTTTGCTGCTTCTTCCAAGCTAATGTTATTTGTCTTGGCATAGTCCTGGATACGAAGCTGCAATCGTTCAGTCGCAATCGAGCCGGGATTGATCGCATTCACACGTACGCCGTCCTTGATGCCGCGATCGGCCAGCGCTTTTGTCAGGTTCATCAACGCAGCATTAACCGCGCCACCGATGGTGAACTCGGCACTTCCCGTGCGTCCGCCAATGCCGATGATGTTGATGATCGTCCCTTTGCTTTCTTTCAAATGAGTCCACGCGGCGCGCGACAAACGCATGGCGGCATAGAATTTCAGAGCAAAGCCGTCTTTCCATTCTTCATCGGTGAGAGTAAGGAAGTCGCCGCGCTTGGTGGCACCCGCGTTGTTGACTAATAGATCGAGTCTACCGAATTTTTCGATGGTTGAAGTGACAACTCGATTCGCAGAATTCGGCTCGCGCAAATCTATTGCCTGCACAAGAGACTCATTTGGCAAAGATTTGGCGAGCTTTTCGAGTTCCTTGCCTGAACGCGCTGCAAGTACGAGCTTCATTCCTTCGGCAGATAAGGTCTCGGCAATGGCTTTGCCGATGCCGCGACTTGCACCGGTGACGATCGCGACTTTGTTTGAAAGCAATAAATCCATGATTAGTTATCTTCAATCTCCAAATGGAATCGATGCAAGAAGCGATGGAAGATCGGCGTGGCAATTACACCTACCGCTACAAGAAAGACGACACCTGAAAATAACGCGTAAAAAGAGGCGAATAACATTGCACCTGGAGTTTTGAAGTCTGTGTAAATAGGACCCATACCACCCAGTAACATCGAGGCATTCAATAATGAATCGATCCAGGGAAGATGAACGATGTAGTGATAACCCAGAATACCGATTCCCAGTGAAAGCAAAATGATTCCCGCCGCGAACGAGCCGAATCCCACCAGGCGCTGTCTGAACTCGGATGGGCTGGCTAATGGCTGTGTATGATGTTCGAACATTCACGCCTCCTTTATTGATCGATTTTCCAATCCCAAAACCAGAAAGCGAGACCCTTATGCTCACCCCATTTTGCAAATCGCTTCTCCACATCCTTCGTTGTAACAGGTTGGCCTTTGTGCCACTCGTATGAGACGGCTGCCAGTGCAGATGAATCAATTGGGATGAAATCATGCCTTCCTAAAAGCATCAGCACATTCGCAGCGGCATAGGGACCCACGCCGTTGATCCTCATCAATTTTTTACGTAATTCGAGCGTCGGCAAATCAGATGTTTTGAGAGACTCCAAATCAAGCTGGCCAGAAGCCACACGAACTGCTAGCTGATGTATGGCGGGAGCGCGATAGCCCACACGTATCTTCTCTTTGATGTAATCAGGGTTCGACGAGGCGATCGCTTCGGGTGTTGGGAAGGCTTTGTTATTAATTATCGCGCTGAGCGGAGGGTCAGGATTTTTCTGACCCGTAGTCGAAGCGCCAAACTCTTCGACCAATTTTCGAGACATATTTTTGGTTGCTGCCCAGAGTGTATTCGTTGTCAGGATTGTTTTCACCACATCTTCGAACAGAGTGGGCGCGCGCAGGAGCCGGCCGAGGGAGAGCTTTTTGGCGCGGGCCATCTTCGGCTCCCCGCGCGAGACGGCATAAAAGTGTGAGAAATCCTGGTCAAGACCGAACATCCAAGTGACAACCTCTGTCACTTCCTTTTTTTCAGCTCGGTCCAATTTCTCTGTTTCAACCTTTACGCCATCGATCCCGTCACGCAATCTGAGTTCGATCACGCGTCCATTTGAAAGCCTCAGGATGTAATGAAGCGTATTCGTTTCTTCGTCATATGAAAACGGCGCAAGCTGCCGCCATCCATGTGAGTTGACGACTGAAAGAAAATTGAATGGTTTGCGCGCGGAAATCGAGAATTTCATTGATTATCCTCGTATGGCAATTTTTACCAGTTGAGGTCTGGCAATTCGTAGGTAATCCTCGCGTTTCATGAAGATGGATCGATCCAAACGACCCGCGTTGAAGACGACCTCTTCATTTTCCTGGATGAGCGGATCGGCCAACACTTGAAGTTGGTCATTGAACGAAAAAGGCGGAATCGCCCCGATGACACATCCGGTTAACTCCTGCGCCTTGTCGCGCGAGGCAAACGCGACGCTATCCGCGTTGAAATGTCCCTTGATTCCCTTGAAATCGATGCGGCAATCTCCGGGGACATTGGCAAGGCAATACATATTTTCTTTTCGATTAAGTCTCACCTGTACGACAATGGACTTGATGGATTGTTCGATTCTATTCCCGCGAATCTTTGCAATGACTTCCGTGCGCCCCTCAGGCTCATGTTCGATCACACGATAGGTCGCGCCTTCCTTGTCTAGTAATGCACATAATTGTTCGTGGATGTCAGTTGTGGTCTGCATAATGTATCGAGGCATTATACAGGGAATGATAAGACATCACAAAGCAACATCGGGATGAAACATTTCATCCCGATGTTGGTATTGTGCATAATCACTACCCATGACGCAGTGCAACTGCGTCACGAACCAGACTCAGGGGCATGCCCCTAATGTATCTCCATGACCAAGATGCGCCGGAACAGCAGCTTGTGCGATGCTCAGGGTGTGTTGGTTCTTACCCGGCTTATGACAGACTAACACTTTTTCACCTTCGGTAGGAGTTTCGCCTTGATCGGGAGGGGCGTCAACGACGATAATTTGAACGATCACGATTTGTCCATTAGACGGGCATAAAACGACAAGCACATCCTGATTCGGGCTGAGAATGACTCCTCCCTCACCTTGATTCTCTTCGCCTTGTTCATTCTCGTTGCCCTGAACATTTCCACCACTTTCAATCTTGACATTCGAACCAAGCGGCACAGGAGAGGGCCAGCCCATGAACTGAATCTCATTCTCGCTGACTGAGAGGACTGTGGCAACGACTGTTAAGCAACCTTCATTTTCGGTAACATCGCCAAGTGGAGTGATGCTCAGCACTTCCCAGGTCCCATCCTCTAGAAGCAGGATCTCCACGCGGACAAGCTTTCCAACCGTGATATTGCCATTGATAATAGTATCTGCCGTGATATTGAGTGTGATTCCATTGACTACCCACGGGTCGACAGAATCCACTTTGCCTACGAGCACAATTGTGGGATCCGTTTGCTCTTCGGTGCGTTCAATTGAATAAGCCAACCGGGTGTTATCTTCCAGAATTGTGCCGCGCACGCGCGCCTGATCACCGACCTGTAGGTCTTCTGCTATTTGAGTTGATTCGTTCGTTTCTACCGTTGTGCCTGCAATCACCCAGGGATCCTTGCTTATGAGCGGACCAACCAGTTCGAAGGTCGAAGTCCCTGCAACAGGCACCTGGTTGCCGTTCTTATCTACGATTTCAACATTGCCTTTATCTACCTGTATTGCTCCTGCTTCTACATCTGCATCAGGTGCAGACCCAATCCCAATAGCCATACACGCCAGCATGGACATTATGATCCCCAGGTACCCCACAACGAACAACCAGCGAAGGGCTGGCTTTTTGTTTGTACCCATAGCTTCCTCCAGAACTAACATTGCTTAAGCCGCCGTCCTCGGCGGCGCCCCCTTCGGGGATGCTCACCTGCACTGCGCGCAGGCGCAAGTGTCGCGAAGGACGCCGCTGAGAGCAACTTGAAAAGTTTTGCTATTTAGTAGTATGAATATCATAGCACGTATGGTTCCCCAGACAATCCTGACATTTGGGGGACGTATCCATTCTTCTGATAGCCGTTGCATTACTCTCTGTATTTTTGCGAGAAGAGGACAAATTCTGTAAGAATGACTCCCATTACAAGCACGATGAGTGCATCGAAGAATAAGGCTAATCCCCACCAGTGTGCCAGTGTGCTCAACAAAGCAAGGACTGTCAGGCCGAACAAGACCACGTTTATTCTAATGATATTTTCTGAGAATGTGTCCAGCGGCCGGCGCGCATACAACCAAAGCCATCCTCCAGAGATCATCAGGATTAAGGTGGCTACAAACATAAGACGAAAAGTCTGTATACCATTCAAACCGAATAAACTGAATACCAAAATGCCACACGCACCTGAACGAGATGGATTATCGCCATAGCGTGATTGAAGCACATTTACCAGGATCAATCGTTCAAAGATGACGTCTGATGAGTCGACAGTCCATTCAATAATCTGGGACTCCAATGGCCCCAATGAAAGAGTCTGCTTGATCTCACGCGGTTCCTTTACGTGACTGATCTCCGCGTTGACTACCGGTTCGATATCCTTATCTATGAGGTTAATAACCTCAGCCCGAACCACACCAGACTCTTCCTGTGAAAGCATCAGCGGGCAATTCAATCGAAGGCGCGCGTCTCCGTTGAAGGATGAATAAACGCGAGCCTCACTTTCGCCCCAGGCAAAAGCCCCAGAGAAGGCCAGCCCAATCAACACACCGGCAAGAAAAAGCAAAGCTCCCAGCCAGGCTCGTATCAATACATTAAGTTTCACAAGAATCGTAATTAATTTTTATACTGTTGAACCGGTAAAGTTGAATGCCTTGATTTTCAGCGCAGGCACGCGTGAGGCGCCGAACGGTTCGCCAATGATCAAACGTGTCTCGCGGCTGACCATTTCCACATCGGCAAGCGCTTTGACGTAGGATTGTGTGAAGCGTAAATTTTTCACGGGGTAGGTGATCTCACCATGTTCGATCATGAAGA
>Ga0081539_10005848_pt1 | contig 12205 bp, 13 predicted proteins | sample TabmetS4T2R2_FD_71023 | JGI IMG/M metagenome (GOLD analysis project Ga0081539, IMG submission 71023) | Tabebuia heterophylla rhizosphere microbial communities from the University of Puerto Rico - S4T2R2 | ecosystem: Host-associated > Plants > Roots > Rhizosphere ...
GGGGCGCAAAACACCGGGGTGGAGCGCCAGCTGGGCTTGTTGCGCGCCGCCTTCGAGCGCGAAGCGCGTTGATTTTTTGATGGAGCTGTGGGGGGGGAAAAGGCGCGCTCTTGCGCGCCGTGCCCGCCATATCGACACGGGAAATGGTGGGCACGGCGCGCAAAGATGCGCGCCTTTGCCCACCCTACATTCAGAACCGCTCCGGCTTTGCGACCCACACCGCGGCGAGCTGCTGCGCGTCGGCGAGCTGACCGAGGCTGAGCTTGCCGGCGATCGCGTCGCGCAGGCGCACATTGTCCTCATGCACATCGCCGCGCGTGCGCGCGGCCGCGAGGTTGAGCCACATGTGCGCGAGCACGTGATCGGTCGGCACGCCGAAGCCCTTGTCGTAGCTGAGCCCGAGCAGATGCTGCGCGGCGGCGTTGCCCTGCTCGGCGCCGCGCCGGTACCAGTAGGAGGCGAGGGTGTAGTTCTGCGGCACGCCGCGCCCGGTCGCATACATGAAGCCGAGCCGCGCCTGCGACGCCGCATTGCCGCGCTCGGCCGCGGCGATCAGCGGCGGCAGCGCGCCACGATACGCGACCGCGCGCAGCGCCCAGCCGCTGATCTCGGCGGCGCCCGCGGGCGCAGCCGCCAGCAGCACGACTACGAATGCAAACAACAACCTGGCTTTGAAGCTCCGCACCGCTTTGTTCCCGACTCTGTGACCCGCGTTTTCAGGATAGGGCAGCCCCTTGAGAATCTTAAGACTGAATTTCTTCAAGCAATTTCATAAGCTTAAGGCGTCTCACCAGCTCGCGCCAAATTCCACAGGCGGCACAACGGTTTATTGAGGGAATTGCGGCACGATCGCCCGGCATCTGCAGCAGCAACCAGGCCGATCGTGGGACAAGCGAACTCCATCATTCATGCGCGCGCGGCGCTTGCCGAGCCGCGCGTCGTCACGCGCGCCGCAAGCGCGACGCAGAGCGGCGCCATCGCGCTGACCCTGCATGAGGATCTCGCAAGCGTCGAGCACGCGTGGCGTTTGCTGGAGTGTAACGGCGACTGCACCCCGTTCCAGAGCTTCGACTGGCTCTCGACCTGGCAGCGCCACATCGGGGCGCGCAGCGGCGTGCGGCCCGCGATCATCATCGGCCGGCGCGGCGGCGAAGTGCTGTTTCTGCTGCCGCTCGCGGTCGAGCGCGGCACGCTCACCCGGCGTCTGACGTTTCTCGGGCAGGACCTTGCCGACTACAACGCGCCCCTGCTGGCGCGCGATGCATCGCGCGTGCTCGGCGGAGAGTTCATCCCGCTCTGGCGCGAAAGCCTGCGGCTGATCGAGGCGCGCGCCGCGCTGCGCCACGACATGGTCGTACTGAAGAAGATGCCGAAGAGCATTGGCGCGCAGGACAATCCGATGCTCGCGCTCGAGGTGTGGCTGCACCCGAGCGGCGCCTATGAGACCGCGCTCGGGGAGGAGTGGGAGACCTTCTACAACGCCAAGCGCTCCTCGGCGACGCGGCGCCGCGATCGCACCAAGCTGAAGAAGCTGAGCGAGCTCGGCGCGGTGCGCTTCGTCGAGCCGGCGGAGCATGAGCGCGCCGCAACGCTCGACGCGCTGATCGCGCAGAAGACCAAGTCGTTCACGCGCATGGGCGTGCCGAACATGTTCGCGCGGCCGGGTTATGCGGAGTTTTATCGCGATCTCGCGCTGTCGTCGCGCGCGCTCGCGCATGTGAGCCGGCTCGATGTCGGCGACACGATGGCGGCGGTGAATCTCGGGCTCGCCTTCGGCGATTGCTACTATCACGTCCTCGCCAGCTATGATGACGGCGAGGTCTCGCGCTTCGGACCGGGCGCCGCGCACCTGCGCGAGCTGTTGCAATACGCGATCCGGCGCGGCTGCAGGCGCTTCGACTTCACGATCGGCGATGAGCCCTACAAGCGCGACTGGTGCGAGACTGAGCAGCAATTGTTCGATCATTCCGCCGCCGTGACGCTGCGCGGCGTTCCGGAAGCTGCCGCCGCGCTGATCTGGGGCCGCGTGAAGCGCGCGATCAAGCATTCGGCCTGGGGCTGGGCGCTGGTGCAGCGCGTGCGCGCCACCATGGGCGCGCTGCGCAAAGGATCAGGAGTCAAAGGAACAGGCGCCGAAGCGAGCTAAAACCTTCCGCGCTTGCGTCACCCACCTTTCGGCGCTATCTCATCCCGCAACGCTCCCTTCGTCTAGCGGCCCAGGACGTCGCCCTCTCACGGCGAAAACAGGGGTTCGAGTCCCCTAGGGAGCGCCAAATCCACGATATTGCACGACGCGAGTCCTCGTTTGGAGCGCCAGGAGTGCCCTCCCGCCGTTGATTCCATTTTTGTTTTCCCGAGGTTTCCCAAACCCGCAATGAGCGGCTTGGGCGACCGCACGACGGCTCGCTGAGGGGTGCCCGCGACCTATCGGCGCTCACGCTTTGACCTTCGCGGCGACGCCGAGAATGCCCGATGGCTTCACCATCAGGACGAGGATCAGCAGAATGAACGCGTAGATGTCCTTGTAGGTGCCCGAGATGAATCCTGCGCCGAGGCTTTCGGTGACGCCGACCATCAGGCCGCCGAGAACCGCGCCCGGCAAGCTGCCGAAGCCGCCGACGATGGCGGCGGCAAACGCCTTGATCAGGACGCCGATCCCCATCTGCACCTGGACATAATTGATTGGCGCGATCAACACGCCGGCCGCCGCGCCGAGCGCGCAGGCAATTCCGAAGATCGCCGAGATCATCAGCGGCACGTTAACGCCGCTGAGATACGCGATGTCTTTATTGTGCGCGACCGCCCGTATGGCGAGCCCGAGCATTGTCTTCTTGAGCACCAGATTGAGCACGAGCATCAGCACGAGCGCCGTGACGACGATCCACACATAGGACATCGGCAGCGCGAGGTTGCCAACCTCGAGCGGCCGTCCGAACGGCACCGGGAACGGGAATGGCTTGGGGCCCCAGATCAGGAATGCGACGTTCTGCAGCACGATCGACATGCCGAAGCCGACGATGACCATCCCCATGCCGGCGACCGTATAGCCGCCGCCCTGGCTGGTGAGCCGGCGATAGAACACGCGCTCGATCAGGATGCCGATGAAACCGGTGAGGATCACCGCGAGCAACAGCACGGGCACATAAGGCAGGCCGGTCTTCTGGAACAGCGTGAGGCCGATGAAGGCGCCGATCATGTAGATCTCGCCATGCGCGAAATGAACGATGTCGAGCCCGGAATAGATCAGCGAGATGCCGAGCGCGACGAGGGCGTAGACCATGCCGACCGACAGACCGATGATGACGAGGTCGATGAAGAAGTCCACGTGAGTCACCCTTTCGAAAGAGCCGCTCTCAAAGCCGGGCTTCGCGGTTGGCGACAGTGCCGCCGAGATAGGAGAGGCGGACATTGTCGTCGTGGATCATCTTGTCGGCCGGCCCTTCGATGTGAATGACGCCGTCCTTGATCACGTAGCCATAGGAGGCGAGCAGCAGCGCCATGCGCACGTTCTGCTCCACCATCAGCACCGTCATTCCATCCTTGGTGATGCGATGGATGGTGCGGAAAATCTCCATGACGATCTGCGGTGCGAGCGCGGCGCTCGGCTCGTCCAGCATGATCATCTTCGGCGACGACATCAGGCCGCGCCCGATGCAGACCATCTGCAGCTGCCCGCCCGACAGCGTGCCGGAGAGCTGCTGGCGCTTCTCCTTGAGCACCGGGAAGTAGCTGTAGACGCGCTCGAGCGCACGCGCGGTCTTCGCGCGGTCGCCGACCACATAGGCGCCGAGCCTGAGGTTCTCCTCGACCGTCATGCCGGGAAAGGCTTCCTTGCCCTGGGTGACCTGCACCAGCCCGCGCCGCACGATCGTGTCCGGGCGCAGGCCGTCGATGCGCTCGCCATCAAAGACGATCGCGCCGCGCCACGGCTTGATCAGGCCGGAGGTCGCCTTGAGCAGGGTCGACTTTCCGGTGCCGTTGCCGCCCAGCAGCGCGACGATCTGGCCGCGGTCGACCTTGAGACTTGCTCCGTTGAGAATCTGGACGCTGCCGTAACCGCCGACGAGGTCCTTGATCTCCAGCATGGGGCCGCTCGTCGTCATGCGGACCTCATATAGGCGCGCACTTCTTCGTCCTTCATCTCCTTGCCGAGATAGGCCTCGATGACGCGATGGTTGTCGCGGATCTGCGCAGGCCTGCCCTCGGCGATCTTCTCGCCATGCTCGAGCACGCTGACGATCTGGCAGGTGTCCATCACGAGCTTGAGGATGTGCTCGATGATGATGACGGTGAGCCCGAACCGCTGCTGCAGCGCCAGCACGGTCTCGAGCAGAATATCGACATTGGTCGGCGACAGCCCGGCGCCGGGCTCGTCGAGCATGAGCAGCTTCGGCTTCGCTGCCATGGCACGGCCGAGCGCCAGCAGGCGGCGCTGGCCGCCGGACAGTTCGCCCGCCGGCATGTCCGCATAGTCGGCGAGCCCGATGAAGGCGAGAAGTTCCATCATTTCCGCGCGCGCGCGGCGTTCCTCGTGCCAGACCTTCGGTGATCCGATGACGGCGGACGCCATGTCGTAGCGGATCATCGCATGGTGGCCGACCAGCATGTTCTCGATCACGCTCATGCCCTGGAAGATGCGCAGCATCTGGAACGTGCGCGCGATGCCGAGCCGCGCAATCTCGTGCGCCTCTCGGCCGGTGATGTCGTGGCCGTCGAACATCAGACTCGCGCCGGGCTGCGGCTTGTAGACGCCGGAGATCAGATTGAAGAGCGTGCTCTTGCCCGATCCGTTCGGTCCGATGATGCCACGGACCTCGCCGCGTTCGACCGCGAGATTGACATTCTGGATCGCCGCAAACCCGCCGAAGCGCTTGGTCAGATTCTTGATCTCAAGCAGCATGAGCATCGCCCTTCTGGGGTGAAGCCCGCTTCGCCGCGCGGATCGCCTTGAACCGGCGCCGCACCAGGAAGTCGTCGATGATGCCGCCGATGCCGCGCGGCATGAACAGCACCACGAGCACGATCACGCCGCCGAAGATGATCATCCGGTACTGATAATAGTCGCGGGTGAAATCATCGATGATGGTCACCAGAACGGCGCCGATGACGCCGCCCCAGATGTGACCGATCCCGCCGAACACCACCATCAACAGCAGCGTCACCATTTCGGTGATCGTGTAGCTGTTCGGGTGCAGGAAGCCCGGCGCCATGTGCGCTTGCAGGCTGCCGGCGCAGCCCGCATAAAGCGCGCTCAGTACGAACGCGATCACCTTGTATTTCGGCACATTGACGCCGCTGGCGGCGGCCGCGAGCGGATCCTCGCGCACCGACTTGAACGCGCGGCCGATGTCGGAGCTCAGGATGCTGAAGGAGAAATAGAGCCCGAGCAGCGCGAACGGCATCACGACATAGTAGTAGGCGCGGTGATCGCTCAGCGCCCACGCGCCGATATAGGGCAGCGGAATGCCCTCGTATCCAACTGCGGCGCCGAGAAATTCAGTCCCCGAAATGAAGATGCGAACCGACTCGGCGAGCCCGAGCGTCGCGAGCGCCAGATAGGCTCCTTCAAGCCGCAGCGACGGGATACCGACGATTGCGCCCGCGAGCGCGGTGATGAGCATGGCAGACGGCAGCGCGAGCCAGAACGGGAAGCCGAGCTTGGTCGAGAGCACGGCCGACGCATAGGCGCCGATCGCCATCAGGGCGATGTGGCCGACCGTCACCTGCCCGGCAAAGCCTTTGACGATGTTCAAGCCGACCGCCAGGATCACGTTGATCGCCATCACGTTGATGACGTACTGCGTGTAGGCGCTGCTCAGGAGCAGCGGCACCGGCGCAAGGATGATGCAGCCGATCAGCCACGGCACGATCGGATGCAGGCCGGCGAGCCAGGAGCGCGGATGCGATCCAGCGCCTATCGGCGCCACGATGTTGCTTGCTTGATCAGACACGCGTGATCGTCCCCCGGTCGTTCGGCACTGTAAGCGAGGCCGCCGCCGCGGGTGCGTCGGCGGCCGAGCAATGTCGCTTTATTCGTGCAGCATGCTCTAGAGACCGAAGTCTGGATCGAACGAGACGCGCGCCAGAACGCGCGTGTCGAAGTCTTTGCCGCCCTTGGTGTACTCCACCAGGATGCCGGTACGATTGCCGTCGCGGCATTGCGGTGTCGGATCGGCGCAGAAGTTGATCGGCCCCGACGCGAGGCCGCTGTAGTTCTTGATGCCGGCGAGAGCGTCGCGGATCGCAGCGCGATCCTGTTTCAGCGACGCGTCGGTGAGCGTCAGCTTGGCGTTCTTGAGCGCAATCTTCACGAGCTGTGCGGTCTCGTAGGCCTGGCTGAAGTCATGGTCCGGGCAACGAACCTTGTACTTCTCGTTCACCAGCTTGACGAACGCCTGCGCCACCGGCCGTTCGTCCTTGCAATTGAACGCCGCCGCATAGATCAGGCCAACGGCCGCGTCACCGGCGAGCTCGGGGACCGGCGCATTGGAAGCCGCGGAGGCCGCGACGCGCCGCACCTTGGAGGGGATGCCGACCTCGATCGACTGCTGCGAGATGCGCGAGATCGCGTCGATCTGTCCGCCGATCGCGAGCACGTCGACGCCGAGCGACTTGATCTTGAGCAGATGGGCGCGGAAGTCGAGATCGGTCTCCTGCATCTGCGCCTCGTAGGCCGGGTCAACCTGATAGGTTCGCTTCATGAAGGCCATGAAGTCCTTCGCGAAGCCGATCGCCGCGCCGTCATTGGTGTAGAGATAGGCGACCTTCTTGCCGACATTCTCGGCGAGATATTTCGCGTGCACCGACGCGTAGAAGCGCTCCGACACGGAGGTGCGGAAAACCCAGGCGCTGCCCTTCTTGGTGATGGAGGGGTTGGTGGAGTGCGGAACGATCTGCGGGACCTCTTCCCTGGCGGTGATGTCCACCATCGGCATCGAGACGGAGCTGCAGGTCGAGCCCATCACCAGATGCACGCGGTTCTGGTGAATGAAGCGATTGACGTTCGCGATGCCCTTGTCGGGCTTGCACTCGTCGTCGAGCAGGATCACCTCGACCTTGTGGCCGTTGATGCCGCCCCCGGCGTTGACGCTTTCGAGTTCGTCCTTCGCCATCTGGCCGTACTTCAGTCCGTTCTCGACGATCATGCGCAAGGTGACGCCGATGCGGATGACGCCGTCTTCGGCTTGCGCGGGTCGCGCGGCCAATCCGCATGCCAGGACGCCAGCCGAGGCCAACGCAAGAGTCGTTTTCTTGAGGCTGATGCTCATTTCGCTTCCTCCCTTTTGAACGCTGCCCGGCGGCCGTGTTCGGCTCTTGCGGACACGCCCCTGTTCGATCGCGGCGTCTTGTGAGGATAGCGCGCCAACACCGCGGGCTGTCCCCCGGCGGTTACCCTGCCGAAAAAGCATCATTTTCGTCAACAAAAAAAGATGGCTATTCTGCTAAATTCGATGTTGCATCACATCAGAAATGAGGTGCAGTCTTGGGAATACCTGCTATATCTTGATTGCTTTCAATCAGGCGGAAAGGCCCGAGAGGAGCGGACCGGTGTTGGAACGCAGGCCGAGAGTCTCCATCGTCGCAGCCCGCGCGGGCGTCAGCACCGCGACCGTCGATCGCGTCATCAATGGACGCGGCGGCGTGCGGGCGAAAACGGCCGCGCGCGTCGAGGAGGCCATTCGCGAGATCGTCGGACGTCCGTTGTCGGTCGCGCCGGCGATCGATCTGGCGCAGCGCTTCGACGTCGTGTTGTCGGGCGAGCGTGGTGGTGGGACCAAGGCGCTTGCTGACGCGTTCGCGAGCGCGGCCGAGGCCGCAGGAGCGAACGTCGAGATCTCATTCGTCGAAACGATGAACCCGACGGCGCTTGCCGCGCGCCTGCGCGCCTGCGCGCAACGCGGCAGCTCCGGGGTCGCCGTGCAGGTCCTGGATCATGCGCTGGTTCGCGAGGCGGTCGCCGAGCTCTCGCGCGCGAACATCCCGGTCGTCTCGGTCCTGACCGATATTGCTGGCGTCGATCGCCTTGCCTATTTCGGTCTCGACAATCGCGCCGCCGGGCGGACCGCGGGCTTCCTGATGGGGCGCTTCTGCCGCGGAAGCGGCAAGCTCGCCGTCGTGTGGGGCGGCCAGCTCTATCGCTCGCACGAGGAGCGCGAGAGCGGATTCCGCAGCATCCTGCGATCCGAACGACCCGATCTGCAATTGCTCGAGCTGATCACCGGCAATGACAATCCGGAGATGACGCGAGCGCGCGTCAGCGACGCGCTTGCAAGCCATCGCGACCTCGTCGGCATCTACTGCGTCGGCGGCGGCGTCGCGGGCGCGGCCGAAGCGATCGAGCACGCGGGACTTGCGCCGTCGCTCGTCCTGATCGGGCACAACTACAACCCCGACACCAAGCCCTATCTGCTGTCGGGAACGATCCACGCCGTCATTCACCAGGATATGGGGCGCATCGCGGCCGATGCGCTCGCGCATCTGTCGACGCGCAGGCCGATGTCGACGATGACGGGAATCCCGATCGAGATCATCACGCGTGAGAACATGATGTTTCGCTGATCCGAAAGATCAGCTCAGTTGCGAACAAGTGCGCGGACACAGCGCACAAGATATGGCTGGAGGAGATGGACCAAGAATTTGAGCAGCTCGCGCGCGATCTCGCGGACGCCTGGCGCGCCGGCGGCGCGATTCCCCTGCCGGCGGCTGGCGCAGGCCCGGCGACGCGCGCGGACGCCTACGCGATTCAGGACCGCATGGCGGAGTTGATCGGCGGACGCGTTGCGGGCTGGAAGGTCGGCGCGACCGTGCGCGCCGTGCAGGTGTTCGAGGGGCATGACGGACCGCTGCCCGGGCGCATTTTCGCGGACCGTCTGTTCGACAGTCCTGCGCAAGTTCCCGCGCGCCTGTTCAACGGCGTGAAGGTCGAATGCGAATTTGCGTTTCGCCTGACGCGTGAATTGCCGGCGGGTCGCGCGCCGGTGACACGCGATCAGATCGCGGGTTCGCTCACTTTCCATCCGGCCTTCGAACTCGCCGGCAGCCGTTTCGCTCCTGGTACCGGCAACCGTGCCGCAACCACGTTCGACGGCATTGCGGACAACGGTTCGGGCGGGGCGGCGGTGCTCGGCGCCGCGGTTGATGACTGGCAGAGGCTTCCTTTCGAGACCATGGAGATCGATGCGCGCATCGACGACAGTCCGCCGATCCAGATCTACACCGGCGCATATCGACGCGACCCCGTGACGATCACTGCCGAAACATTTTCCGACCTGCGCGCGCGTGGCGTGGCGCTCGCGGTGGGCACGTGCGTGCTGACCGGTTCGCTCTCGCTGCCGACGCCGGTGCGCAAGGGGCAGACCGTAACGGCGAAATTCGCCGGACTGCCTGAGCTCACCCTCAGCCTGATTTGAGCAAGCCCGTGGCCTTCGTTCCGGAAAACGTTCCCCTCTCGCTCGCGCACCTGAGCGAGCTTGATGTGCCGCCGCTCGCGCTGGTCGAGCTCGCCGCACGCGCGGGCTTCGCATCGATCGGGTTACGCACCTCGCCGGCATCGCCTGGCGGTGTCGAGTACCCGCTGCGCAGCGCGGCCGAACAGGCCGAGATGCGCCGGCGCCTTGCGGCGAACGGCATCAAGGTGCTCGAGGTCGAGATGGTGCCGCTCTCGGCCGCAACGCGCGTTTCCGACTACAAGCCGATGATCGAGACCGGCGCGGCGATCGGCGCTTCGCGCCTGACGGTCGGCGGCGACAGTGCCGATTTTGCTCTCGTCGCCGAGCGCCTCGCCGAGATGGCCGAGCTCGCGCAGCCCTACGGCATCGCGGTCGATCTCGAGTTCATGCCGTTCCGCGCGGTGCAATCGCTGGCGCATGCGGTCGAAGTGGTGAAGCGCGCGCGGCATCCGAATGCGCACATCCTGATCGACGCGCTGCACGTCTTCCGCTCAGGAACGTCGCCCGCGGAGTTCGCGCAGATCGATCCCACGATGCTCGGGCCATGCCAGCTCTGCGACGCGCCTGCCCAGGCGCCGCCGGCCGATGCGCTGGTGGTCGAAGCCCGCACGCGCCGGCTGCTGCCCGGCGCGGGCCAGCTTGCGCTCGACGCGTTGCTCGATGCACTGCCCGACGGCATCGCGCTCGGCATCGAAGTCCCGCTCGCGGGTCAGCGCCCCGATCTCGATCCCGGCGCGCGCCTCGCGCTGCTCGTCAAATCGACACGAGAGTTTCTGCAACGGAGAAGCGCGTGAGCAAGCCAATCCTGATCCTGAACGGGCCGAATCTCAATCTGCTCGGGACGCGAGAGCCGCACATCTACGGCGCGATGACGTTGAAGCAGGTCGAGGAGATGTGCCGGGCGCGCGCGGAGAAACGTGGCCTGACCATCTCGTTCCATCAATCGAACAGCGAAGCGCAGATCGTCGACTGGATTCAGGGCGGCATCAATGGCGCGGACGGCATCATCATCAATCCGGCGGCGTACACACACACGTCGGTCGCGATCCTCGATGCGCTCAACATGATCAAGCATCCGATCATCGAGCTGCACATTTCGAATCCGCACAAGCGCGAAGCGTTTCGCCATCATTCCTACGTGACATTCGCCGCGACGGCGCTGATCTGCGGCCTCGGCGTGAACGGCTATCCGCTCGCGGTCGACGCGATGGCGGACCTCATCGAAGCGCGCGCGAGCGCGGCGACGAAACCATGAGCGCGTACCAGCACATTCTCGCCGATGAGGAGGGCGCGATCGTCTGGATCACGATCAATCGCCCCGCCGCCCTGAACGCGCTCGACCCGCTTGCGCATCGCGAGCTCTCGGCCGCGCTCGATGACTATGCGGCCAAGGCGGCGTTGCGCGTGGCCGTGATCACGGGCGCCGGCGAGCGCGCGTTCTGCGTCGGCAGCGATTTGAAAGCGCGCGCCGAACGCAACGCCGATGACCACCCGCCAACCGGCTTCGGCGGCATTTCGCACCGCTTCGATCTGACCAAGCCTGTCATCGCGGCCGTGAACGGGCTGGCGCTCGGCGGCGGGGTCGAGATCGTCGCGGCGTGCGATCTTGCGATCGCGGCGGATCATGTCGAGTTTGGCCTGCCGGAGCCGCGCGTCGGCCTCGCGGCGCTGGGCGGCGGGGGCTTGCAGCGCCTCGCGCGCCATCTCCCGCTCAAATACGCGATGGAGCTCGTGCTCACCGGCCGCCGCTTCGGCGCCGATGAGGCAAAGCGCATCGGTCTCATCAACGATGTCGTCCCGCGCGCGGAGCTGAAGGCGCGGGTGCGGCAGCTCGCCGACGAGATCGTCGCGGGCGCGCCGCTCGCCATCGAAGCCTCGAAGCAGGTGATGCTGCAGAGCCTCGCCATGCCGGATCTCGCGACGGCGCTGCGCGCAAAGTATCCGGCCGCCGAGCGGATGCTCGCAAGCGAGGACGCCAAGGAAGGCCAGCGCGCCTTCGTCGAAAAGCGCAAGCCGCGCTGGCAAGGACAATAAAGGACAATAGGGGAGAGGTCAGTGCCTGAGTTTTACGTCAAGGTCGGCGACACATCGACCTTCTCCAAGACGGTCGGCGAGTACGACGTCTATTCCTTCGCCGGCATCACCGGCGACTTCTCGCCCAACCACGTCAACAAGTCCTACATGGAGAAGTCGAGCTACGGCCGGCTGCAGGCGCACGGCGCCCTGATGGTCGGCTACATGTCGACTGCCTCCACGCTCGTCATCGCCCCCACGCGGCAGGATGCCGACGAAACGCCGGTCTCGCTCGGCTATGATCGGGTTCGCTTCCTCGCCCCGGTCTATTTCGGCGACACCGTGACAGTCGCGTATCGCATCAGCGCGGTCGACATCGAACGCCGCCGCTCGACTGGCGACATCTCGATCAAGAATCAGGACGGCACGCTGGTCGCGGTCGGCACCCACATCCTCAAATGGGTCAAGAACGCGAAATGAAAACACGTCTTGACGGGCAGGTCGCGATCGTCACCGGCGCCGCGCGTGGCATCGGCCTCGGCATCGTGCAGCTGATGGCCGAGCGCGGCGCGAAGGTGATCGTCTGGGATCGCGACGTCGCACCGCTCAAGGGAAGCGGTTTCGCGCTGGCGCTCGCGCAGTCGGTCGATGTCGCCGACTACAGATCGGTCGAGCAGGCCTTCAATGACGCGGTGAGGCAGTTCGGCAGGATCGACATCCTGGTCAACAACGCGGGCATCAAC
>Ga0081539_10005849_pt1 | contig 12204 bp, 14 predicted proteins | sample TabmetS4T2R2_FD_71023 | JGI IMG/M metagenome (GOLD analysis project Ga0081539, IMG submission 71023) | Tabebuia heterophylla rhizosphere microbial communities from the University of Puerto Rico - S4T2R2 | ecosystem: Host-associated > Plants > Roots > Rhizosphere ...
CATGGTGAGGAACCCGAGGGCGAAGAGCATCGGCGTGTCCAGCCGCAGCACGCCCCGCCAGATCGTCGCCAGCCAGGAGAACACCTTGATCCCGGTCGGCACCGCGATGATGGCGGTGGTGACCATCATCGGGATGCGGATCCAGTTCTGCATGCCCGACACGAACATGTGGTGCGCCCACACGGTGAAGCCGAGCAGCACGATGGCCAGCAGCGAGAAGGCCATCATGCGGTAGCCGAAGATCGGCTTGCGCGCCTTCACGGACAGGACCTCGGAGATGATCCCGAAGCCCGGCAGCATCATGATGTAGACCGCCGGGTGCGAGTAGAACCAGAAGACGTGCTGGTACATGAGCACGTCGCCGCCCTGGCCCTGGTCGAAGAAGTTGAACTGAAGGCCGCGGTCGAGCAGGACGAAGAACTGCGACGCGGCGATGAACGGCGTGGCGATGACGACCAGCAGCGAGGTCGAGAAGTTCGCCCAGACCAGCAGCGGCAGCCGGAAGAACGACATGCCCGGCGCGCGCATCGTGATGATCGTCACCAGGAAGTTCAGCGCGGTGGCGATCGACGAAGCGCCCGCGAACTGCACGCCGATCGTGAAGAACTCCTGCCCGACCGGCGCTGACGTGCTCAGCGGCGCGTAGGCCGTCCAGCCGCTGGCGAACGAGCCGCCGGGCGCCACGAACGACAGCAGCATCATCAGGCCGGCGACCGGCAGCAGCCAGTACGACAGCGCGTTCAGCCGCGGGAAGGCCATGTCCGGCGCGCCGATCATGAGCGGCAGGACGAAGTTCGCCAGGCCCGCGAACACCGGGATGACGAACAGGAAGATCAGCAGCGAGGCGTGGACGCTGAACAGCCCGTTGAAGGTGTTGGCGTCGACGAACTGGCGCCCGGGCGCGGCGAGCTCGGCGCGCATGAGCATGGCCAGCAGGCCGCCCACGAAGAGGAAGAAGAACGAGGTGACGACGTACTGGATGCCGATCACCTTGTGGTCGGTGTTCGGCCGGAAGTAGTCCTTCCACGAGTAGGCGCCGTGCCCGGAGTGGTCCTCCGGGCGCGTCGGGCGCCCCGCCGCCCAGTAGAACCAGTAGTCGAAGCAGCCCAGGCCGACCAGGAAGAACATCGGCACGGCGATCAGGGAGATGCGCAGGACCGACTCGCCGTCGAGCAGCGGGTCGTAGCCGAAGAGCGCCCGCGCTCCGATGCTCAGCCCATAGGAGACCGCGATGCCCAGGACGACGTAGGCAAGGGCACGCCACCATCCGGGGGCACGCAGCGCAACAGCCATCAGCGGCAGGACCTCACTTGTTCGTCACCTTCGACAGATACTGGACGAGCGCGTCGACCTGCTGTGCCGACAGCGTATCGCCGAAGTTCGAGGGCATGATGTCGGGCTGATACCCGGGCGCGATGACCTTGTTCGGGTCGACGATCGACTCCTTGATGAAGGCCGCGTCCTTGCCCTTGAGGACCTTGTCGAGGTCCGGGCCGGTCGTCGCGGTGGTGCCCGAGTCGGCGAGGGCGTGGCAGGTGCCGCACGCGGTCACGCTCTTGTCCGGGATGCCCTGGGTGAAGAGCGCCTTGGCGTCGGTCGGGCCGGCCTGGGCGCTCGTGCCGCCGCCCGCGGTCGCCACCGGCTTGGCGGTCTTGCTCTTGACCCAGGCGTCGAACTTGGCCTTGGAGAGCACGTGCGCTGTCTGGCGCATGTAGGCGTGGCCCAGGCCGCACAGCTCGGCGCAGACGATGTCGTGGTCGCCGATCGCGTTGGCCTTCGGCGTGATCCGGTAGTGCGTCGTGATGCCCGGAACCGCGTCGATCTTCATACGGAAGTCCGGTACCCAGAAGTCGTGGATGACGTCCTTGGACCGCACGTCGAACTTGACCGACTCGCCGACCGGAAGGTAGAGCTGCGGGTCGGTGAACTTCTTGCCGCCCTCGTTGTAGGCGAAGGTCCACGTGAACTGCTGGCCGGTGACCGCGACGTGGCGTTCGGGGTTGCCGGCCGCCGGCGCCTTCTCGATGTCGTGCAGGACGATGTAGGCGTAGGTGACCAGGCCGATGATCAGCATCGCCGGCAGCGCGGTCCAGATGACCTCGAGGCGCGTGTTGCCGTGGATCGGCGGGCCGTCGAGGTTCTCCTCGCCCGGGCGCATCCGGAACTCGAGCACCGAGAAGAGGACGACCACCGCGACGAGCACGAAGATCGGCACGGTGGCGATGATCAGGACGTCCCAGAGCGTGTCGATCTTGTCGGCCTGGGTCGACGCTGCCTTGGGGAACCAATGGATCGACAGCCCGAGCGCGATGCCCGCGGCCGTGGCGATCACCCCTACGAGGACCATCTGCTGGACCGTGCGCTTGCGCTCGCGGCGCGGCGTCCTCTCCTGAGCCATTCGCACGGCATCCTATGGGTCGCTCGCGATGGAGCGCAACGACGTACCGACGGCCGCCGGAACGGCCAGTCCGGTGGCGGACTCAGGCCGCTTCGAAGGCGACCCGCGGGCCGTCGTCGCTGCCGTTGGGCCGGCGGGCGCGGTAGGTCGAAGGCGAGATGCCGTGATGGCGGCGGAAGGCCTTGGCGAACTGCGCCGGCTGGCGATAGCCGACGCGGTGGGCGACCTCGCGGACGGTCAGGCCGCGCATGCCGAGCATCTCGGCGGCGCGATCCATCCGCACCGCGGTGAGGTGCTCGCGGAAGGTCGTGTTGCCGATCTCCGCGTAGGCACGCTGCAGCTGGCGCCGGCTGGAGGCCACGCGGCGCGCGATGTCGTCGAGGCTGAGGTCGGAGGCGAACTCGCTCTCGACGATCGATGTGGCCTCCTCGAAGAGGCTGGTGCGGTGTCGGATGGTGGCGGGGCGTTGCATTGGTGAGTTCTCGCTGTCTACGCCTCGATACCCGCCTGGGGATGAGCCGACCCGGTAGACGTAGGTGATTTTGGCGCACCGGCGCTGCCGACCATGCCAGTCGATGCTAGATTGCGGCAATCGTTGCAAGCTAGCCAGGGAGGCTCGCGCCACATGCGTGTACGTGACGGCATGAGCAAGGTTGTCCTCACCGTGGGGCCCGGGCACACGCTGCGCGATGCCGCTCGGCTGATGGCCGAACGCCGCGTGGGGGCGGCAGTGGTGCTCGATCCCGACAGCCCCGGCCCGGGGATCATCACCGAGCGCGACCTGCTCGAGGCCCTCGGCCGCGGTCAGGACGTCGACACCGAGCGGGTGTCCGAGCACCTGACCTCGGACATCGTCTTCGCGGCGCCCGATTGGTCGCTGGAGGAGGCCGCGGTGGCGATGGTGCGCGGCGGGTTCCGGCATCTCGTCGTGACCGACGGGGGCGAGGTCGCGGGGCTGCTCTCGATGCGCGACATCGTGCGCTGCTGGACGGACGACGGGGCGATCTGCGACGTCCCGGCGAGCGTGGGGTTCGGCGCGGCGGCCTGAAGCTGGCGCTCTCCGCGGTCGCTCCGCGGCGGGCTGCGACCGGGCAATGAGGGAGGGTGGGCCGCCGGCGCAGCCGGTCTACCGCGGCGGCGCGGGCGGCGCTGGGGCGAGCGGCAACGCGCCAGGGGTGCGATGAACGTCCATGGCGTACCACTCCTATTGATACGCGATGGACGTTCGCCGTGGTTCGGGCCGCTCGGGACCGCCAGCGGCTGGCAGCCCGTGTGCCCTCATTGCCCTGGTCGCGCACTCGAACGAGCGCGTGCGGACGACCCAAACGCGGCGGCGCTACCCGTGATCGAGCGGCAGCTCGTCGATCTCGCGCCGCGTGGCGCGCACCCACGAGATGACCACGCCGATCGACAGCACCACCCCGGCGACCACGAGCACGAAGAACGTCGTGATCCCGACGATCGCGATGGTGATCCCGAACGCGAGCAGGACCGGCTGGATGCTCGGCCCGGGGAGGTGGAGCTCCTCGCCGGTGGGCGGCAGCTCGGGCTCGAGGGGCGTCATGAGATGTAGATGGCCGCCGCGACGAAGGTCATGCCGAACATGAAGAAGCAGACGGCGGCGCAGATGAGGCCGGAGCGGACGTTCTTGCGGGCGAGGTTTCGGTCCATGGGGTCTTCTCAGAGCTTCACGTCGGCCACCATCGCGCCGAACAGCAGCGCCAGGTAGGCCAGGGAGAACAGGTACAGCCGCAGCGCCGAGCGGCGGTCGGCGCGGCGGTACAGGACGTAGGCGCCGGCCATGAACAGCGCGCCCAACACGAGCGAGCCGGCCAGGTAGATGCCGCCGAAGCCGCCGGCGCAGAACGGCAGCTGCGTCACCGCGTACAGAAGGACGCTGTAGAGCAGGATCTGGCGGCGCGTCTCGGCCTCGCCGCGCACCACCGGCAGCATCGGGACGCCGACCTTCTCGTACTCGCGCTTCATGAGCAGCGACAGCGCCCAGAAGTGCGGCGGCGTCCAGAAGAAGACGATCGCGAAGAGGTACAGGGCGGTCCCGTCCAGGCCGCCGGTCACCGCCGCCCAGCCGACCAGCGGCGGCACCGCGCCGGCCGCGCCGCCGATGACGATGTTCTGCGGCGTGCGGCGCTTGAGCCACACGGTGTACACGCCGGTGTAGCCGACGAAGCCGCTCAGCGCCAGCGCCGAGGCCAGCGGGTTGACCCACACCGCCAGCTCGATCGTCGCCAGCGCCGACAGCGCGAACCCGAAGATCACCGCCGATCGCGCGGACACCCTCCCCGACGGCACCGGCCGGTTCGCCGTGCGGGCCATGCGCGCGTCGATGTCGCGGTCGTAGGCGTGGTTGACCGCGCCCGCGCCGCCGGCCGACAGGTAGCCGCCCAGGCAGGTCAGCAGGATCAGCGACACCGACGGCGAGCCCGCCATGAGCATCGTCGTGACCGTCGTGAACAGCAGCAGCGACTGCACCTTCGGCTTGGTGAGCTCGACGTAGTCGGCCACGACCTGCCGCGCGCCGGCCAGCGGCGAGAGCCCGACGGCGGTGGCGCGCGGGAAGCTCATCAGGCGCGCACCGCCGATTCGGCCACCGGTGCGGGCGGCGCCTCGCCGACCCCGGTCTGGCGCTCGATCTGGCGGCGGATGTCCTTCATCGGCTCCACCGAGCGCACGCGCGGGATGACGTCGAAGTTGTTGACCGGCGGCGGCGACGTGGTGAACCACTCGAGCGTGTTGGCCTTCCACGGGTCAGGCCCGGCGACCACGCCGCGCTTGACGCTGCGCACGACGTTGATGACCGTCACCAGCACGCCGAGCCCGAGGATGAACGAGCCGACCGTCGAGATGAGGTTGTAGATCTCGAGGTTCCCGACGTCGGCGTACTCGTAGATCCGCCGCGGCATGCCGTCCAGCCCCATGGAGTGCTGGATCAGGAAGGTCACGTGGAAGCCGATGAGCATCAGCCAGAAGCTGACCTTGCCCAGGCCCTCGCTCAGCAGCCGCCCGGTGATCTTCGGGAACCAGTAGTAGATCCCCGCGAAGATCCCGAAGACGGCGCCGCCCATGAGCACGTAGTGGAAGTGCGCGACGACGAAGTAGGTGTCGGTCAGCTGCCAGTCGACCGGGAAGACGGCCAGGAAGATGCCGGTGATCCCGCCGATGAGGAACGTCCCGATGAAGCCCACGCAGAAAAGCAGCGCGGTCTTGAACTCGACCGTCCCTCGCCACAGCGTCGCGATCCAGTTGAAGATCTTCACGCCGGTCGGCACGGCGATGAGGAACGAGCCGAGCATGAAGAAGATGAACACGAAGGTCGGGCTCGGCGTCGCGAACATGTGGTGCGCCCAGACGAGCAGGCCGAGGAAGGCGATGAGGACCGTCGCCGCCGCGACCGCCTTGTAGCCGAAGATCGGCTTGCGCGCGAAGACCGGCAGGACCTCGGAGATGATCCCGAAGCCCGGCAGCACCATGATGTAGACCTCGGGGTGCCCGAAGAACCAGAACAGGTGCTGCCACAACAGCGGCGAGCCCCCGTTCGAGGCGTCGAAGAAGTGGGTGCCGAAGTGGCGGTCGGTGAGGAGCATCGTCACCGCGCCCGCGATCACCGGCAGCGCCAGGATCAGCAGGATCGAGTAGGTGAGGATGGTCCAGACGAACAGCGGCAGCCGGCCCCAGCCCATGCCCGGCGCGCGCATGTTGGCGATCGTCGCGTAGAAGTTGATCGCGCCCAGCAGCGAGCTCAGGCCGGTGAGGTGGACGAGGAAGATCCACGCGTCGACGCCGCCGTTGGGCAGGTAGGCGCGCGATGACAGCGGGGGATAGCAGGTCCACCCGCACTCGGGCGGGTTGAAGAAGATCGAGCCGTAGAAGACGATCCCGCCCGCCAGCAGCAGCCAGAACGACAGGGCGTTGAGCTTGGGGAACGCCATGTCGCGCGCCCCGATCATCAGCGGGATGAAGTAGTTGCCGAACCCCGCCATCATCGGCACGACGAACAGGAAGATCATCGTCGTCCCGTGCATCGTGAACAGCTCGTTGTACGTCTTGGGGTCCAGGAGCGTGTTGTTCGCCTGGCTGAGCTGCAGGCGCATGAGCAGCGCCTCGGTCCCGCCCAGGAGGAAGAAGGCGAAGGTCAGGACCATGTACATGATCCCGATGCGCTTGTGGTCGGTCGTGGTCACCCACGACGTCCAGCCCGTCCGCTGGCGCTCGACGCGGTGGGCGACGACCTGTGGGACGGGGACGAGGGCTTCTTCGGTGGTGGTGGCGGCCATGGACGGTTGCTGAGGGCTCCTAAGGCGTGCTCTGCTGGACGCGCTTTCGCGCCTGCGCCGCCGCCTGGTCGGCGGCCTTGATGTCGGCCTTGCGCTGAGCCAGCCAGCGCTCGTACTGCGCCGGGGTGACCGCCTTGACCTCGGCGATCATGTTGGCGTGGTTGCGCCCGCACAGCTCGGCGCACTGCCCGCGGAAGGTCGTGCCGGCGAGCCTGGCCGGGACCTTGAACCACGTGTGGTTCGTGTAGCCCGGGACCGCGTCGAACTTGCCGCCGAGCTTGGGGATCCACCACGAGTGCGCGACGTCCTGGGCGTTGATGTCGAGCGTCACCGTGGTGTCGACGGGCACCACCATCTCGAAGTACGAGAACGGCGAGCCCAGGGGCGCGTTGTCGCAGTCGTTGGCGTAGGTGAAGCGCCAGATGTACTGCTGGCCGTTGACGCAGATGTTCAGCGACTTGCCGTTGGGCGGCAGCCGCTTGCCCGGCCCGGAAGCGACGAGGGTGCCGTTGGCGAGCTGGAGCCCGGCCGGACCCGAGTTCGGCGGGTTGCGGATGTCGCCGAGCTTGGCGAAGGTGAAGATGGCCAGGACGACGAGGATCAGCGCGGCGCCGACGGTCCAGCCGACCTCCAGGCGCGTGTTGCCGCGGATCTGCGCGGCGACGGCGCCCTTGCGCGCGCGGAACTTGAACAGCGAGTAGAAGAGCGCGGCCTCGACGCCGACGAAGATCACGATCGCGACGGCGAGGATCAGCTTGTAGAGCGTGTCGATGTCGTCGGCGTTCGACGAGCCGCCGCTCTCGGGCGTGATCGCGTCGGCGAAGGCCGAGCCGCACAGCACCAACAGCACGACCAGCGCGAGCGCGACGGCGAGCGCCAGGCGCAGCGGCCGGCGGTTGGCAGGGGTGCGGGCCAAGGCGCGCCGGATTCTATTCACAGCTTCGGGGGAGACGGTGCGTAGGTGGCGCGTCCGGCTCACGCGCCGCCGAAGGAGGCCTGGCGCTTCTCGATGAAGGCCGCCACGCCTTCGGCGAAGTCGCCGGAAGCGGCCATCTCCTGCTGGACCTCGGCCTCCAGCTCGAGCTGCTCCTCCATCCGCGTGTAGAGCCAGTGGTTGAGCTGGCGCTTGGTGCCGGCGTAGGAGCGAGTTGGTCCAGCGGCGAGCCGATCGCGCAGCGCGGCGACCTCGTCGGCGAACGCCGCGTCCGGCACGACGCGGTTGATGAGCCCCCACTCGAGCGCCTGCGCGGCGCCGACGCGCTCGCCGAGCATCGCCATCTCGCTGGCCCGGGCCAGGCCGACGCGGGTGGGGACGAACAGCGACGAGCCGCCGTCGGGGACGAGGCCGATGTTGACGAAGGCCAGCAGGAAGTAGGCGGACTCGGCGGCGATGACGAGGTCGGCGGCCAGCGCGAGCGAGAGCCCGATGCCCACCGCTGGCCCGTTGACCGCCGCCAGCACGGGCTTGGGCATCGTGCGGATCGTCGTGATGATCGGGTGGTAGCGCTCCTCGAGGACTCGGCGGACGTTGATGTGGCCCTCGGCCGTGCGCTCCTCGCGGCCGGTGAGGTCGCGCAGGTCGGCGCCCGAGGAGAAGGCGCGCCCGGCTCCGGTGACGACGACCGCGCGCACGCCGTCGTCATCGGCGACCGCCCGGACCGCCTCGAGGAGCTCGTCGCCGAGCGGCCCGTTCCAGGCGTTGAGCGCTTCGGGGCGGTTGAGCTCGATGGTCGCCGCGGCGCCGTGGCGGTGGAGGTTGACGGTCGGCATGGCCGGACCGTATCCGTTCAGCGGAGCGCGTCGCCTCGCGCAAGGCGGCCGCTTCGCCTGGCCGGCGTCAACAGAAGTTGACAAACCACGCGCGTCAACGTATGTTGACGGCATGGCTGCACAGGAGACCCGGGATCTCGCCGGGGCCGTCGACAGCACCGACCCGACCGTCGGCCTCGCCGCCGTCGCCTCGCTGCGCGCGCTCGTCGAGCGCCTCGAGGCGCTGCACGTCGCCAACGCCCGCGAGCGCGGCTGGTCGTGGCAGGAGATCGGGGCGGCGCTGGGAGTGTCCAAGCAGGCCGTGCACCGCAAGCACGGGCGACGCAGGAGGTTGTTGGGCTGATGTTCGAGCGGTTCACCGACGAGGCACGGCAGGCCGTCGCGCTTGCCCAGGAGGAGGCGGGCCAGCTGCGCCACGGATGGATCGGCACCGAGCACCTGCTGCTCGGCGTGCTGCGCGCCGGCGGCGACGGCGCCCAGCTCCTGCGCGGTTACGGGCTCGAGCTCGAGCCCGTCCGCGAGGAGGTGGTGCGCTACATCGGGCGCGGCGAGGAGGACATCGATCGCGATGCGCTCGCCACGCTGGGGATCGACCTCGACGCCGTCCGCGAGCGCGTCGAGAAGGCGTTCGGTGCCGGTGCCCTCAGCCGCGGACGCGGCTGCGGCGGCGGGCACGTGCCGTTCACGCCGCGCGCCAAGAAGGCGCTCGAGCTCACCGTGCGCGAGAGCATCGCGCTCGGCGCCGGCGAGCTGCGCGCCGACCACCTCGTCCTCGGCCTCTTGCGCGAGGGCGACGGCGTCGCCGCCACACTGCTCAACGGCCACGGCATCGCGCTCGAGGACGTCCGCGCGCGCATCCGCGGCCGCGACGCTGCCTGAGCATCGCCGCGGCCGGGTACCGTCATGGGTCATGTCGCGCCCCGTCATCGGGATCTGCACCGCGCTCGAGCGCGCGAAGTGGAGCGTCTGGGACCAGCAGGCCTACCTGCTGCCGCGCTCCTACATCGCCGCGGTGCAGCGCGCGGGAGCGATCGCGCTGATGCTCCCGCCCGACGGGGCGCTCGAGCAGGAGCCCGACGAGGTGCTCGACCTCGTCGACGGGCTCATCCTCGCCGGCGGCGCCGACATCGATCCTTCGACCTACGGCGACCAGCCGCACGCCGAGACGCGCCACACCGTCCCCGAGCGCGACGGCTTCGAGCTCGCCCTGGCGCGGCGCGCGCTCGAGCGCGACATCCCGCTGCTCGGCGTCTGCCGCGGGATGCAGCTCATGAACGTCGCCACCGGCGGCACCCTGCTGCAGCACCTGCCCGACAGCCACGGCCACCACGAGCACCGGCGCACGCCCGGCAGCTTCGACGGCGCCGACCACGACGTGCGCCTGGCCGAGGGTTCGCTGGCTGCCCGCGCGGCGGGCGAGATCGTCCACGGGACGAAGTCCCACCACCACCAGGGCATCGACCGAGTCGGCGAGGGCTTCGAGGTGACCGGCTGGTCGACCATCGACGACCTCCCCGAGGCGTTCGAGATGCCCGAGCGGCGCTTCGCCCTCGGCGTGCAGTGGCACCCCGAGGCCGACGAGCGCAGCCGCCTGATCGAGGCCCTCGTGCGCGAGGCCGACGCCGCGCGCAACGGGCACCGGCGCTAGGCGGCGGCCTTCGCCAGGCCCGCGCGCGCCCGGCACACGAGCGCCTTCGAGCCGCCCGTCGAGACCTCCAGGCGGCGGGCGATGCCCTCGTGCGAGACGCCGCCGAGCTCGTGCATCACCAGGGCGGTGCGCTGACGCTCGGGCAGGCGCTGGAGCTCGGAGACGAGGTCGCGCAGCGCGTCGGCGCGGACGACGCGCTCGTGCGGGTCGGCGGAGGTGTCGTGCAGGACGCGCGCGTGGTCCTCGAGATCGGTGGTGCGCGCCGGGCGGCGCAGCGCGTCGAGCGCGCGGTTGCGCACGATCGTGTACAGCCAGGGCTTGAGCGCCATCTCGCGGTCGTCGCCGCGCAGCGCGCTCAGCGCGCGGACGAACGCGTCCTGCACGACCTCCTCGGCGTCGTGGTGGGCGCCGCCGAGCATCTGGCGCGCGTAGCCGGTCAGGCGCTGGACGTAGCGGTCGTGGATGGCGTCGAACGCGCGGTCGTCGCCGGACCGGACGAGCGACACGAGCTGCTCGTCGGTCGCCTTTGAGTAAGGAAAGCGGGGCCCGCCGTCGGCACCCGCTAGGGCCGTCGGGTGCAGGAGGAGCGTCATGTCCATGAGGTTCGGGCCGCGCGGCCGCCGCTCCCAGCCACCCGAGGGTCACACCTGATCACCGCAGGTGGGGCGTCTCTCACCCTGGGTAGCCTTGACAGCCGTGCCCCAGTCCCCGCTACAGGCCCATTCGGCCAGCCCGGCCGAGCTGCGCGAGCGCATCGAGGCCGAGCGCCGCGGCCGCCCGTTCCTCGTCTTCCGCGACGGCGACGGGGCCCAGCGCCTGCTCGATCTCGCCGGGCTGGAGCGCGTGAGCGTCGGCCGTGGTGCCGGGAACGAGCTGAGCCTGCCGTGGGATACGGAGGTCTCGCGCCTGCACGCCGAGCTCGAGGCGATCGCGGGGGAGTGGACGGTCAGCGACGACGGCCTGTCGCGCAACGGGACCTTCGTCAACGGCAACCGCATCTCCGGGCGTACGCGCCTGCGCGACGGCGACCTGCTGCGCGTGGGGCAGACCTCGATCGCCTACCGCCGACCCGAGGCCGAGGACTCGATGCCCACGCAGGTGGCCGGCCCGCATCTGTCGCTGAACGACCTGCCGCCCACCCAGCGCCAGGTGCTCGTGGCCCTCGCCCGTCCCTACAAGAGCAACGAGTTCGCGGTACCGGCGACCAACCAGGAGATCGCCGGCGAGCTGCACCTGAGCGTCGACGCCGTCAAGTCGCACCTGCGCACGCTGTTCCAGCGCTTCGGCATCGAGCACCTGCCCCAGAACCAGAAGCGCTCGCGCCTGGTGGCCGAGGCGCTGCAGTCCGGGCTGATCTCGACGCGCGACCTCTAGGACGGGCTGAGGCGCTGGACCTGGCCCGTCGGCGGGCTGGTGACCCACACGTCCTTGCCGGCGACGTCGACGGCGTAGGGGTTCAGCGCGACCTTGATCGGCTCGCCCGCCGGCTCGTTGGTCGACGGGTCGATGCGGGTCAGGGTCGAGGCAATCGAGTTGGCGACCCAGATGCCGCCGGCGCCGATCGCGACGCCCTTCGGCCCGCGTCCCACGCCGATGACGCCGGTGTTCAGCGAGCCCGCATCGATGCGGGTGACGGTGTCGTCGCCGTTGTTGGTCACCCACACCGCGCCCTGCCCGTAGGCGATGCCGAACGGCTTCTCGCCGACGAAGATCGGGCGCTGGGTGGCGCTTGAGATGTCGACCCGAGTGACGGTGTTGCGCCGCCGCGCGATGACCCACACCGCGCCGCCGCCGACCGCGAGGTTCTGCAGGCCGTCGGGCAGCGGGATCGACTTGACCGCCCGGCGGGCGCGTGGATCGACGCGAACGAGCAGGCCCGGGTTGCCGCGGATGCCCACCCAGACCGCGCGCTCGCCGACCGCCACGGCGACGGGCCGGCCGCCCGGCGGCAGCGCGACCGCGGCGCCCTCCTGCTTGTGCGACTTCAGCCCGATCGCCACGAGCGTGTTGCCGGCCTGGTTGGTCACCCAGAGCTTGCCGAAGCCCGCCGCGACGCCGGCGGGATCGCCGACGCCGCCCGGCGGAAGGGGCTGAAC
>Ga0081539_10005850_pt1 | contig 12204 bp, 7 predicted proteins | sample TabmetS4T2R2_FD_71023 | JGI IMG/M metagenome (GOLD analysis project Ga0081539, IMG submission 71023) | Tabebuia heterophylla rhizosphere microbial communities from the University of Puerto Rico - S4T2R2 | ecosystem: Host-associated > Plants > Roots > Rhizosphere ...
CGGACTTCGCGCGCCACCTGCCGGACGCCTTGGTAGGCGACGAGGGCGGAGCCCCGGTCCGCGACCGGCAGCCCGGGTGCTGCCTCGACGCCGCCCACCGCGGCCGCCACCCAGACGGCGGCCAGCGCCGCGACGACGCCGAGCGCGGGCCGGTCGTGCCGGACGACCAGGCGAGTCACCCGCAGCACCGCCCACGCCATGCCGACGACGAGCCCGACGGCCAGCGCGACGAGACCGACGGCCGCCGCGACGGCGCCGGCCCGCCCGAAGGAGGTGTCCAGGAACTCGACGCCGGGCCGGGCGAGCGCCAGGTCGAGGTACGGGTCGAAGGGCCGGTCGAGGAACCAGTAGAAGCCCATGTCGAAGCACTTGACGATGAGCACGATGCCGAGGAGCGCGCCGGCGAGGGCGCCGGCGGCGCGGCGGGGCCGCGGCGGGAGCGCGAGGAGCACCACCACGCCGACGAGTGCCTCGACCGGGATCCGCGCGAACGCGGCCAGCCGCACGTCGGCCAGGAGGTTCGGCAGCACGAGCGCCGCGAGCACGACCGCGAGCGCCAGGAGGGTCGCCGTCCGGCCGCGGGCGCGGCGCCACCGCCGGCGGCGGTGCCGGAGCGGGCCGGCGTCCCCACCGGTGTCCGTGCCGACGTCCCGACCGGCGTCCGTGCCGGCGGCGTCCGTGCGGGCGGCATCCCCGGCCACGGGAGCGGCGGCGGGGGGAGCCTCGGCGCCCAGCCCGAACAGCTCGTCGCCGAGCGTCACCGGATCGTCCAGCAGCGGCGGCTGCGCCCGGCGGCCGACGAGCAGGAGTGTGTGAGGGGGCACCTCGCGAGTCCCTTCCCTGTACCTGTCCAGGAGCGCCGCGGTCGGGCGGCCTCCGCCTGGTACACGGAGCGGGTGGCACCACGGTTCACGAGGGGCATCATGGCCGGTCGGTGGTGTCGGTCAGGTGCAGGACGAGGGCCTGCTCCGGCCGCAGCACCGGCGGCGCCAGGCCGGCCGCGGCGAGCACCCGGCCGGGCAGGACGGCGCCGCCGTCCGCCAGCCAGGGCGGCGGCCGCCGGTGGAGCACCGCGGGACCGCCGGCCAGCGGCACCGGCGTCACCCGGTACCGGACGTCGCCGGCGAGCCCCGGCAGCCGCATCGGCGGCGGCACCTCCGCCGGCGGCGTCGCGAGCTGGACGTAGGCGAACACGGCCTCCCGGCGGTCCGGGGCCACGCACCCGTGCACGATCGCCGAGGGGTCCGGGTGGTCGGCGCGGACGACGTCGCCGCCGTGCAGCAGCCCGCGCACGCGCTTGTGGAACGCGACGCCGGCCGCCAGGTCCGCGAGCTCGTCCGGCGACGCCGCCGTCAGGTCCCACTCGATCCCGAGGTGCCAGAACAGCGCCGTCGCGAGCCGGAACGAGAGGTCGTGCGTCCGTCCGGTGACGTGCGCGCGCGGCCCGCCGACGTGGGCGCCGACGAGCTCCGGCGGCACGAGCTGCGCGGTCCAGCGCTGGATCGGCTGGCGGTCGAGGGCGTCGTTGGTGTCGCTCGCCCAGACCCGGTCGGTGCGGGCGAGGATGCCGAGGTCGACGCGGCCGCCGCCAGAGGCGCACGACTCGATCTCCACTCCGGGATGGCGCCCGCGCAGCTCGTCGAGCAGGGCGTAGGCGGCGAGCGTCTGGCCCCGCACGCCGGCCCGGCCGCCGTGCGCGCCGTCGACCAGGTCGCGGTTGTGGTCCCACTTGAGGTAGCCGATGTCGTGCCCGGCGAGCAGCGCGTCCAGCCGGCCGAGGACGTGCTCCCACGCCGCCGGGTTCGCCAGGTCGAGGGCCTGCTGGTGCCGCGCGGGCAGCGGCTCGCGTCCCGGGACGGCGAGCACCCAGTCCGGGTGGTCCCGGTGGAGCTCGGAGTCCGGGCTCACCATCTCCGGCTCGACCCAGAGCCCGAACTGCATGCCGAGGCCGGTGACGTGGTCGATCAACGGCTCGAGGCCGTCGGGCCACGCCTGCGGCGACACGTACCAGTCGCCGAGGCCGGTCCGGTCGTCGCGCCGGCCGCCGAACCAGCCGTCGTCCAGCACGAACCGCTCGACGCCGACCGACGCCGCGACGTCGGCCAGCCGCGTCAGCCGGTCCAGGTCGTGGTCGAAGTAGACCGCCTCCCAGGTGTTGAGCACGACCGGGCGCGGGGTGCGCGGGTGCGACGGGCGCGACCGCAGCAGCCGGTGGAAGGCGGCGGCGACGCCGTCCAGCCCGGCGGCGGAGTGGACGGCGTACAGCGGCGGAGCGGCGTAGGTCTCGCCGGGCGCCAGCGCGACCTCGCCGGGCGCGAGCAGCTCCGCGGCGCCGAGCTGCGCGAACCCGTTCGGCGCGCGCTCGGCGGCGTAGGCGGCGTCGCCGCTCCACCCGAGGTGGACCGCCCACACCTCCCCGGACCGGAACCCGAACCCCGGGACGCCGGCGCAGACGACGGTCGGCGCGTCGTGCCCGGTGCGGCCGTGGCGCGTCTCGCGCACCCACGCGCCGTCGCCGAGCGCGTGCCGCTGCGGCCGGCGCTCGTACGCCCAGCGGCCGGTGAGGTCGAGCAGCTCGGTCGCCGCCGCAGGCAGCGGCAGCGTCGCCGCCAGCGCGGTCACGAGATACGGCGCCGTCCCGGCGTTCGTGACCGACTGCCGGATCTCGAGCGCGCCGCCCGGGTGCAGCTCCCACCGGACCTCCAGGACAAGGCCGGCGTCCGCCGCCGTCGCCCGCAGCCGGGCCGCGGTCCTGCCCTCGGCGGCCAGCTCCGCCACCTCGAAGGCGGGCGACCAGGCGGAGCCGTCGGGGCGCGCCCCCGACAGCCCCGGCCGCAGCCGCCACCCGTCGACCGGCATCGGCAGCACCCGGCGGTGGACCGGCACGTCGGGCGCCGCGTGCGGCACGGCCGCGGCGGTCGCGGTCGCCAGCTCGGCGGCGAGCGCCGCGGCGTCCGGCCCGGGACCGAGGTCCGCGCCCCAGTGGAGGACGGCGGGCAGCCGGCGGTCGCCGCCGGGGTCGCCGGGCGCCGGCGGGCCGAGGACGAGGGACACGCCGTCCCGGCGGAGGTGCACGGCGTCGGTGACGGCGTCGGCCGCGCCGACGGTCGGAGTCACACCCACGAGAACGGGACGATGTCGGAGACCGGGCAACCGGGCAAGGACCCGGGCGCGGCGTGGCCGCCGCCACGCGGGTGACCTGCGGCGACGCCGGACGGGCGGGGAGCCACCCCGGGTGTCGGCGCCGCTTCGGCTGTGCCAGGCTCGGGAGTGCGCACCCGCGACCCGAGTGCGCGCCCAGCGGCGCCGTGGCCCACCACCGTCCCGGCGCGCGGACCCGACGCGGAGACCCCGGGAGGGATGCGATGTTCGAGGAAGCCCAGCTCTACTCCCCCGTCACGACCGACACGAGCGGCGACGCCGTCGTCCACCTCAGCGACGACCACCCCGGGGCGACGGACCCGGTCTACCGGGAGCGCCGCAACCGCATCGCGACGCTCGCGATGGCGTGGCAGGAGGGCCGGCCGCTGCCGCGGGCGGACTACACGGCCGAGGAGCACGACGTCTGGCGCGTGGTCTGCGGCGAGCTGCACGTGCTGCACGAGCGCCTCGCCTGCACCGAGTACCTGGTGGGCAAGGCCGCGCTCGGGCTGCCGGAGGACCACATCCCGCAGCTCGACGAGGTGAACGAGCTCCTGACGCCGCTGACCGGCTTCCGCTACGTGCCCGCGGCCGGCCTGGTGCCGCTGCTGCAGTTCTACGGGTCGCTCGGCGACGGCATCTTCCACTCCACGCAGTACGTCCGGCACGCGTCGGTGCCGCTCTACACGCCGGAGCCCGACGTTCTCCACGAGGTCGTCGGCCACGGCAACTGCCTGGCGCACCCGCGGTTCGCCGCCCTGTACCGCGCGGCGGGCGACGCCGCCCGGCGGGTCGAGAGCGAGGCCGCGCTGGAGTTCGTGTCGCGCGTCTTCTGGTTCTCGCTGGAGTTCGGCGTGCTGCGCGAGCGCGGCGAGGTGCGCACCTACGGCGCCGGGCTGCTGTCGTCGTTCGGCGAGATCCAGCAGCTCGAGCGGGCCCAGTTGCGGCCGCTCGACGTCGCGCGGATGGGCGTGCAGGAGTACGACATCACGCACTACCAGCCGCTGCTGTTCTGCGGCGAGAGCTTCGGCGAGGTGGAGGACGTCGTGGGCACGTTCTTCGCGACGGCCGACGACGACGCGATCGCCGCCCTGCTGAAGCCCGCCGGCGTGTAGCGCTCCGCGCCGAACCCGCACCGAACCCGCGCCGGGAGAGCGCTCCCCGGTGGGCACGCTGTGACGTTGTGCCCGCTGAGCGGGCACAACGTCACAGCGTGCCCACCGGGGTCGGGCGTCCCGGGCGTCTGCGACAGTGGGCGCGTGGTGGGCGAGCCGGGTGCGCGGCGGCGCCGGCGGCTCGTCCCGGTGCAGGTGACGGCTGGGCCGGACGGTGTCGAGCTGGTCGCCGACCCGGACCGGCCGGGCGCCTGGACGCTGTACGTCGACGGCACGCCGCAGTCCCACGTCGACGCCGCGGACCCGGAGCACCTGGAGTTCGAGTACGTCCGCTGGTTCGCCCGGCTCCTCGACGCCGTCGCGCCCGCCGGCCGGCCGCTCGGCGTCCTGCACCTGGGCGGCGGTGCCTGGACGCTCGCCCGCTACGTGGCGGCGACGCGACCGGGGTCGCGGCAGCGGGTGGTGGAGCTGGACGCCGAGCTGATCCGCTTCGTCCGGGAGCGGCTGCCGCCGGCCCCGCCGGGGATCCGGGTGCGGCACGGCGAGGCGCGCCACGTCCTGGAGGGGGTGCGGCCGACGTCGGTCGACGTCGTCGTCGCCGACGCCTTCGCCGGGTCGCGGGTGCCGGCGCACCTGACGTCGGTGGAGTTCCACCGCGCCGCGCGGCGGGCGCTGCGTCCGGGCGGGGTCTTCGCGGCCAACCTGGCCGACGGGCCGCCGCTGCTGGCGTTCGCCCGCGCCGAGGTGGCGACGGCGCGGGTGGTGTTCGGTGCGGTCGCGCTGGTCGCGGCGCCGCAGGTGCTGCGCGGGCGGCGGTTCGGCAACCTCGTGCTGCTCGGCGCCGCCGCGGCCGAGGAGCTGCCGATCGCGGCCCTCACCCGCCGGCTCGCGGCCGACCCGTTCCCGGCCCGGGTGGTCGCCGGCGACGACGTCGAGCGGTTCGCCGCCGGCGCCCGCCCGGTGACCGACGCGGACGCCGTCCCCTCCCCCGAGCCACCCGCCGACTGGCTGGACAGGTAGGCGCCGGGAGCGCGAGGTCAGCGCCAGGCGTCGGCACCGAGGCCGGCGGACTCCAGGTGCTGGCGCAGGCGACGCAGGTAGCGGCCCCGCGTCGGGCCGATGCTGCCGATCGGCATGTTCATCGTCTGCGACAGCTCGGCGTACGCCGGCGCGTCGGGGCGGGTCATCGCCCGCAGGAGCTCCTGGCCGCGGGGCGGCAGCACGGCGACGTGCTCCCACAGGACAGCGGCCATGATGCCGTCGACGGCGGCCTGCTCGGGCGCGGGCGACGCCTCGTCCGGCCGCTGCGCCAGCCGCTCCTCGACGTCCCACGTCTCGCGGGAGCCGCGGCGGATGATCCGCAGGCACTCGCGGCCGGCGGTGGTGGCGAGCCAGCTGCCGACGTGCTCGGGGTCGCGCAGGCGGCCGAGGTTCTCGACCAGCCGGAGCCAGGTGGCCTGCACGGCGTCGTGCGCGTCGGCGTCGCTCAGCCGGAAGCTGCGGACGATCGACCAGACGAAGTGCTCGTACCGGTGGATGATCTCCTCGTAGGCGACCACGTCGCCGGCGCGGGCGGCGGCGACGAGGTCCGCCGTCGGCCGGTCGGAGAGGTGCTCCTGGCGGTGGTCGGAGCGCTCGCCGGACAGGTGGTCGCGGTCGCGGGCGGGCCGGTGCGGCCGTCGGGTCACGGTTGCGGTGGTCACGATGCGCCTCCTCGGCCCCTGTGCAGGATGCCGACGACGCTAGGAACCGGACCCACCCCGGCGGATCGGGGAACCCCCCCGGAGTTCCGGGCCCCACCCGGGGGTACCCCGGGTGCCACCCAGGGGTGACCAGGGGGCGAGCCCCCGGACGCGCCCCGCGGTGTGCCTCGTTTTGTGAGCACGGTGTGGCACCGGTCTCACCTATGGAGACCGGTGCCACACCGTGCTCACAAACGACGGGCGCGCCGCAAGCGCTCGACGCGTGACTCAGCGGCCGGCCGCGGCGCGCAGCAGGGCCCGGACCTCCCTGACGAAACCCTTCGGATCCTCGATGATCTCGTTGGGTGCGAAGGCCATGACCATGACGCCGTGGGCGGTGAGCAGCCTCTGGCGGCGCTGCGTCCGGGCCCATGCCTCCGGGCTGAGATGCCACTTCCGAGAGTCGATCTCGATGGCGGCACCGTGGTCGGGCCACCAGGCGTCAGGGGTGAGGAACGTGACGCCGTCGGCATCCACCAGCCGCGCGTTCCACCGAGGCGCGGGGAGCCCCGAACGTGACAACGCGTCGCGGGCCCGCGCCTCCGCGATGGATCGAACGCCGTCCGCGACCTCCGCCAGTGCCTGACGCGCGCCCGCCGACCGCTGCCGCGGTGCCTCGGCAAGCTCCGTGGCGAGATCGTCGACGCCGCAATGGCCTTGCTGGACGACGGTGGCGACCAGGGCCCGGACGTTCGCCACGGCAGGTTGGTGGCGACAGAGGTCCATCAGCGCCCGGGCGGGCGGCGCGTATCGGATCGCGCGGCGCGTCGTGGACACCGGCAGACGTTGCGTGCGCTCGATGCGTACGTAGTCGAAGGAGCTCTTCTGCAGCTCCGCCTTGATGAGGATCAGCACGTCGCCGGGCGGTTCGAGCTCGCGCACCCCGAGAACCAGCAGCGCGTCGGCGCCAGACACGACGGCGTCCGGGCCGGCATAGGCGAGCGCACCGAGCAGCCGCTCCCGCCGGGTCGGCGTTCCGCGATGCGCCAGGACGACGCCGGGGAGAAGCCGCTGCCAGGGACCGTCCGGTCCGATCCGGCGCATGGCGGTCGCCTTGGTCATACCCAGCTCGCACAGTTGCGCGTGTGTCGCCACACGTTCCATGCCGTCGAGGGCGGCGAGGATGCGTCCCAGCTCCGGACGACGTCGAGGCATGGAACAGACGATCCCGTACCCACCGGGCCACACCGGGGCGGATTCTGGCCTTCTGTGGACAGATCCCAGCAATCCACACCTGTGGACAACCCCAACACCCCCGCGCCGCGGGCCCGAACTTTTGAGCACGGTGTGGCAACGGGCTCACCTATTGAGACCGTTGCCACACCGTGCTCACAAAAGTCGGGGCGTGGCGGCGGGCGGGTGGAGTAGGAGTGGGCGCGGCGGCGTCAGGGGGTTGTCGACATCAGCACCGCCAGCTCGCCGCGGGAGGCGACCCCGGTCTTCCGGTACACGTTGCTCAGGTGGTACTCGATCGTCTTCTGGCTGAGGAACAGCGCGGTCGCCGCCTCGGCGTTGCTCGCGCCGCGGGCCACGACGCTGGCCACCTGCAGCTCCTGCGGCGTCAGCCGCGAGACGACGCCCTCCGCCGGCGCCTGGTCGGCGTCCGCGCCGGTCGCGGCGAGCTCGTGCCGCGCCCGCGCGGCCCAGTCCACGGCCTCCAGCCGATCGAAGATCGCCAGCGCCTCGCGCAGCGGCCGCCGGGCCTGCGCCCGCTGACGGTCGCGGCGCAGCCGCTCGCCGTAGCAGAGCTGGGTGCGCGCCTTCTCGAACGGCCGCTCGTCGCGGGCGTGCCAGGTCAGCGCCTCCGCGAACGCCGCGGTGCTGTCGGCGCGCGACGTCGCCAGTAGGCCGCGGCAGCGGGCGGTGACGGCGTGCGCCCAGCGCTGCGTGTCGTCGCCCGGGGCGGGCGCGGTGCGCGCGAGCAGCTTCTCGGCGTCGTCGGTGCGGCCGGCTCGCGCGTACGCCTCGACCAGGTCGTACGCCCACGGCACGACCGACTGCTCCCGGACCCCCTCGGCGAGCGGCGTGCGCCCGGCGTCCTCCAGGTGCCCGATCGCCTCGGCGACGTCGCCCCGGGCGAGCGCGACCAGCCCCCGGCTGTGCAGCACGTGCGGGTCGATGGCGCCGCCGGCGTCGAACCGCCGCGCGACCTCGGTCATCGCGGCGAACTGCCGCTCGGCCTCCGCCACCCGGCCCTGGAGGCTGTCCATCCGGGCCACGAAGTACCGCACGTACGCGTTCGGCTGGCGCGACTCCTCGGCCAGCGCCACGCTCTCCTCCGCCGCGGCCCGCGACTCCGGCCAGCGACCGAGCCGGAAGTAGAGGTCCGCGACCATCGCCAGCGCCTGTGGCAGGATGCCGACGGCGCCGACCGCGCGCCCCCGCGCGACGAGCCGGTCGAGCAGCTTCTCCGCCTGGTCGTAGTCCTCGAGCCACATCAGCGTGTAGGCCCCGTGGGCGTACTCCTGGGCGCGGGCGATCGGGTCGCTCGCCCAGAGCTCGTCGAAGCAGCCGGCCAGCAGCTCGCCGGCCGCGCGCCGCTCGCCGTGCAGCGCCAGCGCCGCGGCGAACGCGACGCCGGCGATCAGCTCGGTGGCGCCGCCGGCGCCGCGGCTGAGGTCGTAGGCCCGCCGGCCGAGCCGCAGGATCTCCTCGGTCCGGCCGAGCATGAAGCAGGCGATGCCGGCGTCGGCGTACATCAGCGCGGCCCGCCCTGGGTCGACGTCCTCGATCTCGGCGGCCGCGGCGAGCATGCGCTCGCAGCCGTCCGCCGGCAGCCGCCGCCACATGCGGACGTAGGCGTCCATGTGCCGGATCAGCGCGCGCAGGTGCGGCTCCTCGGCCAGCGGCAGCGCCTCCTCCATCAGCTCCAGCACCCGCCCGGTCCGGCCCGCGAGCTGCCAGGCCCGCGCGGCCCGCAGCAGGCGCGCCGCCCGGAGCTCCGGCGTCCCGAACCGCGCGCCCTCCTCCGCCGCCCGCGCCGCCTCGAGGTACGCGCCGCGGCGCCGCGCCCGCTGCGCCGCGGCGTCGAGCGCCGCCGCCGTCTCCTCGTCCGGGGCCACCCGGGCCTGCGCGAGGTGCCAGGCCCGCGCGTCGGCCGCCGCGTCGCCGGGCACCTCGGCCAGCACCTGGGCCAGCGCGGCGTGCGCCGCGGCCCGCGCGTACGCCGTCCCCGACGCGTAGAACACCGACCGCAGCAGCGGGTGCCGGAATTGGATCCGCCGGTCGTCGATGACCAGCAGCCCCGCCTCCTCCGCCGGCGCGAACGACGCAAGGTGGACGCCGGACAGCAGCGCCGCCCGCAGGACGACGTCGCGCTCCGCCCCCGACGACGCCGCGACCAGCATCAACGCCTCGCGCGTGCCCTCCGGCAGCCCGGTGACGCGCTCGCGCACCGCACGCACCAGCCGGGAGTCGGACGGCATGCCTATCCCGGGGAACGCCGGCGCCTGGCGGCCGAGCTGGTGGGCGAGCTCCCGGATGCCGAGCGGGTTGCCGTCCGCGTCGTCGTAGATCTGCTGCCGCACGTCCGGCGGCGCGTGCGGCGCGAGCTCCGCGAACATCTCGTCGGCCGCCGTGCGCTCGATCCCGCCGAGCCGCAGCTCGGCGATGCCCGCGAGGTCGCCGCCCGGCTCGCGGCTGGCCAGCAGCAGCGCGATGCCCTCGGCGTGCAGCCGCCGCGCCGCGAACAGCAACGCCTCGCGGGAGGACTGGTCGAGCCAGTGCAGGTCGTCGACGACGACGAGCAGCGGCGACTCCTCCGCCGCCGAGGCGAGCATGCCGATCGTCGCCGCGCACACCGAGAAGCGGTCGCCGCCGACCGGCGGGCCGAGCGACAGCGCGCTGGACAGGGCCGCCGCCTGCGGGTCCGGCAGCTTCGGCAGCACGGTGAGCACCGGCTGCAGCAGGTCGGACAGGCCGGCGAAGGGGATCTCGGACTCGGACTCGTAGCCGCGCGCGGTCAGGACCGTCAGGCCCTCGGCGTGGTCGACGGCGTAGCCGAGCAGGGTGCTCTTGCCGATGCCGGCCTCGCCGGTGATCACCAAAGCCCCGCTGCGCCCTTCGCGCGCGGAGCGGAGGAGCTCATCCACGGTCGCACGCTCGGCGATTCGTCCGAGCACCATCCGGTCATTCTAAGGACGTGATCCGTCACGATCCGAGCAACATTTCCAAGGGTCGCCCCGATCCGCACCACGTGACGCACCCTTGACTGAGCACCTCGACCAAAGGGCTTCCTGCCCCTGGAGATCGCATGACGACCGAAGGCACCGCATCACCACCGCCCCAGCCGATCCAGCCGCCCCAGCCGATCCAGCCGATCCAGCCGATCCAGCCGATCCAGCCGGCCCCGCCGCCGCCTCCCGAGCCGCTGCCGCCGCTCGAGCACCTCGACACGCTCGACCCCCGGCCAGCGCCCTGGCCGAGCGGCGCGCTCGGCACCGGCGCGACGTCCGGCGCGGCCGGCCGCGCCCGCGCGCTGTCGGTGATCTCGCCGCTGCCGCGGTTCTGGTCGCCGCTGCTCAAGCTCGCGCTGTTCTACAAGCGCCTGCGCGGCCCGGACCCGACGCTGCAGCGGCTGTCGCTGATCCACGCCGCGCACTGGGTGGTGATCGACCGCTTCCCGGGCGAGCCGCGGCGCCGCCGGTACGCCTACCTGCTGTTCCTCAGCAACTTCAACGGCTCGTGGCGGGAGTACATCGACGCGTTCGCGACGGCGATCCCGCGGCGGATGGCGATCCTCTGGGGCACCTCGTACGGGTTCCCCGGCGCCCAGCCGCCGACGCCGTTCGTCAACTACATCGAGCGCGGCCAGCTCGCGCCGAACCACTTCTACTCGGCGTACCCGCAGGCGTCGGCCACCGAGGTCGCCTCGGCCCTCCGCGTGCGCGAGAAGCTCCTGGACGGCGTCCTCCCGGCCGCCCGGGAGCGTGACGCCGACGGCTTCGCCGAGGCCTGGCGGGCGTTCCTCACCGACGTGCAGCGCGACCTCTGACGCGCCCCGACCAGCCGCCGAAGGGAGCCACCGTGGCCACCGACAGCCCGACCCTGCACACGATCACCGTCCTCGTGCCGCTGCGGGACGGCGCCGACGCGGGTGCCGTCGCGGCGCGCATCGACGCGCTCGACGACGGCGCGGGCAGCCCGTTCGCGAGCTCCGGCCGCACGCACTTCGCGCGGCTGCTGGTCGTCCCGGCGGACCTGCCGGAGCTGCGCCGTCCGGCCGGCATGCGCCGCGGCGCCCGGATCCTCGACCTCGTGACGCACCTCGGCCGCCCGCAGCGGCGCGACCACCTCTGGCGCCCCTACCTCGTGTTCTCCGCCGCGTTCGACGCCGGCACGGCACCCGCCGGCGACCGGCGCGCATCCCGAATCTCGCCCGAGCAGGAGTACGTCGCCCACCTGGCCACCACGCTCGGCGCCCGCGCCGACGAGATCTGGGGCGCCTGCGAGGGCTACCCCGGCGTCCGCGACCCGGCGGCGTTTCGGCGGTTCCTCGCCGACCACACGCTGCCGGCCCGCTACGTGTTCACGCCGCCGCACGTGGCGGACGTCGCCACGATCCGGGACGCGCTCGCCCGGCGGCAGCAGGTCGTCGACCTCGCGATGAGCAGCGCCGGGGCCACGCCCACCCAGCTCCGCGACCGGTTCCTCTCGGTCTTCGGGGGTGGTGGCGCGCCCGTCTCTCCGGGCGCCGCGGTCGCGGACGACGCGCCGGCGCCGCTCCCGGCGCAGCTCGGCAACGGCGTCGCGCCCGCGGACGAGGACGCCGAGTGGAACTGGTGGGTGCGCCAGGACGCGCAGCGGTGGCCGAACCTGCCGCGCGTCCCGCACGACGGCCGCGAGCTGGACCTGACCGACGTCCAGGGCCTCACGGTCGGGTACCCGGGCCACGAGGCGGGGGCGTTCGTCGTCCTGCGCGTGACGCACGCCGAGCGCGCGAGGCGCTGGCTCGACACGCTGCCGGTGACGACGGCGGCTCAGGCCAACGCGATCATCGACGCCGCCAAGCGCAGCGCCGGCAACGGCGGGACCGGCGCGACCGGCGCCGAGGGTGCGGCGGGTGCGGCGGGCGCGGCCGGAACCGCGGAGCTGCCGGCGGTCGCCGTCCACGTGGCGCTCAGCCACGCCGGGCTCGCGGCGCTCGGCGTCCCCGAGGAGCGGCTCGCCGGCTTCGACCGGTCGTTCCGCGCCGGGATGGCGGCCCA
>Ga0081539_10005851_pt1 | contig 12197 bp, 10 predicted proteins | sample TabmetS4T2R2_FD_71023 | JGI IMG/M metagenome (GOLD analysis project Ga0081539, IMG submission 71023) | Tabebuia heterophylla rhizosphere microbial communities from the University of Puerto Rico - S4T2R2 | ecosystem: Host-associated > Plants > Roots > Rhizosphere ...
ATGGCGAGCATGAGACCCCGGCCGCGCACCTCGACGACGCCCGGCAGCCGGGCGAGCGACTCCGCCAGGCTCGCACCCAGCTCGCGCACGCGCGCCAGCAGTGCCGGCTCGGAGACGACGTCGAGCACCGCGAGGGCGGCCGCGCAGGCGACCGGCCCGCCGGCGAAGGTCGAGCCGTGGTCGCCCGCCTCGAAGACGTCGGCGTAGCGCGGCGAGCAGATCAGCGCGCCGATCGGCAGCCCACCGCCGAGCGCCTTCGCCGACGTCATGAGGTCGGGCAGGACGCCGGATTCCTCGTAGGCCCACAGCGTGCCGGTGCGCCCGAGCCCGCACTGCACCTCGTCGTAGATCAGCGCGGCGCCGTGCTCGTCGCAGGCGGCGCGAGCGGCGTGCAGCACGTCGTCGTCGAGCACGTGCACGCCGCTCTCGCCCTGCACCGGCTCCAGGATGACGGCCGCGGTGCGCTCGTCGACGGCGGCGGCGACCGCCTCGGCCGTCGGCGCGACCGCGACGAAGCCCGGCACGAGCGGCGCGAACGGCGCCTGCTTGGACTCCTGCGGCGTCGCCGACAGCGAGCCGTACGTGCGGCCGTGGAAGCCGCCGTGCAGCGACACGATCGTGCCGCCGGGCCTGGCCTTGCGCGCGAGCTTCAGCGCCGCCTCGTTGGCCTCGGTGCCGGAGTTGGCGAAGTGGACCTTGCCGCCCAGCGACCCGGCGGCGAGGCGCTCGGCGAGGCGCATCCCGGGCTCGGTGTAGAAGAGGTTGCCGACGTGGACGAGCCGCTCGGCCTGCTCGCCGATCGCCGCCACGACCGCCGGATGGGAATGACCCAGCGACGTCACGGCGAGGCCGGTCTGGAAGTCCAGGTACTCGACGCCGTCGGCGTCCCACAGCCGAGCGCCCGCGCCGCGGACGAACTCCACCGGCATCCGCGCGTAGGCCGGCACGAGGTGCTCGCGCTCCAATGCCTGCAGCTCGAGCAGGCTCATCGCGCGGGGGTGCCGTTCGGTTCGACGCCGACGACGGTGAAGCGATGACGCGCCGTCATGCGGCCGGGTGGATCTTCGTGCCGATCCCGGCGTCGGTGAACAGCTCGAGCAGCAGCGAATGGGCGACGCGGCCGTCGAGGATGTGCGCCGCGCTCACGCCGCCGTGGATGGCGTCCACGCACGCCTGGAGCTTGGGCCGCATGCCGCCGTGGATGTCGGGCAGCGCGTCGAGCACCTCGTCGGCGCCGGCGGTCGTGATCCGCGAGTCGGCGTCGCCGGGATCGCGCAGCCAGCCCGCGACGTCCGTCAGGAAGACGACCTTGTAGGCGCCGAGGGCCCTGGCGATCGCGCCCGCGGCCGCGTCGGCGTTGACGTTGTAGGAGTGGCCGTCGGCGTCGGCGCCGACCGACGCGATGACGGGGATGTAGTCCAGCGCGATGTGCTCCAGGACGCCGACGTCGACGCGGTCGATGCGGCCCACGAAGCCGATGTCCTCGCCCCCGGGCGCGGTCTGGCGCGAGACGCGCAGCAGCAGCCCGTCGTCGCCGCAGAGGCCGACCGCGGGCTGGCCGTGGCGGTTGAGGCGCAGGACGATGTCCTTGTTCACCTTCCCGACCAGCACCATCTTCGCGACCTCGACCGTCGCCTCGTCGCTCACGCGCAGCCCGCCGACGAACTCGACCGGCATGCCGAGACGGTCCATGTAGGACGTGATGTCCGGCCCGCCGCCGTGGACGACGACCGGGTTCATCCCGACGTACTTCAGCAGCACGACGTCGCGCGCGAACTCCTCGCGCAGGCCGGGGTCGCTCATCGCCGCGCCGCCGTACTTGATGACGACCGTGCGGCCGTGGAACTCCCTGATGTACGGGAGCGCCTCCAGGAGCGTGCCGACGTCGCGCATCTATGTGGTGTACTCGGCGTTGATCGTCACGTACTCGTGGCCGAGGTCGGAGAAGAAGACCTCGGTCTCGACCGGGCGGGCGGGATCGGCGGCCGGCAGCCCGACCTCGTACTCGATCTCGGTCCCCTGCGCGGCCTCGCGCAGGGCGGCCTCGTCGTGGGGCGCGGCGGCTCCGTGCGTGCAGACCTGGATGCCCTCGATCGCGATGTCGAGCGCCAGCGGGCCGCTGTCGCGCAGCGCGCCGCCGACGGCCTGCGCGATCCGGCCCCAGTTCGGGTCGGCGCCGTGCAGCGCGGTCCTCACGAGCGGCGAGTTGGCAACCGCGCGCGCCGCGCGCTCGACGAGCTCGCCGTCGTCGCCGCGCACGACGACGCGACCGACGCGCTTGGCGCCCTCGCCGTCGCGGACGATCATGAGCGCCAGCATCCGCAGGAGCGCGTCGAGCGCCTCGCCGAAGCGCAGCTCGTCCTCGGACTCCGGCTCGATCCGCACGCCGCTGGAGCCCGAGCACATGAGGATCACGGTGTCGTTCGTCGACAGCTGGCCGTCGACGGAGATGCGGTCGAAGGAGCGCTTGACGCAGACGCCGAGCAGGAGGTCGGCCGCCTCGGGCTCGAGCGCGGCGTCGGTCTGCACGAAGCACAGCATCGTCGCGAACGCCGGCTCGATCATGCCCGCCCCCTTCGCCTGCGCGGCGAGCTGCACGCGCCCGGACGGCAGCTCGACCGTCAGCGAGGCCCGCTTCTCGAAGGCGTCGGTCGTCATGATCGCCCGCGCGAAGTCCTCGTCGCCGTGGGAGTGCAGCGACGTGCGCGCGCGGGCCAGCGCCGTGACGATCGCGCGGCCGTCGAGCGGCACGCCGATGACGCCGGTCGAGGCGACCGCGACGCGGTCGGCCGGGACGCCGGCCGCGACCGCGGCGGCTCCCTGCACGCGCGCGGCCTCGTCGAGCCCCTGGCGCCCGGTGGCGGCGTTGGCGTTGCCGGAGTTGGCGACGACGACGCGCACGCCCTCCAGGCGCGTGCGCTCGCGCGTCACGAGCACCGGAGCGGCGAGCACGCCCGAGCGCGTGAAGCGGGCCGCGCTGGAGACCTCCTCGGCGTCGCAGACCAGCATGCCGAGGTCGAGCGCGCGGTCGGGCTTGAGCCCCGCCGCCGTCGCGGCCGCGCGAAATCCGGCCGGCAGCCCGCCGCCGGTATTGGTCGTGACATGGCCGGGGCGCTCGACCCAGCGCGACGGAAAGAAGCCGTCGCTCACGGCTCGATCCCCATCGTCTCCGGCAGCCCGAACATGAGGTTGAGGTTCTGGACCGCCTGCGACGCGGCGCCCTTCCAGAGGTTGTCGATCGCCGCGAACACGAGGACCTTGCCGGTGCGGGCGTCGGCGCGGGCGCAGATCGCGCAGACGTTCGTGTCGCGCACGTCGCGCACGCCCGGCGGGGCGGCGACGATGTCGACGAACGGGCGCTCGCGCGCCCAGCCCTCGTAGGCGGCCGCGATCCGCTCGTCGCTCCACGGCTCGCTCGTCGTGACGTAGCAGGAGACGAGCTCGCCCTGGTCCAGCGGCAGCAGATGCGGGGTGAACGTCGCCGTGACCGGCGCGCCGAGCACCGCGAGCTCCTGGTCGATCTCCGGCATGTGGCGGTGCGCACCGACGCCGTAGGGCATGACGTTCTCGGTCACCGTCACGAAGTGCGTCTTCGCCGTCGGCGCGCGCCCGGCCCCCGAGACGCCGGACTTCGCGTCCACCACGACGTCGACGATCGAGCCCGTGGCGGCGAGCGGCGCGAGCGCGAGCAGTGTCGCCGTCGGGTAGCAGCCGGGGTTGGCGACGAGGTCGGCTTCGGCGACCTGCGACCCGTAGAGCTCCGGCAGCCCGTAGACCCCCTCCCCGAACAGCTCCGGCGCCCCGTGCGGCCCGTACCAGCGCTCGTACTCGTCGCGGTCGCGCAGGCGAAAGTCGGCGCTGAGGTCCACGACCCTCACGCCGCGCTCGCGCAGCGCGGCGACGACGGGCGCGGCCGCGCCGTGGGGATAGGCGACGATCGCGGCGTCGACGGCGCCGTCGCGGTCGAGGTCGAGCTCGCGCAGGACCGCGTCGACGCGGTGGTGCGGGTACAGCTCGCTGAGCGCACGCCCGGCGTCGCTGCGGCTCGTCACGCCGTGCAGCTCGAACGCCGGGTGGCGCTCGACCAGCCGCGCCGCGAGCGCGCCGGTGTAGCCGGAGCCGCCGGCGACCAGGACGCGCGGCTCAGCCACGCAGCTCACCGCCCAGCTCGCCGGCGAGGCGCGCCAGGATCCGCTCGCGCACGGGCGCCACGTCGGCGTCGGTGAGCGTCCGCTCCTGGGAGCGGAACGTCAGCGCGATCGCCAGCGACGTGCGTCCCTGCGCGATCTGCTCGCCCCGGTAGACGTCGAAGACGTCGGCGCGCGCGAGCAGCTCGCCGCCTGCGTCGCGCACGACCTCGAGCACCCGCGCCGCGGGCACGTCCGCGTCGACGACGACCGCGATGTCCTCGCGCAGCTCGGGGAACGAGGTCAGGTCCTCGTAGGCCGGGATCGCTCCCGCCTGCGCGACGAGGGCGTCGAGGTCCAGCTCGAAGGCCGCGACGTCCTGGAGGTCCCAGTCGCGCGCGACGAGCGGGTGCACGTCGCCGACCCAGCCCAGCCCGGCGCCGCCGGCGCTGACCGCCGCGCTGCGGCCGGGGTGCAGGAACGGCTGCGCCCGCGCGGCGAACGCGCCCTCCACCCGCAGGGCGTCGAGGACCGCCTGGACGTACGCCTTGGCGGCGAAGACGTCGCCGGGAACGAGCGCGCCCAGCGCGCGGTGCTCGCGCGGCAGCGTGTCGCCGCCGGCGATGTAGACCCCGCCGGACTCGAAGAAGCCGCGGCCTGCGCCCTGGCCGCGGGCGGCGTTGTGGCGCGCGACGTCCAGCAGCGAGCCGAGCAGGGACGTGCGCAGGACCGACTGCTCGGCGCTCATCGGGTTTTCGATGACGACATGGCGGCGACGCGGATCGTCGGCGGGCAGCCGCAGGCGCTCGTCGCGCTCGGGCGCCTCGAAGCTCCAGCCGACGACCTCCAGCAGCCCGCGATCGGCGAGGACGTCCTCGGCGCGCCGGCGCAGGCGCTGGGCGGGCGTCAGGACTCCGACCGCGCCGCGGCGGCTCGGCAGCGTCGCCGGGAGCTGGTCGTTGACGCCGTGCAGCCGCGCGACTTCCTCGATGAGGTCGGCCTCGCGCGTGACGTCGTTGCGGCGCCAGTGCGGGACGGTCACCTCGAGGCCGTCGGGACGCTCGGCGGTCTCGAAGCCCAGCCGCTGGAGGTGCAGCGCCGCCTCCGAGCGGGTGATGTTCACGCCGAGCAGGCCGACCATGCGCGCCTCGCGCAGCCGGATCGTCTGCGGCTCGGGCGGCCGCGAAGCGGTGCCGACGTCGATCGCCCCCGGCACGAGCCGCGCGCCGGTGAGCTTGAGCATGAGCGCCGTCGCGACCGCCTGCGCCTCGAGCGGCTGCTCCGGGGACAGGTCCTTCTCGAAGCGCGCGCTGGCCTCGCTGCGCAGCCCGAGCTTCAGCGACGTCGCGTGGATGTTCGCGCCGACCCAGTTGGCGACCTCCATGAGGACGCGCGTCGTTGCCGGCTCGACCTCCGAGCGCGTCCCGCCCATGACGCCGGCGATCGACGTCGGCCCCTCGTCGTCGGCGATCAGGCAGACGTCGGCGTCGAGCACGCGGATCTGGCCGTCGAGCGTGACGATCCGCTCGCCGTCGGCGGCGCGGCGGACCACGAGCCGCCTGCCGGCGACGCGGTCGAGGTCGAACGCGTGCAGCGGCTGGCCCGTGAGCAGCATGACGTAGTTGGTGATGTCGACGACGTTGTTGATCGGGCGCTGGCCGGCGGCCATCAGGCGCGCCTTCAGCCACGGCGGCGACGGGCCGATCGTCACGTCCTCCAAGACGCGGGCCGTGAAGCGCGGGCAGAGGTCGTCGGCCTCGATGACGACCTCTGCGCCGATGTCGCCGGCGGGCTCGTGCGCGCGAGGCGCCTGGTCGTCCTCCCACGGCGGCCGCGCGAGCGCGGCGCCGGTCGCCGCGTGGACCTCGCGCGCGACGCCGTAGACGCCGAGGCAGTCCGGGCGGTTGGGCGTGATCTCCAGCTCGAGGACGTCGGTGGCGATCGGGAGCACGTCCGCGAGCGGGTCACCGGGCTGCGCGTCACCGTCGAGCACGAGCGTCTCGTCGTGATCGGGGCCGATCGCAAGCTCGTCCTCGGCCAGGATCATCCCCTCGGACGCGACGCCGCGCAGCTTCACCCGCTCCAGCGCCGTCCCGTCCGGCATGACCGCCCCCGGCCGGCCGACGGCGACGAGCTGCCCGGCAGCGACGTTCGGCGCGCCGCAGACGATCTGCGCCTCCTCGCCGCCGCCGACGTCGACGACGCAGACGCTGAGCCGGTCGGCGTCCGGGTGGCGCTCCGCGCTCAGCACGCGGCCGACGACGAACGCATCCAGCTCCGAGACGCCGTGGTGGTCGATGCGATCGACCTCCGTGCCGGTCATCGCCAGGCGCGTGGCCAGCTCCTCGACGGGCAGGTCCGGCGCGCAGTACTCCTGCAGCCATTCGACGGGGACGCGCATCAGCCGAACTGCTCCAGGAAGCGCGCGTCGTTGTCGTAGAGCAGGCGCAGGTCGGGGACGCCGTGCTTGAGCATCGCGATGCGCTCGATGCCCATGCCGAAGGCGAAGCCCTGGACCTTCTCGGGGTCGTAGCCGTGCTCGGCGACGTAGCCGAAGACGTTGGGGTCGACCATCCCCGAGCCGAGGATCTCGATCCAGCCGGTGTCCTTGCACACGCGGCAGCGCCGGCCGGGCACGTGCTCCATGAAGCACGACACGTCGACCTCGACCGACGGCTCGGTGAACGGGAAGAAGTGCGGGCGCAGGCGCACCTCGCGGTCGGGGCCGAAGATCGCCCGCGCGAACGCCAGCAGCGTGCCCTTGAGGTCAGCGAGCGTGATGTCCTCGTCGACCGCCAGCCCCTCGATCTGGTGGAACTGCGGCGTGTGCGTCGCGTCGGAGTCGGGGCGGTAGACGCGCCCGGGGACGATGATGTACAGCGGCGGCGGCTGGGCCTCCATCGCGCGGATCTGCATCGGCGAGGTGTGGGTGCGCAGCAGGACGTCGTCGTTGACGTAGAAGGTGTCCGACCGCCCGCGCGCCGGGTGGGTCGGCGCGTGGTTGAGCGCGTCGAAGTTGTAGTAGACGGTCTCGACCTCCGGTCCCTCCTCGACCCGGAAGCCGAGGCCGAGGAAGACGTCCTCGATCTCTCGCCGCGTCGCGGTGAGCAGGTGGTGGCGGCCGATCGGCTGCGGGGGGCGGCCCGGCAGCGTCACGTCGACGGTGTCGGTCCGCAGGCGGCGCTCCAGCTCGTCGCCGGCGAGCTGCTCGCCGCGCCGGGCGATCAGCGCCTCGAGCGCCTGGCGCGCCTGGTTGGCCGCCGTGCCCGTCGGGCCCCGCTCCTGCGGGGGAAGCTGCGCGATCCCGCGCAGGACGTTGGGCAGCTCGGCCTTTCGCCCGAGGTAGCGCACGCGCAGCTCCTCGAGCTCGGCGGTCCCCGATGCGCCGGCGATCGCCGTCTCGGCCTCGGCGCGGAGCGCTCCGATGCGGTCGATCATCGGGAGGACTCCCGCCTGGACCGACCAGCGACGATGGGCGAGCGATGAGGCGCAGTCATGGCCGGGGCATCCTAAGCTCGTACAGCGCGACGGTCGCCGCCATCGCGGCGTTCAGCGACTCGCCGGCGATCGGGATGTGGGCGATGCGGTCGCAGGCGGCGACGACGTCGGGGGCGAGCCCGGTGCGCTCGGCGCCGACGAGCAGGCTGACCTCGCCCTCCGCCGGCCCGACGAGCGGCTCGCCCGCGTGCGCCACGAGCGCCACCCGCTCGCCCGGCAGCTCGTCGACGCGCGCCACGCGCGCCACCGGCAGCTCGAAGACCGCCCCCATCGACGCACGCACCGCCTTCGGGCCGTACGCATCGGCGCAGCCCGGTCCCAGCGCCACCGACGTCGCACCGAACGCGCGCGCCGAGCGCAGGATCGTCCCGACGTTGCCGGGGTCGCCGACGCCCCAGAGCGCGACGCAGAGCGGCCCGCGCGGCGCCGGCCAGCGCTCCTCGTAGACGCCCAGCTGCCGGGTGCCGGAGCCGAGGCCCGACACGCGCTCAAGCAGCGATGGCTCGACCTCGTCGCCGTCCAGGCCGCTGCCGGCGGCGGCCAGCAGATGCACGGGGGTCCAGCCCGCGGCCGCCGCAGCCTGCACGAGGTCCTCGCCCTCGGCCACGAAGCGCCCGCGCTCGTCGCGCGTGCGCCGCCGCGCGAGCTTGCGGATCTCCTTGAGCTTGTCGTTGTGGCTTGAGGTGATGGTCATCTGAAACAAAAAAGGCGCCGTCTCTGAGAGGAAGCGGCGCCCGGGAGGTGGGTTGCTGTCGGCTGGGTGCGGTCAGGCAGCCGACGCCTCGCGGGCGGCGTCGACGAATCGGCGGAAGGTCTCGGGATCGCGCACGGCGATGTCGGCCAGCACCTTGCGGTCAAGCTCGACGCCGGCGACCTGCAGGCCGTGCATGAACGTGGCGTACGTCATACCGTTCTCGCGGGCGGCAGCGTTGATGCGCGTGATCCACAGGCGCCGGAAGTCGCGCTTGCGGTTGCGGCGGTCGCGGTACTGGTAGGCCTCCGCCTTCATGACGGCTTCCTTGGCGCGCTTGTAGTTCGAGCTCGCCTCCCCGCGGTAGCCCTTCGCGCGCTCGAGCGTGGCGCGGCGCTTCTTGCGGGCGTGAACGGACCGCTTGACGCGCGTCATGGCGCTACCTGCTCCCCGTGCGCAGGAGCTTCTTGACCCGCGGCGCGTCGTGCTCGTTGAGGATCGCCGGCTTGGCGAGGCGGCGCTTGCGCTTCGGCGACTTCTTCTCGAGGATGTGGCTCGTGAACGAGTGCCGCCCGCGGACCTTGCCGCTCGCGGTCGTCTTGAAGCGCTTCTTGGCGCCGGAGTGCGTCTTGATCTTCGGCATGCGAGGCCGGTCAGTATGGCAGACCGCGGTCAGCTGCCGGCGTCCGCGTCGGCGGCCGCCCGGGCCGAGGCGCCGTCGGAGGTAGCGGAGCCGATCTCGCCGCTCAGGACCGCCTTCGACGGCCCGAGCATCATCGTCATGTTGCGGCCGTCCTGCAGCGGGCGCTGCTCGACGACGCCGATGTCGGCGAGGTCGTCGGCGAGGCGGTCGAGGATCATGACGCCGCGCTCGGGATGGGTCACCTCGCGCCCGCGGAACATGATCGTGATCTTGACCTTGTCCTTGTGGCGCAAGAAGCGCTCCACGTGGCCCTTCTTGGTCTGGTAGTCGTTCTCCGCGATCTTCGGCCGGAACTTGATCTCGCGGATCGTGATCTGCTGCTGGTGCTTGCGCGCCTGCTTCTGCTTCTGGGCCTGCTCGTACTTGTACTTGGAGTAGTCGAGCACGCGGCAGACGGGCGGGCGCGCGTCGGGGGCCACCTCGACGAGGTCGAGGTCGCGGTCCGCCGCGTAGCGCTGCGCCTCATTGGTGCGCATGACGCCGACCTGCTCTCCGTTCTCGTCGATGAGCCGGACCTCGGGCACGCGAATGCGCTCGTTGATCCGCGTCGAGTCCCGCTCGGGCGGACGCCGGTCGAACCTACGGGGAACCGGCACTAGCTATCGATGGCGCGCGTCAAGCGGAAGGCAGGCGCGGCGAGCAGATCGGAGAATCGGTCAACGGAGGCGAGTATACGCGGCTCACCCGCCGCGGTGTAGGGCTTTCTCCGCCAATTGCCCGACGAAGTCCCCGAACGGGACGCTGCCGACGTCCCCGCGGCGGTGCTCGCGGACGGCCACCGTGCCCGCCTCGGCCTCGCGATCGCCGACGACGAGCATGTAGGGGACCTTGCGCAGCTCGGCGTCGCGGATCTTGCGCCCGACCGATTCCGTGCGGTCGTCGAGCTCGGCGCGCAGGCCCGCGTCGGTCAGCGCCGTCAGGACGGCGGCCGCCGCGTCGGCATGGCGGTCGGCGATCGGCAGCACGACCGCCTGCACCGGCGCCAGCCAGACCGGGAACTCGCCGGCGTAGTGCTCGATGAGGATCCCGATGAAGCGCTCGAAGGAGCCGAGCAGCGCGCGGTGGATCATCACCGGGCGGTGCTCGGCGTCGTCGGCGCCCGTGTAGACCAGGTGGAAGCGCTCGGGCATCGAGTAGTCGAGCTGGACGGTGCCGAGCTGCCACGAGCGGCCGATCGAGTCGGTCATGTGGAGGTCGATCTTCGGGCCGTAGAACGCGCCGTCGCCCTCGTTGATCTCGTACGACAGGCCGCGGGCGTCGAGCGCGTCCTGCAGCGCGGCCTCGGCGCGGTCCCACATCTCGTCGGAGCCGATCCGCTTCTCGGGCCGTGTCGACAGCTCCAGCCGCGGCATGAAGCCGAACAGGTCGTAGAGGAAGAAGCCGAACTCCAGGCAGCCGACGACCTCGTCGCGGATCTGCTCCTCGGTGCAGAAGATGTGCGCGTCGTCCTGGGTTATGTGGCGCACCCGCAGCAGGCCGTGGAGCGTGCCCGACGGCTCGTGGCGGTGGACGAGCCCCTGCTCGGAGTAGCGGATCGGCAGCTCGCGGTAGGAGCGCCGCTCGTCCTTGAAGAGCTGGATGTGGGCCGGGCAGTTCATCGGCTTCAGCCCCATCGCGCGGTCCTCGACGTCGGTGAAGTACATGTGCTCGCGGTACGTGTCCCAGTGGCCGGACCGCTTGAACAGCTCGACGTCGTAGAGGATCGGCGTCCTGACCTCGCGGTAGCCGCGGCGCCGGTTCTCCTCGCGCCACAGCGTCGTCAGCTCGTTCCAGATCACCACGCCCGCGGGCTGCCAGAACGGCGAGCCCGGCGACAACTCGCTGAGCATGAACAGCCCAAGCTCCTTGCCGAGCTTGCGGTGATCGCGCGCGCGGGCCTGCTCGAGGCGCTCCAGATGCGCCGCGAGGTCCTCCTTGGAGAAGAACGCCGTGCCGTAGATCCGCGTGAGCTGCTGGCGGTTGGCGTCGCCGCGCCAGTACGCGCCCGCCACGGACTGCAGCGTGAAGGCCGCGATGCGCTTCGTCGACGGGCCGTGCGGGCCGCGGCAGAGGTCGGTGAACGGGCCGTTCGTGTAGATGCTGACGCTGCGCACGCCTTCGTTGGCGACGAGGTCCTCGATCAGCTCGACCTTGTAGTCCTGGCCCTCGCCGCGGAAACGCTCGAGCGCCTCCTCGACGCTGACGTCCTCGCGCACGAACGGCTCGTCGGCCTTGATGTGCTCGCGCATCCGGGCCTCGATGCGCTCGAAGTCGGCGTCTGAGACCGTCACGCCCTCGGGGAACTCGAAGTCGTAGTAGAAGCCGCTGGCGATCGGCGGCCCGATCGAGATCTTCACGCCCGGGTAGAGCTCCATGACCGCCGTCGCGAGCACGTGCGCGGCGTCGTGGCGGATGACGTCGAGCGCGCCCTCGCTGGATGGCGTGAGGATCTCCAGCGGCTCGTCCGGCCTCAGCGGCTGCGCGAGGTCGCGCACCTCGCCGTCCTGGCGCACGGCGAGCGCCGCCCGCGCGAGCCCGGCGCCGATCGCGGCGGCGGCGTCGGCGCCGGTCGCGCCGTCGGCGAGCTCGAGCTGGGTGCCGTCGGGCAGGGTGACGTTCACGGCCCGCATGCTAGTCGGGCCGGCGACGCGCTCGGGTGCGCCAACCCTGTTTCGGGCCGCCTGCTGCGGCCTATCCCGGCTGGGAGGCGGTCAGGCATCCCGACGACATGAAGGAGTGATCATGGCGAACGACCTTGGTGGCCGCACGATCGCGATCCTCGCCACCGACGGCGTCGAGCAGGTCGAGCTCGAGCAGCCGCGCGCAGCGGTGCAGGACGCGGGTGCGCGGACCGAGCTGCTCTCGATCAACGACGGCGAGATCCAGGCGATGAACCACGACACCGAGCCGGGCGACACGTTCAGCGTCGACCGCCGGGTGGGCGACGTGTCGATCGACGACTACGACGCGCTCATCCTCCCGGGCGGCACCTGCAACCCCGACCGTCTGCGGATGGAGCCCTCCGCGGTCGACTTCGTGCGGGAGTTCGTGAGCTCCGGCAAGCCGGTCGGCGTCATCTGCCACGGGCCGTGGTCGCTCGTCGAGGCCGGCGTCGTCCGTGGCCGGCGGATCACGTCGTGGCCGAGCGTGCGCACCGACCTGCGCAACGCGGGCGCGAACGTCGTCGACGAGGAGGTCG
>Ga0081539_10005852_pt1 | contig 12194 bp, 6 predicted proteins | sample TabmetS4T2R2_FD_71023 | JGI IMG/M metagenome (GOLD analysis project Ga0081539, IMG submission 71023) | Tabebuia heterophylla rhizosphere microbial communities from the University of Puerto Rico - S4T2R2 | ecosystem: Host-associated > Plants > Roots > Rhizosphere ...
CCGAACATACCGCCAAGCATTCGGCTCGCGATCGTAAAATCTGACGCGCGGAAAAATACCCACGCAACGCAAACGGCCGCGTAAGTAACGAACCCGGCGAGCACGCGGACGGGTAAGGTGCTCGCCCATGCTTTGTGCTCAAACAGGAGGCGAAATATGCGTTCGATCACTAAGTAAGAGCCGTGCAGCAATCCCCACGCAACAAAGGTCCAGGCAGCGCCATGCCAAAGGCCACCGAGGAACATCACAATAACAAGATTAAGCGCTGCACGAAACGGTCTGACCTGATTGCCGCCCAGCGGAATGTAAAGGTAATCGCGAAGAAAAGTGGAGAGGGAAATATGCCATCGTCGCCAGAAATCTGAGAAGCCGATCGCGGCATAGGGAAAGCGAAAGTTGTCTTTGAGATGGAAACCCAGCGTTAAGGCCGCGCCGATCGCGCAGAGAGAATACCCGGCAAAATCGAAAAAGATTTGTCCAGCAAACGCGAGCACGCCGGCCCACGAATCGAGCGCAACCAGCGGTCCTGGGTAACCGAATACGCGATCCGCGGAACCGGAGAGCAGAGTGTCGGCGAGGACAATTTTTTCAAACAGTCCCAGAGTCATAAGCGCCAGACCCCACAGAAATTGGCCATTTTTCAATCGCGGAGGATGATGGAGTTGGGGGAGAAAGTCACCAGCGCGCACGATTGGGCCGGCCACCAATTGCGGAAAGAAGGACACCGCGAGAACGAAATCACGCAGGGATCTGGTCGGTCGCAACACGCCCCGATAAATGTCGAGGGTGTACGAAAGTGAATGGAACGTGTAAAACGAAATTCCGACCGGAAGCAGAATATCCAGATGCGGCGGTTGATAGATGATTCCAATTCGGGCCAGCAGCCACTGAAAATTCTCGAGCAGAAAATTTCCGTATTTGAAAAATCCGAGCATGCTCAGATTCATGCAAACGCTGGCGACCAGCCAGCGACGTTTTGCACGTTGATGTTTGGCTTTGTCGATTCGGCGGCCAAGCCAGAAATCCATGGCCGTGGTGGAAAACAAGAGCGCAGCGAAGGGAGGATTCCACGCTCCATAAAAAATGTAGCTAGCCACGACGAGAAGATTTTTCCGCGCCTGCCACGAACTGATGCTCCAGTAAACAGTGACGACGACTACGAAGAAAACGACGAAAGTGAGCGAATTAAAAAGCATGCTAAAGCTGCGACTGAATCAACATTGTGGAGAGCACCCTGCCTCTCACTGGAGGCATACCGAGGCAGATGTTTAGAGGGTTTGCGGCGATCTAACAAGATCGATTCGCCGCCAGTTATCCGGACTTGGGCCAGGCACGGCAGACCATGGAGGTTTCAGGCAACTGGGTTAGAACAAATAAGCAGGGCTCACGCACGTTTCCCCGTCACTTCCAAGCGATTCCAGTTGAACCAAACCGCGAGCTTTACAGTGTAGGCGGATGATTGTGTCGTGTTACCCTCTTCCTGCGCTGGTTGGATTTTTCTGGGCTGTTCTCGTTTCGTCAGCTTCTGTTCAAACCGCAGCCTCCTCTACGCCCACGCCTCCCGGGACAATCGACGAAAAGTTGTTCAATGGCATGCGTTGGCGGCAAGTCGGTCCGTTTCGCGGTGGGCGCGCTCTGGCAATCGAAGGTGTCGTAGGTGAGCCGGACACGTATTATTTTGGCGCGGTTGCCGGCGGGGTCTGGCAGACAACTGACGGCGGTGCAAATTGGACTCCGCTGTTTGATAAAGCTCCGATTTCTTCCATCGGCGCGATCGCCGTGGCGCCATCAGATCACAACGTGATTTATGTGGGCACGGGCGAAGCCGCGATTCGCGGCAACACCACGTACGGCACAGGCGTTTTCAAATCCATCGACCGTGGGAAGACATGGGAGAACGTCGGGTTGAAAGATACCCGGCATATCGGCGCGCTGATTGTCGATCCGAGAAATGAGAATGTAGTTCTCGTAGCGGCGCTGGGTCATGCATTCGGCCCAAATCAGGAGCGCGGAATTTTCCGCACAAGCGATGGCGGTAAAAACTGGACAAAAGTCTTGTTTAAAGATGAGAACACTGGAGGCATCGATATCGTTTTCGATCCACATAACCCGAACATCGTGTTCGCATCACTATGGCAGGCGCGACGGCAGCCGTGGTTTTTTTCCAGCGGCGGTCCTGGCAGCGGATTGTATCGATCGGAAGACAACGGCGTGACATGGAAACGCCTGGAGGGAAATGGTCTTCCCGCTGAAATCCTCGGCAGGATCGGCATCGCCGTTTCCGGAGCGGATTCAAATCGTGTCTATGCCATTATCGAAGCGAAAGAGGGTGGTGGTCTCTACCGCTCCGATGACGCTGGCCAGAATTGGACGCGAGTAAATGACGATGGCCGATTTCGCCAGCGTGCCTGGTATTTCAGCAAGGTGTATGCAGACCCCAAAGCGGCGGACACGATTTACCTGCTAAACACCGGCCTGTTTAAATCGGTGGACGGCGGCAAGACATTTACTCTCATGCCCGCAAGGCACGGGGATCATCACGGGTTGTGGATCGATCCCACCAACCCCAATCGAATCGCCAATGCCAGCGATGGCGGTGCGAGCATCTCCATTGATGGCGGTAAAAACTGGACCACTCAAAATAACCAGCCGACTGCTCAATTTTACCACGTGGCCGTGGACAATGCGTTCCCCTACCACATTTACGGCGCGCAACAGGACAATTCGAATGTGGGCATTGCGAGCCGCTCGGACTCAGGCGTCATTGGTCGGGAAAATTGGTTTGAGGCTGGTGGCGGTGAATGCGGGTTCGTCGTGCCTGATCCGCGCGACTGGCACGTTATCTATTCGAACAACGAAGGCTTCATCACCCGTTACGACAAAAACAAAGAAGAAGCGCGAGACGTCAGTCCGATGCCACTCGATAACGCTGGTCACGGCGCGGTCGATCTTACCCACCGTTTTCAGTGGGTCTCGCCGCTGATGCTTTCGCCGCATAATCCGGATGTGCTGTACACCGCTGCGGAATGCGTTTTCAAATCAACTGACGAGGGACAAAGCTGGACGCAGATTAGCGGTGACCTCACCCGCAATGATAAATCCAAACAACAGCCAAGCGGCGGCCCACTGACAAACGATATCACTTCGGTTGAATACTACGACACAGTGTTCGCGCTGGCCGAGTCGCCAGTAAACAAGGGAACATTGTGGGCAGGCACAGATGACGGGCTCATTCACGTTACGACTGACGATGGCCAGCATTGGTCGAAAGTGACGCCGAAGATGCCGGAGTGGAGCACCGTTAGCATCATCGATCCATCGCCGCATGACGCCAGCACAGCATATGTTGCGGTGGACCGCCATAAGCTCGACGACTTCAAACCGTTCATTTTTAAAACGACGGATCTCGGGAAAAATTGGAGTGCAATCACTACTGGAATTCCCGAAGGTGCGTACGTGCACGCGGTGCGCGAAGATCCCAGGCGAAAAGGTTTGCTTTATGCAGGAACCGAGCTCGGGGTTTTCGTCTCCTTCGATGACGGTGCGCACTGGCAGCCGTTGCAATTGAATTTGCCCGTCACGCCGATACACGATCTCGTGGTCAAAGATGACGATCTAATCGTTGCAACTCACGGCCGCTCGTTCTGGGTGCTGGACAATTTGACGCCGCTCCGGCAAATCAATGCCCAGCCAACGTCGGACGTGATTCTCTACCAACCGCAGACCGCGTGGCGTTTGCATTACCCGGAAGAATTCGACAAACGACAGCCGGTAGGTGACAATCCGCCGCCTGGCGCGATGATCGACTACTATTTTAAGACCGCGCCGAAGGAAGAGGTCTCACTCGATATTCTGGACAGCTCCGGCAAAATCTTGAGGCATCTTTCCAGTAAAGAGAAAAAGGAGGGCGAGCAACCGCCCGAATGGCCGGACCGCGTCGAGCGCGTAAAGACAATCCCAGCCAAACAAGGAATGAATCGGTTCGCATGGGATCTGCGCTATGATGACCCAATTCAAATCCCGGGCGCCTTTTATTCCAGCACCGGACCAAAGGGTCCGATGGCATTGCCGGGCGACTACCAGGTGAAATTAACGGTTGGCAACATATCGCACAGTGTGCCGCTACATCTGGAGATCGACCCGCGAAATAAAGGACAGGAAGCAACTTTGCAAAAGCAATTCAGTTTGGCCATCCAAGTGACTGATGGGATTTCCCAACTGCACCGGGCCGTCAACGAAATCCGCGATCTACGTTCGCAGATTCAAAATCTCCACAAACGTTTCGACCATCCGCGCCTAAAACCCGCACTTGCCGCGGCGGACGAACTCGATCACAAAATGTCCGAAGTCGAACAGAAACTCATTCAAGTGAACATGAAAGGATCAGAAGCGAATCTCGCTTTCCCCAACATGCTGAACGAGCGATTCGACACGTTTAGTCACGTCATTGAGTCCGGAGACAAGGAACCGACCAAATCGCAGCTCGAGGCGTTTCAAACGTTAAGCACCCAGCTCGACGACCAGCTAAAGAAATGGGGACAGCTTAAGAACGAAGAGCTGCCGAAGGTAAGTGAATTGATCAAGCAGGCCAACTTGCCTGTATTGGTCATCACCGATCAAAAGAAAAGCTGACACGCTGGCATCGCGTTGTTCTCACCGCGATGCTAAGCATTACCGGGAAACCCGTGAAGGTACATATCGCCTTCAGAAAAGCGATTCCACCATGAAGATCGACAAGGCTGTCGTGCTCGCCGCCGGCCGCGGTACTCGGATGCGCGAGCTTACCGCGGAAGTTCCGAAGCCTATGATCGAGGTTCGCGGAAGACCGGTGTTGCAGCGCATCCTGGAAGGACTGCGCGACGCCGGCATACGCGATTGTCTTATTGTAGTGGGCTATCGCGCTGATGCTGTGCGGGAGTTTTTTGGCGACGGTTCCCGCTGCAACGTCGCCCTTCAGTATGAAACCCAAACGGTGCAGGACGGGACGGGGCGCGTTCTGGAACTCGCTCGGCACTTCGTCGATGATCGTGCGTTCGTTTTGGCCTACGGCGACATTTTAATTGATCCGGCAAATTACAAACGCGTGGTGGATCTTGCCGAGAATGTCGAAGCGCTCTTGACAGTCACCCGTGGCGAAGACGTTAGTAAGGGCGGCGCCGTGTTTCTCAATGACGAGATGCATCTGGTCGATCTTCGGGAAAAACCGAAACCAGGCGAACCGACGAGTCCCTGGTATAACGCCGGGCTTTACTCTTTTCGGCCGAGCATTTTCGACTTCACTGCAAAGTTGAAACCGTCCTCCCGTGGCGAATACGAACTGACCGATGCGATCCGCGAACTCGCTCAGTCCGGTAAAAAAGTGAAGGCGCTCGAGCTGACCGGCGAATGGGCAGATGTTCGCGACCCGGAAACCGTCGCGCGATTAAACCGGTGACATCGTCACTTGCGCGATTCTGTGGTTCACGTCATCGCGCTTGTTCGGCCGGTTCCGACGGTTCTTCACCAATTTCTTCTTCGATTTCCCGTCGCCATTCTCGGGAAAGCCATGGCCGTAGTACTCCGTAAAGCAAGTATGCCAGAAACAAGACCGCCGGCATCCACTCGTAATTCAACAGGGTGAAAATGAGAACAAGGATGATGGCGAGAAAACGCGGAATCGATTTCTTCGTCTTCCAATTAACCGCCTTGAAGCTCGGATATTGGAACCGGCTAAACATCATGAAGGAAAGAAAGAGCAATAACGGCGGTAAAACGAAGCGCCAGTTGCCGAGGTGGTGTTCACCCTCGGCAAGCCAAAGGAGAAACAGTGTGATTGACGCAATCAAACCGGCAGCTGCAGGTATCGGAAAACCTGTAAAGGTATTCTGATGATTCGGTCCGGTATGCATCGCTGCCGCTGAATTAAAACGGGCTAGTCGCAGAGCACCGCAAGCCAGGTAAACGAACGCGATAATCCAGCAGGCATTGGGAAATTCATTGAGAACGACCCTGTAAACCATGAGCGCTGGCGCGAGGCCAAATGAAACAATATCAGCAAGTGAGTCGAACTCGCGGCCGAATGCAGTGTCGTGACCGCCGAGGCGCGCAAGTCTTCCATCTAAAAAATCAAAGGCAAACGCGCCGAGAATGAACCAGATCGCTTCGTGAAAGTAATCTGCGGCAAGATCGGCGTTTGCGCTTTGCAAAAGAGCGCCTTCCAAAATTTTGAGCGTCGCAGTGAACCCGCAGAAGAGATTCCCCGCCGTCATCAAATTTGGCAGCAGGTAAATCTTCGATGGTTGCTCGTTCATTCGTTAGGCAGTCGCGCAATCGGGGTCGCTCCACCCGCCACGTGGTCGCCTACTGTGACGAGAATAGTGGCGGAAAGGGGCAAATATAATTCCGTTCGCGAGCCGAAGCGAATCATCCCGAAGCATTCGCCTTTCTTCAATTCGTCGCCGACATCCGCCCACGCCACGATGCGTCTCGCAATGGCCCCGGTGATCTGCCGCACAACAATTGTGACGCGCGGATTCTCGAAGGCCCACGTCATTGATTCATTTTTCTCGGAACAATCCCGCCGGCGAGCGTCCAGACAAAGGCCCGGCCGGTGCTGACGGTAAACGACGCGGCCGTCGATCGGTGCACGGTTGGTGTGCACGTCGAAAATCGACAAAAAAATTCCGACTCGGCGCGTTTTCGCTTCCACCGCTTCGTTTTCATCCATTTCTACGATGTCCATGACAGTGCCATCTGCAGCAGCCACGATTATGTTTGGATCTGCCGGCGTTGTGCGTTCGGGATCACGAAAGAACGCGACGGTGAACAAAAACAGCAGCAGAAAGAACCACAATGCCCATGCTGAGAACAATCCGGAAACGAGTGCGAGCAGCGCAAGAAAAGCCAAAATCCAGCGTGCTTCCCAAAGGGCTTGGAGACGCATAAAGCGAGCCTATTTTCGGAGCTCGAAAACGGCTGGTCAAGACGCCAGAATCGATAGAGCCGGCATTTCAGCCTGAACCACAATATAATGGGCTCGGCGACACCCAAGCGTTCAATTAGTAGCGCAAACAACCCGCTCCGAGCCACGAGATTATTTGTTGTTTCAAAGCCTTTTTCAGCTATCCTCTTTATGTGGGGTGTCGGGCCCCATTTTTATGGCGCAAGTTCAAGAAGAAATTCCGGTCGAAAAAGTTGGTACCGGAATCGCCTCGACGCAAAAATACGACGCGGCGCAGATCGACAAACTCGAGGGTCTAGAAGCAGTTCGGAAACGACCGGGAATGTTCATCGGAGATCCGGATGAACGCGGATTGCATCACTTGGTTTACGAAGTTCTCGATAATTCGATTGACGAACATCTCGCCGGTTTTTGCACAAAGATCGAAGTGATCATCCACGTCGATGGATCGATCTCGGTGCGCGACAACGGCCGCGGCATTCCGGTCGACATTCATCCGAAATGGAAAATGCCAGCCATCGAGCTGGTGCTGACCAATTTGCATGCGGGCGGAAAATTCGGCCAGGGCGCATACAAGTATTCCGGCGGACTGCACGGCGTCGGCGCGAAGTGCACAAACGCGCTCTCGGAATGGTTTAAGGCCGAAGTTTCGCGCGAGGGCAAGGTCTATCATATGGCCTTCGCCCAAGGCAAAACGACCGACAAACTCACGGTTATCGGGGAGATCAAAAACAAGAAGACCACAGGCACACTCATTACGTTTCTGCCCGATCCGACAATCTTCACCATCACGACGGAGTTCAAGTTCGAACGATTGGCAACGCGCTTGCGCGAGTTGGCGTTTCTGAATCCCGGTCTGGAGATCACGCTCAGCGATGAACGCGTAGACCCGCCAAAGAAGGAGCGATTTTACTACAAACACGGGATCGAAGAATTCGTTAGGCAACTCGGCGAAAATAAACAGGTCCTGCACCCCAAACCGATCGTGATCTCGCGGCAGCGTGACGAAGTTTTTGTCGATGTCGTGCTCCAATATAATGACAGCTATAACGACCAGATTTTGCCGTTCGCGAATTCCATCGCGAACCCTGACGGAGGGACGCATCTCACCGGGTTCCGCACGGCCCTGACAAGAGCAATCAATCAGTACGCAAAGCAAAACAACCTTCTTAAGGACAGGGACCCGTCCATTTCCGGGGACGACGTGCGCGAAGGATTGATCGCCGTTCTAAGCGTTAAACTGCCCAATCCACGCTTTGAATCGCAGACAAAGGTGAAGCTCGTTAACACGGAGATCGACGGAATCGTGAACTCGACTGTGTACGACGGGTTAATGACTTACTTCGACAAAACCCCGCCAATTGCCCGCCGCGTTTTCGAGAAGGTGCTTACCGCGGCCCGTGCGCGCGAGGCTGCCCGTAAGGCCAGAGAAACGATTCGCAAGGGAGCGCTTACCGGCGGCGGTCTGCCGGGGAAATTGGCTGATTGTTCTGAACGCGATCCGGAATTGACCGAGCTCTATATTGTCGAGGGCGACTCGGCAGGGGGCTCGGCGAAACAGGGACGCGATCGGCGCTATCAGGCGATCCTTCCAATTCGCGGTAAACTCATCAACGTAGAGAAAGCGCGCGAAGACCAGTTTCTAAAAAACGCTGAGATCCAGGCGATGATCACAGCGATCGGCGCCGGGATTGGCAAATCAAAAGAAGAGAGCAACGGCAAAGACGAAGGCGTGTTCGATATGACAAGGCTCCGTTACGGCCGCATCATCATCATGACGGACGCCGACGTGGATGGTTCGCACATTCGCACTTTGCTGCTGACGTTTTTCTTCCGGCAGATGACCGACCTGGTGCGCGCAGGGAAGATCTATATCGCTCAACCGCCGCTTTATCAGATCAAACGAAAGAAGCGCGAAGAATATGTCGAGGACGATGCGCGGCTGAATAAAATTCTTATCTCACTCGGCGCCGAGGACGTACGACTGAAAAATCTTGCCGACAAAAAAGAATTCACCGCGGCACAACTGAAGGACATTCTCGAATCGCTCGAGAAACTCGCAAAACTAAGCGAAGCAGTGCGCCGCCACGGCGGCGATTTCGAGACTTACCTTGGTCACCGCAGTTCCAAGTCGGGCAAGCTCCCTAATTATCTGGTGAAGGTGCGCGATGGGAACGAGGAGAGCGCGCATTATTTTCACGACGAGAAAGGCGTCCGTAAATTTCATCAGGAAAATCTCGACCTTAATTTGTTCGACACGCAGATGGGACAGGAGCTGCTCCCATTGGGCGAAGCGCCGGCGCGAGCGGATGGAACGCGCAGGCGCGGCAGATTGGTCGAGCTGCACGAGTCTGCGGCGATCGAAAAAATCATCGCCGAATTGGCGCGCAAAGATTTAAAGGTCGATCATTACGCGACCGCCGACCGGCCGATTTTCGAGCTGATCGAAGGCGAAGGCGAGAAATCGATTTTGCATTCGCTCTTTTCCATCCCGGAAATTTTGCAAAAGATTTTGGAGATCGGCCGTCGCGGAGTGCAGATCAAACGTTTCAAAGGTCTCGGTGAGATGAATGCCAAGGAATTGTTCGAGACCACAATGAATCCCGAGAAGCGCAAGCTGCTGAAGGTTGACCTCAACGAGGACAACGCTGTCGATGCCGACAAAATGTTCACGATTCTGATGGGCGACGTCGTCGAGCCTCGCCGGCAATTCATCGAAGATAACGCGCTAAACGTGCGAAATCTCGACGTGTAGACGAAATGGGAGGTTTGTTTCACAAGCTGCGGCACCCGCGGCGCTGTTATGTGGTCTGCACCATTCCTCGCTCGGGGAGCAATTTGCTCACGGACGGATTGCGTGACACTCGCCGAGCAGGCATGCCTAAACAATTTTTTCTGCCGAAGGCCGAATCGCGCTATGCCGCAGAGGTCGGCATCGATGCGGCTGCTGATTATGCCGCGTACGTGCGCGCAATCGTGAACACAAAAGTAACACGCAACGAGGTGTTCGGTTTCAAGCTGATGAGCTGGTATCTGGAAAATTTCCTCGCCCGCCTGCGGGAGGCACATGGTCGTGGAAATGGCGGCGATTTATACCGGTTGCGCAGCGTTTTCCCGCGTCTTCGCTTTGTCCGGATCGTGCGCCGTCACAAACTGCGCCAGGCATTGTCTACGGCTCGCGCATTACAGACAGGACTTTGGAAAGTGCAGGAAGGTAAAGGCATTCTGCGAGAGCCCGAATTCGACCCGGACCTCATCGAGCAGTCCCTGCGCGAAGCCGAACGCCAGGACAAGCTTTGGAACGATTTCTTCCGACGAATCGGGGTCCAACCATTCGAAGTGGAGTATGAAGAGCTCTGCCGGGATTATGAAAGGACGATTCGCGCAGTGCTGAACTTTCTTAGAATCAAACTTCCAGCTGGTACGCGCGTCGGTCCACCTGTGACAACGCGGCAAGCGGACGAAATTTCGCGCAAGTGGGAAGAGCGGTTCATAGCCGAGCGCCCTTCTGCATACTCGCCAGCTTCTGGCTAAAGCAATCATGTTGAATCCAAACGAAAAAGTAGAACCCATAAATGTAGCCGAGGAAGTATCGCGATCGTTTCTCGATTACTCGATGTCGGTCATCATTTCCCGTGCATTGCCGGACGCGCGGGACGGACTCAAGCCTTCGCAGCGGAGAATTCTCTACGCGATGCACGATTTATCGCTTTTTCCGGGGCGGCAGCATCGAAAATGCGCAAAGATTTGCGGTGACACCAGCGGTAACTATCACCCGCACGGCGAAGCGGTAATTTACCCCACGCTTGTCCACATGGCGCAAGCGTGGGCGATGCGCGAACCGCTGGTCGACGGCCAGGGGAATTTCGGATCTGTGGAAGGCGATCCGCCAGCAGCGATGCGTTACACCGAAGCGCGCATGACCCATCTCGGCGCCGCGCTGATGACCGACATGGATAAGGACACGGTCGATTTCGTGCCGAATTACGACGAAACTCGCACCGAGCCGACAGTCTTCCCCGCAGCGTTTCCGAACCTGCTCGTCAACGGGGCAACGGGTATCGCCGTCGGCATGGCGACGAATATTCCGCCCCACAATCTGAGCGAAGTCATCGACGGCATCTGCGCACAAATCGACAATCCCGACATCACGCTGGACGAGCTGATGCAGCATGTGAAGGGACCGGATTTCCCCACCGGCTGCATGATCTGCGGAGTCAACGGCATTCGCCAGTATTTCGAGACGGGCCGTGGCAGCATCAAAGTGCGCGGCAAAGCAGGTGTCGAAGAACTCAAAGGCGGGCGGGAACAAATCGTGATCACGCAAATTCCTTATGGCGTGAACCGCGCAACGTTGGTCGAGCGCATCGCGCAGTTGGTAAACGAAAAAGTGCTGACCGACATCAGCTACGTCGGCGATCAATCGGACGAGAACACGCGTGTGGTCATTGAACTCAAACGCGACGCGAACCCGAAAGTCATTATTGCCAATCTCTACAAACATACCGCGCTGGAGAGTTCGTTCGCGGCCACTATGTTGGCGATCGATCGTGGTCGGCCGAAGCTGCTCCCGCTTAAGGACGCCAATGCCGTCTACATCGATCATCGCCGGGAAGTGGTTCTGCGCCGCACGCGATACGAGTTACGCAAAGCCGAAGAGCGCGCCGAGACGCTCGAAGGCTATTTGATTGCGCTGGCCAATCTCGATGAATTCCTCCGCATTATTCGCGGATCAGCTAACCGCGACGAAGCGCGAGTGAAACTACTCGCATTCGAATTTACCAAACGCCAGGTCGAACAACTCGGCATTCTCATTCGCAATGCTGCGCGCCTGGCTGATGGCCGCTACGCATTCAGCGAACAACAGGCAGACGAAATCCTGAACCTGCGTCTGTATCAACTGACGGGACTCGAGCGCGACAAAATCGTCAACGAGTACAAGGAGCTCGTCGAGACCATCAGAGATTTACGAGATATTCTCGCCAAGGAGCAGCGCGTCTTCACGATCATCAAAAAAGAACTGCGCGAAATCCGCGACAAGTACGGTTCCGCTCGCCTCACGGAAATTGCTCCCGACGAAGCTGAGATCAATGTGGAGGACCTTATCGCCAACGAGGGTTGCATCATCAGCATCACCCACGGCGGCTTTATCAAGCGCACGGCGGTGAGCGCATTTCGCGCGCAGCGGCGCGGCGGCAAAGGCGTCATCGGCATGCAAACACGCGAAGGCGCCACGGAGGAGGAGGAGATCGGA
>Ga0081539_10005853_pt1 | contig 12191 bp, 12 predicted proteins | sample TabmetS4T2R2_FD_71023 | JGI IMG/M metagenome (GOLD analysis project Ga0081539, IMG submission 71023) | Tabebuia heterophylla rhizosphere microbial communities from the University of Puerto Rico - S4T2R2 | ecosystem: Host-associated > Plants > Roots > Rhizosphere ...
CGGCAAGGAGTTCGGGGCCGATTTAGGCCCCGAGGAGCGGGGGTTATACAGGCAAGCGCGCCGAAATCAAGGCGTTCCGGGGACGAACCGGGTGGAGTATGGAGGACCTGTTTCGCTGCCAGAACGGGGAAGGAACTCATGGCGCGCGCTTTGGTGTTTCCAGGACAAGGATCTCAGGCGGTCGGCATGGGCGCCGACCTTGCCACCGCTTTCGCGACAGCGCGCGAGGTCTTCCAGGAGGTCGACGAGGCCTTGAGGCAGAATCTGTCCAAGCTCATGCGGGAAGGGCCCGAATCGGAACTGGTCCTGACCGAAAATGCCCAACCAGCCCTGATGGCCGTCAGCATGGCGGTGGTGCGGGTCTTCGAACGCGATGGCGGGAAATCCATCGACGCGCTGGCCAGCCATGTCGCAGGCCATTCGCTCGGTGAGTATTCGGCATTGGCCGCGGCCGGCGCGCTGGAACTTTCCGATGCGGCGCGCCTTCTCAAGCTGCGCGGGCAGTCCATGCAGAAGGCGGTGCCGGTGGGAGTGGGCGCGATGGCGGCTCTGCTCGGCATCGAGCTCGAACCGGCGCAGGAGGCCTGTAGGGAAGCAGCGCTCGGCCAGGTGGTCGCGGTCGCCAACGACAATGGCGGCAGCCAGGTGGTAGTGAGCGGCCACAAAGAGGCGGTCGAGCGGACCATCGAAGCGGCCAAGTCCAAAGGGTGCAAGCGTGGCATGATGTTGCCGGTCAGCGCCCCTTTCCATTGCCTGCTGATGCAGCCGGCGGCGGACGCCATGGCCGAGGCACTGGAAAAGGCCACGCTTGCGACGCCACGCGTTCCGCTGGTGGCCAACGTGCTGGCCGCCGAGATCACGCAGCCCGCGGCCATCAAGCAGCGCCTGGTGGAGCAGGTGACTGGGCTGGTTCGTTGGCGGGAGAGCGTGCAGTACATGAAGTCGCAGGATGTCGGCATGCTGGTCGAGTGCGGCTCGGGCAAGGTGCTGTCGGGCCTGGTCAAGCGCATCGACAAGGAGATGACGGGTGTTGCGATCAACAACCCGGGCGACATCGAGGCCTTCTTGAAGGCCGTGTAGCGAGGAAGTGATGTTCGATCTTTCCGGCAAGGCGGCGCTCGTCACCGGGGCCTCCGGCGGTATCGGCGGAGCCGTCGCCAAGGCCCTCCACGCGCAAGGCGCGATGGTTACCCTATCGGGAACGCGTATCGACGCCTTGAAGCAGCTCGCAGCCTCGCTCGGCGAGCGTGCCCATGTCGTGGCCGCGCGCATGGATGATCCCGCCGACATCGACCGGCTTGCCAAGGATGCCGAGGCGGCGATGGGCAAGCTCGACGTCCTCGTCAACAATGCCGGCATAACGCGTGACAACATCTCCATGCGCATGAAGGACGAGGAGTGGGACAAAGTCCTGCAGGTCAACCTTTCCGGCGCCTTCAGGTTAACGCGCGCCGCGATGCGGGGGATGATGCGGCGGCGTTTCGGCCGCGTGATCAGCATCACGTCGATCGTCGGAGTCACCGGCAATCCGGGGCAGGCGAACTACGCCGCCGCCAAGGCGGGACTCATCGGCATGTCCAAGTCGCTCGCCCAAGAACTGGCCTCGCGGGGCATCACCGTGAACTGCGTGGCACCGGGTTTCATCGCCACGCCGATGACCGACGTCCTGACGGAAGATCAGCGCACGGCGATCCTTACACGCATTCCCGCGGGCCGGCTGGGGATCTCGGAGGAGATCGCTGCCGGGGTCGTTTATCTCGCGAGTGACGAAGCCGGATACATCACCGGCCAGACTCTTCATATCAACGGCGGCATGGCGATGATCTGATGGGCGTGCCCACAGGAAATGCCTCAAGTCCCTGATTCTGTGGGCTTTCCGGCGCTAGCCAATGCCAGGGCACCTATGTATAAGAGCCCGAACCGCCGGACCCCCAAGGCGGCATTCGAGACCCTGAAGATACGGGAAGGACGAAATAATGAGCGATATTGCCGAGCGCGTTAAGAAGATCGTCGTTGAGCACCTGGGCGTCGAGGCGGCGCAGGTGAAGGATGAAGCCAAATTCATCGACGACCTCGGCGCTGACAGCCTCGACACCGTCGAGCTGGTGATGGCGTTCGAAGAGGAATTCGGCATCGAGATTCCGGACGACGCCGCCGAGAAGATCCAGACCGTAGGCGACGCCATCGGCTTCATCAAGAGCAACGCCAAGTCCTGATCGTCGTTCGCTTCTCCGTCAAGGCAAGCAGTCGATGAGGCGAGTCGTCATAACGGGCATGGGCATGGTGACGCCGCTGGGTGACGGTGTGGATACCAATTGGCGGCGCCTGATGGCCGCCGAATCGGGCATCCGCTCGATCCAGTCGTTCGATACGTCGGATTTGGCCACCAAGATCGCCGGCGAGGTGCCGTTGGGGGACAGCGCGAACGGTCACTTCGATGCCAACGCATATGTGGCTCCCAAGGACCAGCGCAAGCTCGACAAATTCCTGATATTCGGACTCGCGGCGGCCCAGCAGGCGGTCGAGGATGCGGGCTGGAAGCCGCAGGACGAAGAAGGCCGCAACCGCACCGGCGTGATGATTGGTGCGGGCATCGGTGGCCTGCAGACGATATACGAGACGTCGCTGACACTGAAGGAACGCGGCCCACGGCGCGTGAGCCCGTTTTTCATTCCGTCGGCGCTGATCAATTTGGCCTCAGGGCAGGTATCCATCAAATATGGCTTCAAGGGGCCGAACCATGCTGTCGTCACGGCGTGCGCGACCGGTGCCCATGCCGTGGGCGACGCCACCCGCCTCATCCAGCTAGAGGATGCCGACGTCATGGTCGCTGGCGGTGCCGAGGCCGCGATCTGTCGCATCGGAATCGCCGGCTTCAACGCCTGCAAGGCGCTGTCGACAGATTTCAACGATTCGCCGACGCAGGCGTCGCGACCCTGGGACAAGCGGCGCGACGGCTTCGTAATGGGCGAAGGCGCTGGTTGCGTCGTTCTCGAGGAATACGAGCACGCCAAGAAGCGCGGGGCCAAGATCTATGCAGAGGTGATCGGCTACGGTCTCAGCGGCGATGCCTATCACATCACGGCGCCTGCGGAAGATGGCGATGGTGCCGTGCGCGCCATGAAGGCGGCCCTCAAGCGTGCCCAGCTCAATCCGGAAGACATTGACTACATCAACGCCCACGGTACCTCGACGATGGCTGACGTCATCGAGCACGGCGCCGTGAAGAGGACTTTCGGCGACGCCGCCTACAAGTTGTCGATGTCGTCGACAAAATCGGCGACCGGACATCTGCTCGGTGCGGCCGGCGCCATCGAGGCAATCTATTCCGTGAAGTCGATCATCGAGCAGGCTGTGCCGCCAACGCTCAATCTCGACGATCCCGACGAGGGCTGCGACATCGACTTGGTGCCCAAACACGCCAAGCAACGCAAGGTGCAGCGTGCGCTCAGCAACTCGTTCGGCTTCGGCGGCACCAACGCTTGCTTGATCTTCGGCGCGGTCTGATAACCCGGAGCTGAGGCGTGCTCAGCTACTTTCGTTGGGTCCTTTTCTTCGTCGCCCTGCTGGTCACCGTGATGGCCGGCGGGCTGTTGCTCGGCAACATGCTCCTGACCGCTTCCGGACCGCTCGAGAAGACCAAGACGGTGGTCATTCCGCGCGGCGCCGGTCCGGCCACCATGGCCAAGCTACTGCAGGAAGAGGGCGTCATAGAGCACGCCAAGCTGTTCCGCGTGGCGCTCTTGATCGACCCGTCGCCCAAGCCGATCAAGGCCGGTGAGTACGAGATACCGCCGCATGTCTCCATGCAGGGACTTGTCGAGCTGCTGCAGTCGGGCAAGGTCGTGCAGCGTCGGCTCACCGTTCCGGAAGGCGCGACAACGGCGGAAATACTCGATCTGCTACGGAAGACCGAGGCGCTCTCTGGAGAGATCACGCTCGACGTCAAGGAGGGCGACCTCCTGCCGGAGACCTACTTCTATTCCCGCGAGGACACGCGCGATGGCTTGCTGTTGCGCATGAAGGAGGCGATGGACAAGACGCTCGATCAGGCATGGCGCAACCGCGCGCCGGGGTTGCCGCTGGTGACTCGCCGCGACGCGCTGGTTTTGGCGTCAATGATCGAGAAGGAGACGGCGATTGCCTCCGAGCGGGCGAAGGTGGCCTCGGTCTTTATCAACCGCCTGCGCCGGCGCATGCGGCTCGATAGCGATCCGACGGTGATTTATGCCATTACCAGTGGCAAGGGTTCCTTCAACCGGGAGCTGACCCGGGCCGACCTTCAATCGAATTCGCCTTACAATACATACATCGTCATCGGCCTGCCGCCGGGACCGATTTGCAATCCCGGCCGCGCCTCGATCGTGGCGGCCACCAATCCGGCACGCGAGCGATTCTATTTCTTCGTGTCAGACGGCCAAGGCGGCCACGCTTTTTCGGCGAACATGATGGAGCACAACCGCAACGTCGAGCGTTGGCGCCAGATCTTGCGCGAACGCGGCGAACTGGCAGCGCCGACACCGCCGTCCACCACGATTTCTCCTCCGTCTCCTCTGCCTCCATCATCGCCTGATCCGGCGCCGACCCGGTAGCGGCGATGCCGATCGTCCTGGCCCTCGTCATCCTGGCGATCGTGGCCTTTGCCATCGTCTGGTTCCTGCGCTCGAACCCGACGAGTGTAGCGCGGATACTGCGCCCGCTACTGATCGTATTGGGTGGTATCGGAATCGGCGGCCTGTTGATCTTCGGCCTGCGTTTCCTGCCCGGGCTGCTGCCAGAGCTCATGGGACTTGCAGGTGTGGTGGCGACAGCCCTGATTGCCCGCGCGTTTCGGCAGCGACCATCGGGAGGATTCAGCACGCCGGGCGGCGGTGGTCAGCGCACCGAAGTGCATACGACGTTCTTGCAGGCATGGATCGACCATGCCAGCGGCGATGTGGGCGGCACGGTGCTGGCCGGCTCCTTCGCTGGTCGCACGCTCGATGGGCTGAGCGACAGCGAGCTGATGGATTTGCGCGCGCAATGTGCAAGCGATGCCGATTCGTTGAAGATCCTGGAGGCCTATCTCGATCGCCGGTTGGGATCGGATTGGCGCACCGCACGACAGCCACCGCGCGGGCCACGGCCGGACATGACGCGCGAGGAAGCCCTTGCAGTACTCGGCCTGGCCGAGGGCGCGAGCAACGAAGAGGTGCGCGCCGCCCATCGCCGTCTCATCCAGCGTGTGCATCCCGATGTGGGCGGCAGCGCCGATCTCGCTGCCCGCATCAATCGCGCGAAGGACGTGTTGCTTGGCATCTGACTTGCCGCTGTGGCGTTGCCATGGCATCAACCCGGGCCCTCCGTCGTCATCGGCAAGAACCTGTCCGGTCGCCGACATTAAATTACGATCCAACCGTTGAGCGAGGTCGACGATCATGGCTGAGCGTGTCCGAAAGGCGGTCTTGCCGGTAGCAGGGTTGGGAACACGGTTTTTGCCGGCGACCAAGGCAGTGCCCAAGGAGATGCTAACCGTCGTCGATCGGCCCCTCATCCAGTATGCCGTCGAGGAGTGCCTCGCTGCCGGTATCGAGGAATTCGTGTTCGTCACCGGCCGCAACAAAGGCGCGCTCGAGGATCACTTCGATGCTGCCTATGAGCTTGAGGCAACGCTCCACGAACGCGGCAAGACCGCCGAGCTGAAGCAGACGCAAGAAGCGACCATCAAAGCCGGCAATGCCATTTTCACTCGCCAGCAACGACCGCTTGGTCTCGGCCATGCCGTGTGGTGCGCGCGCGAGTGGGTTGGGCGTGAACCGTTTGCCGTGCTTCTGCCCGATGAACTTACGATCGGCTCCCCGAGCTGCACGGCCCAGCTCGTCGCCGCGCACGAACGCACCGGTGGCAACGTGGTCGCCGTGATGGATGTGCCGCGCGAGCAGACCAAGAGTTACGGTATTGCCGCCGTTCGGGGCGACAAGGGCGATCTTGCCGAGATCACCGCCATGATCGAGAAGCCGAAGCCCGAGGAAGCACCCTCGACACTGGCGATCATTGGCCGCTACGTGCTGCAGCCACAGGTGTTCGATCATCTCGACCGCCACGAGAAGGGTGCGGGAGGCGAAATCCAGCTGACCGATGCGATGGCCAGGATGATCGGCACAAGCCCGTTCCATGCCTTGCGCTACAAGGGACTTCGCTACGACTGCGGCAACCGTATCGGTTTCCTCGAAGCGAATGTGGGAGTGGCGCTCCACCGGCCGGACACGGCAGGCGAGACGCGTGGTCTGCTCGAGCGGCTGCTGAAGGGCTGAGCCGTGCGCCTCGCCATGGTCAGCGCCCTCGACCCACGGCGTCTCGAGCGGTTGGCTCACTGGCCGCGCGTTGCCGACCTTCCTGCCTTCTTCAATCCGCAGGAAAAACAAAGCCGGGGCTTCCCCTGTCACTGGGTGAGGCGACGGCAGCCTGCCTTGACCTGAGCCGATCGGAGAAATCGATGAACCGGAACGTGCACCAATTCGATCGCAGCGTCCTGCGCGAATATGACATCCGCGGCGTCGTCGGTCGCACTATCCATGCCGCCGACGCGCGCGCGATCGGCCGCACCTTCGGCACACTGGTCCGCCGCAAGGGCGGAAAGCGGGTCGCACTGGGCTATGACGGTCGGCTCAGCTCGCCGGGGCTGGCGGCGGCATGCGTCGAAGGACTGACTGCGGCAGGCGTCGATGTGGTCAACATCGGGCTCGTCTCCACCCCAATGCTCTATTTCGCGGTCTATCATTTCGATGCTGACGGCGGCATCCAGATCACAGGTTCCCACAATCCTCCCGACTACAACGGCTTCAAGATGATGATGGGCAAGAAGTCGTTCTTCGGTTCCGACATCCAGATGCTGGGCGCCATGGCTGGCAAGGGCGACTGGGACACAGGTCAAGGCAGAGAGAAGAGCCGAAACGTCCTTCCCGAGTACACGGCGCGCCTACTCAAGGACGTGAAGCCTGGCAAGAAGCTCAAGATCGCGTGGGATACAGGCAATGGCGCGGTCGGCGTGTCGATCCGCGGCGTGGTCGACAAGCTGCCGGGCGAGCACATCGTCCTTAACGAAAACGTCGATGGTACCTTTCCGGCCCATCATCCGGACCCCACGGTTCCCGCCAACCTCGAGCAGCTGATGACAGAGGTACGGCGCCACGGCTGCGATCTCGGCATCGCGTTCGATGGCGACGGCGACCGCATCGGAGCTGTCGACGGCAAGGGCCGCATCCTTTGGGGCGATCAGCTGATGGTATTATGGGCCCGGGACGTTCTCAAAAGCCGGCCAGGCGCCACGATCATCGCCGACGTCAAGGCGAGCCAGGTGCTGTTCGATGAAATCGCTCGCGCCGGTGGCCGCCCGCTGATGTTCAAGACGGGACACTCCTTGATCAAGAGCAAGATGGCGGAAATCGGCGCACCGCTTGCCGGCGAGATGAGCGGGCACGTCTTCTTCGCCGACACCTTTTTCGGCTTCGACGATGCCCTGTATTGCGCGCTCCGGCTGCTCAACATCGTGGCGAATGCCAAGGAGAGTCTCGCTGACATGCGCGATGTCCTGCCACAGCCCGTCAATACGCCGGAGCTACGCTTCGACTGCGCCGACGACCGCAAATTTGCCGTCGTGGAGGAGGTCAAAGGTCGCCTCCTCGCCCAGGGCGCCAAGTTTTCCGACATCGACGGGGTACGGGTCAGCAGCAAGGGCGGCTGGTGGCTGCTGCGCGCGTCCAATACCCAGCCGGTTCTGGTGGCCCGCTGCGAAGCAGACGATCGCGCGGGCTTGGACCGTCTGATGGACGAGCTGGAGACCGCACTTGCTGCAAGCGGCGTCAAGTTGCCGGACGAAACGTCCGCCGGCCATCATTGACTTGGCGCGGGCTCCAGGTCCGCTCACGATGCGGACTGGGAGTTCGGTGCTACCTAGAGAGTTTACCCAATGCGCTTCTTTTTCTACGGGACGCTGCTCGATCCCGACGTGATGGCGATCGTGATCGGGCGGCGACTGCCGCCGTGTCGCTTTGAGGCGGCAACGTTGCCGGGCTATGTCAGGCGGCGGGCGAAAGGGGCCAGCTATCCCATCGTGCTGCCGGATTCACGCGGCGAAGTCGAAGGCGCGGTGGTCGGCGGGTTGAGCACTGAGGACGTCGCGCGACTCGCAGCCTATGAGGGGCCGGGCTATCGCAGCGCGCAGCGCAAGATTCGGATGAAGGACGGATTCGTGTCGGTGTACGTTTTCGAACCGGTCGAAGAGCGCTTCGAACCCGTCGACGGCCGTTGGGAGTTGGTGGTCTGGCAGCGCCGCGACAAGCGGCGGTTCGTCGATCGGCTGAGGCGGGCTTTCAGCGCGCGCCCGGCGTATTCCAGGCCGTGACTTGAAGAGCCGAGCAGTAGATTTTGCGCTTCTCCAGCGCCTTGCAGCCCTCGACGGCCTGGGCCTGTGACAGGTTGGTGAGTCTGGCGCGATGAAAGGTCTTGGCCGACATCTGGACTTCTTCGACGGTAGCAGCGGCTGATGAGCGCGTGTTGCCGGGCAGGGCCACACTGGCTCGCCCCAATGCGAGCTGCGCCGACTGCGCGTCGCTGAAAGAGCCGAGCTGGATGGCCCAGCTGCCAATCGATGGTCCCGTCGGCGGCGCGCTTCCCTGGGCGGCAACGGCGGCGGCTGTGCGCTGATCGATCGTCACAGCTTGGGGCTCGGTGGGCACGACCGCGAGACGTTGTGTCGACTGCGGCAGACCCAAGGCGGGATCGAAATTCGTCGCCGTGTAGCGCGCCGATGCGGGCTTCCGGATTGCCGTCCATGACGAAAGTCGCATGGCCTCGGCCGTGGCAAAGCCGCTATCCATCAATTCGGCCATCAACTTGTCGCGCTGCCAGGCGCTGTTGCCGCCCATTACAACTCCGATCAGGCGGCGGTTGTCGCGCATGGCCGACATCACGAGATTGAAACCCGAGGCGACGGTGTAGCCGGTCTTGAGCCCGTCGGCGCCTTCGTATGTGAGCAGCATGCGGTTATGGTTCTCGAGCGTCCGGCCGCGGTAGGGATAGGCCTGTACCGAGAAGATCGGATAGTAGTGCGGATAGTCGCGCAGCAGGGCATAGGCGAGCCGGGCGAGGTCGCGCGCCGTTGTAACTTGTTCGCGATTGGGCAGTCCCGAGGCGTTCCGGAAGACCGTCGAGGTCATGCCGAGCTGTCGCGCTTTCTGGGTCATCATCTGGGCAAACGATGCCTCGTCGCCCGCCAGTGCCTCAGCCAGGACGACAGCTGCGTCATTGGCCGACCGAGTGACCAAGGCCATAATGGCATCGCGTACGTTCACAGTGCCATTGGGCGTCAGTCCCATCTTCGTAGGCGGTGCGTTCAGCGCATTCATCGACACCGGCAGGGCGTCGCCGAGCGAAAGCCGCCCAGAGTCGAGCGCCGAGAAGGTGAGATAGATCGTCATCAATTTCGTAAGGGAAGCGGGATGGCGCTGGTCGTCGGGATGATCGGAGGCAAGTTCGCGACCGCTGGTGGCGTCCAGGATGAGGTAGGAGTCCCTGGCCGTTACTGCGGGGTTGGGGATCCAGCCCGAAGGCAGGCGCATTGCCGATTTGCTACGCACCTTGGTGGGTGGAGCTGCCCGCTTTACCGACGTGGATTGTGCCTCCGCTCGCGCCAGCGCTAGAGCGGTTACAAAAAGAACACCGACGGCGAGCCAAGTGAGGCTGGCCACGATGCGCCTGAGAGGGAAGGTCATCGCGAAAACGCCAAACTCAAATTTCTTGTGCCCATGCAAGCGGTTACGGGCGATTTCTTGGACAATACTGGCAAAAATGGGGAAAAGCAACGCCAGTAGCGCCGCTATCCTGCCAAACTTCGCGCACCAACTTGGCGCGCGAGCGATCTGGCCTGCAATCTGCTTCAGCGTGGGAGGGAGAAGTGATGAAAGTGGTCTCCGCCTGCTTTCTCGGACTGTTGTTGGTTGCTTCGACCGCCGCGGCGCAGCGAGCCGACCGCAAGGTGGAGCAGCCGATCGTCCGCAGCTTCAATTGGTTCAGCTACGTAGCCGCCGACGACATCCGGGGAGCGTGCGGCAAAGACGGACGCAACCGGCTGCGACTGGTCTACAACGCGATCTACGATGAGCAAGTGCGCATCTACGAAGTCTTCCTTCAACCTGACGGCACGGCCGGGGTGGCGGTGGATGTGCTCGCCGATCAAGGCGACGTGAGCAACCTTATCATTGCCAACCCCGGCGACGTGACTAATCCGTGGCGCATGAAGCGCGGGCAGCGCGTGCTCACGCCCACTGAAACTCGCGAGCTCGTCGTCTTGCTTCGGGAGAGCGCCGCGTTTGGACCGCCCCACGCGGGTTTACGGCTTCCGGATGTGGATTTCTGGTGGACCGTTGCCTCCTGCGTAAACGGCGCGTGGGGCTTTCAAGCCTACCACTATCCGACGGACGGTTTCGCAAACGTGAAGTTCGCAGCGAAACTCTTCTCTTGGGATCCCGTTCCCGTTGCCGTGAACCCGCCGCGCAAGCTGGTGCCGGCGGAGTTGCGCAAGGATTGGAACGCTCCGCCCAACCACATGAAGGCCAACAGGTGGACGCTGACGGTGGGGAAGGATGGCTTGCAGCCGAGGTAGCGGAATCGCCGAAGGTGACTATATAATTGCCAAGTGGCCTCGAACCATTGGGGATATGAACCGGACGATGCTTCCTTTGCGCGGTGCATGTGACGGACGCCTACATGGCGACCGGCTAGGTGGACCCGGAGAGCCGCCGGGCGGTCCGCCACCGCAGCCGCCGCGGCGTGGCGAAAGGGAGGGAGACGGCGAAGGACGCAGTGGCGCGTTGACGCTCACCCGCGCGCGCACCAAGAAGCCGTCGATGTACAAGGTTCTGATGCTGAACGATGACTACACGCCCATGGAGTTCGTGGTCGACGTTCTTGAGCACATTTTTCAGAAGAATCGCGAAGAGGCGACCAGGATCATGCTCCATGTCCATCAGAAGGGCGTGGGCGTGTGCGGCGTCTACACATATGAGATCGCCGAAACCAAGGTAACTCAGACGGTGGATTACGCCCGCAAGAACCAGCATCCTCTCCAGTGCACGTTGGAGAAAGAGTAACCACGGTAGCGAGTACGAAGTAACCCAGGCCGGTTGGTCTATTTGATGTCGAGGTAATCCGATGTCCATGCTCTCCAAGAACCTCGAGAAGTCCCTCCATCGTGCTTTCGGCCTGGCCGGCGAGCGCCGACACGAATATGCGACCCTCGAGCATCTGCTGCTGGCAATGACCGAGGACGACGACGCCGTTCCGGTCCTGAAAGCCTGTGGCGTCGACATCGACCGCTTGCGGCACGATCTCGAGACATTCATCGACAATCGTCTCAAAGGAATCATCACCCAGAATCCCAGTGAGCCCCTGCCGACCGCCGGCTTCCAACGCGTCGTCCAGCGTGCCGCGGTGCACGTGCAGTCCTCAGGCCGCAAGGAAGTGACTGGCGCGAACGTGCTGGTGGCGTTGTTCTCCGAGCGCGATAGCCATGCCGTGTCGTTCCTGGAGAACCAGGGCATGACGCGGCTCGATGCGGTCGACTACATCAGCCACGGCAAGGCCAAGGTGCCCGGTCGCGCTCGTACCCGGCGCGTCACCGGCTCCGACGAGGAGAACGGCGGCGAGTCGGCGGTGAAGCAGGGCAACGAAGCGCTCGGCGCCTATTGCGTCGATCTCAATCAGAAGGCCCGCGAGGGTCGGGTCGATCCGCTGATCGGACGCGAGCACGAGGTCGAGCGCACCATCCAGGTGCTGTGCCGCCGCACCAAGAACAATCCGCTCTATGTCGGTGAGCCGGGCGTGGGCAAGACGGCGATCGCCGAGGGCCTGGCCCGCAAGATCGTCGAAGGCGATGTGCCCGACGTCCTCAAGGAATCGGTGATCTACGCCCTCGACATGGGTGCCCTGCTGGCCGGCACGCGCTATCGCGGCGATTTTGAGGAGCGCCTGAAGGCGGTGCTCGCCGAGCTCAAGAAGAAGCCCAACTCGGTGCTGTTCATCGACGAGATCCACACCATTATCGGCGCCGGTGCGACGTCGGGCGGCTCGATGGATGCGTCGAATCTGCTGAAGCCCTCGCTGCAATCGGGCGAACTGCGCTGCATCGGCTCGACCACCTACAAGGAGTACCG
>Ga0081539_10005854_pt1 | contig 12191 bp, 13 predicted proteins | sample TabmetS4T2R2_FD_71023 | JGI IMG/M metagenome (GOLD analysis project Ga0081539, IMG submission 71023) | Tabebuia heterophylla rhizosphere microbial communities from the University of Puerto Rico - S4T2R2 | ecosystem: Host-associated > Plants > Roots > Rhizosphere ...
CCGGATTGCCGCGCTGCGAGCAAGCCTGCGGCCGGCCGAGAGTGAGCCGTCGCTGGTTGGCTGCGCCGAGCACCGGGCACTCGCGGCGGAGCTGGCATCGCGATCCATGACCCTGGTTCGAGACCTGGATGGGGTGCTGCCGCTTGCGCCGACGGCCGGCGCCGCGGTGGGCGTGCTCATGCCACAGCTGATCGATCGCACGCCGGCCGACACGTCCTCGCAGGAGACTCCGGGACTGGCCGCCGCCCTGCGCCGCCGTCATGACAACGTGCGAGAGCTGCTCGTCGAACCCGCGCCATCCGCCGCGGACATCGCTGCGGCGCGCGAATGGGCACGCGACTGCGAGCTGCTGATCATCGGCTCAGTCGATGGCGCCCTCGAACCCGCCCAGGCGGAGCTCGTCAGGGAGCTGCTGGCGACCGGGGTGCCGGCGGTGACCGTTGCCCTCCGCACGCCATGGGACCTGGGGTACTACCCGGAGTCACGAACGCACGTCTGCACCTATTCGGTCCTCTCACCCTCGCTCGACGCACTGGCGGCTTCCCTGTTTGGGTCGGCGCCGTTCCCGGGGCGGCTGCCGGTGGCCGTAGGCTTCGACCAATGAGCGCGACTCGGATCACCAACGTGCGCGATCCGTCGACGGGATCGGCGACGAGCATCCTGCTAGCTCTCGGCGCGGTTGCCGACGACGCCGGGGATGCGGCACGGGAGCTGGATGGCGGTGGGGCCTGGCTGGCACCGGGGCTGATCGACCTGCAGCTCAATGGCGCGTTCGGGGCCGACTTCTCGTCCGATCCGGCCGCGGCCTGGGTGGTGGGAGAGCGGCTCGCGGCGACCGGGGTAACGGCGTTCCTGCCCACCATCGTCAGCAGCCCGCTCGCGACGTATGACCGCGCACTTGACGCCTGGGCAGCAGCTCCATCCGCTGTCGGGGCTGTGCCCCTTGGCTGGCACTTCGAAGGACCGATGCTCTCGCCGGCGCGGGCCGGCGCGCATGACCCTGCGCACCTGCGACTCCCCGATGGCGTTGACAGCGAAGGCTGGTCGGCGGCCCACGGCGTGCGGATGGTGACGCTGGCGCCTGAGCTGCCGGGCGCGCTGGACGTGGCTCGCCGCCTCACGGAGCGCGGCGTGGTCGTCAGTACCGGCCACACCGACGCAGCCGCGGACTGTGCGGAGCCTGCGATCGAGGCAGGCACGCGCTACGCGACTCACCTGATGAACGCGATGCGGGGTATCGACGCGCGCGATCCCGGTATCGCAGCCGGTCTGCTGGTCGATGCCCGAGTGACGCTGGGCGTGATCGCGGATGGGCACCACCTGGCGGACACCACGCTGTGCGTGATCTGGCAGCTCGCGCATTGGCGGCTGTCGCTGGTGAGCGATGGCATTGCCGCATTCGGCCTGGGACCTGGGATATGCCGCCTGGGCGGGGGCGACGTCCATGTCGCACCGGACGGGAGCGCGCGGCGTCCGGACGGGAGGCTGGCGGGCGCCGTCTGCACGCTTCCCGACGGCCTTCGTCGCCTGCGCGCCACGACGGGCGCTAGCCTGGCCGAGGCACTGCGGACGGTGACCGAGGTTCCGGCAACGCTGCTTGGCCTGGAGGACCGCGGCCACCTGCGCGTCGGCGCGCGGGCCGACGCCGTCCTGCTCGATGACGAGCTGTCGGTGCTCGCCACGTTCGTCGCCGGCGAGCTGATCTATGCACGAGCGGAGCTGGGATGGGCCTGAGAGACGAGATTGGCGAGCAGCCTGCGGTCGCAAGTCGCCTGCTGGACGAGGCCGGCACCGACCTTGATCGGCTCGTGGCCGCCGTTCGCGGCGCGAACCCGATCACGCACATCGTGATCGCGGCGCGTGGCACCTCAGACCATGCCGCCACCTATGCGCAATACGCGATCGGCCACGCCGCGCGGCTGCCGGTCGGACTTGCGACGCCCTCGTTGGTCACGCGCTACCACACGCCGCCGCGCTTCGACGGAGCGCTGGTGCTGGGCATCAGCCAGTCGGGTCGCTCGCCGGACGTGGTGTCGGTCATCGGCGAGGCGCGGCGCCAGGGACAGCCGACCGGGGCGATCACGAACGACCCGGCCTCCCCGCTGGCCGAGGCAGCGGAGCACGTCATCGACCTGCGAGCGGGGGAGGAGGCGTCCGTGGCGGCGACCAAGACCTACAGCGCCGAGCTGCTGGTGATCGCCATGCTGGCGGCGCGCCTAACCGACGAGCGCGGATTCGCTGAGGACCTCCGGCGCATCCCGGACGCGCTGGCCCGTGGGCTGGCGTTCGAGCACGACGCCGAGGCGGCCGCCGAGGCGCATCGGTCCATGGAGGAGGCGGTGGTGCTGGGCCGCGGCTTCAACCTGGCGACGGCGCTCGAATGGGCGCTGAAACTGAAGGAGCTCGCCTACGTGCACGCGCAGGGCTACTCGACGGCTGATTTCCAGCACGGCCCGGCAGCCAGCGTGAACCCGGGCGGCCACATCCTGGCGGTGTGTGCGCCTGGGCCGATGCTCCCCGAACTCGAAGAGACCCTGCGCAACCTGGATGCGCAGCGCCAATCGAGCATCTTGCGGGTTGTCGCCGATGGCGCCCCTGCTGCTGGGCCGGCCATCCGCTTCGACGGATCGCTGCCCGAGTGGCTGTCGCCGCTCGCCACCATCGTGCCGATCCAGCTGTTCTGCTACCACCTTGCCCGCGGCAAGGGCCTGGACTTCGAGTCGCCACGCGGCCTTCGGAAGGTGACGCTCACCGAGTAGCGCTACGCCATAATCGGTCTGTGACCGGACTGCTGGGCGATGCACTCGCGCATCACACCTGGGCCACGCTGCAACTGATCGATGCCTGCGGAGAACTCCAGGAACATCAGCTGCGGGTCTCGGTTCCCGGCGTGTATGGCTCAATCCTCGAAACGCTGCGGCACACCGTGGCAAGCGACTGTTCGTACCTGCGCGTGACCAGTGGCAGCCACGCCGATTTCGACGCAGAAGCGGCCGATCTCGGTGACCTGCGAGCCGAGATGGAGGCGCACGCGGCGGCCTGGACCGAGCTCCTCGCTGGCGACCTGGATGCCGACGCCTGGCTGGTCCGCCATCGGCCCGACGGCTCGGAGACCCACGCGCCGCTGGGCATCCGGCTGGCACAGGCGCTCCATCACGGCACGGACCACCGCAGCCAGATCTGTACGATCATGACCCAGCAGGGGATTGAGCCGCCGGCCATCGCCGTATGGGACTACGGGACGGCGCACGGCAGGACGCGTCACACGGAGCCGGCCACCAAGTCCTGACTCAGCCCAGCGCGACCTCGAACAGCTCCCAGCTCCCCGGCACGCCCCGGAGGTTGAATGCGCCGAGCTGGTTGAAGCGCAGGTCGGCGCCGGTGGCGAGATCGCGGACAGTGCGTGTGACGACGACCTGGCCAGGTCCCGCCTCGCCCATCACGCGAGCGGCGATGTGCACGCCGATGCCTCCCACGCCATTCGCCTGTCGCTCGATCTCGCCGGTGTGCAGGCCGGCCCGCATGGCAAGGCCCAGCCTGGCCAGCGCATCGTGCAGCGCGAACGCGCAGCGCAGCGCGCGCGTCGGCGTGTCGAACGTGGCGAGCATCCCGTCGCCGGTGCTCTCGACATAGGTGCCCATCCATCGGTCAACCTCACGGCGCGCCGTCGTGTGGTGCTCGTCGACCAGCTGGCGCCAGGCTCGGTCGCCCATTGCGGCCGCCCGGCCAGTGGAGTCGACGATATCGGTGAACAGCACCGTGGCCAGCACGCGATCGGCGTTCTGGGCAGCCTGCAGCGAGCGGACCTGCTCATCGGTCCATGTGAACGCCTCGACGTACGGGCTGGTGGGCTCTTCGCTCTCCGGCTGGTAGGTGAGCAGCACGATGCCGGTCGGGAACACGCGGGTGCCGACCAGCCGAAGGTATTGCAGGTCGATCCGGTCGCGGAACAGGTGCTTGCCGCTGCCCAGGACTACCGGGTAGACCGACAGGCGGAACTCATCGACCAGGTGGCGGGCCATCAGCTCGGTCACGAGGTCGGCGCTGCCAAAGCAGAGCAGCTCGCCGCCCGGCTGGGACTTCAGCTCCTCGACCGCCGCAACCGCGTCGCCGGTGAGCAGCGTGGTGTTACGCCAGTCGGCGCGCTCGAGCGTCCGGGACACCACGTACTTGGGGATGTCGTTCATCCGCTGGCTGAACGGGTCGTCCCCGGCCGTTGGCCAGAAGGCGGCCCAGATCTGGTACGTGACGCGGCCCATGAGGAGGGCGTCGGCGTCCATCACCTGCTGCTGGTTCCACTCCTCAGCCTCCTCGTCCTGGAGGCGGAGCGCCCACGCGTTGCGGCCATCGCGATGCTCGTCGAAGCCGGGGCCCTCGATTACACCGTCGACGGTCACGAAATCGGTGACGACCAGCTTCATGCATGGAGCCTAGCGGCTATCGAGCAGCGGGCTGGGCTAGGGAATTAGAACTCTGAGTACTGACAGCAACAGGATTTGCCCGAAAGCCGCTGGTCAGGCGCACGCAGAGTTCTAAAACCGGCACGAATCGGCCATTTCAGGTCGCTGTAACAACCCTGAGTTCTAACCCGCTCCGCGACGGGTCTGACCCGATGCGTCCCGGCCTTGCGCCTTCAGCTTCCGCCACCCGCCGGCGCGGCTGTTCGCGATGATCTGGCGCAGATAGGCGAGCAAGGCCCGTTTGTTGATGGGATCACCCTGCCTGAACGCGATGACGCGACCCGTCTCGTTGTCGTGGCCGCCGGTCACGATGCCTTCCGGATCGGGCACGATCCCGCCGTCGTAGGTGAAGACGTTGACGTGATCCTTGGCCGCGAGAAGCGCGATCACGTTGCCCTGCAGCACGAAGTACGGCTGGACAGTGCGCTTGATGGTCTCTTCCACCTTCGGGTCGGCCTCGTGGACGAGGTCGCGCACCTGGCGGCAGATGTCCTGCTGCCAGTCCGGCAGCGCACCGATGTAGGCGTCTACCCGCGGGTCCCTGGCATGGGTCATGGGCCGATGCTACCGTCCGCGGCGCCTCTCACCCAGCTGCTGGGTGTATCGGCGGAGAAAGGCCTGCGGCGGCGGCGCTCAGCCGCCGTTTCACCCATCAGTCGGGTAAAGAGCAGCGCAGCGGGCCAATCTCCGCCCGTAGACCCGCCGGCTGGGTAACAGTCCTCGTACCCCAGCCAGGCGATGCGCGCGTGAGCTCAGGAGGCGTCTCGCTTCTTCCGCGCGACCTTGGCGCCCTGCTTGCCGAGCGCGGTGCGGGTGGACTTCGGCAGGTTGCTGATAGTCCGCTCGGCCTTCGCGGCCGACTGGGCCTTCTTGATGTTCTTCCGCGCGGCTGCCTTCTGCTTGTCCGTGGCCATGGCTAGACCTCCATCTCGACGTCGGGGTTCTCGCGCGGCAGGCGCATGGGCGGATCGTCAGCGCCCGGCGCCCGCAGCGGTGGGTTGCCGGCATGCGGCACCGGTCCGCCGGGCTCTGGATCAGGGGTGGGATCCGGCTCAGGCGGCGGGTCCGGCAGGTCTGGGTCGTTGATGCCGCCCGGTGGCGTCTGGATGGTCATGCGTCACCTCCTGAGCCGATCCGTTGCAGCCCTCATGCCGGTAGGCACCTGTGGTGGATGCGGCCGAGGGTGGCAGAATTGCCGCTCAGGAGGGTCGCAGTGACTGCCACATCCCAGCAGGACGTCCTGGCGAGCGCGCGGGGAGCCATGGCCCGCCACGAGTGGCGGGCTGCATTCGATGCCCTCTCGGAGGCCGATGCCGCTCAGCCGTTGGCGCCTGACGCGCTCCAATTGCTCGCCGACTCCGCCTGGTGGACCGGCCAGCTGCCACTCGCGATCGATGCCCTGGAGCGGGCGTTCGCCGCGGCCATACGCGATGGCGACTTCGAGACTGCGGTCATCGCCGCCGTTCGCCTGGGACACAACAACCTGCTGCGAATGGCGCTGCCGGTGTCACGGGCCTGGCTCAAACGAGCGGAATCCATGCTCGAAGGAGTGCCGGAGAACCGGGGCCACGGCTGGCTGGCCGTGACCACCGCCCTGTACCTCTCGCTGGCAGGCGATACCGATGAAGCGGTTGCGCAGGCGACCCTCGCCAACGACATCGCGCGGCGGGTCGGCGACGAAGACCTGGCGGCGTTCTCGCTGGGCGTCAAGGCCGCCATGCTCGTGGCCCGTGGTGACATCGACGAAGGTCTGGCACTCGCCGATGAAGCGACCCTTGCCGCGATGAACGGCAATCTCAGCCCGGCGACCGCCGGCGGCGTGTGTTGCAGCACCATTGAAGCATGCGCGTCCATCGGTGAGATCCAGCGCGCGGTGGAATGGACCGAGGCGCAGGACCGCTGGTGCCGGCGCGAGGGCATCAACGGCTTCCCGGGCATGTGCCGCCTGTTTCGCTCCAACGTGAAGACGCTGCGGGGCAGCTGGCCGGAGGCGGAGGCCGAGGCGCGGCTCGCATCCACGGAGCTGCGCGGCTACATTCCTGCCGCCGCTGGCGTCGCGCTGTACCAGATGGGCGAGATTCGGCTGTACCGTGGCGATCTGCCCGCCGCGGAGGAAGCCTTGCGAGGCGCCAATCGCGTCGGCCAGGAGATCGAGCCGGCCAACGCGCTGCTGCTCCTGGCGCAGGGAAAGCCCGAGGCAGCGGCGGCAGCCATCAAGCTCGCGCTGGACGAGCCGCGGCGGGCGATGTCGTGGATGGTGCCGCCCGGCAGCGACGCGCATCGGCTCCGGCTCCTGCCGGCGCAGGCGCAGATTGCGCTGGCCACCGGCGACCTGGAGACCGCAGGCGCGGCAGCCGACGAGATGGAACGCCTGGCTGAGATGTTCAGGACGGTCCCTGCGCGTGCTCGCGCCAAGACGGCGCGCGGTGCGCTGCAGGCTGCCCAGGGCGGGCCTGAGGCTGGGGCGCAGCAGCTGCGCGAGGCGATCGACCTGTGGTCCAAGCTGCCAGCCCCGTATGAAGCGGCGCGCACGCGCGTGCTGTTGGCCAAGGCCTATCTGGCGGAAGGCTCACGTGACCTGGCCGCGCTCGAGCTGCGCACGGCCCGAGATGCCTTCGAGGAGCTCGGCGCAGCGCTCGACCTGCGGCAGGCGGAGTCCGCGCTGGCGGAGCTTGGCGACAACGGAGCCGAACTGGGAACGGCCCGTGCGCGGACCACGCGTGCGTTCATGTTCACCGACATCGTCGATTCCACGCGGCTGGCCGAGACGCTTGGCGACGAGGCGTGGGACAAACTGCAGCGCTGGCACGACCGCGTCATCCGCACGGCCGTGGCAGAGGAGGGTGGCGAGGAAGTGAAGGCGACCGGGGATGGCTTCTTCCTTGCTTTCGCCGATGTCGACAATGCTCTCGAGGCGGCCATCGCGATTCAGCGTCGCCTCGCCACGCATCGCGACGAGGAGGGGTTCGCACCGCAGGTGCGCATCGGCATCCACCAGGCAGAGGCGAACCGGGTCGGCCTGGACTACGCCGGGAGCGGCGTCAACCAGGCGGCGCGCATCGCCGATGCCGCGCGGGGAGGGGAGGTCCTGGTAAGCGGAGCAACGCTCTCCGTCGCGCGCCGAAGCTACCGAGAGCGCGACCGCCGCACCGTGGAGCTGAAGGGGATCTCGGCGCCAGTCGAGGTCGTCGGCATCGACTGGGGCTGACCGAGCCGCTCGCTATTCGTCGGAGCGGTTGACTTCCTGGACGGTGAGCGTGTTGCCGTCCGGATCGGTGATGCTGAAGAAGGTCGCGTACTTGTCGCGGGTCGGATGAAGCCCGGGCGTCTGACCCGCCTCGCCGAAGTGGAAGAAGTCCGACGGCTCGAGGCCACGCCCGACCAGCTCCGCGCGGGCCGCTTCGATGTCAGCCACCGAGATCTGCACGCCATGCAGCGTTCCCGGCGCCATCGGCTGGTTGCGCATCAGCGCGACCGAGCAGCCGGAGCCCGGCGGTGTGAGCTGGACCACCCGGAAATCAGGGCCCGAGCTGAAGTCGACATCCTCGTTCCAGCCGAGGCCGTCGCGGTAGAACCCCTTGGCGCGGTCGATGTCCGCAACGGGGACGATGATCAGCTCAATGGGCCAATCCATGAATTCCTCCTACGGCTCTTCACATGCTCATTCTGGCGGCTCGGGACGGCCTGCACTGGACCCCGGAATACCCGACAATTCGTGGCAGGAATCGGCGCTAGGTTTACCGGCGACGTGATCTCACGGCTCGGCCCCGCCGGCCGTTCCATTCCCGGGGACACTCGATCCTGGAGGCTCCTGCGCGACATCCCATGAACTCTCGATCATCCGCCACCGACTGGCTGCTGTTCGCCCTACTCGGGTTCCTGTGGGGGAGCAGCTACCTCTTCATCAAGATCGGCGTGGAGGCGGGGCTGCAGCCATTCACGCTCATCGCGCTGCGCCTGCTCATCGGCTTCGCACTGCTGGCGGCGGTTGTCGCGATCGCGCGCGAGGCCTTGCCGCGCAGCCCGCGCATGTATGGCCACCTCTTCATGATGGGCATCTTCAGCGTGGCGCTGCCGTTCTCGCTCATCACGTTCGCCGAGCAGAGCACCGATTCGAACTTCGCGGCCATCCTGAACGCGAGCGTGCCGCTCTTCACGATCCTGATCGCCGCCGCGGCGCTGGCCGACGAGCGGATCACCGCGGCGCGCGTGGCCGGCCTGGCCATCGGCTTCGCCGGCGTCGCGATCCTGGTGGGCTTCGATCCGGGCGTGATTGCCGGGACGAACGTCGTCGCCGCACTGGCCCTCATCGGTTCATCCGTCTCGTATGCCGCTGGGGCGGTGTACGCCCGGCGCTTCGCGCATGGTTTGAGACCGATGATCCCCGCCGTGTTCCAGGTCGGCTTTGCGCTGCTGATCACCGGGGTCCTCGCAATAACCTTCGAACGTCCTCTCAGCTTCCCGGGTCGATGGGATGCGGTGCTGGCGGTGGTATGGCTGGGCCTGCTCGGCTCGGGCACCGCGTACCTAGTCTTCTTCCGGCTGCTCGGCAACTGGGGAGCCACCCGGACCTCGCTGGTCGCGTACCTGCTGCCCGTGGTCGGGATCGTGCTCGGCGCCGTCGTCCTGCACGAGCGGGTGGACGCCCGGACGCTGCTCGGCACTGCGCTGGTGATCGCCGGGATCGCGCTGGTCAACGCGCGCTCGCTGCCATGGCGCCGCGGTGTCGCCGCAACCGCGGCAGAGGAGCACGCCGCCTGAGTCGAGCTCCCGCGGATCTTGTATCTCTGGCACGCTTTCGACTAGGGTTCGGCACGCATGCCACGCCTTGAATGGGGCCCGACGGTCCGCGTCCTGAGCCTCCTGACCGCTGCGTTTCTCGTGGCAGCCGCCGTCATCTGGACCGATGTCGTCTTCGGCTGGCTGACCGGTCCGCCACCGTTCGGCGGCATCGATTTCCTTGACGAGAGGATGCGCGATTGGGCGTGGCAGTACAGCCGCTGGCCGGAGGAATTCGCCGCGACCGCGCTCTTCGCGCTTGGATTCCTTGCGCTCGCCGGCGTTGGTGTCCTCTTGGCGCAGCTTGGCGACCGCACCGATGCGCGGCGGCCGCTCGTCGGGGCGGCCTTCCTGGGTGCCGGCGGCATCGGCGCCGCGTCTCAGCTCATCTGGCTGGGGGTAAAGCCGTTCGCGACCCAGCCGCACTATTGCGACTGCAACTTCCGCGCGGAGGAGATCTGGTCACGCATGGTCCTCATGGACGGCACGAATGAGGCGCAGCTGTGGCTGGTGATCGGGGCGATCCTGCTTGCCGCCGCGGCCATGCTCCTGGTCGCGGGCCTGGGCCGCGACAGCGGGATGTCCTCGGCGTGGGTCTGGCTGTCCTTCATCATCGCGGCCATGGGGGTCGTCACCGTGGTCCTGGGCGCGCTGAACGCATGGCCGTTCAACCAGATCTTCATCCTCATCGTGGCCGGTGCCCTAGTGCCCATCTGGGCGATATTGCTGGCTATCGCGGCGCCTAGGCTGGCGAGTCCGGGCGGAGACCTTCTCGAGCCGGAACCGGAGCCGATGGAGACGGCGACGGGCTGAGGCGGCTCGCTCGGCCGCGCCTCACCCAGCCGCGGCGAGCGAGGGGATAGCGTCGCGCAGGGGGGTCAGGTCAGGATCTTCGGTTGCCGTCTCGACGAGGTCGGGCCGCAGCCTGAACGCGATGCGCAGCAGGCGTCTTGCGTCGTCCACGTCATCGGCCAGGCTGAAATGACAAGCCATGTTGTAGAGCAGGACGCTGGAGTCGCGGGGCGGCAGGTGGCCGCCCGCCAGGACGCGCTCGATTTCCAGCCCGTAGGCTCGGTACCGATCCATCTTGCCCGCCAGCCTGGCGATGTCGGACAGGTGCGCGGTAGCGTGATTGGTGCTGTTCGCGCCGATGCCCACGATGTCGTCCTGGCAGTCGCACAGGATGACGCTGCTGCTGATCCACATCTCGCCAACGAGGGCGTCGACGCTCTCGTCGGCGCGCAGCTCGACTTCTTCCCAGCTGGCCCCCGCGAAGTCCTCATGGAGCAGCCGGTTCGACTCGTCGACGGGAGCGCCGAGTTCCGGGTCTTCCGGAGGGTTGGGCTCACCGTTGCGGGCCGCGGCGATCCGGCGAGCCTCGACCGAGCGCCATGCACCGAGATGCGCCAGCACGTCCTTCGCCGACCATTCGCCAATCGTCGCCGGCCGGTCGCGCAGCTCAGCGGGTAAGGCGGCGAACAGGTCGCGCTCGGCCTGGCGGCTGGCACTGAGCATGGCGATGAGGTCGGCCTGCAGCGGTGTCGCGCTCAGCTCGGCGGTCACCGCGGAAATGTACGGCCCGCTCGCGGCCGGCACAAGGCTACCGGCGCCAGCGGTCGCCGCTTGACGGCCGCGGATTGACACGTCCGGATAATCGGCGCCATGACGGCCACGACTGGGTGGGTCTGCCAGGTCTGCTGGAAGTGGAACCGGCCCGAGGACGACCCATGCTTCAAGTGCAAGAGCCCGCGAGGCCTCGTCGACGACGCGGAGGTCGAGGCCCAGCGCAAGGTGCTTGAGGCGAAGGCCGCCGAGCCCGAGCCGGTGCCGGACATCGTTGTGGCGGTGCCGGTCTGGGTCTTCCGCGGCTATGCCCGCGTCTGGCTGCGTGGCGGCATCGGCCTCCTTGGCCTGCTGGCGCTCATGGCGCTTGGCGGCGTGACCGACCTGATCTGGTTCGCGCTGACCGCCGGCTTCAGCGCCGCGCTGGTCGTGTGCGGCTTCCTGGCGGGTGAGGTGGCCGATGGCATGCGCAACCGCGAGGTCTGGGCATTCATCACCGGGATCGCGCTGTCGGTGGTGGCCGTCATCGGCTCCATCACGGCCTTCTCGGTGTTCGCACCCGGCCTGGTGAACCCGGCCGCGGTGCGGTGGGGGAGCCTGATCGTGTTCGGTGGGGCTGGGGTGGCCGCGGCAGGCGGCCTCTTCCTGTTGATCCGTGCCGGCCGCAGGGCGGCTGCCTGACGCTCAGATCCGGCCGCGCCAGATGCCGGCCGGCTCGAACTGCATCGGCACGTCGACCAGGATCAGCTCGCTGGGCTCGGCGGCGCGGATGGTGAGCTGCGGCTCATCGGTCACCTTGACGGCGTCACCGGTGGCCAGCTCCTCAGCCCCGAACGTCGCGGCGCCTTCGATCAGGTAGCCGTACACCCCTCGCCCGGGTCCGATCTCGTGCGTCACCTCGGTTCCGGCGTCCAGCGCGGCGATATGGACCGATGCGTCCTGGTGCACCTTCACCACATCGCCGCCTTCAGGACCGATCGCCTCCAGCAACCGGTTCGCGCGGTCCTCCCTGGTGAAGATCCGCTGCTCGACGCCGGGTGGCAGGTTGCCGGAGTCGGGCAGGATCCAGATCTGGATGAAGCGCATCGGCTCCGTCTGCGAAGCGTTCAGCTCCGAGTGGAGCGCCCCCGAACCCAGCGTCATGCGCTGGACCGATCCCGCCGGCAGCGGCCCGAACGGGCCACCCACGTTGTCCTGGTGGCCGAACGTGCCCTCGACCACGTATGTGAGCCCTTCCACGTCACGGTGCGGGTGCAACGGCCAGACCGCGCCTGGGATCAGCCGGTCGTCGTTGAAGACGCGCATGGCCCCGAACGAGTCGTTCTCCGGATCGCTGTACGTGTCGAAGCTGAAGTGCCAGCGCGCCCGGAACCAGCCGCCTGAGGTGTC